>Ga0209057_1000082_pt1 | contig 78112 bp, 67 predicted proteins | sample GraSoiAngelo_146_FD_185903 | JGI IMG/M metagenome (GOLD analysis project Ga0209057, IMG submission 185903) | Grasslands soil microbial communities from the Angelo Coastal Reserve, California, USA - 14_1009_05_30cm (SPAdes) (version 2) | ecosystem: Environmental > Terrestrial > Soil > Grasslands ...
ACCTGCACGTCGATTTGCCGCGGCTTCGCCTTCTCGACCTTCGGCAGCGTCACCGTCAGCACCCCGTGCTCGTACGTCGCCTTGATGGCGTTGGCGTCCACGGTGGTGGGCAGCGTGAAGCTCCGCTCAAACGTGCCGTAGGTCCGTTCGTAGCGGTGCACCCGCTCGGTGCGCTCTTCGGCGACCTGCTCTTTGGTCCCGTGAATCGTGAGGACGTTGTTCTCGAGCGAGATCTTCACGTTCTCCGGCTTCACACCCGGCACTTCGGTCATGATCCGGATGGCGTCGGCTTCCTCGAGGATGTCCACGGGCGGTACCCAGGACGCGCCGGCGCTGTCCCCGTACTGCCAGTCGAGGTTGCCGAACGCCTCGCTGAAGAGGCGGCCGATCCGGCGCTCGAGGGCGGTCCCGGCCAGCGCCGGTTCTCTCGAGTTACGAGTTGTGACGAACATAAGCAGGACCTCCTTATGAGGACGTGATTCGGAACTGTCTTCCCGGGGGGCCTCGAGCAACCGGCGTGCCGCTGGAGGGGGCCCGCACCTTGCCGAGATGGCAAGCCCGCCTGCCGCGTTTGCCGGGTGGTTTGTCAGGATGACGGAGTTATCTTTCTCGCTCGTCTGCGCGAGGGTGTTCGTGAACCGGCGTCATCTCATTTGGCTGGCCTTGGGCGTCTGGCTCGGAGGAGTCGCGGCCGGCGACGCGCCCAGCTACCGCATCTTCGTTTCGAGCGAGTCCGGCGACATCGTCTCCCAGCTGACGTGGGACGGCGTCGCGCTCAAGACCGTGAAGGTCGTGCCGGTGGGCATCATGCCGGCCGACATCGACGGCCCGCACAACGTCACCGTCGCGCCGGACGGCAAGTACTGGTACGTCACCATCGCCCATGGCACGCCCTACGGCACGCTCTGGAAGATGGCGGTCGACGGGGACACCGTGGTTGGGAAGGCGCCCGTTGAGATGTTCCCGACGACCATCTCGCTCACGCCGGATGGCGAGCTCGCCTTCGTCGCGAACTCCGACTTTCATGGCGACCATCCGCGCATGAATGTCGTCTCGATCGTCTACACGCCGCAGATGGTCACGTTGACGAACCTCCCGGCGTGCGACATGCCGCACGGCGTGAAGGTGAACCACGCCGGAACCAAGGTCTACGTCACCTGCATGAACTCGGATGAGGTGCTGGAGATCGACCGTGCTTCGCTGGCGATCGCACGCCGCCACAAGACGGGCGAGGGGATGTTGCCACAGGCGATGCCGATGAAGATGGGGCACGGCGGGGCGCAGGGGGGGCAGGGGGGGCGGGGGGGGCTACGGAGGGCGGTGCTGCACGATGCGTGCATGCCCACGTTTGTGTCGGTGTCGCCGGACGACACGCGGTTGTACGTCGCCTGCAACCACAGCGACGAGTTGATGGTGCTCGATGCCGGGACGCTCGACCTCGTGAAGGCGATCCCGGCGGGGCACGGCGCTTACAACGTGGAGCCTTCGCCGGACGGCAAGTGGGTGATCGTCACGAATAAGAAGGACCAGAGCGTCTCGCTCATCGACGCCGCCACGCTGGCAGAGGTGGCGCGGATCCCCACGACCAAGCCGTTCCCCCACGGCGTGGCGTATGCGCCCGACAGCCGGTACGCCTTCATCTCTCAGGAGAGCAAGGGCGTGGATCCCGGCGCCGTGAACGTGATCGACCTGCAGACGAAGACCAATGTGGCGAGCGTCGCGGTCCCACTCCAGCCGACCGGGATCACGATCCTGCGCCGGTCATGACCCACACCACCACCGTGGCCCTGCCGCCAGAGCAGGTGCTCGGGGCGGCGCAGCGGTTCTTCGCCGAGCGGGTCCCGAGCGCCGCCGCGTTCGTGGAGCGGCAGGGCCCAGGGTTCTTGGTGCTGCGCGGGCAGGGGGGGGAAGAGGTGGTTTTCAGCGCGCGCTCTGATGGGGGCGGCAAGACGCAGGTGCGGGCGTCGACCTTGTTCTTCGATCAGGCGGTCGACCGGTTCCTCTCGACGCTGCCGCTCGAGGCCGCGGTCGAGGTCGTGTGACCGTCGTCGGGGCGCAGTTTCCCGTTCGGGTCATGGTGACCGATGTCTGGGACCAGGTATCGCTCACGGTGGCGCCGACCACGACGATCGCGGACTTGAAGCGCGCCGCCCTCACCCAGGCATTGAAGCGGCGCAGTATGCCCTTGCAGGACCACGTCGTGAAGTTCAAAGGGGCGCAGGTGCTGGACGAATCGACCACGCTCGCCGCACTGGGCGCCGTGCCTAACTCCCCGTTCATCGTCCTCCCGGCGCGTCGCCAGCCGGTGCGATGAGGTCGCTCAGCCGGGCGCTCGCGACGCTCGCCGCCGGCTTTCTGGCGCTCGACGCGCTGCTGTTCCTCTATTCGGGCCTCAGCCTCGGGCGCCCCGGGCTGATCGTCAGCGGCGTCGCCTGCAGCCTCGCCGCGGTGCTGGTCGTGCTCAGCTGGCGGCGGTACCGTCGCGCGATCACCGAGCTCGAGCAGGCGCGGCGCGAGATGCAAGCGGAGGTGCAGTCGATTCGCGACCTGCTGCACAGCAAGCAGCTACATAACTGAGTGCTGAGCGCCTGCACTGCACTGTGCTGAAGCACAGACCCGACGAGTGCGATGCCCGTTCCGGTCCTCTTCCACCCCGCTTGCCAACGTCACAACGCCGGCCCGGGCCATCCCGAGCGCCCCGAGCGCATCGTCGCGGTGCTCGAGGCGCTGCGTGCGGCCGACATGGCGGCCACCGTCGAGTGGTGCGAGGCGCGACCGGCATCCCGAGAGGCACTCGAGCGCGTGCATCCGGCCAGCTACCTCGATGGCCTCGAGCGGCTCGCCCTCCAGGGCGGCGGCGTGCTCGACGCCGACACGGCGATGAGCGGCGCCAGCTGGGATGCGGCCGTCGCCGCGGCGGGGGTCGCCCTCGGCGCCGTGGAGCGCGGGATCGCGACTGGAACCGCCTTCGGAGCCACGCGGCCGCCCGGGCACCACGCTCTCGCGGCGCGCGCGATGGGGTTCTGCCTCATCAACAATGCCGTGGTGGCTGCGCGGCACGCGCAGCAGCTCGGGAAGGCTCGCGTGTTGATCGTGGACTGGGACGTGCATCACGGGAACGGGACTCAGGCGCTGGTCGAGCGCGATGCGTCCCTCCGCTACGTCTCGATGCATCAGTATCCGTGGTATCCGGGCACGGGTGCCGAGGACGAGCGCGGCGTGGGCAACGTGTTCAACGTCCCGCGCCCGCCGGGGCTGCCGCGGCAGGTGTACGCGCGCGATCTCCTCACCGCGGTGGACGCCGCCCTGGAAGGGTGGCCGCCGGACCTGCTGCTGGTGTCCGCCGGGTTTGACTCGCTCAACGGCGACCCACTCGGCGGCTTCACGCTCGAGCCCGAGGATATCGCCCGCTGGACCGCGCTGTTGCGTGAGCGCGTCGCTCCGGCGCCGGTGGTGGGCGTGCTCGAAGGCGGCTATCGGCTCGATCTCCTCGCGGCGGGTGCGCGCGCCCATGTGCGCGCGCTTGCCGGAGACGGGCCGCGTGCGGCAACGCCACCGACGCTGCCGCCTTGACGCCGACGCCGGGGTCGCCGAACGACGCTATACTTCAGCTGTGACCGAGACCGTCGTCCAACCCCAGATTTCCAAGCATTGGCCCGCCAGCATCTACCGGCGCCCTGACGGGGTCGTCGAGCAGGCGCTCTCCCCGGCCCGGATGCGGGGGATCGTTCAGTCGGGCGAGGGCGAGCTGTGGGTCGACATCAACAGCATGGACATGCACCAGCATGCGCTCCTGGAGAAGGTCTTCGAGTTCCACCCCCTCGCCGTCGAGGATACGCTGTCACCGCGGACCCGCGTCAAGCTGGAGGAATACGACCGCTACGTATTCGTGGTCATGGCTGGCATCCGGCTCGAAAGCACCACGCCTGATCCCTACGATCTCGAGACCTTCAACCTCTACTATTTCCTCGGTAAGAACTTTCTCGTCACGGTGCATGCGGTGACGGCGCTGGGCTGCGAGGCCGTGCGCGAGCGGTTGCAGCGCAGCGCCGACCTCCTCGCCCGGGGCGCCGAAGCGACGATGCACGCCATCATCGATCAAGCGGTGGACGCGTATTTCCCGCTGGTCGAGCAGATCAACGCGCACGTGGACCGCTTGGAGGAGCGCCTGTTTGAGGAGTTCGACGAGGGCCTGATCCACGAAATCTTCAAGGCGAAGCGCGCGGCGTTCGCGCTCCGCCGGCACATCGGCCCGCTGCGCGAAGTGCTCAACATCCTCACCAACCGCCCGTCCAGCTACATCCGCCCCGAGACGCAGCTGTATTACCGGGACGTGTACGACCACACCATCCGGATCATGGAATCGGTGGACACGACGCGCGACCTGCTCGCCGGCGTGCTCGAGACGTACCTGTCGCAGACCTCGAACCGAATGAACCGGGTGATGAAGCAGCTGTCCATCGTCGCGACCGTTGCGCTCCCCCTGATCGTGCTGGGCGGCATCTTCGGCATGAACTTCAGCCGCATGCCCCTGGTCCACGACCCCTTGGGCTTCTGGGCGGCCCTCGCCGCCATGGTCGTGGTGTCGGCGGGCATCATGTGGTGGCTCCACCACCGCAGATGGCTCTGAGGCTCGCGGCCGAAGTCGTCTCGCTCAAGACCAAGCATCCGTTCGTCATCGCCCGGGGCGGCGGCGACGACTACCGCGTCGTCTGGGTCCGTGTCACCGACGCGGACGGCGCTGAGGGGTGGGGCGAAGCCGATCCCTCCAAGTACTACGGCGAGACGGCGGACACCGTCCTCGCGATGCTCAAGAAGCTCGAACCGTATCTGCCCAAGGACTCATTCGATCTGGAAGCGGCGGAGGCGCGGTTCGCGCAGGTCGTGCCGAAGAACGGGGCGGCCCGCGCAGCGGTTTCGGCGGCGCTGCACGACCTCGTCGGCAAACGCCTGGGTCAACCGCTGTGGCGGTTATGGGGTCTCGATCCCGCGCGGGCACCGCGCTCTTCCTTTACCATCGGGATCGACACGGCGGACCAGATCCGCCGCAAGGTGGCGGAGGCGTCGACCTATCCCATCCTCAAGGTCAAGCTCGGAACCGATCGCGACGAGGAGATCCTGAGCGTAATCCGGGATGCGACCGACAAGCCCATCCGGGTGGACGCGAACGCCGGCTGGACGCGCGAGCGGGCGATCGCGATGCTGCCCGTGCTCCGGGAATACGGGGTCGAATTCGTGGAGCAGCCGCTGCCGCCCGAGGACCTCGAGGGAACAGCGGCGGTGCGCCGCCGCGGGGTCCTCCCCGTCGTGGTGGATGAGAGCTGCCTCGTGGCCGCCGACATCCCCCGCGTGGCGGATGCGGCGGACGGCATCAACATCAAGCTGGCCAAGTGCGGCTCGCTGCGGGAGGCGCTCCGCATGATTGCGACGGCCCGGGCGCACGGGATGCTCGTGATGGTCGGATGTATGATCGAGTCCTCGCTGGGCATCACTGCGGCGGCGCACTTCACGCCGCTCGTCGACGCGGCGGATCTGGACGGCGCGGCGCTCACGGCGAACGACCCGTTCGTCGGGGCCACGATTGACGGAGGAGAGATCCGGCTGCCGACCGGACCCGGGCTCGGCGTCCGGCGGCGGTGACGGGCTCGGCACTCGCCCCGCGCTATGCCGAGGTCGTCCTCCCGGTCCCGGTTCCCCGCACCTACACCTACGAAATGCCGACCGCCCTCGGCGCGCGCGTTGTGCCGGGGTCGCGGGTGGTGGTACCGCTGCAGCGACGGCAGGTGGTCGGCCTGGTCGTAGCGGTCGACGTCCCCGCGCCCGACGTAGCGGCACGGCCGATCGCGGCCGCGCCCGACGCCGAGCCCGCGCTCAGTCCGGCGTTGGTCGAGCTGGGTCGCTGGATCAGCCGTTATTACGGCGCACCGCTCGGCCTGGCGCTGCGGGTGCTGCTTCCCGGAAGTCTGTGGAGCGTGCGTCGACCCGGCGGACCCGCCGAGCAGGTCGAGCGGGTCGTGGTTCTCACGCATGCCCTCCCTTCGCTGCTCGAGCGCGAGCGGGCGTTCAAGCGCGCGCCCAAGCGTCGGGTGGTGTACGAGGCGCTCGAGGCGCTGGGTGGATCGGCACCGCTGCGTCACCTGGTGACCCGGCTCGGGCTGTCGCCTACCGTGCTCGACGGTCTGGTGAAGCAGCGGCTCGCTCGCTACAGCGACGTGCCGCGGCCGCGTGACCCCTTCACAGGGCTCACGTCGCCGCCGCCGCCCGTGCTCACCGATGCGCAGCGTCGGGTGGTGGACGGAATCGCCGCGACGTCCCCCGATGTTCCGGTGCTGCTTCACGGCGTGACGGGGTCGGGCAAGACGCTCGTCTATCTCGACCTACTGCGCAGCGTCGTCGCGTCGGGTGGCGGCGCCATCCTCCTCGTCCCCGAGATCGCGCTCACGCCGCAGACCGTGGCCCGGGTGCGGGGCGTGTTCGGGGACCTAGTCGCGGTCCTCCATTCGGGGCTGTCGGACGGCGAGCGCGCCGACGCGTGGCGGGCGCTGCGACGCGGGGAGCGCCGTGTAGCGGTGGGGCCCCGTTCTGCGGTATTCGCGCCCGTGCAGCGGCTCGCCGCCATTGTGGTCGACGAGGAGCACGAGGCGAGCTACAAACAGGGCACGGCGCCGCGCTACCACGCCCGCGACGTGGCGCTGGCACGGGCTCGGCTGGAGGGCGCCCGGCTGATCCTCGGCAGCGCCACGCCGTCGCTCGACACGCTACACCTCGCCCACACGGGGCGGGTCTGCACCTTTGAGCTGCCGGAGCGCATCGGCGCGCGGCCGCTTCCCCCGGTCGAGGTGATCGATCTGCGGAGCGCGCGCCGCGTGCCGGAGGCTCGGGGAATCCCCTGGACCGAGCCGCTCGATCAGGCCGTGCGGGGGGCGCTGGCCCGCACCGAGCAGGTCATTCTCCTCTTGAACCGTCGCGGCTTTGCGACGTACCTCCAGTGTCCCGCGTGCGGTGACGTGCGCCAGTGCCCGCACTGCGCCATCGCCCTCACCGTCCACCAGACGCCGCGCGTGTTGCGCTGTCACTACTGCGGGCACGAAGCACCGGTTCCCACGGGTTGCGGGGTGTGCGGCAAGGAACCACAGCGCATGCGCGGGCTCGGCACCCAGCAGCTCGAGCACTTCGTGGGTCTACGGTTTCCGGAGGCCCGCGTCGCCCGCATGGATCTCGATACCACCAGCACGAAGTGGGCGCATCACCGGATCCTCGAGCGCATGGCACAAGGGAAGCTCGACATCCTGCTCGGCACGCAAATGATCGCGAAGGGGCTGGACTTCCCGAACGTGACGGTCGTCGGGGTAGTGGACGCGGATACGGGCCTCAACCTCCCCGACTTCCGGGCCGCCGAGCGCACGTTTCAGCTCGTGGCGCAGGTGGCGGGCCGGGCAGGCCGCGGCCCCAAGGGGGGCCGCGTCTTGGTGCAGACTCGGGCCCCGGACCACCACGCAATTCGGGCAGCCGCGGCTCACTCGGTGGCTGGCTTCGCCGCCGCCGAGCTGCCGCTGCGCGCGCCTCCCAACCCCGCATACCCGCCGCACGTGGGGCTGGCGCGCTTCGTGGCGGTGCATGAGGACGAGCGGCTCGCCCAGGAAGCGGCCGAGCGGGTCGCGGCGTGGCTCAGGCGCGCGAACACGGAGCAGCTCGGCGGCGCGCTCACCGTCTTGGGGCCCGCGCCGTGCCCGATCATGCGGCTGAAAGGGCAGTGGCGCTGGCACGTGCTCATCAAGTCGCCGGAGGCCCGGCCGATCGGACGGGTGGTGCGGGCCTGGGGGCGCGGGCGCGGTCCGGGCGCGAGAGGCGCGGTCGTCGCGGACCGCGATCCTGTTTCATTGCTGTGACGCCCGACGGTTGCGTGAGGCGATTCGTGCCGCGTATTATGACCCTCCAGTGACCGCTCGCCCCCGCTTCCAGTATCGACCACCCGACTTCGCCGCCCCGCCGCTCGCGAGCGCGCCCGATGCGCGCTTCGAGCCCGCCCCGGCCGACGGGGTCCTGCCCGACGGCTTTTTTTCCACTACGAACCTCCCCACCTACGTGCGCGCCGCGGGCGCGTGGCGCCGGCCCCGGCTGCCGCGCATGGACTGCGTCATCGTGCGCCACCCCCCAGGCGACCTCGTGGTCACCGAGCCACGCCGCGTGCAGCGGGGCCAGTTGGTGGCGGTGGGCACCGCAGAAGACGGCAGCCAGGGCATCCTGGTTCATTCCGAAGGGTTCCTCGGCGGCAGCCACAGCGCGAACGAGTTCGGCTTCATGCAGACCGCCGTGTCGCGCGAGCGCCCGGTGGACTACGCCGTGCTGGCCCAGCTGCTGGGCGAGGAGAAGCAGCGTGGCGGGAAGATCCTTTGGGTCGTGGGGCCGGCGCTGGTGCACGCGCGGGCGCGCGAGGACATGGTCTGGTTCGTGCGCAATGGCTACGTGCAGGCGTTTCTGGGGGGGAACGCCGTGGCTGTGCACGACCTCGAGGCGGCGATCTTCGGCACCACGCTCGGGATGTCGAGCTCGGGCGAGGGGGTGGAAGGAGGTCACGCGCTCCACATGCGCGCGATCAACGCGATCCGGCGCGCGGGCGGGATCACGGCGGCCGTGCGGCAGAGCATCGTCACCGCCGGGATCATGCACGCCCTGGTGACGCACGGCGTGCCGTTCGTGCTCGCGGGCTCGATCCGCGACGACGGACCGCTCCCCGAGGTCCTGGCCGACACCCTCGCCGCGCAGGACGCTATGCGGCAGTTCACCGCCCAGGCCACGTTCGCCGTCTTTGTGGCGACCGCCCTCCACGCGATCGCCGTCGGCAACATGCTGCCCGCGTTCGTGGATGCGCTGCCGCCCGACGAGCTGCGCCCGCTGACGACGATTTGCGTCGACCAGACCGAGTTCGTGGTAAACAAGCTACGCGATCGCGGCACGCACCAGGCGTACGGAGTCGTGACCAACGCGCAGGACTTCATGCACGTGCTGCGGTTCTACGTGGAACGATGGGAGCAAGCGCAGGCCCCGGCGACCATCCTCCGGTAGTGCCGGGCCGGGGACCGGGGTGGGCGAAGCTCGCCGAAGCGGTCGCCAGGTACGTGCCGCCCGCCGAGATCGACACGATCTACCTGTTTCGACCGCTCAAGCGGGAAGGGCGGGAGTGGGGCACGGCGGTCGTCGCGCGCCGGGCCACGGAGGGCGGTGGACGGTTGCGCGTCTACACGGCACGCTACATGCTGGTCGTGCGCGGCAAGGAGCGCGGGCAGTCGCGGGTGGAGGTGGCGGAGACCGGGCTCTCGCCCGCGGAGGTCATCGCGCAGGTGATGCAGGCGACGGCCGACCGCACGGGCGATCCGGAACCCCCGGTAGCGGTGGGGGCGGGGGTGTGGTATGAAAGCTGAAAGGAGGTGACGGGTTGATCGAGTCGCGAATGTTCGTGCCTACCAAGGCCTTCCTCACCAAGGGCGTCGGTCGGCACCGGGAAAAACTGACGAGCTTCGAGATGGCGCTGCGTGACGCCCATCTCGCCAACTTCAACCTCGTGCGGGTGAGCTCGATCTTCCCGCCCCACTGCGAGCTGGTGGATCGTGAAGAAGGGCTCTCGCTCATGCAGCCCGGCCAGGTCGTGTTTGCCGTCATCGCGGAGTCCTCTACCAACGAACCGAGCCGGCTTGTCGCCGCCTCCATCGGCGTGGCGATGCCGGCCGACCCGACCCATCACGGCTACATCTCCGAGCACCACAGCTACGGTCAGAACGAGGTCACAGCCGGGGAGTATGCGGAAGACCTCGCCGCGTCGATGCTCGCGACCGTGCTGGGCGTGCCGTTCGATTCCGGTTCGGCGTGGGACGAGCGCCGGGAGCAGTGGCTGCTGTCGGGGGAGATCGTGCGCACGATGAACGTCACCTCCACCGCCGAGTGCGGCGACGACGGCCGTTGGACGACCGTCGTCTCGGCGGTGTGCTTCTGCGGGTGATCCCTTCGTTCACGCTGGCGTTCGTCGCCGGGCTGCTGAGCTTTCTCTCTCCCTGCGTCTTGCCGCTCATCCCGAGCTACGTAGGATTTCTCACCGGGCTGTCGCTCGAAGAGGTCGAGGCGCAGCGCGGCACGGCGCTGGCGCACGCGCTGTGGTTCGTGGCCGGCTTCTCCCTCATCTTCATCGCCCTTGGCGCCACGGCGTCGGCACTCGGCGTGCTGCTGCTGCGCTCCCAGGTGTGGATCGGACGCATCGGCGGGGTCGTGGTCGTGTTGTTCGGTTTGTACCTGCTCGGGATTCTGCGACCGGCGTTCCTGATGCGGGAGCGGCGGCTCGAGCTGGCCCATAAGCCGCTCGGCTACCTCGGCTCTGCGTTGGTGGGCGTCACGTTCGGCGCCGCATGGACCCCATGCATCGGGCCGATCCTGGGGGCGATTCTCACGCTCGCCGCCGCCCAGGCCAGCGTAGCGCACGGCACCGCCCTGCTCGGCATCTACGCCCTAGGGCTCGCCATCCCCTTTGTCATTACGGCGCTAGCGCTGGACCGCTTCCTCGCCTGGTTCCAGCGGTTTCGCCCCTACATCGTTTGGGTGGACCGCATCGCCGGGGCGCTGCTCGTCCTGCTGGGTATCCTCCTCGTCACCGATCGCTTCACCCTGCTCGCGGGGTGGCTGCAGGGGCTGACGCCCGAGTTTCTGAAGAGCCGGCTGTAAGACACTTACCCCACCGCTAGTGGTTCCCACCGTGTAGGGGCGCAGCATGCTGCGCCCCTACCTGGCACTGCGCTGTCCTAAAGGACAATGCGCGTGTGCTTTAGCACAACGCAGTGCCGAGCCCAGGCTTCAGCCTGGGAACTTCGCGGGCCACTTTCCTATATTAGGGTCCAGCGAATATTAGGGTCCAGCAAAACCACGAGAGAGGGAATAAATGATCACGTTTCAGAAGCACTCGTCGCATCTTGTCGCGGTGCTGACTGCCGTGGCTTTGGCCGGGTGCGTCAAGAGTGACCAGGCGAACCAGTCGGCCGACTCGACCGCGCGTAACCTGACGCTCGCCCCGACCGAGTCGACGGCCGCGATGAAAGACGTGCCCGCGCCGCCGACGGAGGCCGCCAAGCCGGCGCCCGAGAAAAAGACCCCCCCACCGGTGGCCAAGCCCCCGGCTCCCAAACCCGCGGCGCCGACGACGCTCACTGCTGCTGCGGGAACCCGGATGTCGCTCGCTGCGAGCGACTCGATCTCCACCCGGCAGGCGAAGGCCGGTGACGCTTTCACCGCGACTGTGGGCCAGGACGTGAAGGACGCGGCAGGACACGTTGTGATTCCGGCGGGGTCGGCCGTACAGGGAACAATTGTCGCCGCCGAGCCGGCGCCCAATCCCAATGCGAGCGGGCAACTCAGCCTCGACGTGAAGAGCGTCAGCGTGCGCGGCACCAGTTACGCCGTGGACGCGACCGTCGAGTCGATGGACACCGTGATGAAGGGACGTGGCGTCACGAAGGCCGACGCCGCGAAGGTGGGTGGTGGGGCGGTCGCAGGGGCCCTCGTCGGCAAGCTGCTCGGCAAGAATGCGAAGGGTGCGGTGATCGGGGGCGCGGTGGGCGCCGCCGCCGGCGCCGCCGCGGCGCGGGCTTCGCGCGACATCGACATCATCCTCCCCAAGGGGGCGGCGATCACCATCAAGCTGAACAAGCCGCTGACGGTGAAGCGGGCAGCCTGACGCGGTAGGGGCACGGTGCCGTGCCCGTTCAAAACCCCACCGCGCCGCCGCCGCGCCGCGGATCGGCCACCCCGATCCAGCCGGCGGCGGTTCGTTCGATGGCCGCAATGTCCCCCATCCGACCCCGTTCGCGCAGTTGGTAGCCCATAGTGCGCAGACCGTCGAGCGTGGCCTGGGCCAGGCCACCCCGCTCGTAGAAGACCAGATCCGGTAGCGCCTGCTGGTGGACGCGGGGCGCTGCCACCGCCTCCACGAGCGACATGCCGTGGTCCACCACGTTGACGATCACCTGGTACACGCTGTTGATGATGGTCGGGCCGCCCGGCGTCCCCAGCACCATGAAGAGCCGGCCGCTCCGGTCGAGCACGATCGACGGCGTCATCGCCGACAGCATGCGCTTCCCCGGCGCGATGGCATTGGCGTCGCCCTGGATCAGCCCGTACATGTTCGGTTTCCCGGGCGCGGTGGTGAAATCGTCCATCTCGTTGTTCAGGAGGAACCCGGCACCCGTTACCGTGACCGCGCTGCCGAAGCCCCCGTTCAACGTCGTCGTGACCGCGGCGGCGTTGCCATCGGCGTCGACGATCGAGTAATGCGTCGTCTCGGTGCCTTCGTTCCCCGATGTGGTGACCGGCGGCGTCGGCGTCGCGTGGTCCGGCAGGATCTGGGCGCGCAGCTCTGCGGCGTACGACTTCGAGAGCAGCCGCTCCAGGGGCATCTCGACGAAGTCCGGGTCGCCGAGCCAGTGGTTGCGGTCCATGAAGGCGCGCCGCATCGCCTCGGCCTCGAGGTGGACGTAGCCCGCGCTGCCGAACGGCGGCAGCGTATCGTAGCCCTCCATGATGTTCAAGATCTCGCCCAGCGTGACGCCGCCCGAGCTCGCGGGCGGCATCGAGTAGATCGTGTACCCGCGGTAGCTGATCTGGACCGGTGTGCGCCACTTCGGCGTGTAGCCCTTGAGGTCGTCCTTGGAGATGAGCCCGTGGCCGCGCTGCATCTCGGCGACGATCAAGTCCGCGATCTGGCCGGTGTAGAATACGGCTGGTCCGGAGTCCGCGATGAGCTGCAGCGTGTGCGCGAGCTCGGGTTGGTGAAACGTCGTGCCGGGCGCGGGCGCATGGCCCTCCACGAGGAACTGCGTCGCGGATGCCGGGAATCGCGCCAATCGCTCCGCATCTTCCGCGATCGCGCGGCTGCGCGCCACGTCGAGGGTGTGCTCGTGGGCGAGGCGAATCGCTGGGGCGAGCAGCTTCGCCCAGGGCAGGCGTCCGGCGCTCTTCCAGGCTTCGTACATCCCGGCCACGCTGCCGGGGACGCCCGACGCGAGGTGACCGGTCAGGCTCTGTTCGGTGGGGCTCCCGGTCGAGTCGACATACATGTCGCGGGTGGCCCGGCCGGGCGCCATTTCTCGGTAATCCAGCGCGCGCACGCGACCGCTGGTGTCGCGGTACACGATGAACCCGCCGCCGCCGAGGTTGCCCGCCTCGGGGAGCACGACCGCGAGCGCGAACCCGACCGCCACCGCGGCGTCGACGGCGTTGCCGCCCTGTTGGATGATCTCGATTCCGACTTGGCTCGCGAGCGGATGGCCCGACACGATCATGGCCTGGGGGCCAGGTACTGCGACGCCCTTGCCGGCGAGTGACCACGTCTCGGGGATGATCGGCCGGCCGGTGACGATCGCGTCGGCGCGCGCGCCCGGAGCCGTGGGGTGGGCGGCCGGCGCGGCGGCCACGGCAGGCGGCGGCGCGGGGGTCGTCTCGGGCGGTCGAGCGCCGCCACCGCAGGCGGCGAGCACGGCGAGGGCAATGGGGGTTGCGAGTGGGATCTGGCGCATGCTGAATTGTGCACGTTGACCCGAGTTTGGGTCAACGCCTAACTTGGGGGCCACCTGACACACTCATGACCGCCCCGGACTTCCTCGACCCGCGTCTCACCGAGCAGCGGAACTCCCGCACCGCGCGCATCGACGTCGCCGCCACCCTGGAGATCGTCGACCTGATCAACACCGAGGACGCCACGGTTGCGGCGGCGGTGCGCGCCGTGCGGGCCGAGATCGCGCGGGCGATCGACCTCGTGGTCGAGGCCTTCAAGCAGGGTGGGCGGTTGGTTTACGTGGGGGCGGGCACATCCGGCCGGCTCGGCGTGCTCGACGCGAGCGAGTGCCCGCCGACCTTCGGCACGCCGCCCGAGATGGTCGTGGGCATCATCGCGGGGGGGCTGCAGGCGCTCGTCAAGGGCTTGGAAGGCGCCGAAGATGACGTGAACGCGGGAGCCCGCGCCATGGACGACGCGGCCGTCATGCCCAAGGACTTCGTTCTCGGGATCGCGGCGAGCGGCACCACGCCGTTCGTGCGGGCGGCGCTCGGCCGCGCGCAAACGCTCGCTGCGGTGACGGGCCTGCTCTCGTGCTCCGATCCGCCGCAGATCCTGGCCGAAACCTGCGACGTGTTGATCCTCCCCAAGGTCGGCCCCGAGGCGCTCACGGGGTCAACCCGCATGAAGGCGGGGACCGCGACCAAGCTCGTGCTCAACACCATTTCGACCGCCGCGATGATCCGGCAGGGGCGCGCGTACGGCAACCTGATGGTGGACTTGATGGCCTGGAGCGACAAGCTGCGGGACCGCGGGGAGCGCATTGTCATGGAATGCGCCGGCGTCGATCGCTCAGCGGCGCGCCGCGCGATCGAAGCCGCCGGGGGCAGCGTCAAGCTCGCCATCGTGATGACGAAACGGCGTCTGGGCAAGGCCGAGGCCGCACGGCTGCTCGAGCAGGCGGGTGGGTTCGTGCGCGGGGCGGCCGGCGACCCGCCGCCCGTTCGCCCGCTGTGACCAGCTGCCTCGCCGTCGGGGTGATGTCGGGCACGTCGCTCGACGGCGTCTCCACGGCGCTGGTCCGGCTCAGCGACGATCCCCTCGAGGCCCAGCTGGTCGCCTTCCGCCAGGAGCCCTACGCCGCGCCGGAGCGCGGGCAGATCGTCGACGCCATCGCGCGCGGCGGCTCGAAGGATCTCGCGCTGCTCCACGTCGCACTGGGCGAGCGCTTCGCCGGCGCGATCCTCCAGCTCCTCGCCGAGACCAAGACCACGCCCAAGGACCTGGCGTTCGTCGCCTCGCATGGGCAGACGATCTGGCACGAGCCCGGCCGCGCCACCCTGCAGCTCGGAGATCCGGCGGTGATCGCCGAGCGCGTGGGTGTACGGGTGGTGAGCGACTTTCGCTCGCGCGACGTGGCCGCGGGCGGGCAGGGTGCGCCGCTCGTGCCGCTCGCGGACGTCATGCTGTTCGGGCATCCCGAGCGCGGCCGGCTGCTGCTCAACATCGGCGGGATCGCGAACGTCACCTGGGTGCCGCGCCGCGGCATTGCCGCAGGGGCCCTCGCGTTCGACACCGGGCCAGGAGTGGCGGTGATCGACGCCGTGACCCGCCGCCTCGATCCCGACGCCCCGTTCGACCGGGACGGGGCGCGCGCACGCCGCGGCAAGCCCCGCAGCAAGGTGCTGGACGCGTTGCTCGCCGATGCCTACTTCTCTCAGCCGCCGCCCAAGAGCACCGGGCGCGAGCACTTCGGGATCGAGTTCGCCGCCCGGCTGATCGGTCTCGTGCAGCAGGCGGGCGGCTCCGACAACGACGCCGTGGCCACCGCCACGGCGCTCACCGCCGAAACGATCGCCCGGGCGCTCGAGCGGTGGACGCCTCTCCCCAACGGTCCGGAGATCGAGCTCGTGATTTCGGGCGGCGGCGCCCGTAACCCCGTCCTCGTCGAGCTGCTCGCCGCCCGCGTCCGCCCCCGGCCGGTGCTGCCGTTCGATCGGCTCTTCTTCGACGGTGAGGCGAAGGAGGCCCTGGCGTTCGCCTTGCTCGGGTTCCTGACAATCTGCGGGAAGCCGGGCAACCTCCCGGCCGCCACTGGAGCCCGCGGCCCACGCGTGCTGGGCCACATCACCCCCGCGTGAGCGGCTCGCTCGCGCGCCTCGTATTCCCCGCGCTCCGCTGGCGGAGTCACAGCTTTGACCACGAGCAAGCCAAGATCGACGCCGCTCTCGCGGCCGGGGTCGGCGGCTTCATCATCTTCGGCGGGACCCGCGAGACCGTCACGGCGCTCACGGGCGAGCTGCGGCGCCAGGCGGGGCGGCCGCTGTTGCTCGGCGCCGATCTCGAACGGGGGGGCGCCCAGCAGGTGCAGGGGCTTACCGAGCTGCCGCCACCCGCCGCGCTCGGCTACCTGGCTGACCTCGACGCGACGCGCAGCTGCGGCGTGATCACCGGGTCTGAGGCGCGGTCGATCGGCATCAACTGGGCGTTCGCGCCCGTGTGCGACCTGGATTTGGAGCCCAAGAACCCGATCGTGCAGACCCGCGCGTTCGGTGCGGATCCGATGCGCGTCGGCGAACACGCGGCTGTCTGGATCCGCGGGCTGCAAGAGCACGGTGTGTTGGGCTGCGCAAAGCACTACCCGGGCCACGGCCGCACTACGCAGGATTCGCACGAGACGCTACCACTGGTCACGACGCCCGGGGCCGAGCTGCAGCAGGTCGACGTCACGCCCTTCGAGTATGCGATCCGGGCAGGCGTGGGGAGCGTGATGAGCGCGTTCGTCGCGTTCCCTGCGTGGGACGCGTCAGGTCGGGCGGCGAGCTTCTCGTCCGCGATTCTCGGCTATCTCCGCGACCCGCTCAACTTCGCCGGGCTGGTCGTTACGGATGCGCTGATCATGGCCGGCGCCAGTGCGACGCAGCCGGTCCCCGCTGCCACAGTCACGGCGGTCGCGGCCGGGTGTGACGCGCTGCTGTACGTGGAGGACGTTCGTAACGTGATCGCGGCGCTGGACCGAGCGATCGGGTCCGACATCCCCACGGCCCGGGCGGACGAGGCGCTGGCGCGCTACGAAGCCGCCGTCGCGACGTGGGACGCGGGCGCCGACCAGGGGCTGCCCGATGTCGCGGCGCATGGCGCGTTCGCCGACGGGCTCGCGGACCGCGCGAGCCACGTGCTGCGCGGGGACGTGTCCCGCATCCGCACGCCCGTCACCGTGTCGATCGTGGACGACGACGTGGGCGGTCCCTACGCCGTCGGACCGCGAGAGGTGTTCACGCAGACGCTGCGTGACGCGGGCGTGCCCGTCGGGCAACGTGCGACGGGCAACGCGCAACGCCTCATCCTGGTGTACGCCGAGCCACGATCGTGGAAGGGGCGAGCAGATCTCGGCCAGCGCTCGCTGGCCCAACTGCGACGCCTCGCGCCAGGGGCGCAGCTCGTGGTTCTGTTCGGGCATCCGCGGCTCGCGCGCCAGATCCCCGGCGGGGCGCCCATCGTATGCTGCTGGCACGGGCAGCCGCTTATGCAACGAGCCGCGGCGCGGCGAGTCATGAGCTGGCTACAGTAGGAAAGCGTCTCGCGGAGACGTCGCGCAGTAGCGTCGCGCAGAGGCGTCAAGCAACGGCGTCACGGTTCTGCGCGACGCCTTCGCGGGACGTTTTCGCGTGACGTCTGTGCTTGACCCCCTCTATCTTGCGGTGACCTGGCTCAAGTAAGCTATGACCGCGGTCGCAGGAACCCCATAAATGATCTTTCCCTGTGATTCGCGATTCCCGCCATACAGCACCGCGACGACGCGGCCCTCACGATCGAAGATCGGGCTCCCCGACGAGCCCGGCGCACCGTAGCCGTCCACCTGCACGACGTTCGGCAGCACCTTGCTCACCGTGCCCACGGTGAGCGTGGGGTCCGCCACCACAGCACTCGGGCCTTGCCGTTCCATCGGCAGGTCCTCCCCAAGCGGATACCCCATGATCGCAACGGGGTCGCCGCGCTGCAGGCTGCTCGCCTCGCGGGCGAACCCGAGCACGCGCGGCGTGCCGCCCCGCACGTCGACCTGCAGCACCCCGACGTCCGCCGTATCGGCGACGCCGATGACCCGCCCCGGGAACCACTGCTTCGAGCCCGAGAACTTGACGGCGATCGCCAGCGGCCGGCGGTCGCCCGCTTCGCCCACGAGCACGTGCTTGTTGGTGACCAGCGTGCCTTGCGAGTCCACGGCGAACGCGGTCCCGGTGAACACCTCGACGTCGGAGTACTTGACGACGAGCAGCGCGACCGCGTCCTGGTTGTTCCGCGAGATGGCGCGGTAATCGACCGCCGCAGCGCCCGCGATCCCGCGCTGGCGCGCGGCAGCCGTGTCGAGCTGAGCACGCAGCCGCGCGACCGAGTGCACGTCGCCGCCGGAGCTCGCCGCGGCGAGCTCGCCCCGCAACCGCGCCACCTCGGCGTGCGACTCGCGCAGCGCGTCCTTGACGCTCTGCAGCTCGGACTGGAAGCGCGAGAGCAGGCGCTGCGCTTCTTGGTTGAGACTGTCGGCCCGGGCCTGGAGCCCGGCGAGCTCGCGGGCGTCGCGCAGGGCGGTCCACTGACTCCACCCGAACCCCGTCACCGCCAGCGCCAGCAGGCCGATCAGCACCTTGGTCGTGCGCCGCAGGCGCGCGACCTCCGCCACGATGCGCACGGCAGCGCTCGACCGGCGCCCGGCCCCTGCGGGCGAGACGCCGGCGGAGACCGCGTGGGCGTCTGTCCCTCCCCCACCCACGCCGGCGGCCACCGCGAGCACCCTGAACTCCACCGCCGGCCCCTGTGGCCCGAAGCCGATCACGTCGCCGTCGTGCAGGATCACCTCGTCCACGACGCGCGCCCCGTTGACGAAGGTCCCGTTCTTCGAGCCCAGGTCGCGCACGCGGAACGTCGTGTCATGACGCACGATGGCAGCGTGGCGCGAGGAGACGTCGAGGTCGCGCTCGGCGTCGAAGCGAACGTCCGACAGCGGGTGCCGGCCGAGCCCGATGTAGGCCTTGCGGAAGGTCTCGACCTGCCCGGCGCGCGCGCCCGAGAGGAACGTGAACTGAGCGGTCACTGGCTCCGCGTGGCGAGATACAGGGCGACGGCCACCGCAGCCGCCGCGAGCACGGCCGCCGCGACGACGCGCCAGCGATTCTCGCGCGCGGGCAGCGGCGGCCGGCTGCCCCGGTAGACGGGCACGGGCTCGGTGCTCACCTCGGTGTCGATCAGCGGGTAAACCTGGTGGCCCACCTCCTCGCCGGCCGCCGCCGAGCGCAGTCCGTCGCCGTCGAACCGCGCGAGCACCACCGTGACGTTGTCCGGCCCGCCCCGCTCGTTGGCGAGCGCGATCAGCCGGTCGCACGCCTCCTGGAGATCCCGTTCCCGGGTCACGATCTCCGCGATCTCCTCTTTCTTGACCTGGCCCGAGAGACCGTCCGAGCAGAGCACCAGCACGTCGCCCTTGCGGACTTCCTGATACGTGAGGTCCACCTTCACCTTGGGATCCGGGCCGAGCGCCTGGAGGATGATGTTGCGTCGCTCGCTGCGCGCGGCCTCTTCTTCGGTGAGCTCACCCGCTTCCACGAGGCGCTGCATCAGCGACTGGTCCCGCGTGAGTTGCACGGCCTGTCCATCGCGGATCAGGTAGGCCCGGCTGTCGCCCACCTGCGTGAGGTAGACGTGGTCGTTCAGGATGCCGACGGCCGTGGTGGTGGTGCCCATCCCGCGGACTTCGGGGTGCGCCTTGGCGTACGAGTGGATGTGGCTGTTGGCCACCTCGACCGCCTCCTTCAGCCGGTAGGCGAACCGCTGCGGCGTGACGTCCTTCTCGTTTCCCCACATCCGGATCATCTGTTCGTAGATGGTTTCGGTGGCCATTTCGCTGGCGAGCTCGCCCGCAGCGGCGCCGCCCATCCCGTCGGCGACGATGAACAGCGAGCCGCGCTCGCCCACCTCGTGCTCCCGCACTGCCGGCTGGAGCGACGCCTCCCCGCGCGTGAGATCCGCGACGAGGAACCGGTCCTCGTTGTGGTCGCGCGTCTTCCCCAGGTCGGTCTTGGCGAAGACCTCGATCTTGACGGGCTTGGGAGAGCGTCCGAACACGGTCAGCCTTGGCACTGGGCAAGGACGTCGCGATACGACCGCGTTGCCGGATCGAGCAGCGCCGCGGTCTTCACCCAATCGCATCCCTTCTCGCGCTCATTCGCCTGGAAGTACGCATTGCCGATGACGAACGCGGCGAGCGCCTTGTCCACGAGAGTGACGTCGGGCGCGGTGTAGATGTGTCGCGCGGAGTCCAAGACCATGGCGGCGGTCCGAGGCTCCAGCTTGAACAAGAGGTCGTCGAGCAGCTCGTGTGCCCGGGCGAGCTCGATCCTAGGCTTTCGACGGATCACCGCCGGGATCCTGGCCGGGGTGCGTCGCGCGGGCTGCACCGGCGCGCGCGGCACCGCCGTGTCTGGAGGAGGGGCCGCCGGGACATGCGGCACGGTGTCAAGCAAGGCGCCGCCGCCTCGCTGGCCGCCGCCGAACACCAGCATCGCGGCCCCCGCCCCAGCCAGGACTACGACCGCGCCCACGATGACGGGTACGAGGGAGCGCTGCTTCGGCAGGGCCGCCGCTACCGGCGGGGGTCCCTGGAGCGCCGCCGCGGACAGGGAGACGAGGAGTTTGGTGCGTTCCTCGGCGTCCCCCCGAGTCACCGGGAGCGGGATCCCGGAGCTGCCACGGGTCAGCCCGGTCACGCCCGCCACGTCGGACGCGAACTTGGCGGCCGACCGATACCGATCCACCGGGCTGCGGGTGAGCGCCGCATCGAGCGTCGCCTGCAGGCCGGGCGGGAAGCGCCGGTCGGGTCGCGCGGCGGCGAGTTTGAGCGGCTCGTCGGTGAGCCGCTGGACCATCGTCTCCTGCACGGTGCTCGCCGCGAAGGGCAATTTCCCCGTCATCATCTTGAACAGCACGAGAGCGAGCGAGTAGATGTCGCTGCGGGGGTCCAGCGTGTCGCCTGACAGTTGCTCGGGGCTCATGAACTCGGGCGTGCCGATGACCAGCCCGGTCTTCGTCACCTTCTGGGTGTCGTCGCCCGTCACGGCCTTCGCGATTCCGAAATCGACGACCTTCACCACGTCCGAGCCGTCCCGGCCCCGGGCGAGCATGATGTTGTCGGGCTTCAGGTCGCGATGCACGATGCCGATGTCGTGCGCGGCCTGCAGCGCGTCCGCCACCTGGACGAAGATGTTCACCGCCCGGGCCACTGGGAGGGCGCCCTCCCGCTCGAGCACGTTGGTGAGCGGCTCTCCCTCGACGAATTCCATCGCGAGGTAGATCAGGCCCTCGGCCGTCTCGCCGAAGTCGTAGATAGCACAGACGCTCGGGTGGCTGATGCGGCTCGCGTTGGCTGCTTCGCGATTGAAGCGCGCCACGGCGTCGGGGTCGTAGACCATGGTGGGGTTCAGTACCTTGATGGCGCTCTTCCGCCCCATCTTCACATGCTCGGCAAGATACACCTGCCCCATGCCCCCCTCGCCGAGCTTCTTGAGGACGTGGTAGCGGTCGGCCACGACCTGCCCGACGAGATCCTGCCCTGGCGACGACGACCGCAGTGTCTGCCCGTCGTTCGGACAGAACCGCACGTCGTCGGGGTATTCGGTCGAGCAGACGGGACAGGTCTTCACGCCGGCATCTCGATGCGCAGCAGCTTGTCGCCGACCAGAACGCGTGAGTTGTGGCGCAGGGTGATGTCACCCCGGGCGGCGAGTGCGACGCCGTTGCGGCTGTTGGAATCTACCACGACGAAGTCGGCATCTTCCGAGCGGATCGTCGCGTGGCGTGCGCTCATCGAAGGATCGTAAGGGAAGAGCCAGTCACCCTGTTCGCGACCGATGGCCACGTCCCGCCCGGGAGAGAGTTGAATCACGTCGCGCGCGCTGCCGTCGGAGCGCAGCTGGGTCAGGCTCGCGATGTCCGCGCTCGGAATCAGGCTCCCCATCCGGCGCGTCGCGTCGGCATCCGGCGGATGCGGCCCCGGATACCCGAGTCGTCGGAACCGGATCACCTGCGAGCCGATCAGCAACAGGTCGCCGTCCGCGAGACGATGCGCCGACTCGAGGAACACCCACGTGCCGTTGCGGCTGCCCAAGTCGCGGACCACGAGCTCGCCCTGCTCCCAGGAGATCTTCGCATGCAGCGGCGAGAGGAACACGTCATCGGGGAAGCGGATGTCGCCGTCCTGGCGGCCGATCGTGGTGTCGGGGGTGCGGCGCTCGAAGCGCTGGACGGAGGCACCGCTGTCGTCCAGCAGCACGAGCACGATCGTCGCTCCCGGCCGCGGCTCCCCCCCCGCTGCCGGCAAGCGCGGCGGGGGAGCGGGTCCGACGAGCGGTGCTCCGCACGTGGGGCAGAACTTCGTCCCGGCGGCGACCGGCGACCCGCAGCGCGCGCAGCTGGGGCCCGACCCCGGAGCGGTGAGGCGGCGCCCGCAGTGCGGACAGAACGGCAGCAAGCCGCTCGCGCGGCTCCCGCAGAAGTGACACGTGAGAGCCTCAGGGCGCGTCGGGGCGACGACGGGCGGGGCCACGACCCGCGTCCCCGGCACTGCCGCACCCGCCGCCGCGGCCTTCACACTCGTGGACGTACCCATAGGCTTGCCGCAGTCCATGCAGAACTGCGCGCCGGCGTCGTTTTCGCGGCCGCAGTAGGCGCAGACAGTCACCGGAGGAGCTGCTCCACATGGCTCAACCGCACGGCCTGCCAATCTATTGGGCAAATTGACGCGTCGAAAGGGTCAATGCTAGCTTGCGCGCCGTGCGATGGCTCGGTGGAGCACTGGTGCTGTGCATCGCCGGGTGCGCCAGCGCGCGCTCCGGCGTCGCGCCCGCACGCCCGGCTGGCACGCCGGCGCCCGCGAGGGAGTCGCTGCACGTCAGCGTCGTGTACCCGGGCCCCACGGACATCATTCAGACGCACGACTCCTCATTCCTGTTCGGCGCGGTGCACGGCGGTGCGGGACCGGCGAGCCTGACCGTCGACGGGACGCCCGTGCCTGTCCTCGCAACCGGCGCGTGGCTCGCCTGGCTGCCACTCCCTGACGACACGATCGCCGCCTTCCGACTCGTGGCCCGCGCGCGAGGCGATTCTGCCGTGCAGGATGTGGTCGCGCGGATCGCGCCCCGCTACCGCCCGCCGGCGGGCCGCGCGGCCTGGATCGACACCACGAGCTTTGCGCCCTCGGGCACGCTCGCGCTGCCGCTGAGCGAGGGGATCCGGCTCGCCGTGCGTGCGACGCCCGGTGCCACGGTGCAGCTGCGGCTGCCGTGGGGCGCTACCATCCCGTTCCTTCCCGACACCCTTCCCGGGGAGCCAGCGTGGGGTGTGAGGGCTTTCGCCACGACCACGGCGGCGTACCGCCTCCCCCCCGCGGCCGACCGCTACGTCGCGTGGCTCCCGGCTGCGGCGCTGTGCTCGGACGGCAAGAGCGCCTGTGCGACGCTGGACGTGGTGGTGGGACGAGACAGCGCGACCGCTCGCTGGCCGCTCACGATCGGCCTCGTGGACATGACGTTCCCCAGCGTCGTCGTGCTCAACGACGACACGGCGCACACCGGCACGACGGACAGCATGACGCCAGGGAAGTCGGTGCCAGGGGGGACGTACAACTGGTTTTTCCCCACCGGGACGACGGCCGTGCTTTCGGGGCGCTGGAACGACCAGATGCGCCTCCAACTGTCGAAGAGTTCGGCCGTGTGGGTGAACGCGGCCGACGTGATAGAGCTGCCGGCGGGCACCCCGCCGCCGGGAGGCGTGGTCGGCTCGGTGCGGCTCCAGCCCGGCCCGGCGTCGGTGACCCTGCGCGTGCCACTCCCAGGGAAGCTGCCGTTCCAGGTCACGGAGCAGGAGCGGAGCCTGACGCTCCGGCTCTATGGCGTGGCGTCGGACATCAACTGGATGCAGTACGGCGGAACCGATTCGCTCGTCACTCGTATGAGCTATGCCCAGCCCGCGGCGGACGAGGTGACGATCACCGTTGAGCTGGCGCGTCGCGTCTGGGGGTACCGGACACGGTTCGATGGGCGGGACCTGCTGCTCGAGGTACGCCGTCCACCGGAGATCGATCCGGACCGACCTCTCAGGGGGCGCACGATCGTGCTCGATCCGGGCCATCCTCCCGCTGGGGCCAAGGGCCCGACCGGTCTGTGGGAGCCGGTGGCGACCCTCGCGGTCGCGTACAATGCGAAGGCGCTGCTGGAGCGGGCGGGCGCGACCGTGCTGCTCACCCGTACCGACTCGACGCCCGTCGAGCTGTTCCCGCGCACCCACTTCGCGGAGGTGCACGATGCCGACGTGCTCGTGTCGATTCACGCCAACGCGCTCCCGGATGGCGTCAACCCGTTCGTGAATAACGGCACGAGCGTCTACTACTTCCATCCTCGCAGCGCCCCGCTGGCTCGTGCGCTCGAGCGCGCCCTGGTCGCGGAGCTCGGGTTGCGGGACCTCGGCATGGGCCGGGGCGACTATGCGCTCGTCCGTCCGACGTGGATGCCCGCGGCGCTCACCGAGGGCCTCTTCATCATGGTCCCCGAACAGGAAGCGATGTTGCTGAACGAGGAGGGGCGAGGGCGGTATGCGCGGGGGCTGGTGCGGGGGATCGAGAACTTCCTGCGCGAGCGGGCGAGGGAGCCGTGAAAACGCGGAACGCGGAAGTCGGAACGCGGAACGGCCGGACACGCTCCTCGCCGCAGCTCGACCTTTCCCTGATGTTCCGCGTTCCACGTTCCGCGTTCCGCGTTCTCCTGGTCCTCCTATTTGCCGTCCGCGCCGCAGCGCAAGACCCCTCCGGCCCCTGGCGCACCCTCCACACGCCCCATTTCCGCGTTCATTTCCGCCCGGCATACCGGGACGTCGCCGAGGTGGCCGCCCGGGAGGCCGAGCGTGCGTACCGGCTGCTCGCGTCGGAGCTTCACCCGCCTCGCCAGGTGGTCGACCTGACGCTGGTGGACGACATCGACGCGGCCAACGGCGCCACGCTCGTCTTCCCGTCCGACCGCATCTATGTCTTCCTCCCGCCTCCGGCCACGGAGCCCGGGTTGCAGCACTACGACAGCTGGCTCCGGCTCGTCACGACGCACGAGCTCACACACGTTTTTCACCTCGACCGGGTGCGGGGTGTCTGGGGCGGCGTGCAGGCGGTCTTCGGCCGAGTCCCCGGTCTGTTTCCGAACGACTATCAGCCCAGCTGGGTGACGGAAGGCCTGGCGGTCTACTACGAGTCGAAGTTCACCAACGGCGGGCGCGTGACGGGAAGCCTGCACACGCAGCTGCTCGCGGCCGACCGCGCTGCGGGCGCGTCGCGTTCGCCCTGGAACGCGGTGTTCTTCACCCGCTGGGCGGACGGGCTCGTGCCGTACGCGTACGGCAGCCGCTTCTTCCATTACCTCGCGGGCCAAACCGGGGATTCCGTCGTGCCGCGGTTCGTGGAGGCGACGTCCGCCCAGCTGATCCCGTATCGGGTGGGGCGGCAGATCGCTCGCGTTGCGCCCGGTCGCTCGCTGCAGGCGGAATGGCCCAGGGCGACTCGACCTCCGTCTCAGGCGGGGGCGACCGCCACCGCCGCCCGCGTCATCGACTGCGCACTCCGTACCGAGCCGGTGCCACAAGCGTCGCCAGACGGCCGGTACATCGCGTACCTGCGCGACGACGGTAAGGGGCCGAGCGAACTGCGTGTACTCGACGCGACGGGGTTCCACGTCCTGCGCACGCACCGCGTGAACGCCGAGGTGAGCTTCGACTGGCTCGGCGACACGCTGGTCGTGGCGCAGCTCGACTGGACATCCCGCTGGCAGGTGCACAGCGATCTGTACCGCTGGCTCCCCGGCGGGCAGTGGCACCGCGAAACGCGCGGGGCGAGGCTCGTCTCCCCCCGCGCCGGCGGAGGCCGCTTGTCCGTGATCGCGCTGCTCCCGGCCGGCAATCGCCCTGCGCTGCCCGTTCCGCCCGGGCCCGCCGGGGGGAGCGCGACGTGGGGCGAGGTCGTGCCCTCTCCCGATGGGCGCCACGTTGCGGGCACGCGGAACGCGAACGGGCACTGGGCGCTGCTTCGCTGGCCTGCCGATTCACCCGAGGCTGGCACGGTGTTGCGGGAGTCGGCCGGCGTGATCACCGACCCCACTTGGACGCCGGCGGGCGAGCTGTTGTTCGTCACCGACCCGACCGGCTTCCCGCAGGTGTACCGCTGGCGCGACTCGACCGGCGCCGAGCCCCTCACCGCCGAGCCGCTGGGCGCCCGGGCGCCTACGGCGCTCGCCGACGGGACGCTGCTCTACGCCACACTCGCGGCCGACGGCTGGGAGCTGCGGCGCGCGCGGCGAGAGCAGGCTGGACCACCCGTGGCAGCCGACCGGCCCGTCCCGTTCGACTCCGCGCCGCCGGTGGCAACGCGTGAGACCGGCTACGCCGCGTGGCCTTCGCTGCGGCCGCATTTCTGGGTGCCGCTGTTCCTCGATGCGGGGCCGAGCGGGCGGTTCTGGGGTGGCGCCACCGCTGGCACCGATGTCGTGGGGCGGTTTACGTACCTCGCCACCGGCCTGGTCGCGCCGCAGCCGTTCCGCGCCCTCGGGTCGTTCGCGGCGGTGTGGAGCGGCCTGGGAAACCCGACGCTCGATGCGTCGGCGTCGAGCACTTGGGACGACGTGCTCGCCGCGGTCATCCTGTCTGAGCGGACGCAGGAGGCCGCCCTCGGCATGTCGTTCGTGGCGCGGCGGTGGCGCACCTTCGCAAGCGTGCGCCTGGCCGCGGAGTTCAAGGGCACGCGCTTTGTCACCATCCCCGACACGTCGCTCAGCGACGTCTGCCCGGGCTGCGCCGGTCACGATTTGGTCGGAGGGTCCGTGACGCTCGCGTTGACGCACGTCGTGTCCGCACCGGTCGCCGTCTCGCGGCAGGACGGCTTCAGCTGGTTAGCGCTGTATCGCCGGCGCGCGGAGCGGGAGGGCGCTCGCTGGTCGAGCGAGGCCCGCTCGCGGCTCGGCCTGTATGCGCATGTCCCGGGCGTCGGGGGGTTCGCGCACCATGTGCTCGCCGTCCGTCTCGCCGCCGGGGCCAGCGGCGGGCCGCTGGGCGAGCGGTTCAAGGCAGGCGGGGTGTCGTCGGGCGCCCTGGGGCTCACGTTCGGCCAGGCGCTCGGCGCGACGCGCGATTTTCCGGTGCGAGGCTATCGTGCCGGCGAGCTGCTGGGGCGGCGCGCCGCGACTGCGACCGTGGAGTACCGCTTGCCGCTCGCGCTCGTGGGCGCGCCCTTCGGCCACCTCCCGTTCGGCGCCGACAAACTGTGGCTCAACATCTTCGGCGACGCTGGGGATGCCTGGGACCCGGGCGCGGCGCCGCGGCTCACGCGGCTCCGCTCGGCGGGCGCCGAGCTCGCCGGCGACCTGACATTGAACTACGACTTCTTGGTGCAGCTCCGGCTCGGCGTCGCCGCACCGCTCGCCGATCCCCCCTCCGGCGCGGCGCGGCGCCTGCAGCTGTATGTGGCGTTTGCATCGGATTTCTGAGCGTGGAAAGATTCCCGGTTGCGGGCTTTTGCCTGGGAACGGCGCTGGGAGTGGCCCTCCTGAACGTGGTCCCAGCTGCGGGATATAATTGACCCATGCGGCGCTGCTTGATCGTCCTGCTCGCTCTGTCCATCCCCGCTGCCAAGGGTCTGTCCGCCCAATTGCCTGCCGAGCGCGCCGCGATCGAGGCGCTGCGGGACTCGCTCGCGCACGTGACCGACTCGCTGTCGTTGAAGCGTCTCGAAGCCGCGACGATCCAGGTGGCGAAGCAACACCGCGACGACCCGCTGGTCCACGTCCGGCTCGGGTTCATCGCCCACCGGCTGGGAGAGATCGCTAACACGAAGTCACATTACGACGACGCAGCCGGGGAGTTCGAATGGGCCGCGGAGCTCCGGCCCGGCTGGCCCTACCCCTGGTATGGGCTGGGGCTCGCCGAGCTCGCTCAGGGCGAGCACGCCGTGATCGCGATCGAAAACCTGCGCCAGCAGCTTGGCAAGGACTATCTGAGCAAAGCGGCGCGGGCGCTGGCACGCGCCACGCAGGCCGACGCGAGCTTCGCGCAGGCCAGCATCGACCTCGCCAACGCGGCGCTGGCCCAGCGCATCCAGCCGCGGCTCGAGGTAGCGCTGCAGGCGGTGCGGCTCGCGGCGGCGTCACCCGCGGGGGGGAACGCCCAGATCCAGCTAGCGCGGGGCCGGGTGGAGCGGGAGGTCGGCGAAGCGGACTCGGCGCTCGTGGCGTTCCAGGCCTACCTCCGCGTCGGTGGCGACTCCGGGCTCGGTCTGCTCGAGCTGGCGCGGACCTACTACTACGCGCAGCGACCGACCGAGGGGTGGCGGATCTATTTCGCGGGCGCGCGCCTGGCGCGGTCGCCCGAGGCGCTGGCGCTGTATCGCGCCGACCTGAGCGTCGTGGCGCACCACGACGAGCTGGCTCCGTTCGACGGCTTCACGTCCCCCGCCCCGCGGGCGGCGTGGCTCGAGCGGTTCTGGTTGCAGCGCGACGTGGCCGAAGCGCGTGACCCGGGCGAGCGGCTGGGCGAGCACTACCGCCGCTGGTTCTACGCCTGGCACAACTTCCGGCTCGTGAGCCGGCATCGGCACTACGACATCACCGAGCGCTACCGCACCGATCAGCTCGATTTCGACGACCGCGGCGTCATCTATCTGCGCCACGGCCCTCCCGACAAGCGGGCGACCTACCCCCGCGTGCTGGACCGGCTCGAGCCGAACGAGACGTGGCTCTACCGGCGGCCCGACGGCGATCTGATCTTTCACTTCGTCGCGCGCGAGGACGTTCAGGACTACAAGCTGGTGGAGAGCCTGGCCGACGCGTTGTATACGGGCTTCCGCGGCGCGCTGGCGCTCACCGGCCGGCGCGGGCTCGACCCCCTCACCAGCGACTTGTTCGCCTCGCGGGCGGACATCAGTCCGCTGTATGCCCGATTGGGAAACACTCTCGGCACCGCGAATGCGGCGGGCGCGCTCGCCGCGGAGCGCAGCCTGGGCCAGCGTAGCATCGCCGTGGGCACGACCACCGACACCTACCGCCGGGCGTTCGCCACGCCGCTCGAGGTGCTGGCGTCGGACTTCGTCGTCGGCGCGCGCGGTCAAGCGGGACAGGAGCTGCACGTCGTGTTCGCCATTCCGGGCCACCGCCTGACGCCGGCCGCGGACTCGACGCGGGTCCTCTATCCCATCGCCTTCCGGCTGGTCGTCTCAGACAGCCTCGACAACATGGTGGCGCGACTCGATACGACCCGGGTGTTCGCGGCGGCGGCGCCGCTGCGTCAGGGGGCGTATCTCACCGGGCAGCTCGCGCTGGCGGTCCCGCCGGGGGCGTACCGCTATCGGTTGCTGGTGCAAGAGCCGGGCAGCGACGCAGGCGACCTGGTGATCCGTGATTCGATCGCCGTCGGCACGCTCGACGGCGTGCGCTTCGCGGCGAGCGACCTCGTGCTCGGTCGCCAGGGCTCGGGGCTCGCGTGGACGACCGGGTCGGACACAGTACCGCTGAACCCGCTGGGCCGCTTCGCCGAGGGCGGCTCCGCCGAGCTGTATTACGAAGTGTACGGGCTGCCGACGGGGGCGCCCTACCATACCATCGTCCGGCTCGAGCGCGAAGGGCGTCGCTCGTTGTTGCACCGGCTGTTCGGCGGGGGACAAGCGCCGGTCCTGTTCGAGTTCGACGCGCCCGCCGACGGGCCCGTCACGCGGGTGCGGCGCGCGCTCGATCTACGCGACGCGTCCAAGGGGAGCTACGTTCTCGCCGTCGAGATCCGCGACCCCGCGACCGCTACGTCGCTCGTTCGCCGTCGCCAGTTTGTCATCGTGTCGCACTAGTCGGTTGACACCCGCTCCGACGCGCCCGTAAGTTTCCGCGAGTCCTCGGACACAATGGATGTATTGCTCCCGCTGCGGCACTCAGAACGACGACGCCAGTAAGTTCTGCCGCTCCTGCGGTCTGGATCTCGCGGCGACGCCGATCCAGAATCCGCAGGAGCTGACCGAGCTCGAGCTCGTGCGGGAGCAGCTCAAGGACGAATACGAGATCCTCGACGAGCTCGGTCGGGGCGGTATGGCCATCGTCTTCAAGGCGCGCGAGAAACAGCTGGAGCGCGAGGTCGCCATCAAGGTGCTGCCGTTCTCGCTCGCGTTCGACAAGGAATTCGTCGAGCGGTTTCAACGCGAAGCCCGCACCTCGGCGAAGCTCGAGCACCCCAGCATCATCCCGATCTACCGGGTCGGCAAGTCCGGCCGGGTGATCTACTTCGTCATGAAGTTTCTGCGGGGCAAGCCGCTCGCGTCCGTCCTCGCGGCGCGCGGCTCGCTCCCCCCCGCGGAGATCCGCCAGATTCTCGTGCAGGTCGCGCGCGCGCTCGCCTACGCGCACAAGAGCGGCATCGTGCATCGCGACATCAAGCCCGACAACATCATGTTCGACGAGCACGGCCAGGCCGTCGTGACGGACTTCGGCATCGCCAAGGCGGCGACCGGCGGCAAGCTCACCGGCACGGGCATGTCGATCGGCACGCCCCATTACATGAGCCCCGAGCAAGCCCGGGCGCAGCAGCTCGACGGGCGCAGCGACATCTACTCACTCGGCGTCGTCGCCTACCAATGCCTCACCGGCAGCGTGCCGTTCGACGGCGAGGACTCCTTCTCCATCGGCTACAAGCACATCATGGAGGAGGTGCCGACGCCGCCGCTCGAGACCTACGATCAACGCACTCTGTTCGAGGTCATCCGGAAAATGATGGCCAAGGTCCCGGACGATCGCTTCCAGACGTCCGACGATCTGGTCCAGGCGCTCGAAGCGGGGGGCGGGTTCGCCGCCGTCGGGCTCGCGACCGCGCCGACCCGGGCGATCCCGTCGCTCGCGGGCGCCCGCATCGCCGGCGCGCCCACCACGCCGCTGCCGAGCACGCCGATGGGGGCGCGGCTCGCTGCCTCCGTCGAGCACCACCGCTCCGTGGGGGCGGGGATCGCCCTCTGGGTTGTCGTGGTCGTCGTGGCGCTCGGTGCCCCGGGCCTTTATGCCTACAAGAAGGGCCTGCTCTTCTTCGCGCGCGCCGCGGTGCCCGACTCGGTAACCGCTACCCTTCGGGACACGCTCGCGCAGCGACTGCTGGGGGACACCGGCGCGTCCGGCGCCGCTCCCGACACCGCCGTCACACGGCCGGCGGGCGAGGCTACGCACCCGCCCGTCGCGCCGGGGACGCCGGGGCGGCTCACGCTGCAGGGCCTGCCGGCGGGCGCTCGCGTCACGCTCAACGGGCAGCCGTTCCGTGGTCAGGGTGACGTGCCCCCCGGCACATACGCGCTCGCCGTGCGGGCCGCGGGGTTCGCGCTGTACGAGCGGCCGGTAGTGATCACCCCGGGCGCGCCGTTGAGCGTCAAGGTCGAACTGGAGCCGGCCACGGTGGGCGGGGGGGAGAGTGGGACGGGCCCGTGCGACGCGCCCGGGCCCGAGTACAACCACGGCAAGATCTGCTTCGACACGCCCCCCGTCCCTCTCTCCGTCACGCGCATCCCGATCCCCGCCGATGCGCCGATGCTGCCACGCCAAGCCATCCTCCTGATCCATGTCTCGCGCGACGGCGCCACGCTCGAGGCCCGCGTGTTCGGCCCATCCAACCTCGCCACCTTCAACGATCAAGCCATGGACATGGCGCGGAACCTGCGTTGGAACCCCGCGCAGAAGAACGGTGAGCCGGTCGACGCGTGGGTGCAGTGGCCGTTCCAGCCGGTGAGGCAGTAATCCACATCCACGCGACTGCATTCATCGCCCCGGGCGCCGTAGTGCTGGGGGACGTGACACTGGACGCGCGCGTCAGCGTCTGGTATGGCGCCGTGCTGCGCGGCGACATGGCACCGATCGTGGTGGGTGAGGCGACGAACCTGCAGGACGGCACCATCGTCCATGTGGACGAGGGGAAGCCGGCACGGATCGGTGCCCGGGTCGGGGTGGGCCACCGGGCCATCCTGCACGGCTGCACCGTGGAGGACGACTGCCTGATCGGCATGGGCAGCGTTCTCCTGAACGACGTGCACGTCGGCACAGGGAGCGTCGTGGCCGCCGGTGCGGTGGTGCCCGAGGGAACCCGGGTAGCGCCGGGATCGTTGATGGTCGGTGTGCCTGCCCGCCTGGCGCGGCGGGTGGACGACGCCCTGCGGGAGCGGATCCGGCTCACGTGGGAACACTATGTGGCGGAGGCGGAGCGACATCGTGCGGGCCGGTTCCCAATCGCGCGAACAGGTTTGTGATGTGAATTGCTGAAAAGCGTTGTACCGGCAGCGCTCTTCGCCAGTGTTGCTTCGACGTGCTGCCCGGCCTACCTTGCTCCTCCACGTTTTTCGTCTTGCGCGCTGTTAAATTCACACATAGCACGCGCTTTGTGAGCGCGCTCACACCGCAGAGGGACGAGCCGGCATGACTGCTTCCACCCGCAAGGGGACGCTTGATCTGAGCGCCAACGCCATCACCGTGCTCGAACGGCGCTATCTGGTGAAGGACGACCAGGGCAGCCCGGCCGAGCAACCCGAAGACCTCTTCTGGCGGGTGGCTCGCACCGTCGCCGAGCCGGACGGCCGCTACGGCGCCTCCGACAAGGCCGTCGAGGGCCTCGCCGAGACGTTCTTCGAGCTCATGGCGACGCGCGTGTGGATGCCGAACTCACCCACTCTCATGAACGCCGGCCGGCCATTAGGACAGCTGTCCGCCTGCTTCGTACTGCCGGTGGACGATTGCCTCTCGAACGGCAACAGCGGCATTTACGACACGCTGCGCGCCATGGCTCTGGTGCACCAGTCGGGGGGCGGGACCGGCTTTTCGTTCTCGCGCCTGCGCCCCAAGAACGACGTGGTGCGCTCCACGATGGGAGTTGCCTCGGGCCCGGTGTCGTTCATGAAGCTGTACGACGCGTCCACCGACGTGGTCAAGCAGGGCGGCACCCGTCGCGGCGCGAACATGGGCATCCTGCGGGTGGACCATCCCGACATCCTCGAGTTCATCACCTGCAAGGACGACCTCACGCAGGTGACGAACTTCAACATCTCGGTCGCCGTCACGGACGCGTTCATGCGGGCGGTCGAGGAGGGCACGAGCTACGACCTGATCCACCCTCGCCGTGGCGCGGTGGTGGGTCAGCTCGACGCCCGTGAGGTGTTTCGCAAGATCGTCCACGGTGCCTGGAAGACGGGCGAGCCGGGGGTGTACTTCATCGACCGCGCCAACCACTACAACCCGGTTCCGCGGCTCGGCAGCTACGAGGCGACGAACCCCTGCGGCGAGCAGCCGCTGCTCCCCTACGACGTGTGCAACCTGGGGTCCATCAACGTCGGCGTGTTCGTGCAGGACGAGGACGTGGACTGGGACCGCCTGCGCACGGCGGTGCACCTGTGCACGCACTTTCTCGACAACGTGATCGACGCGAACCGCTATCCGCTTGCGGAGATCGACGACCTGGCGAAGCGCATCCGGCGCATCGGGCTCGGCGTGATGGGGTGGGCGGACCTGCTGGTGCGGCTCGGCCTGCCCTACGACTCGGACGAGGGCGTGGCGCTCGGCCGCCGGCTCATGGAATTCGTGGACGAAGAGGCGAAGGTCGCGTCGGAGAAGCTGGCCGAACAGCGGGGCGTCTTCGCGGAGTGGGAGCACTCGATCTGGGGGCCGGACGCGACCTGCGCCCGCGGCCCACAGGGCGAGCGGGTGCGCCCCATGCGCCGGCTCCGCAACTGCAACCTGACCACGGTGGCGCCCACCGGGACGATCTCGATCATCGCGGGGTGCTCTTCGGGGATCGAGCCGCTGTTCGCGGTCGCGTTCATGCGCAACCAGGCCGGCGTGCTGATGCCCGACGTCAACGAGGCTTTCGTGCGCCTCGCGAAGCAGGAAGGCTGGTACTCGGACGCGCTCATGCAGCGGATCGCCGCGGCGGGCCACATCCACTTCGACGAGGTGCCCGCGAAGTGGCAGCGCGTGTTCGTGACGGCGCACGACGTGACCCCCGAGTGGCACATCCAGATGCAGGCCGCCTTCCAGGAGTTCACCGACTCGGCGATCTCCAAGACCTGCAACTTCGCGAACGACGCGACCGAGGAATATGTCGAGAAGATCTACCGCTACGCCTACAAGCTCGGCTGCAAGGGCGTGACGGTGTACCGCGACGCATCGCGCGAGATGCAGGTGCTCTCCGCCGGCGCCACCGCCAAGAAGGTCAAGGAGCAGGCGGCGGGTACGGTGGCGGACGACCCCCCACGCCAGCTCGCCGAGGCCCTGGGTCGGGTCGCCGAGCTCGACGCCGAGCTGGAGCGCACGCGCACGCGGCTGCACGACGCCGAGGCGGAGAACCTCCAGCGCCGCGCCAAGCGCTCGCGTCCCGACCTGCTCAAGGGGTCCACCCGGCGGGTCGAGACCCCGCTGGGCACGATGTACGTGACCATCACGGAGGACGACAAGGGCCAGCCGTTCGAGGTGTTCATCTCGCTCGGCAAGGCCGGGGGTGCGCTGATGGCGGACGTGGAGGCGATCGGGCGCCTGATCTCGCTCGCGCTGCGCTCCGGCATCCCGATGCGGGAGATCTACCGCCAGCTGCGCGGCATTTCGTCCGACCGGGCGGTGGGTCTGGGCCCGAGCAAGGTGCTGTCGGTGCCCGACGCGATCGGCATCGCGATCGAGAAGTGGATGCAGGACAAGCAGGGCGTGCAGCAGGATTTGCTCGGCGCGGCAGCCCTGCCCCCGCGTGAGGTGGTTCCGGGACAGGGTGGCCCGGCCGCGGTGCGCGCGGGGGAGCGCCCGCAGGACTTCATCGGCGCCTGCCCCGACTGCGGCTCACAGCTCGCCTTCGCCGAAGGGTGCGCCAAGTGTCACGTGTGCGGGTTCAGCGAGTGCGGCTGAGCCGCCGGCTCACTTCTCGAACATCAGCTCCTTCGCCCGCTGGGTCGCCTTCACGACGGCCTTGATCAGCGTCACGCGGAGCTTCCCCTCCTCCAGCTCCAGGATGCCGTCGATGGTGCAGCCCGCCGGCGTGGTGACGGCGTCCTTGAGCAGGGCGGGGTGATCCCCGGTTTCGAGCGCGACCTTGGCGGCGCCGAGCAGCGTCTGCGCCGCTAACAAGGTCGCCACGTCCCGCGGCAGACCGACCTTCACGCCCGCTTCCGCCAGCGACTCGAGAATGATGTAGACGAATGCCGGTCCGCTGGCGGAGAGTCCGGTCACCGCGTCCATGTGCTTCTCGTCCACCACCACGGTGCGCCCCACGGTGTCGAACAGCTGGCGGGCGGCCTGGAGGTGGGCGTCGGTCGCGTGACTGCCCCGACAGATTCCGGTCATGCCGGCGCCCACCTGGCACGGGGTGTTCGGCATCGCGCGCACCACCGGCACCCCGCGCTCGAGGCGCCCCTCGATGTAGCTGGTGGGCACCGAGGCCGCCGCCGACACCACCAGCTTCGCCGGTGTGACGTCGGCGCGGATCTCGTCGAGCAGGTCGCCCACGTTCTGCGGCTTTACCGCGATCAGGATGACGTCCCCCGCCCGCGCCGCGGCGCGGTTGTCCGTGCCGACCGTCACGGGCAGGTGCGTGCTCAGCGCGCGGGCCCGCTCGCCGTGGCGCACGGTGGCGCAAGCGTCGCTCGGGGAGACGCCGGCCTTCAACAGTCCCTGCAGCAAGATGGTTCCGATCTTCCCCAATCCCAGCACCGCCACGCGTTGGTTCGTCATAGCCACCTCATCGCAGGTCGTCTTCGAGCAGCGTAGCCGCGTCGGTCTTCTCGTCGCGGTACTTCACGATCACCGGCGTGTAGAGTGAGAGACCCCAGCGAGCGGCTCCCTGGCCCGGCGCGGCTCGTGCGCCGGGCACCACCACGGCGCCGGCAGGAATCTCGAGCGAGCGGTCCGCGCCGCCCCGATATACCTCCTCCCGCACCAGGTCGTACACGGGCGTCGAGCCGGTGAGGATCGTTCCCGCGGCGAGGACGGCGCGCTCGCGCACGATCGTGCCCTCGTAGACGCCGCACCCTCCACCGACCAGTACATCGTCCTCGACGATCACGGGCAGCGCGCCGACCGGCTCCAGCACGCCCCCGATCTGCGCCGCCGCCGACAGATGCACGCGCTTCCCGATCTGCGCGCACGAGCCGACCAGGACGTGACTGTCGATCATGGTGGCTTCGCCGACGTAGGCTCCCACGTTCACGTACATCGGCGGCATGCACACGACACCGGGCGCCAGGTAGGCCCCGTCGCGAATGCTGGAGCCACCCGGGACGATCCGCACCCGGTCGGCGAGCGTGGTGGGCCGCACAGGATACGTGTCCTTGTCAAAGAAGCGCAAGCTGGGGTGCGGCGACATGTCGACCAGCGCCCCCATCCGAAAGCCGACGAGGATGCCGCGCTTCACCCAGGCATTGACGCACCACGTCCCGTCTGCGGTCCGTTCGGCCGCGCGAATCTCACCGCGGGCGAGCCCCGCCCGAAACTCGGCGAACAACGCCCGGTCGGCGTCGCTGTAGCTCTGGGGCGCCGCCGCGGTGAGTGCCTCGATGCGATCACGCAGCGACATGCGCCGCGCCTTGCAGGAGGCCAAGCTCCGCGAGCGCCGCGCGCAGGCGGGCGCGGGTCTGCTCCTGAACCGGCACGAGGGGCAGGCGATAGTGCTCCTGGAGCAGCCCCAGCGCCGCCAGCGCGGCCTTCGCGGGCCCCGGGTTCGACTCGAGGAAGTTCGCTTCCATCAGAGGCAGCAAGCGGTAGTGGAGTGCTCGCGCGGCCGCCCACTCGCCTCGGAGCGCGAGCTCGGTGAGGCGCGCCATCAAGTCGGGCGCCTCGTTCGACACGACCGACACCACACCATCGGCGCCCAACGCGATGAGCGGCAACGTCACGGCGTCGTCGCCCGAAAGCACGCGGAAGTGCGGCGGCCGGTCGCGCAGGATGGCCATGATCTGCTGAAGGTCTCCCGAGGCCTCCTTCGTGCCGACGATGTTGTCGCGCTCCCGGGCGAGCGTCAGGGTCGTCGCGGCCGAGATGTTCGATGCGGTGCGACCCGGCACGTTGTACAGCACCACCGGCAGGACGTCTACCGCCTCGGCGACTGCCCGGAAATGCGCCACGAGGCCCGCTTGGGTCGGCTTGTTGTAGTACGGCGCCACCACCAGGATCGCGTCCGCGCCGGCGGCGCGGGCGGCCCGCGCCCGCTCGATCGTAACCGCGGTCGCATTACTCCCCACGCCGGCGATCACCCGCGCACGCCCGCGCGCCACCTCGACGGTGAGCGCGATGAGCCGCCGCTGCTCCTGGGGATCGAGCGTCGCCGCCTCGCCCGTCGTGCCGCACGGCACGAGCAGCGGCACGCCGCTCGCGATCTGCCGCTCGACGAGGGCACGAAACCGTGGCTCGTCAACGTCACCGGTCGCGGCGAACGGGGTCACGAGCGCGGTCCCGCAGCCGCGTAGCCAATCGATGCGTGTGGTCATAAGACAGTCCTTTCCGACGCCAGGATGTTCTCCAACACGTCCGCGAAGGCGTACATCCCCCGTCGGCCCGCCAGCCAGCGGGCCGCGAGCACGGCGCCTGCGGCGAACGCCTCGCGGCTGCGCGCGGTGTGCACCAAAAGGATCTGGTCGCCGGCCGAATCGAAGCCGACGCGGTGCGTGCCCGGAATCTGTCCGGCCCGGGTGCTCGCCACGGGCACGTCGCCGCGCGCGAGCCCCCGGAGCAGGATGTCCTTCAGCACCAGCGCTGTGCCGGACGGGGCGTCGCGCTTGCGGGCGTGATGCGCTTCCTCGATGAACGCGTCGTAGGCGTCGAGGCCCCGGAACAGCTCAGCAGCCCGCGCCACGATGCGATAGAAGACGTGGACCCCGACCGAGAAGTTTGCCGCGTGGACGAGCGCACCGCCCCGATCTTCAACCAGCCGACGCGCCGCGGCCTCCTGCCCATGCCACCCGGTGGTGCCCTCGACGAGTGGCACCCCGGCCCCCGCGCAGACTTCCACGTGAGCGAGCACGGCGCCCGGCACCGAGAAATCGATGGCGGCATCATGACCCGGGAGCAGTCGTGCGGCGTCGGCCGCGTTCCGCGAAGTGAAGACGGCGCCGATCTGATGGCCCGCCCCGCGGGCGTGCGCCTCGACCACGCGAGCCATCTGACCGAATCCGAACAGCGCGAGCTTCATGCGGCGGCGCGCCCCTGCAGCAGCGCCCGGACCAGGCGCACATAGGCATCGGTGCCGGCCGTGAGCTCCGCGAGCGCAATTCGCTCGTGAGCGGTATGGGCGTCGAGGATCGAGCCCGGCCCGATGAGAAGTGGCGTGCCCCAGTTCGTGAGATGGGGGATGTCGGTCGTGAACCGGACGACGCAAGTCTCGAATCCCGGCACCGTCGTGAGGTGCAAGGGGTTCACGGCGGTGAGGTACTCGATCCGCGCTCGCCCCCCCACGACCTGGCCGAGCAACCGTTTCACGGGCTCGGCGTCCGTCACGAGTCGGATCTGCAGGTCCGCGCGCGCCTCCCCCGCCACGACATTGGGTCGCGACCCGCCCGCGATGACCCCGATGTTCACGGTGGTGTCGCCGAAGAACGGGTCCGTCGGCCACGCACTGCGACGCACGTCCGCGAGCATGTCGAGCAGCAGATCGATCGCCGATCGCCCCTGCTCGGGATATGCCGAGTGGGCGGTGATGCCCTCGGTCCGCAGCGTGAGCCGCAGCGAGCCCTTGCAGCCGGCGGCGAGCTTGTTCTCGGTGGGCTCGCCGTCGATCAACCACTGGCACTCGCCGGCGCGCGGATGCGCGTTCGCGGCGCGCGCGCCGGCGCTCCCCATCTCCTCGTCCACGACGAACAGCAGGCCGATCTCGCTCACGCCGACGGCGCGCAGCCGCTCCGCCGCCGCGATCTGGGCCGCGATGATGCCCTTCGCATCGCACGCGCCCCGCCCCTGCAGGAAACCGGCCTCCTCCCGCGCCGGCAGATGGGGCGGCACAGTGTCGAGGTGGGTGGACAACACCACGCGGGGCGAGCGGTCGGTCGTGGCCAGGACGTTCGGCCGGCCCGGCGCGGCCTCGAACACCTCCACTTGGTAGCCGAGGTCCGCGAGGTGCCCCGCCACGAAGCGCGCGGCCTCAGCCTCCTCACCCGACACCGACGGGATGTCCACGAGCCGATGCGCCAGCGCGACCGGGTCTCTCAGCACGCCGCCCCCCCGGTCGCGACGTCGGCGGCGACGGGCACCGGCTCGCGCTCGAAGAACGCCGCGTGCAGCTGCTGCACGGCCTCGCGCACCCGGTCCTCCTCGATCACGAACGTCAAGTTGACGCGAGACGCGCCCTGGGAGATCAGTGACACGTTGATGTCCTGGATGGTGCTAAAGATGCGCGCGGCGACGCCGGGTGTCGTCCGGAGCCCCTCGCCGACCACACACACGATCGCCCGGTCCGGCTCGACGCTCACATCACCCAGGGACTTGAGCTCGCTCACTATCGCGGGCAGCGCCCGGGCATGCTCCAGGGTGAGCGAGACGCTGACTTCCGACGTCGTCACCACGTCCACCTCGGTGCGATGCCGATCGAACACCTCGAACAGCGCCCGCAGGAACCCGTACGCGCCGAGCATCCGGCTGGACACGACTTGCAGGACGGTGACGCCGGTTTTGTGCGCGATGGCCTTGACCGCGCCGGGCCGGACGTCGGGCTCGGCGTCGACCAGGGTGCCGGGATCCTGTGGTGCCCGCGAGTTGCAGATGCGGACCGGGATGCCCCGGTCGGTTGCCGGCTGAATCGACTTGGGATGAAGCACCCTGGCGCCGAAGTAGGCGAGCTCGGCCGCTTCCGCGTAGGAGAGACGGGGGATGGGGCGCGCAGCCGGCACGACGCGCGGATCGGCAGTGAGGACTCCACTCACGTCCGTCCAGATCTGGATTTCGCGGGCGTCGAGGGCTGCGCCCACCAGCGCGGCGCTGTAGTCGGATCCACCGCGTCCGAGCGTGGTGGTCCGCCCGGCTTGCGTCGCAGCGATGTAGCCGCCCAGGACGGGGACCAGGGAGGCGTCGAGCAGCGGCACGAGCTCAGCGCGGGTCCGGCGCTCGGTGTCAGCAGGCATCGGGTTGGCCCGGCCATAAGTCGTGTCGGTGACGATGCAGCGGCGGGCATCGACGGCGTAGGTCGGGAGCCCCGCCGCCGCGAGCACTGCCGCGAGCAGCGAGGCGGAGAGTCGCTCGCCGAAGGACGCGACCTCGTCCTGGAGTGCCGCCGCCTCCTCCGACCGGCTGCCCAGTCGCCCGAACAAACCGGTGAGGTGGCTCCGGGCGCGGGCGAGCTCCTCATGGAAGCCCGCCGCCGTGTCCGGGCGGAGCAGCGCCTGCGCGAGCTCGGTGTGCCGATCGAGCTGGTCGTCCAGGCGCCGCGACGCGCCGGCGACGTCGCCGTCGGCCGCGGCCCGGGCGCACGCGAACAGCGCGTCCGTCATCCGCGCGAGTGCGGAGACCACGACCACTGGCCGCGGTCCGCCGTGCTCGCGCACGATGCCCGCGACGCGCGCACACGCCGCTGCGTCTGCGACCGATGTACCGCCGAATTTGAGTACCGTGCAATCACTCAAGGCGTAGACCTCAAGCAAGCTGTCTGCGCGCACCCCACACCTCGGTGCGCGTGTGCTTCAGGATTTCAATTATTGGAAGCGAGTCGGACGGTGCGACTACGGTCGCGGGAATGACGCCCGCTTTCGGCGGGTCGGGAGATCCTGACCGCCGCTGGGGCCGAGGTGAGCAACGGTGGAACGCAGGTCCATGTCGTGAGGGCTCAAGTGCACGCGAAAGCTTGTGGCGTACCGGCACGGTGTCAAGCGTCCTCCCTGGTGCGCGCCCGGAGCTCCCGCTCGACGTCGCTGAGCGTCGCCCCGATCTCGACCGGCGGATTGGCACCGGGCGGCCGGGGATCCGCCGCCTGGTGGTAGCGCGTCACGCTGTCGGGATCCTTGAGCAGGTGTCCCGTGAGCACCGCGACGACGACCTGGCCCGGGCGGATAATGCCGCTTTGCAGCAGCTGTCGGACGCCGGCGACGCTCGCCGCGCTGGCCGGCTCGCACCCGACCCCAGCGGCGTCGACCACTGCCTTGGCCTCGAAGATCGCTTCGTCGCTCACGGCCGTGACCACGCCGTTGGTCTCGCGGATCGCTCGCACCGCCCGCTCGTACGACGCCGGATTGCCGATGTTGATCGCCGTAGCGGCGGTGTGCGGGTCGACCCGGTGGCGCCGCGCGAACCCCTCCCGGAAGCTCGCAGCGAACGGGGCTGCGCCCGCGGCCTGGACGGCGGCGAGCCGTGGCACGCCCGTGATGAGACCCCAGTCGCGGGCCTCACCCAGCGCCTTGCCGAAGGCGGCCGTGTTGCCGAGGTTGCCGGCCGGCAACACGATCCACTCCGGCGGGCTCCAGTCGAGCTGCTGCAGCAGCTCGAGCACGATCGTCTTCTGTCCCTCGATCCGGAAGGGATTGATGGAGTTGACCAGGTAGAGACCAAGCTTCGCGCGGGCTTGCTCGGCGAGCTCGAGACAGTCATCGAAGTTGCCGCGCACGAGCAGGGTCCGTGCACCGTAGGCGAGCGTCTGGGTCAGCTTGCCGAGCGCGACCTGCCCTCGCGGGACCATGACCAGGGCGGGGAGCCCGGCGAGACTGGCGTACGCCGCGAGCGCCGCACCGGTGTTGCCGGTCGAGGCGCACGCGAGGGCCGGCGCGCCGACGCGGCGCGCCTGCGTGACCGCCACAGTCATGCCGCGGTCTTTGAACGACCCGGTGGGGTTATGGCCCTCGTGCTTGAGGAGGAGCTGGGAGAGCCCTGTCCAGCGGGCGACGGCGGGGCCATCGAGCAGCGGGGTGTTGCCTTCGGGGTAGCTCACGATACCGTCCGCCGCCGTCGGCAGGACCGCTTCGCGGAACCGCCACACCCCCGACGCGAGCGCGCCGCGATTCACGCCACGGCGCTCGTCGAACCGGGCCCTCAGCGCGGCGCCGCTCAGACTGGGGCGGGCGTGGTGGATCTCCAAGAGGCCCTGGCACGCGGGGCAGCGCAGCTGCGGGTCGGTCTCGGAGAGCTCGTGGCCGCAGCTCGCGCAGCGCTGCCGCGAACCGCTCATGCGCTGGCGAGCTTCAGCACATCGTTCAGGATTCCGCCGGCGGTCACCGCGGGCCCCGCCCCCGGCCCCGTGATCACGAGCGGGTTTTTCCGGTACCGCATGGTCGTGAAGATAAACTGGTTGTCGGTCCCGTTGAGCGAGGCCATCGGGCTCGACGCGTCCACCACGACGAGCCCGACGCGAATGCGCCGCCGAGTCACGATGGCGCGGTAGCGGACCACGCCGCCGCGCTGGCGCGCCAGCGCGACGCGCCGGGTCCACGGCGCGTCGTACTGCTCGAGCCGGGCGAGGAACTCCGCGAGCGGCAGGCGCTCGGCCCCCTTCGGGACGAGCGATTCCACTGCGACGTCGCGCAGCTCCCCGGGGAAGCCCAGCAGGCGGCCGAGAATCAGCGCCTTGCGGGCGACGTCCATGCCGGACAGATCCTCCCGCGGATCCGGCTCCGGGTACCCCTTCGCGATGGCGCCGCGCAGCGCCTCCGAGAAGCGGCGGCCGCGTCCCAGCTCGCCGAACAGGTAGCCGAGCGTGCCGGACGGGCACCCCTCGATCCGCTGCACGCGATCGCCCGACTCCACCAGCTTCGCGAACGTGTCGATGATCGGCAGGCCGGCGCCGACGGTCGCCTCGCGCAGCAGCTGCCGGCCGTGCGCCTCCGCGGCGGCCTGCAGCTCGTCGTAGTGCTTTCTGCTCACCGTGATCGGGCGCTTGTTGGCGAGCACGACGTGCATGCCCGCCGCCAGCGCGGTCTTGAGCGTCTCGGTCGTGTCGGCCGCGGTGACGTCGACCAGGATCGGGTTCGAGAGCGCGTGGCTCGCCACGAACGTGACCGCTTCGGTCGCGGACGCGCGCTGGCCGCCGGCCACCTTGGCGAGCGGCGTGGCCTTCGCTTTGGCGGCAGCGAGCGCGGCGAGCCGCCGCGGCGGCAAGCCCCGCGGATCGAACACGAAGCCGCTGCGATCGACCAACCCGACGACCTGCAGTCGCAGCGCGTTCTGCTTCACCTTGGCGATGAGGGGAGCGAGCGTGCGCCCGATCTGACCGAAGCCCAACAGTACGACGTCGCTGCGCTCCGGATGCGCACCCATGCCGCCGCCGATCTTGCTGAGCTGGAAGGCGGCGTGCACCGCGCGCAGCGCGCGAGCGGCGTCTCCGCCGTCCACCACGAGCGAGAGGTTGAGCTCCGAGGAGCCCTGGGCGATCGCGATCACGTTGATCTTCGCTTCCGCCAGAGCCGAGAAGATGCGGGCGGCGATGCCGGGCGTCCCCGCCATGCCGAGCCCCACCACGACGAGCGTCGCGGCGCCGGCGCGCACTTCTACGCGATCGATCTCCTGCCGCGCGATCTCGCGCCGAAACGTCGCCGCCAGGCCCTTGCGCGCCCGCTCCGCGTGCTCCTCGGGGACGCTGAAGCAGATGGACTGCTCGGACGACGCCTGGCTGATGAGCGAGATCGAGATCCCTTCGTGGTGCACCGCCGCGAAGGCGCGAGCCGCGATGCCGGGGACGCCGAGCATCCCGCTCCCGGTCACCGTCAGCAGCGCTTGCTTGGGGATCGCGGACACGGCTTTCACCGGATACGCACTCAAGGTGCGCCGCCGGGAGATCTCCGTCCCGAGCGACGCGGGCTCCGTGAACGGCCGGATCCGCACCGCGACGCTGCGGCGCAGCACCGGCCCCAGCGCCCGGGGGTGCAGCACCTTCGCACCGTAGAACGCGAGCTCGGCCGCTTCGCGGACATGGAGCTGCGGGATCACGCGCGCGTCGGGCACAGTGCGCGGGTCGGCGGTGAGCACCCCTGGGACGTCCTTCCAGAGCGAGACCTCGCGCGCGCCGAGCACTCGGGCGAGCAGCGTGGCCGTGAGGTCCGATCCGCCCCGACCGAGCGTCGCCACCTGTCCGTCCGGGGCGGCGCCGAGGAAGCCCGGGACGACCGGGACGACGCCGCGGGCGAGGAGCGGCCGGAGCACGTGGCGCGCACTGCGCTCCGTGCGCGCGAGATCGGGCGATGCGTTGCCGAAGGTGCCGTCGGTCTGGATCACGGCCGCGGCGTCCACGTACGTCGCGGGGCACCCGGCGCAGTCGAGCGCCGCCGCGACGATGCGGGCCGACAGCTGCTCGCCGCGCGCGACCAGGTAATCGGTAGTGCGGGGCGTCAGCTCGCGCAGGATGCGCAGGCCCGCGGCGAGGGGCTCGACCTCCGCGAACGCGTGCTCGATCGTCTGGACGAGCTCGTCCGTGCGCGGACCGGGACCGAGCAGGGCACGGACGGCCCCGAGATGCTGGGCGCAGAGCGCCTCTACCGTCGCGCGGGCGCCGTCCGGGCCGCGCTGGATCGCCGCGGCGGCGAGATCGAGCAGCGCGTCCGTGACGCCCGCCATTGCCGATACCACGACGACCATGGGCGCGGGCCGGCGTGCCCGGATGATGGCCACCGCCTGCGCGATGGCGGCACCGTTCGCGAGCGAGGCACCGCCGAACTTGTGGATCTCGATGGGGCGCGCGGTGCGCGGCATGGGCGGTCAGGAAACCTCTGCTTAGGGCCAGCGAAAACAGAACGCCCGGGCAACGGTAGCCGCGGGCGGTCGCTTTTTAGCACCTTATTTAACGTGGCGGCAATACGCGGCAAATCACCACGCGGCGTCGATTGTATGTTCATACTTACCCGGAGGCTCGGGGACCGTCAAGGCGCGAAAGGAAGGACGTGATGAGCAAGATCCGCGTCGGTATTCTCGGCGCGACCGGCACGGTGGGGCAGCGGTTCCTCGCGATGCTGGACCGGCACCCGCAGTTCGTCGTGACCGCCCTGGCGGCCTCGGACCGGTCCCAGGGCCGCCCCTACGGCGCGGCCTGCAGCTGGCGCCTCGCCGGAGACATGCCGTCCGCGGTGCGGTCGCTGGTGGTGCAGCCGACCCGGCCCCCGCTCGACTGCGACGTCGTCTTCTCGAGCCTCCCGGCCGACGTGGCGGGCGAGATCGAGACCGCGTTCGCGCGCGCGGGCTTCCCCGTGCTGAGCAACTCCTCCTCCCACCGGATGGACGATGCGGTGCCGCTGCTCATTCCCGAAGTGAACCCCGAGCATCTCGCCCTGCTCGACGCCTGCCGCGGAACGGGAAGGGGGTTCATCGTCGCGAACCCCAACTGCTCGACGGTCATGCTGTGCCTCGCGCTGGCGCCGCTCGCGGCCCGCTTCGGCGTCGAGGCCGTGGTCGCGACCACGCTGCAGGCGCTGTCCGGGGCGGGCTATCCCGGTGTCGCGTCGCTCGACATCGCGGACAACGTGATCCCCTACATCGCGAGCGAAGAGGAGAAGATCGAGCGGGAGACCCGCAAGATCCTGGGCAGCCTGAACGGCGGCAGGGTCGAGCCGGCGGGCTTCGCCGTCAGCGCCCAGTGCCATCGGGTGAACGTCGTGGACGGGCACCTGGCGGCGGTGCGCGTGCAGCTGTCGCGGCCGGCCGAGCCTGCGGAGCTGCGCGAGGCGTTCGCCGGGTTCGCGGCACTGCCGCAGCAGCTGCGATTACACACCGCCCCCGCGCACCCCATTCTCGTACGGGACGAGCCCGACCGCCCACAGCCGCGCCTCGACCGCGACGCCGGCGGAGGAATGAGCGTCACCGTGGGGCGGATCGCGCCGGACCGCGTGCTGGGCCACCGCTTCGTCGTGTTGAGTCACAACACCATCCGCGGCGCCGCCGGCGCGGCGATCCTGAACGCCGAGCTGCTCGTGGCGCGGGGCTACCTGGCGGGTCCGGGGGCTTGAGTCACGCCGGCGTCGTCGCGCACCGTCGCGGCGCCGCTTGCTCGAGCGGCTGCGGCCGAGCCGCCACACCCGAAAAACGCCGCACAGCATGGTCACACATCACATTCCGTGTGGAGCGATCGGTGTGACTCGGGTCACGACCACGCCCCGCCGGCTGATGTTACTATTGTGGCGTGACGATTCCGTTCCGCCCAATCACGCCGACGCGCCTTCAGGCGAAGGGCTGGGCCAGGGTCGGCAAGCCCGGCGCCCATCTCCTGCGCCGCGGCGCATGGTACCCGGTGGTCCGTATCTCCTCGAGCCACATCGTCGTGCTCGACGTGAACCGGCGCAACGTGCCGGTCGACCGGCGCTTCCTCGAGATCCGCTATCATCCCCCGGAGCGGTGGAGCATCGTGCGGTGCGAGCCGCGCGAGATTCAGCGCGTGGGCCGCATCTTCCCGCTGACGTACGCGGTGTGCCCGAGCTGCCGCCACCGCCAGGCGTTCGAGGCGGACTCGAAGGACCTGACGTGTGAACGGTGCAAGAAGATGGCGGGATTGGCGTGGGATGAACTAAGCTAAAGGCCGGACCACCACCCGGTCTCCGACCGAGACAATCCCCGTCCCTACTCCGACGCAATAAAACCCCCTCGTCCCGTCGTCCAGGAACTGCAGCGTCGCTTTCAGCACGTCCGTCTCGACCATGCCGCCCAGCGCCCAGCCGCTGAACGGGCGGCACGGATGGGCGACTTGGAGCACGTCGAGGCACACTAGCTCGCGGCCGTCCGTCCCAAGGACGGCCACGCCGCTGTTTAGGTCGTCGAGCGTGACGCGCTCCTCCGAGTCGACCAGGACATTCTCACCGGCGCAGCCGGGGACGATCCGGTCACCGAACCGCTGTTGCATCAGGGCGTAGTGGGACGTGAAGCCGAGGGACACGCCGTGGGCGCCGTCTTCGTTCTTGGTGTACGGGTGGGCCCGGTGGTGGACGTCCACCAGCCAGGAGCCGTCGGGCCCTTCGCCCAACACGCCATCCGGGCCAACCGCGAGCCGCGGGACGGCGAGGATCGGGGCCGGGTCGTAGACGCGCGTGGGCTTCTCCCCGGTTTTGAGGGTGGAGCGTTGAATTTGGAGGCGGACGATGCGGCCGAGGGAGCGCATATTCAAATTTAGCAGACCGCCTAGGATCGCGCCGGGACCCTCGGCGGCAACGCGGCGCGGCTGTTCCCCGGGAGTGATGAAGCGTGAGAGCGACTGCTCCAGCACCTCGTCTTGGCGGAACCCGAAGAGCTGGGAGACCGCATCGTTGGCGTGCAGGATCTTGCCTTCGAGGTCGGAAACGAACACCGGGTCGGGGGCGTTGGCGCATTTGGCTGACTCACATCCGCCGAAGCCCCATATCGGATGAGATCGGTGAGCTGTCAAGTCCGAGCGCGGAAGTCCCAAGCAAGAGACAACCCTCCGCTGCGCCAGAGGACGGGGAACGGATTTTGAAAGAGCGGAGGCGGCCGGATGACCGGCCGCTTTCCAGGAGGCTTCAGTGCACTGTGTCTTGGCGATTCTCCAGCGTCCGGTTCTCCAACGTTAGCAGGTCGTAGTACGCCTTGCCGCAGCCGGGGGGGAACGGAAAGGCGCAAGACTCGCCGTCAAGAAGGAAGCCGGCCAATATCCGGTGATTGGGGTACATCGCGGTTACTCTAGCCTCCAGCTCGTCCCACGTGCACATCGTGGGAGCGCCACCGGGACCACACGTGGGCACGAGGGCCGTGCCCGGCGTCACCTCCCAACGATTCATGAGGTCGGTCATGTCCTCGATGTGCCACACGTCCGGAACACAGCCCAGCGTGGACGGTGGGTTCACGTGGCCATGAGCTGCGAAGTCGCCTTCCCCAAATTGCCCATCCCCGTTGGCGTCGACTAAGAGCGTAATGCGCGGAGAACCGCCGCCACAACTTCGAGGAGCTACGAAGTAATACTTAAGGTTGATTTGACCATCGAGCGCCGCGATCTGGATGCCCGGCGGAAAGCTGCGGAACGCGAACCCCAGGTCCGTGGGCGTCGTGACGTTTGAGATCACGTCGTTAGTCGCGTTGTCCGGATCTACGTCGTCGACCATGACACCGAAGAGCTCGAACTTGTGCCCCATTCCAGGCAGTTCCTCCGCGGCGGCTTTCGGGTCGCTCATAGCGAGCAGGTTGCTGCCGAGCTGCAGCACGTCAAGGACCGCGTTGATCTGACCGCTCAGGTCCGCCTGAGGCCCGCCGCGTGGGGCTGCGGCGGTCGGCGGCGGTCGGTCCGGGCCGCGATCGCAACCCACGAGGAGCGCCGCCGCGGAGAGGATGGTGGTCGTACACCGCTTGACCGTCGGGCAGTTCGTCCAGATCCTTCTCATGGATCGTTCCCCCTTCCGGAGCATCGCGTGGTCGCACGTTGTGAAAGAGCTCCGCGGTGTTGCGGGCAAACCGCATACCCTCCACAGCGGCGGCCAGACGTGAGGTAAGAGGGTACGATTTAAGGACGAAAGCACGGCGCTGATTTCGTTCGTGGCGTGTACGCTACATATTGACTCCATTGGCGTGCTGCACGGGCGCAACAGCAAGGTGTTCGGGTTCTGGATCGTGCAGCGCCGACGCTGCATGCCGCGTAACGCAAATGCTCTTATGATGCGAGTCGCGACACCATGAGGATCACGCTTGGCTGGGCCCGCTGTGCGGACAACGTGGCGGACGTGCTTCGCCGCGGCGCGTGGTATCCGGTCGTGGAGGAATCGGCCGACGGCCACGTGGTCGTGGAGGTGCGGCGGGAACGAATTCGCCTGAAGCGTGGCGAGGTGACAGTGCGCGTCGAGCCACCCGACCATTGGAGCGTCGTGGTCCGCACCGGGGTGTTGCGGCCGACGCTGGGAGGGAAGGGGATGGAGGTCGTCACCACCTACGCCGTCTGCCCGCTGTGCCACTACCGCCAGGACTTCGCCGGTAAACCGACAACGCTGCGCTGCGTGCGTTGCGGGGCGACGTCCCCCGTGGATTGGACGGAGACTTGCTAGCCGGTCCCCGCCGTGCCGGAATCCATCCGATCGAACACGCCTCCGAGTAGATGCACGGCCAGCACCCCTTCGAATAGCACCACCGCCGAACCCATCAGACTCGCCACCGTCACAGCCCACATCAGTGGCAGCCCGCCTGCCCGCGCAGCTACGCCCGCGATCCCGCCGACGACGACGGCGGGGACGAGAGCGACGACCAGCACGACCATGCTCCCCGCCGTCATGAGAATCCGCTGGCCGGTCGCCTCGAGGCCAACGGCGCGGTCCCGTCCGACGCTCACCCAGGCGGGAAACAGCAGCACGGCCGCGTTCTGGACCAGGACCAGCACCAGCAGCACCGCGCCCGTAGCCGGCAGCAAGGCGAGCAGGATGGCGAGCCGATCGCCGAGCGAGGGCAGGTCGCTGCCCTGCCGGCCGGCCGTGGCGGCGAAGGCACCCAGCAGGCAACTCCACACGACGAGACCGATCAGCGTCACCGGGGCTGCGACCTCGCCGCCTACCACCTGGCGCCCGCGCACGGGGTAGCCCTTGAGGAGGTCCAGCATTTCCAGGTCCTGGCGCAGGTCGCACCGCGCCGCGAGCGGGCCGAACAGCAGCGTCAGGCCACCGATCCCGAGCAGCAGCACGGCCACCAGGTCGAGCCCGCGCATCGGCCCACTCGCGAGCGCGATCGAGCCGCCGATCACTACTACCGCGATCAGGATGAACGTCCGTTGGCTCAGGTCGCGGGTCGCCCCGACGGTGTTCTTCCAGAGGATGGCGACGCCCGGCCCGCCGGTCGGCGCGAGTCGCAGGCGGATGCGGCCGGTGGACTTCGCTGCGTGGCTCGGCCGCGCCGCCCAGCGGCCCTGCCGGACCGCCTCGATCCTCCGCGCCAGCTTCGCGGCGTGCTCCACGGCGGCCTCCTCGAACGCGAGCGTGGAACGCACCACCCAGATGTAGTGCGCGCCGAGCACGAGCAGCGCGGCCGGCACCCGGCTCGCGAATGCCGCCGCGCTCGACGCGAGGAGCGGCGCCACGACCGCCTCGAGCGGCCACACCAGCACCCCGAGCGGCCCGGTGTGCATGATGCTCGCCAGCGCTGCGTAGCCCCGTTGCGGGTCGTCGGCGAAGGCTGCCACGACACCGGGGAGCGCGCGGCGCAGGCTCCACCACGTTATGGCCAGGAGGCTCGCCAGGACGACGAGCGTGCCCAGCCGGCGTCGCAGCCCCGTCACACCTTGCTGCGCGAGACTCGCCCGCAGTAAGGACATCCCCGCGTAGTGCAGCTGCAGGGTGCCGTACACCAGCCAGAGACCGACCACCCGAATCAGCGACAGCCCGCTCAGATGGCCGCCCGAAAAAATGATGGCGGACGCGGCGGCGGAGATGAACAACGGAACCTGGGAGCGGAGCAGCTTGAAGTCGATCACCTGGCGCCGCGTGAGCGGGGCGGTGAACAGGTACTGGGTCTCGGCGAGGTTGAAGGTGAAGGGGCTTTCGGCGCTTCCGAACAGCCAGTTGAAGACGACGAGCGCTCCGAGCAGACCCACGGCCACGACGTCGCCGTTGGGCGAAGCCGCGCCCCCGAGTCCGGTCCCGCGGCGCGGCCGAAACACCAGCCAAAACAGGTAAAGGCCCCCCACCACGAACCCGATCAGATACTTGGGCTGGCGCAGCCGCGCCACGCGGCGGCGCGTGGCGTTGACCAGGGAGCGGCGAATGAGGTAGAGTGCCGCGCCGATCATGCTTCGGTGAGCGCGAGGAAAATGTCTTCGAGGCTGAGCCCGCGCAGGTCCGGTCGCTCGGTCAAGATCTCTGCGATCGTGCCGAGCGCCACCTTGCGTCCCCGCTGCATGATGAGCACGCGCGTGCAGATCTCCTCCACCAAGTGCAGCAGGTGCGAGCTCAGCACCACCGCCGCCCCCTGCCGGGCGCGCTCCTTGATGGTTTGCTTCATCCGCCGGATCCCCGCCGGATCGAGCCCGGTGAGCGGCTCGTCGAACAGCAGCGCCCGGGGATCGTGCAGCAGGCCGCAGGCGATTACCAACTTCTGCTTCATGCCGCGGGACAACTCCCCCGGGAGTGCCTCGGCCTTTTCGGCGAGCTCGAGCTCCTGGAGCAGGGGAGGGATGCGCCGCTCCACGTCCGCCACCTCGTGGAGGCGGGCGGTGAAACGGAGATGCTCTTCGACAGTGAGGTAGTCGAACAGGTGCGGCTCGTCCGGCATGAATGCGAGCAGCCGCTTGGCGGCCACCGGCTCCCGCTCCACGTCGTGCCCGCCGACCCGGATCGCTCCCCCGGTCGGCCGGACGATGCCCACGATGCTGCGCAACGTGGTGGTCTTCCCGGCGCCGTTCGGGCCGACCAGTCCGAGCACCTCGCCGGGCGCCACGCTGAACGATAGATCGTGCACGGCCACGACGCTGCCGTACGACTTGGTGAGTCCCTGGACCTCGATCATCGGGCAGCAATCTAGGGACAACGGCCTCTTGCGGCATACGGGGAAGTAGTTAGTATATTAATAGTCAACATGTTAATTACTGACGAGGCGCGCGCATGGCCGATCGCTCCGAGCTGGCCCTGCAGCTGACCGACGCGATCGCGGCCGCGCGGGCGGCGGTGCAGCACGCCGGGAACCGGGCGTTCCGCGCCTACGGGCTGTCGCATCGCGCCCATGCCGCCCTCAACGCCGTCGACGCGAGTGGGGCGGACGGCGCCCGCCCCAAGGAGGTCGCCGCCGCCCTGGGCGTATCCCGCGCCGCCGCCACCACGTTCATCCAGCGACTCGAAGCCAAGGGGCTGGTCGAGACCACCCCCGACCCGGAAGACGATCGTGGCGTGCGCGTGACGCTCACCCGGCACGGCCTCGAGGTGCTGCTGCGCGTGGGCCAGCTCGAACGGCGGCTCGCCGCCCGGGCCATCGAGGGGATGCCGGCCTCGAGCATCGCTCGGGCGGTGCACGTGCTGGTTGGATTCAAGCGACGGCTGGAGGAGAAACAGATCGGCGTGGTGCGGTAAAGCACGGGAAAAGGCCTGGGAAGGGGGAATGGGAGGGGAGGGGTTACGCGTGTGCGTATCTTTATGCAGCCCGCGCGCTCGACTGGTCGCTGCTCGACAGCATGAGAGATCACTTGAACGTTGCCACATTACTTCCACCTTCAATAAGCATTTAGGCTCGCGCAGCTCAACCTCTTTCTCACGTCTTTGGCCAGCCCAGCAGGACGCGCTGGAGGTCGCCGGTTTTCCACAGCTTCGACTGCTCGAGGAAATGTTGAAAAGTGACGATGCTGCTATCCAGGCCGCCGCTCGCGCCCTCCGAACCGCTCGCCGGGTGGTCGTGGCGACCGGCGCAGGCATGTCACAGGAAAGCGGCATCCCTACGTTCCGGGACGCGGTCACCGGTCTCTGGGCGCGCTACGATCCCGAGCAGCTAGCCACCGAGGCGGCGTTCCGTCGCCACCCGGCGCGGGTGTTCGGGTGGTACGCCTGGCGGCGCCGTCTGGTGCGCGCTGCAGTCCCCCACCCGGGGTATCGCGCGCTCGTCGCCTTGGCGGGTCTGGTGCCGGAGCTCACCATCGTGACGCAGAACGTGGACGGCCTGCACACCCGCGTCGGGAGCCGGCAGGTGCTGGAGCTGCACGGGTCGCTGGAGCGGTTCTCGTGTGTCGAGGCCCGCCACCCCTTCCCCGCGGACCGGGCGCCGGAGCCGGAGGCGGATATGGAGTGCGAGCCGCCGCGCTGCGAGCGGTGCGGGTCGCTGGTACGGCCGGATGTGGTGTGGTTCGGCGAGCTGCTACCCGAGCGGGTGACCGCGCAGGCGTGGGAGCTCGCGGCGTCGTGCCAGGCGATGCTAGTCGTGGGGACGTCGGGGCTGGTGCAGCCGGCCGCCCAGCTTCCTTTTATAGCGCGCGACGCGGGCGCCAGCGTCATCGAGGTAAATCCCGAGCCCACCGAGATCTCGGGACTGGCGCACGTCGTCTGCCGCGGGCGGGCCGGCGCCGTGCTGCCGGCGCTGGTCGCGGCCCTTACGGAAGGAGCGACGCGGTGAACCGCCGCACGAAGATCGTTGCCACGCTCGGCCCCGCCACCGGCACGCCCGAGCGCATCGCCGGGCTGATCGACGCGGGCGCGAACGTCATCCGGGTGAACGCGTCCCACGGTACTCCGGAGCTGCGGGCGGGGTGGGTCGCCGCAGTACGGCGGGCCGCGGAGGCGGCGGGAGCGCCAGTCGCGGTCCTGATGGATCTCCAGGGCCCGCGCATCCGGGTAGGCGACCTCGCCCGGCCGCGCGTGCTGCACGCGGACGAGGCGGTGGTGTTCGCGCCCGAGGAGGCGGCGCGCGGCGACGAGCTCCCCACGACCTACGAGGACCTCGCGAAGGACGCGCGGGTAGGGGCCCGGATCCTGCTCGACGACGGGCTACTGTCGGTCGAGGTGACGCGGATCGCGCCGCCGCGGGTCGAGGGGCGAGTGGTGGACGGCGGCACGCTCACCTCGCACAAGGGGATGAACCTCCCCGGGCTCCAGGTCAGCGCGCCGGCGCTCACGCAAAAGGACCGGGAGGACGTGGCGCACGCGGCGGGGCTGGGCGTCGACTACGTGGCGCTGTCGTTCGTACGCCGGGCGGACGACCTCGCCGAGCTGCGCGGGCTCGTTCCCGACTCGGTGAAGCTCGTCGCCAAAATCGAAAAGGCCGCCGCGCTCGACGATCTCGAGCGCATCCTCCGGGCGAGTGACGCCGTGATGGTGGCGCGCGGCGACCTCGGTGTGGAGTTGCCGTTCGAGGAAGTGCCCGTGGTCCAGAAGCGGCTGATTCGCGAGGCGAATCGCCACGGCAAGCCGGTGATCACCGCGACCCAGATGCTCGAGTCGATGGTCCATCACCCGCGCCCCACCCGAGCCGAAGCGTCGGACGTTGCGAACGCGATCCTCGACGGGACCGATGCGGTGATGCTGTCGGCCGAAACCGCGGTAGGCGAGTACCCGTTCGACGCAGTCCGGGCGATGGATCGCATCATCCGCGAGATGGAGCGTCACCCGCTCGCAGCGGCGCGGGAGGATCGGCGCGTGGCCCCGGGGCAGGACGTGTCGGTGGAGGACGCGATTGCGATCGGCACGAGCGCGGTGGCGCGCATGCTCAAGACGCCGCTCATCGTCACCCTCACCAAGGGTGGGTTCACGGCCCGCAAAGTCGCCGCGCTCCGACCCCCGGTGCCCATCCTCGCGGTGACGACCGAGCCGGTCACCTACCGCCAGCTCGCGCTGGTGTGGGGCGTGACAGCGGTCGGCGTGGACCACGTGCCCAGCTACGACGCGATGCTCGAAGTGGTGCGCGACCTCATTCTCAAGCGCGGCTATGCGCGGCCCGGCGACCGGATCGTCATGACGGCGGGCGTGCCGTGGGAGGTCTCGGGCGCCACCAACCTGCTCAAGGTCGAGGTCGTCTGAGGTGCGGCTCGTCTTCCTGGGCACCGGCACCTCCTACGGCGTGCCGCAGATCGGGTGCGGCTGCCGCACCTGCACGTCCGTCGATCCCCGGGACCGGCGCACCCGCACGGCGGCCCTGATCGAGTCGGGCGGGCGGCGGTTGCTGATCGACACGCCTCCCGAGCTCCGGCTCCAGCTGGTGGCCGCCGGAGTAACCTCGCTCGACGCCGTGTTGTTCACCCACGCTCATGCCGACCACGTCCACGGCATCGACGATCTGCGCGCGTTCTCCATGCGCCAGCGGGGCCGTCTCCCCGTGTACGGCGCGGCGGACACGCTGGCGGAGCTGGCGCGGCGCTTCGGGTACATCTTCGATGGCACTCCCGCGCAGCCGGGGACGAGCAAACCTGAGCTCACCGCCCACGTGCTCGAGCCGGACGGGGAGGTAGAGATCGCCGGGTTGCGAGTGCGCGCGCTGTCGCTGCCCCACGGCAGCCACACGGTCTTCGGCTACCGGGTCGGTCCAGTCGCCTACCTCACGGACGCGAAGGCGATCCCCGATGCGGCCCGCGCACAGCTGGCGGGACTCGAGGTGCTGGTGTTGAACGCGTTGCTGCCACGGCCCCACCCGCTGCACCTCTCGATCCCTGAAGCCGTCGCAGCGGCGCTGCAGATCGGCGCCCGGCAGACGTATCTCACGCACCTCACGCACCACACGTCGCACGCCGAGCTCGCGGCGGAACTGCCGGACGGCGTGGCACCGGCGTACGACGGGCTGGTGGTCGACGTCGGGACGGGTAGGGGGAACTGACAACAAGGCCGCGGGCTGGTCCCCGAAGTCGGCCCGGTCTAGATTCGACGACAGGAGGACTCGTCATGTCGAACGGACACGAAGCGACGCTGCGGCGGTTCCAAGATCCCGTCGTGCGCCAAGGCACCGCGATGGACGATCTGGTGCGACGGGCGGTATTCGGGTTGGGGGGAGGGGGGGGCCCCGATCGGGAGCAGGCGCGCTGGCTCATCTGGGAGATCGGGCAGCAGGCGGGGGTGCGCCCCGCTTCGATCCACGAGCTCTACCTGGCGCGCGGCAGAGGGGAAGTGCCGCCGTTCACCACGCCGGCCATGAACCTGCGCGTGCTGGCGTACGACACCGCCCGGGCCGTGTTCCGGGCGGCCCGGCGTCTCGACGTGGGCGCGCTGATCTGCGAAATCGCCCGCAGCGAGATCGGTTATACCGATCAGCGGCCGGCGGAGTACGTCGCGGTGATGACCGCAGCGGCGCTGCGTGAGGGCTTCGTGGGGCCGCTCTTTATCCAGGGCGACCACGTGCAGGTGAATGCGAAGAAATACGCCGCGGACCCCGAGGCCGAGCTGCAGGCAGTGCGCACACTGATCGAAGAGGAGCTGCACGCGGGCTTCTACAATATCGATGTCGACACGTCGACGCTCGTGGACCTTTCCCAAAAGACGCTCGACGAGCAGCAGCGCGTGAACTACGAGCGCGCCGCCGAGCTGACGCGCTTCATCCGCGACCGGGAGCCGGAGGGGGTGACGGTGTCGGTGGGCGCCGAGATCGGCGAGGTGGGCGGCAAGAACTCGGACGTGCACGAGCTGAAGGCGTTCATGGAGGGCTACAACCGCACGCTGCAACGGCTCGGTCCCTACCGCGGTATCAGCAAGATCTCGGTTCAGACCGGCACGAGTCACGGCGGCGTCGTGCTGCCCGACGGCTCGATCGCGAAGGTGCAGCTCGACCTGGACGCGCTGAAAGCGCTGTCCCGGGACGCGCGCGCCACGTACGGCCTGGGCGGCGCGGTGCAGCACGGGGCGTCCACCCTGCCCGCGGAGGCGTTCGGCGCCTTCCCGGCGTGCGAAGCGATCGAGATCCATCTGGCGACGAACTTTCAGAACATCGTGTTCGACCATCCCAAGTTGCCCGCGGACGTGCGCTCGGAAATCAACGAATGGGTCAAGAGCGAGTGCAAGGACGAATGGAAGAAGGGCGATACCGAGCAGCAATTCATCTACAAGGCTCGCAAGAAGGCGATCGGGCCCTTCAAGCAGCGGCTGTGGGACCTGCCGGCGCCCGTGCGCGACGCCGTCGCCGCCGACCTCGAGAAAACGTTCGCGTTCCTGTTCGAACAGCTGCGCGTCACTCATACCCGCGCGGTCGTCGACCGCTTCGTGCGCCCGCCGCTGCAATCGCACGCGCAGCCGCGCGCCGTGGCGGTCGCCGCGCCAGACGACCTGGAGGCGGGCGAATGAGCGAGCGCGGCTCCGGATTCGGGTCGTTCCTGCTCGGGCTCGGGATTGGGGCGGTGGTGGGATTCCTGTTCGCGCCCGAGGGCGAGGTCACTCGCGGCAAGCTGGCGGGTAAGTTGCGCGGGTTGCGGGACCTGGCCGCCGAGAAAGCGGACGAGCTGGGAGAGCTGCTCGAGGCCGAGGGCGAAGCGCCGGGCGAGCCCCCAGCGCGCGCAGCGCTCGAGCACCGCCTCACGGAGGCCAAGCGCCGCCGCCGCGGCGCCAAGGCTCTCCCCGCTCCCGAGGAGGACGAGCCGGTCGCGTGAGGCCCGAAGGCGGGTGGCATCGGTCGGTGACCGGCGTCGTCCGCCGCACCGTCGAAGCGGCCTACGAGGACAACATCCCGTTTCTCGCGAGCGCCCTGTCGTTCGATCTGCTCCTCACCATCATCCCCTTCGTCGCCCTGCTGCTCGCCGTCGTCGGCTATCTGGTTCAGCACCAGGTTACGACCCAACAGGTGGAGCTGCACGAGCTGCTCGCGCGCTTCCTGCCCACGACTCCGAGTGGCGCGACGGACCGGGCATTCCAGGCGGTCGAGAGCGCGCTGGGCGGCGTGGTGCGTCACCGCGGCCGGCTGACCGCCTTCGGGCTACCGCTGTTCCTGTGGTTTTCGACCCGCATGTTCGGCGGCCTGCGCGCGGCGCTCAACGAGGTGTTCGACACCGACGAGCGACGCCCGTGGCCGGTCGCGAAGCTGCTCGACCTCGCCATGGTGCTCGGCACGGGGGCCCTGCTCGTATTGAGCGGGGTCGTCGCCGCCTGGGAAGCGGGCAACGCGGCGGTCATGAGCACCAAGAGCTTTGCGCTCGACTGGCTGTGGCGTTTCGGTCTCGAGACCCTCGCGTTCGCCGCCGGCGTGGTGCTGTTCTTCAGCATCTTCAAGCTCCTCCCCAGCCGGCGCATCCCCTGGCGCACGGCGCTCGTCGCCGCGGTGTTCTGCTCCCTGGGGTTCGAGGTGGCCAAGCGGCTGTACGCGCTGTACGTGACGCGGTTCGCCACGCTCGATCGGCTCGCCTCGGACGCTAACGTGGTGGCGCTCGCCCTGTTCCTGCTGTGGGTGTACTACACGGCCTACCTGTTTCTCTTGGGCGGCGAGGTGGCGGAGACGTACGACCTGATGCGCATGCGGCGCTCGCAACGCGTGCAGCTCGGGTGACCGCGACCCGGCCGATCGACCTCCGCAGCGATACGGTGACGCGGCCGTCGCCCGCGATGCGCCGTGCCATGGCGGAGGCCGAAGTGGGCGACGACGTTCTGGACGGCGACCCGACCACCCGTCGCCTCGAGCAGCGCGTCGCCGAGCTGCTCGGCAAGGAAGATGCGCTGTTCTTCCCGTCCGGGACCCAGGCGAACCAGACCGGCATCGCCCTGCTCACGCGCCCCGGGACGGAGCTCGTGCTCGAGGCGAACGCGCACCTGGTGCATTACGAGCTCGCCGGCGTCGCCGCCAACTGGGGTGTGCAGATCCGCCCCGTGACGACGCCCGACGGCCTGCTGACGGGCGACCTGGTGCGTGGTGCGCTGCGCCCTGCCTCCCCTCACGTACCGCGCGTCGGCGCCGTAGCGGTGGAGAACACCCACAACGCCGCGGGCGGCAAGGTGATGCCCGCGGCCGTCATGGCGGGGATCGTCGCGGCAGCCGAGCAGGGAGATGTGCGCGTCCACCTGGACGGCGCTCGGTTGTGGAACGCGGCGCTCGCCCTCGGTGTCCCGCTCGCCAGCCTCGCCCGTGGTGCGGCGACCGTGATGGTGAGCTTCTCGAAGGGCCTCGGCTGTCCCGTTGGCTCGTGCCTCGCGTTCGCGGCGCCCGACCGCGCGCTCGCCTGGGAGATCCGTAAGCGGTTGGGGGGCGGGATGCGCCAGTCGGGGATCCTCGCCGCCGCGGCCCTCTACGCCCTCGACTGCAACCTGAGCCGCCTCGCCGAGGACCACGCGAACGCGAAGCTCCTCGCGGACCGCCTCTCGGACTGTGCCGCCGTCCGACCGTCCGACCCCGAATCCAACATCGTCATGCTCGATCTCCTGCGAGCAGGCGATACCGCGGATGCTGTGATCCCGAAGCTGACGCGGGCGGGCGTGCTGGTGGTGCCGTTCGGGGCGCGGCGCCTGCGCGCGGTGACGCACCTCGACGTGAGCCGGCCAGATGTCGAGCGTGCGGCGGGCGTGATCAGCCGCGTACTCTCCGGATGAGCGCCCCGCCTCGCCCCTCGTTATCTTGAGCCGATGAGCGCGGACGCTCCTCTGCGGCAGCCGATCCCGCTCGCCCGGTCCATCCTGTGGAACCCCGCCACGGCGGGAGCCCGCGGAGGGCGGCCGGGCAGCATCCCCTTCCCGATCTTCGTGGCGCAATCCGCCGTGGCGGCGATCCACGAGCACCTGACCACCGCGCCGCCTCATCCGGGACAGGGGCTCTTAGGCTTCCTCGTCGGGGACATGTGCGAGTGCCCCGAGACCAACGTCGCGTATCTCGTCATCGATGCCGCGCTGCGGCTCAGCCAGCCGATCTACGGCGACCGCACCATCGACGTCGTGACCCGCCTGTGGGATCGGATCGAGGCGCAGGTGGCGGAGGCGAAAGGACATTTGATCGGCTGGTACCACACCCATGCACCGCTGCCGCTCTCGATGTCGGCACACGACGCCGAGACGCACGAACACTACTTCGCAGAGCCGTGGCAAGTCGCTCTCGTATTGGGGACCGACCCCGATGGCAACCCCGCAGCCGGCTTCTTCCGGGCCGGCGCGGACGCGGCGTGGCCTACAACGCTGCTGCCGTTTTACGAGCTCTTGAGCGAAGAATCGTTTCGCCCGGGCGGCAAGAAGCGCTCCTTCGTGACGTGGAAGAACTACCGGGCCTACAACCCGCTCGCCGATCGGCCGCTTCGAACCCAGCCGAAGCCGGCACCGCCGCCTCCGCCCGCGGCAGAGGTTGCGTCGGAGCCGGAACCGGCGCCGGCTCCCGAACCAGAGCCAGAACCGCAGGCGGAGCCAGAGGCGCCCGCCGAGCCACCGCCCCCGCCTCCGCCCAAGGCGCCGCCGACCAAGTCCGATGAGCTCGTGTTTCTCACGTCAGCCGAGGACTTCGCCTCGGCGCCGCCCCCCCCCCGACCGTCGCGCCCGCCCCAGCGCTCGGCGCCGGTCCCTCGGCCGCTCCCTCCCCCACCTCCCCCGCCTCCTCCTCCTCCTCCTCCCTCTCCGTCCCAGCGTGAGCTGCCCCGCGAGCCGCCGCCCGAGCCGCCGCCGTCGCCCGAGCTCGATGAGGTCTTCGAGGATCCGCTACAGGAACCGGTGGAGCAGCTGCCCGAGCCGGTCGAGGAGGAGCCGCCGCCGCTGCGCGCGCCGCCAGCCCGGCGGCGCGCCCGCAAGAGACGGCGCGGACGCTGGGTCGCGGTGTTCGGCCTTCTGCTGATCGGGGGTGGGGGAGGGTTTTACGTCTGGCTCAACGGCCTGCCCAACGTGCCGAGTCTGCCCCGCTTGCCGAGCCTGCCACGCCTGCCGCGGCTGTCGAGCCTGCCGTTCTTCAAGCGGCAGGCGGCGGCGCCGCCCCGGCGCACGGCAGTGCCCTCGTCTGCCCCGTCTCTCCCTTCCCCCTCGGCCAAACGGCAGCCCGCAGCACAAGCTCCGGCGAATCCGCCAGCGCCCGCGCCGGTCGCGGCGCCACACGCGCAGCTCACGCACCTCGACCAGGTTGCGGACTCGCTGTCCAGGGCGGTGCGCACCTTTGGCGACCGTGCGGCGCTGTTCGACCGGCGGCAACTGGCCTGCGACGGGCTCGCCCGCGGACTGCTCGCGGTCGAAGATCGGTGGCTGAGTTACAGCAGGGCCCGCCGTGCGTCCGCAGCGCTGGACCCGACGCATGCGGCGCGAGACCAGACGTTGTACGCCGGCGTGGATTCCGTAGAGCGTCGGTTTGAGAAGTCCGGATGCCAGCGGCCCTAGGACGTCGTTTCACATTCGTGTCATTGCTGCTGCTCGGCGGCGGCGGCACGACGCAGGCGCAGAGTGCAGGCGCCGAGCCGCTTCGCAAGAGCGATCTGCTCCGGCTGCTCTCGGTGGGAACACTCGGGTCCGGCGAGCTTGCCGCACTGGTGCGCCGCACCTGTCTCAGCTTCACGCCGACGAGCCGGGACCGCGCCGATCTCGTGGCGCTCGGCGCGGACTCGGTGGTGCTGCGGGAGATCGATCAGTGCGCGCGCCGCGGCGCGCCGGTGCGTGCTGCGCCGCGGGCGGCCGCAGTGCGTCCGCGCGCGCCACCGGTTCGGCGCCCTCGGGCCGATAGCGTAAAGCGGGTGGTCGCCATGGCGCCGGCCGCCGCCATCCGCGCCGAGCCGCGCGACGTGCCCAGGCTGCCACTCTCCGCGGCGCTCACTGGGTTCGTGCTGGGCGGGGGGCAGCGCGGCGCAGTCGGGAGTCGTCCCCCGGTCCCGGTGATCTTTCAGGTCCGTGACACGGCAGGGGCCCCCGTGGTGGGCGAGGCTGTAACTTTCGGCGTCACCAACGGGCTGTTGGGCGTTTCCCGCGCCGTAACCGATTCCGCGGGCAGTGTGAGGGTGGACCTGACCCTGGGACCGAAGGCAGGCCTCACGCTCGTCAGGGCCGCGGTCAGGGCCATGGAGCGCGAGGCCACGCTCTACGCTCAACCCGGTGCTCCGGCGCGCCTTCTGCTGCGCTGTGGCGACGCGCTCGTCGAGGGACGAATCGCGCTCACCACCCACGTCCCCGTCGTGTTCCGCGTCGCCGGCCAGGATGCATTCGGGAACGTCGTCCCAGTCTCGCAGGTCGAGGCGGCGACTGGGGATAAGAACGTGCTGCGCGTGGTGGTTGCGGGCGCGGACAGCTTGGGTGGCGTGGTGCGAGTGATACCGGGAGAACCCGGCTCAACGAGCCTAGTCATCGTATCATCCGGCCAACGGGAGGACTTTACTGCCGTGGTGTGGCAGACGCGCCACACCGGTGCAGCCTGTCCCTAGCCGGCGCGGCTTAAATCCTGGCTCGCCCGCCGCCCAACTGCGGCCAGGAAGTTGCAGCGCCCCCCAAGGCGATGGACCGTTTTTGGAGCAGCGCGACCCCCCTATCTGGCGGCAGTCCGGCCGGGCGGGAAAGCGAAAACCTGACGCGACTGCTACCCGTCGCGCAGGCGATCCGTTGGACTCCCACCGTCGACGATTGCTCCGTCGACCCCCCCTACCCGATCTTCATCACTCAGAGCGCGTTCGCGGCCGTGCAAGCCCACGCGGAGGCAAAGCCGCTGGACACCGCTTCGCTGGGCTTCTTGGTGGGCAACCTCTTCAGGTGTCCGGAGACGGACGCTCCGTACGTCGTCATCGAGTCCGCGATTCAACTCCCCTGGTCGATTTCAGGAGATCGGCTCAGGCCAGCGCTGTCGCAGGGGTGGTCGGTCGTTCAGGAGGAGCTGCGACGGAACGGCGGCCGGCTGTTGGGCTGGTATCATGCGCACCGCGCCGTCGAGGCCCGACTCTCTCCGGCCGACGTGGCCACGCACGTCGCCCTGTTCGATCAGCCATGGCAGGTGGCTCTGGTGGTGACGCCGGGGGACGCGCCCGCCGGCGGCTTCTTCCGCATTCCGGCGGATGGGTCCCGCTCGCTCGCGTACCTGCCGTTCTACGAGTTGCTGGAAGCCTCGTCCATTCTCCCGGACGGGCGCAAGGTCAGCGACCTCGCGTGGGTGAACTATCGCACCGAGGAAGCCATTTTCACTTCCGACCGGGTGTCGAACCCCCGGCTCGAGATCCCACCGCGTCTGCTGTTTCCCGAGGACGTCGACGATTCCGTTGCGCCGGGGTCGCCGCCGCCCATGCGGCGCACCAGCCTGGAGCGCTCGGTTCGATTCGCTGGGTACGGCGTGCTCGGGCTGGTCGCAGCGGCGGTGTTGTTCAACGTGTACCGGGCCCGTGCGTCAGGGCCGGGCGAGACGGTGGCCAGCGAGCGTGAGGCAGCGGCCTCGCCGCGGGACCTCGTCGACCGCACGGCCGACACCGTGGCGCTCGCGGTCGGCGCATTCGAGCTGCGCGCCCGGTTGTTCGACAGCCGCAGGATGGCGTGTCCCGACCTGGCACGCGGCCTGGTCGACCTGGAAGAGCGGTGGACGTCCTACAACGTTGCTCGGAAGGCGGACGCCGCCGGGCTCGATTCGGCGGGAGCCGCCCGGGACCGCTCGCTCTACGCTGACGTCGACGCGGCAGAGCGTCTGTTCGAGCGATCGCAGTGTCCGCGGCCATGAGGGGTTGGCTCTCGGGTCTCGTCGCGCTCGGCTGCCCGGTGCTCGTCGCCGCGCAGGGAACGGAGCCGCTGCGAAAGACGGATCTCATCCGTCTCTTGTCGAACCCCGTGATTCGGAAAGCAGAGGTCGCCGACCTCGTACGGCGAAACTGCCTCGCCTTCCGGCCCACCGAGCGCGACTGGGCGGACCTGCGCGACCTCGGTGCGGACGCCGACGTGATGAGCAGCATCGGCGGCTGCACGGCCGGTCAGCCGTCCCGCGCCGGGGTTAGGCTCGCGAGCACCTCGACGTCCACGGCGCCACCGACCGCAGCCGCTTCGGCGCCGGCCGAGCCTCGACTCACGGTGACGCTGCTGTCCGGGCGGACCGCGGTTCCCGCCGCAAGCGAGGCGCTGATTCGTGTTAGCGTGCGCCGGGGCAACGCGCCGCAGCGCGCGGTGACGCTGGCGCTGCGGGGCAGCTCCAGCATCACCGGCGGAACCGGGAGCGACGCGCAGGCCCTCACGGACGACAGCGGACTGGCGGTGTTCCGAGTCCCCGCGGGCCGGCAGGTGGCGACTTACCATTTCGAGGTCGTCTTGGCTACAGGGGCGGCGCTACCGGGGCGGCCCACGGCGGACCTCGTGGTGCGTCCGGGTCGACCGGCCGTCGCCGACGTGCGGCCGGCTCGGCTCGAGCTGGGCGGTGTACCGGAAGGTCCGTTCGCGGTTCAGGCGACGGTGCGAGATTCGTTCGGCAACCCGGTGCCGAACGAGCCCCTCGAGCTGCGGCCGGAGCACGCTGACATGGGTGTGGCCGCCGACACGCGCGCCACCGACTCGCTCGGCCGGGCAGCCTTCCTCATCCAGGCGGCAGCAGTACGGCGGCCGGGGCGCATCGAGCTGCGCAGCCGAGGCGAGCGCCTAGCGGTGGTTGAAGCGGTGTTCGGCGGCCCGGTGTCGCGCGCCGGCACGGGCTTTGTGTCCGGCGGCGGGCAGCGGGGTGTCGCGCGGACCCTCTTGCCCGAGGCGCTCGTCTTTCAGGCGCACAGCGCCTCCGGCAGGCCGATGCCCGGCCGCGTGGTCGTTTTCCGGAGTCGTAACGCCCAAGTCACCCGGGACAGCGCCGTCACCGACTCGGCGGGTCGCGCCCGCGTCGACGTGACCCTGGGATCGCAGGCGGGGCTCGCGGTCGTCACTGCCTCGTTCGATTCCGTCCAAACGGCGGAAACGCTCCACGTGGACCCCGGTCCCGCAGTCGAGCTCATTGTGGAGCGGGACGGCGCGCGTGTCGACGGCGGCCGCATCATCGTAGAACGCGACGTCCCGTTCTCCCTGACGCTCAAGGCGCGCGATGGCTACGGGAACCTGATTCCTACCGTGAGCCTGTCGCGCACGCTGCAGGATGTGCTGCGGCAATACAACGCCCGTAGCCAGCTCCTCAGACTCGTAGGCGTGGAATCCGACAGCCTCACGGCGGCGATCAAGTTCAGGCCGGTCGCGGCTGGCATGACGTCGCTCACGATCTCGGCCGGTCTCACGGCGACCGTTGCCGTGGAGGTGGTGAGCCCCAGGCGGTAGCCGCGCCTACCTGTTTTCCGTCGGCTGCTCACCGCTCTCGCGTGTATCCCTGTTCTCGCGTTTGCCGACATACTAGCTTTCCAGCGCCCCAGGTCCGCAGGTCGTCCGCTCGTGAACCGCGTCAGGCCCCCGCAGGGAGCAGCGCTAAGCGAGTTGAGGCTTCGCTGCGTCAACCTGGGGCATCTCTCATGAACGCGGAACGCGGAAGGCGGAACGCGGAACATCAGGGCGACTGTCCTGCGGCACGATCTCCCACTTCTCTTCCGCGTTCCGCGTTCCGCGTTCCGACTTCCGCATTAGATTGCTCCCCATGATCGCCCTTGCCCGCAAATACCGCCCCAAGCGGTTTTCCGACCTGATCGTGCAGACGCATGTCGCCGCCGCGTTGCGCGGCGCCGTGGCCGGTGGCCGCGTCGCCCATGGCTACCTGTTCGCAGGGCCCCGCGGCGTAGGCAAGACGACGGCGGCGCGCATCCTGGCGATGGCGTTGAACTGTGAGCGGCGCGATTCCTCCGGGGTGGCGGGCGAGCCGTGCGGCACCTGCGATTCCTGCCAGCGGATCTGGACAGGTGCGGCGAATCTCGACGTCGTGGAGCTCGATGCTGCCTCGAACCGCGGCGTGGACGACGCGCGCGACCTGCGCGAGCGCGCTATGTACGCCGCCTCGGCCGAGGGTCGCCACAAGGTCTACATCGTGGACGAAGCCCACATGCTCACGCGCGAGGCCTGGAACGCCCTCCTCAAGATCCTCGAGGAGCCGCCGCCGCGGGTCGTGTTCGTGTTCGCGACCACGGAGCCCCAGAAGATCGCGCAGAGCGCGGCGCCCATCCTCTCGCGACTCCAGCGTTTCGACTTTCGGCGCATCGGCCTCCACGCGATCACCGAACGGCTGCAGCAGGTGCTCGCCGCTGAGGGGCTGGCGGCTGACGAGGAGGCCGTGCACCTCATCGCGAAGAGCGCAGACGGCGGCATGCGGGACGGCCTGTCTATCCTCGATCAGGTCCTCTCCTTCGGCGCGGGGCCGGTCACGGCGCAGCGTGTGCGCGACGTGCTCGGCCTGATTCCCGAGGACAGGTACAGCGAGCTACTCCGTCTCGTCGCCGAGCGCGACACGAAAGCGGTCTTCCCGCTGGTGGACCGGCTCAGCGCTGCCGGCGCCGACTTGGGCGAGTTCGTCGCCGGCGCAGGAGAGATGTTGCGCGCCGTGCTGCTCGCCGGCCTGGGCGGGGAGCCCGAGGGGCTCACCGAGGGGTTGCAGGCGCTGGTGCGTCAGTACGCCTCCCGACTCCCGCCTCCCGATATCGTGCGCCTGCTCGCGCTACTGTCGGAGCTGGAACCGCAACTACGCACCAGCGGCAACGCGCGCCTGGCCGTGGAGCTGCTGTTGTTGCGGTGGGCGATGATGGGTCGCACCGTTGAACTAGGGGAAGTGATCCGGGCGCTCGGTAAGAATCCGGGGAAGGGGGAAGAGGGAAGGGAGAAGAGCGACACCGCTCCGGTGCTCCGCGATGCCGCTCCGGTCACACCCTTTCCCCTTCCCTCTTCCCCGGCAGTTCCCCCGCCGGAGAAAGGTCCCTTGACCGTCGATCGGGTGCGGGCCCTCTGGCCTCGGATTATCGAGGACGCGCGCGCGAAGAGCCCCATGCTCGGCGCGCTGTTGCAGGCGACGGAGGTCGCCAGCGCCGACGGCTCGACCGTGGCCATCCGGTTGCGCGACATCAATCCGGTGCACGCCGAGGGGCTCCAGCGCCAGCGGGACGCCCTCGCGCTGCTCGTAGGGCGATACGTCACGGAGCCGGTGCGCATCACTCTGGAGGGTGCGACCAGCGGGGAGCGGTCGACTCCGCGCCCAGCTCGGATGACGGAAGCGGGCGTGCGTGCCGACCGGCTCAACGCGTTGCGGGCGAAGGACCCGACCCTCAACACCGCCATCGACGCGTTGGACTTGGAGTTGCTGGAGTAGCTTGCCACCTGTTTGGGCGAGGGGTAACTTTCGGCGTATGGCGGATTTATCCAACCTGTTCCAGCTGGGACAGCAGGTGCAGTTCCGGCTCTCCGAAATCCAGTCCCAGCTGGCGCAGCAGACGGTGACCGCTTCAGCCGGCGGCGGGCTGGTGCAGGCCACCGCCGACGGGCGGGGCCAGATCCGTGCCATCAAGATCGATCCCCAGGCGGTCGCCCAAGGGGATATCGAGATGCTCGAGGACCTCGTGCTCGCCGCGGTTTCGCAGGCGCAGCAGCGCGCCGCCGAGCTCTACCAGGCGGAAGTGAAGAAGCTCGCCTCGGGCTTGCCGTTCCCGTTTCAACTGCCGTTGTAGTTCGCCGTGTCGGCCATCGATGATCTCGTGACGGAGCTGGCTCAGCTCCCCGGGATCGGGCGCAAGACGGCGCAGCGGCTCACGTTTTATCTATTGAAGCAGCCGGCGGAGACCGCCGCGCGCCTGGCGGAAGCGATCCAGCGGGTGCGTCAGCATGTGACGGCCTGTGGCGTGTGCGGCACGCTCACCGATGTGGATCCCTGCGCGATCTGCACCGACCCGCGGCGCGACGCGGCCCTCCTGTGTGTGGTGGAAGAGGCCTCGGACGTCACGGCGATCGAGCGCGCGGGCCGGTTCCCGGGGCGCTATCACGTGCTGGGCGGGCGGCTCTCCCCGCTCGAGGGCGTGGGTCCCGAGGCGCTGCGCATCGATCGGCTGGTGGCGCGCGTCACCAACGGGGCGGGGGTTCGCGAAGTGATCGTCGCGACGAATCCCTCGATGGAGGGGGAGGTGACCGCCACGTACCTGCAGCAGGCGCTCAAGCCCACGGGCGTGCGCGTGACGCGGATCGCGCGCGGCTTGCCGGTGGGAGGGGATCTCGAGTATGCCGACGGCGTGACCATCGCGCAGGCCTTGCTCGCGCGCCGGGACATGTCCGAGGCCGACTGACCGAGGGAACGCGATGGCGGGTGCGGCGAGCTGGTCGTTTTCGGAAAACGACTTCAAGCAGATCCAGCAGCATCTCCAGGCGTTCCTCCGCGACGCGAACGCCCGGTGCGCGCTGCTGGTCGACCGCACCGGCCAGCTCGTGGCCACCGTGGGCGACCCGCCGCAGTTCGACTCCGCCGCCTTCGCTTCTCTCACCGCCGCCGACTTCAGCGCCAACGATCAGCTTGCCAAGATGGTGGGCGAGCACGAATTCGCCTCGCTGGTCCACCAGGGCCAGAAGGAGTCGATGCTCCTCGCCGACGTGGCGAAGCGCGTCATTCTGGTCGTGCTGTTCGACCAGCGCACCACGCTCGGCCTGGTGAAGCTCAAGGGGAAGGCCGTGGTCGAGCGACTGACCAAGGTGTTCGAAGAGATGTTCAAGGGGGTCGGCGCGGGACCGTCGGCTCCGCAGAAGGGCCTGCTCGAGGGTGCGGAAGACGAAATTGACAAACTCTTCGGGTAGAGGGACGCGCCCATGTCGATGATCAACTACGCGTCCCGCGAGATCAACTGCAAGCTCGTCTACTACGGCCCGGGTCTGGGCGGCAAGACGACCAACCTCGAGCACATCTACGGCAAGGTCTCGCCCAACACCCGGGGCAAGATGATCTCGCTCGCGACCGAGACCGAGCGCACCCTGTTCTTCGACTTCCTTCCCGTCGATCTCGGCACGATCCGCGGCTTCAAGACGCGGTTTCACCTCTACACCGTGCCGGGACAGGTGTACTACAACGCAAGCCGCAAGCTGATCCTCAAGGGTGTCGACGGGATCGTGTTCGTCGCCGACAGCCAGATCGAACGCATGGAGGCGAACGTCGAGTCGATGCAAAACCTGTACGACAACATGTCCGAATACGGCTACGACCTGACGAAGATTCCGTTCGTGATCCAGTACAACAAGCGCGACCTGCCGAACGCCGCTCCCGTCAAGGATCTCCAGGCGTCCCTCAATCCGGGCTGGCCGGTGGACGACGCGGGCCAGCAGAAGGTCGTCCCCGATCCGACGCACCCGGGAGAGAACCTGGTCGAGAAGGTGAGCAACGAGTGGGTCGGCCACGCGGCCTACCTCGAAGCGGTGGCGACCCGCGGTGACGGTGTGTTCGACACCCTCAAGACCGTCAGCAAGATGGTATTGAAGACGTTGAGCTAGGGGGACGGTCCCATGCGGTGGACCCTGCCCAACATCCTCACCCTCGCGCGCATCTGCCTCACGCCGGTCATCGCGCTGCTCCCGTTCATTCAAGGCTACTGGCCCAAGGTCATCGCGTTTCTGATCTTCCTCGCGGCGGGCGCCTCGGACGTCGTGGACGGCTACCTCGCCCGCCGGCGCAACGAGGTGAGCGAGCTCGGGCAGCTGCTGGATCCGATCGCGGACAAGCTGCTGCTGTTCGCGACGCTCATACCGATCTTCTGGCTCACCCGCCATCCGACGATCCTCGTCGACTACCGCATCCCCTGGTGGGGCAGCTTCCCCGTGTGGGTGGCGCTGTTGTTGGTGGGGCGCGAGCTCCTGATGACGGCGTTCCGCTTCTTCGCGCAGCGACGCGGCGTCGTGATCCCGGCGATGGGGGCGGGCAAGCTCAAGGCGGTGGTGCAGAACGCGTTCATCGGGGCGACGCTGTTCTGGTTTGCCTGGAAGGACGCGTTAGCGGCGCACCCCTTCGCGGGCTGGTTCCGCAACTTCTGGGACAAGTTCCATGGGGCCGTCGTAGCGGTGACGCTGGCCGGGGCCATCCTGCTCACCGTGTACTCGCTCGGCGTGTATCTCTACCGCTACCGCGCGCTGCTCAAGGGCCGCGGGTGAAGCTCGAAGTCGTCACCATCGGCACGGAGCTCCTGCTCGGTCATACCGTGGATACCAACGCCGCCGAGCTGGGGCGCGCCCTGGCCGCGGCAGGCGCCGAGATCACCCGCCACACCACCGTCGCCGACCGGCCGGACTCGATCCGCGCAGCGGTAGCCGAGGCGCTCGAGCGCACGGGGTTCGTCCTGACCACCGGCGGCCTCGGGCCCACGCGCGACGACATGACCAAGACGGTCGTGGCGGAGCTGTTCGGCAAGCGGCTGCTGCTGGACGAGGAGTTGCTGGCCGGCATCGAAGCGCGGTTCAAGCGGCTCGGCCGTCCTATGCCCGCCGTCAACCGCATCCAGGCGGAGGTGCCGGAGGGGGCGACCGTGCTCCCCAACCCGCGGGGCACCGCTCCCGGGCTGTGGCTCGAGGACGCGCGCGGCCGCGTCGCCGTGCTGCTCCCCGGCGTGCCGCGCGAGATGCGCGGCTTGCTGGTGGAGGAGGTGCTGCCGCAGATCGTCCGACGCGACACGGGCGTCGGGGCGGGCGGGCGGCCGCGGGTCGTGCTGTCGCGCACCGTGCGCACCACGGGCGTGTCCGAGTCGGCGCTCGCCGAGCGGATCGGGCCCATCGAAGCGGAGATCGATCCGCTCACCCTCGCCTACTTGCCCTCGACCGACGGCGTCGATCTGCGCCTGACGGCGTGGCGCCTCGAGCAGGGTGACGCCGAGACCCGGCTTGCGACCGCGGCCACGCGGCTAAGGGCGCTCGTCGGGGAGCACGGGTACGGCGAAGACGGCACCGACCTCGCGGCGGTCGTGCTCGCAGCGCTCCGGGCTGGGCGCCAGCGGCTGGGCGTTGCCGAGTCGTGCACCGGCGGCCTGGTGGCGAAGCGGATCACCGACGTTGCCGGCGCGTCGGACACGTTCATCGGCGGGGTGGTCGCGTACGCCGACGTCATCAAGACCGCCGCGCTCAAGGTGCCGCTCGAGACGCTCCAAGCCCACGGGGCCGTTTCGGAGGAGACCGTGCGCGCAATGGCGGAAGGCGCCCAGCGGCTCTTCTCGGCGGAGGCGAGCATCGCTGTCACGGGGATCGCAGGGCCGGGAGGCGGGACGCCGGAGAAGCCCGTAGGGACGGTGTGGCTCGCCGCGCGCGTCCATACCGACACGCGCGCGGTCCGGCGCGTGTTTCCGGGGGACCGCGACGAGATCCGCCTCCGGAGCGCGCAAGCGTCGCTGGACCTGCTGCGCCGACTGCTCGCCCACGCCTGATGCCCACCCTCACCGCGCCCGACGGCACCCAGCTCGTCTACGACGCGTACGAGCCGGCCGAGCCGCGCGCCGCCGTGCTGGTGTTGCACGATTGGTCGGACCACGCGGGGCGCTGGCGCGAGGTGGGCGAGTGGCTGCGGGACGCGCGGGTGGCAGCGTACCTGCTCGACCAGCGCGGCCACGGGCGCTCGGGCGGGCGCCGCGGATACCTGTCGCGGTTCAGCCAGCTGCTCGGCGATCTCCAGGCGTTCCGGCGGGCCGTCCGGCTCCGCACTGATCGGCCGCAGCTGCTGCTGGGGATTTCGTTCGGGGGGCTCGTGGCACTGCGCTACCTGGAGACGCAACCGAGCGACCCGATCGCGGCCGCCGTCATCTGCTGCCCCTGGCTCGGCCTCGCGTTTCGTACGCCCGCCTGGAAGCGGCTCGCGGGTCGAGTGCTCCCTGACGTGTGGCCGACGCTCGCCGTACCGCTGGGCCTGGATCCCGAGCATCTGAGTCGCGATGCGGCGGTAAACAAGGCGTACGGCGAGGATCCGGCGGTGCACGGCGTGATGTCACCGGGCGCGTGGCGCGAGATCAAGTGGGCTCAGGGGGCCGTCGTGGCCGATGGCCACCGCATCGAGTGCCCGCTGCTGTTCCTGCTCGCGGGTGAGGACCGCGTCGTGGACGCGCACCTCGGGCGTGCCTTCGCCGACGGGCTCAAGGGCGCGGTGCTGGTGCGGTGGTATCCCGAGATGTATCACGAGGTGCTGCACGACCCGCAGCGGGAGCAGGCGATGGGGGACATCTTGGCGTTCGTCGACGCGCAGCTCCCGCCCGTGTAACTGCGGGATGGACCGTTCCGTAGATTCCACACGCTGAAGCGTGGGCTCGGCGAGACATTGTGCTTAAGCACAGCGCAGTGCCGAGCCCAGGCTTCAGCCTGGGAACGGCGTGACCGTGTCCCTCGGCATTGTTTACCCGTGCCGTTCTGGCAGCTAGCTTCTTGTGCGATAGCAGGTTCCGACTCCATTCACGGACCGACTCCGTCAGATCGGCGCGCGGCAGACGGCATACTGATTGCTTACGTGAAGCGCAAACCCATGAAGCACGACGACGAACAACCCCAGCCGGCGCAGCAGCCGGCCGGGACTGATCCTGCCGCTACTGATCCGGCTGGTGAGCAGCCTTCTCCGGGAGCGTTGCTCGAGCCGCCCGAGGAGGCGGTGGCCCGCCTCGAGGCGCAGCTCGCCGAGCTGAAGGACCGTCACCTCCGGCTGGCCGCCGAATACGACAATTTTCGTAAGCGTACCAACAAAGAGCGCTCCGAGCTCTGGGCCAAGGCCCAGGCGGACCTGCTGCATCGTCTGGTCGACGCGCTCGACGATCTCGCGCGCTTTGCGCACATCGATCCCAGCCAGACCGACGCGAAGACGCTCCATGACGGCGTCGACATGGTCGAGCGCAAGTTCTGGAAGGAGCTCGAGGCGATCGGCGTGACGCGGGTGGACCAGGTGGGCGTGCCGTTCGATCCCAACCTGCACGAGGCGGTGACCACCGGCGCCGCGGACCATCCGGCACAGGACCACACCGTCGGCGCCGTGCTACAGCCGGGCTACCAGCTCGGCGGGGCGCTGATCCGCCCGGCGCGCGTAGTGGTGCTCACGTGGCAGGGGGAGCGGTCCCGGGACGGCGACGAGACGTCGCCGAGCCCGGACGGTGAGACCGGCTGATGGCGGCGTCGAAGGACTATTACCAGGTCCTGGGGGTCGCCGAGACCGCGACGGTGGACGAGATCAAGAAGGCGTTCCGCCGGCTCGCGAAGCAGTACCATCCCGATCGCAATCCCAACAACACTCAGGCGGCGGAGCGCTTCAAGGAGATCAACGAGGCGCACGATGTGCTGAGCGATCCGGACAAGCGCAAGCGATACGATCAGCTGCGACGCTATGGCGCGTACGCGGGCGCGGGGCGGGGCGGAAGCGCCGGTGCGCCCGGCGCCGGGGGGGTCGACTTCGATCTCTCGGATCTCGGCTCGTTCGGCGGGCTCGGCGACCTGTTCTCAACCATCTTCGGCCGGCGGGGGACGTCGGGCGCGGAGCGCTTGGACGACGAGGAAGAGATCGAGACCACGGTCTCGATCCCGTTCCGCGTCGCCGCGCTCGGCGGCAAGGTGCCGGTCACACTGCCGATGGCGGAGGTTTGCCCAACCTGTAACGGCAGCGGCGCCGCCCCGGGCGCGACCGTCTCCACGTGCCCGGAGTGCCGCGGACGCGGGGTGATTTCGTTCGGGCAGGGCGGGTTCGCGGTCAACCGGCCGTGCCCGGTGTGCCGCGGTAAGGGGAAGGTGCCTTCGGAGCGCTGCCATACGTGCGGCGGCAGCGGCGAGGTGCGGGTCGAGAAGCGACTCATGATCACGGTTCCGCCGGGCACCGAGGACGGCACGAAGCTGCGCCTCCGGGGGCAGGGATCGAAGGGGAGGGGCGACGTCGTCGTGATGCTGCAGGTCGAGCCCGACCGGTTCTTCCGGCGCGACGGGCTGGACGTCGTCTGCACCGTGCCGGTGAACCTGGCCCAGGCGCTGCTCGGCTCCAAGATCAAAGTCAAGACACTCGATGGACGCCGCGTCGTCCTCAGGATCCCACCCGGTACCAAGCCCGGGCAGAAGTTCCGCATCGCGGGGCAGGGAATCGAGAAGAACGGCCGGCGCGGCGATCAGTATGTGGAGGTCCAGGTCGACATCCCCGAACACCTCACGCCGGAGCAGGAGGCGGCGATGAAGGCGTTCGCGGAGCGGAGCGGCATGAGATACTAAGGGGGACACGCGATGAAGGCGATCAAAGGGCCGGCCGTTTTCCTGGCGCAGTTCGCCGGCGACGCACCGCCGTTCAACAGCCTGCCGGCCATCGCCGACTGGGCTGCCCGGCTCGGTTTCAAGGGAGTGCAGATCCCAAGCTGGGACCGGCGGCTCTTCGACCTCGAGAAGGCAGCCGAGAGCCAGACGTACTGCGACGAGGTGCGGGGCGTGCTGGCCGAGCGCGGGCTCCAAGTGACGGAGCTGTCGACGCATCTGCAGGGCCAACTGGTCGCCGTGCATCCTGCCTACGACACCGCGTTTGACGGATTCGCGGCTCCTCAGGTGCGCGGAAAGCCGGAGGCGCGTACTGCCTGGGCGGTCGAGCAGGTCAAGTTGGCGGCGCGGGCGTCGCGGCGGCTCGGCGTCACCGAACATGCGACGTTCTCCGGCGCGCTGGCATGGCCCTATTTCTATCCCTGGCCGCAGCGGCCGGCCGGTCTGGTCGAGACGGCGTTCGACGAGCTGGCGCGGCGCTGGCGCCCGATTCTCGATGTGTTCGAGGACGAGGGCGTCAACGCCTGCTTCGAGATCCATCCGGGCGAGGATCTGCACGATGGCGTGACCTTCGAAATGTTCCTCGACCGCGTCGGCGGTCACAAGCGTTGCAACATCCTGTACGATCCCAGCCATTTCGTGCTGCAGCAGCTCGACTATCTCGAATACATCGACATCTATCACGAGCGGATCCGCATGTTTCACGTCAAGGACGCCGAGTTCAACCCGACCGGCCGCCAGGGCGTGTATGGCGGGTTCCAGCCGTGGACCCAACGGGCCGGACGGTTCCGTTCGCTGGGCGACGGTCAGGTGAACTTCAAGGCGATCTTCTCGAAGCTCGCCCAGTACGATTATCCCGGCTGGGCGGTGCTGGAGTGGGAATGCTGTCTCAAGCACCCCGAGGACGGCGCCCGCGAAGGAGCGAAGTTCATCGCCGACCACATCATCCGCGTCACGGAAAAGGCATTCGACGATTTCGCCGGTGCCGGCAGCGACGTGGCGGCGAACCGCCGCATGCTCGGCGTGGCCTGACGGGGGCGAGGAGCCGAGCATGGTCGAAGCGACAGCAGACTCCGGGGCGCCTCGCCCGCTGCGGCTCGGCATGGTCGGGGGCGGGCGCGGTGCTTTCATCGGCGCCGTGCACCGCCTGTGCGCCCGCATGGACGGGCAGTTCGAGCTCGTCGCGGGCGCCCTCTCGTCCGACGCCCAGCGCGCTAGAGACTCAGGCGCCGATCTCGGTCTCGCACCGGACCGTGTGTATACGAGCTTCGCCCAGATGGCTGCGGCCGAAGCAGGGCGGCCCGACGGCATCGAGGTCGTCAGCATCGTCACGCCGAACGACAGTCACCACGCCATCGCCCGCGCGTTTCTCGACCGGAGCATCGACGTGATCTGTGACAAACCGATGACCACGACCGTGGAGGACGCACTCGACCTGGTGCGGGCCGTGCGGCGCACCGGTCTCGTCTTCGGCCTCACCCACAACTACACGGGCTACCCGCTGGTGCGGCAGGCGCGTGAGATGGTGGCGGCCGGCGAGCTGGGCCCCATCCGCGTCGTGCAGGTGGAGTATGTGCAGGACTGGCTGTCCACCAAGCTGGAAGACACGGGGCACAAACAAGCCGGCTGGCGGGTCGATCCGCAGCGAGCGGGCGCCGGCGGCTGCCTCGGCGATATCGGCACCCACGCCTACCATCTCGCCGAATTCGTCACAGGACTGCACGCCCGCGAGCTGGCGGCGGACCTCGGCCGTTTCGTTGCGGGCCGCATGCTCGATGACAATGACCACATCCTGCTCCGCTACGAGGGCGGCGCGCGCGGCATGCTGTGGGCGAGTCAGGTGGCGCCGGGTAACGAGAACGGGTTGCGGCTGCGCGTGTACGGCGAAAAGGCCGGGCTGGAATGGAGCCAGGAGCACCCCAACCAGCTGCGCTTCTCGCTGGTGGGCCGGCCACCGCAAGTCTTGTCGCGCGGCGGCCCCTGCCTCGGTGCGGCTGCGGGGCATGCCACCCGCATCCCGGCCGGCCATCCCGAGGGATATCTCGAGGGCTTTGCCAATCTCTATCGCGATCTCGCCGAGCAGATCCGGGCGCGGCGCGCCAGGCGCGCTCCCGATTCGCGGGCGCTGCTGGTCCCGACGGTCGAAGACGGCGCGCGCGGCGTCAAGTTCATCGCCGCCGCCGTGGACTCGCATGCCAAGAATGGCGCCTGGGTCGATGCGCGCGTGACCGTCTGACGCAGTGTTACGGTTTCATGCAACGTGCAACGTGCAACGTGCAACGTGCGACTAGCGTTTCGCGATATTCGCCTGCGTCATCGCCGTCCTTTCCCAGAAGTGCCAGAACACGCGGGTCAAGCGGCTGGCGATCGCCCGGTTGCCGGTCACACGGATACGCCGGAGCGCGAGGGCCCAGCCGAGGCTCGCGATGCCGGTGAGCGTGGCGGCGACGTCTTCAGCGCGCGCGGGGCCCCGGACCCAGTCCACCGAGCGGGCCAGCTGGCCCACCCACGGCGCCACCCGCGCCTGGGCGGCGGCGAAGAGCTGCTCGGCGTCGGCCTCGAGCGTCACGTCGCTCCGGGTAGGAGCCTGCCGCTCCACGCGACACGTGCCGTCCGCCACTGTCAGCGACCACTCGCCGCCGCCGGGGCCGCTGAGCCGGTAGCGCATCGTGGCGCGCAGGCCGTCCGCGCGCTCCGGGCGAAACGTGGCGGGGCGGTACTCCCGGAGGAACCAGTCGACGAGCGGCGCGGCGTAGGTGGCGTCGAGGCCGCGCCACGCCCCGTTCGCGGCCAGCAGGTCGCGCTCGTGGAGCACGTTGTCCGCCAGCTGCACGAGAAACAGCGTCCGCACTCGGACCCGTCCCACGAAGAACCACGCGGGCTTCTCCCACTCGGCGTCGCTCATGCGGCGGTACAGCGCCAGGAGCGCGTCGAGCTCCCGGTGGAACTCGTCCAGCAGGTCGGCGACCGGGGTCGTGCGGCGCCGCCGGACCTCGCGGGCATTGCGGGTGAACGTGTCGAACTCGGGCGGGGCCGTCGGGTTGTCGGCGAGTGCGCGGCCGAGCACCTCGCGGAAGTTCACCGGCATCGCGCTCGTCATGTGGGCCAGCACATCGCGGGCGCGCCACCCGAGGTACGCCGTCCGGCGCTCCCATCCGCGCGCCGTGAGCCGGGCGAAGGTCGTGTCGAGGTGCCGGTAGAAGCCGTCCGCGAGGCCGAGCCAGTCGCTGCGCGTGAGCCGAGTGAAGTCCGTCATGAGAGCGACCGCGCCATCACCAGGGCACTCTGCGGACACGCGGCCGTGAACTCGGGGGAGCGGAGCACGGCCTGGTCCACGTCGGAGCGTGGGATCGGGCGGAACCCGAACTTGGGGAAGAAATGCGCCGCGGTTTCAGTGAGGAGGTAGACGGTGTGCACGCCACGCCGGTGGGCGAGATCGAGCGCGGCGGCGGTGAGCGTCTGGCCGAGGCCGTGGCCGCGCCGCTCGGCGGCGACGGCGACGGAGCGGAGCAGGGCGGCCGTCCCGTACAGCTCGAGCGCGGCCGTGCCGACGAGCTGCTTACCCTCCTTCGCAACGAGGGTCGTGCCGATGTGCCGCTCGAGCTCCGCGCGCGGCAACTTGCTCACCTCCAGCAGCTGGAGGATCGCGGGGAGGTCGGCGGGCGTGGCGGGTGCGATGACCGGCGGCACGGGGTCCCTTGCTAGTGGCTCGAGGCGATAGTACTGTTGGCCCATGATGACGTTCGCCGTTCTCGGCTTGAACCGCAACCGGAGCCTGAATTCGAATTCCGGGGGCCGGGCGGCGTAGCGTCGCGGCAGGTTTCGTGAACGCGCCCCCGGCACCGAGCGGCTCCGGGGGCGCAAGTTTTCCTGGCCCCTCGCTCCTGTTCACCGCTGCGCGTCTAACAGCTGTGTCGAGCAGCGGCGTCGAGCGAATGCGTTTCGCAAATGCGGCGCTCGCGGTGCGGGGGCAGTGACGGTGGCATTGGGGTGTAGGTCAACTGGCAGACCGCCCGGCTGTTAACCGGGAAGTTGGAGGTTCGAGTCCTCCCGCCCCAGCTCGACAAGCGCGCCGTCGGCATTCTGTCTACGGTTTCACCACGGTAGCGGAATAGCCTGCGAGCGACATCCGCGCCCGGGCGGTGTCCGCGCTCGGTGCCCAGTGCTCCCTCGCCGAGAACGTGTTCACCGCGTCGAGGTGGTGCGACCGTTCGCAACGAAACGGTGCGCACTGCGTGCATTTGATGGGAGGGCGGCCGGGTGGCAGGCTAGCGTGGGGGATGGAGGGCGGGTGTGGCGCGGGGCTGCTTGGTGGTCCGCGGCTGTTGACGCGGCTGCGGGCGGCGATGCGGCTGCGCCATTACAGCCGTCGGACCGAGGAGGCCTATGTCGGGTGGGTGAGGCGGTTCGTGCGGTTTTGTGAGATGCGGCATCCACTCGAGGTGGGGGAGCGGGACGTCGAGCGCTTTCTGACCGGTCTCGCGGTCGACGGCGGGGTGAGCGCGTCCACGCAAACCCAGGCCTTGTCGGCGCTCGTGTTCCTGTACGATGCCGTGTTAGGTCGGCCGCTCGGCCTGTGCGCCGGCCTGGTTCGAGCAAAGCGGTCCGAGCGCCTTCCGGTGGTATTGACGCGGGACGAAGTGTGGGCGGTACTGCGCGAGATGCGTGGTACGCCGGCGCTAGTGGCGGGGCTGCTGTACGGGTCCGGGCTGCGGCTGCTCGAGGCGTTGCAGCTCCGGGTCAAGGATCTCGATTTCGCGCGGCGGGAGATCGTGGTGCGGAGTGGCAAGGGGGACCGCGACCGCCGGACCATGTTGCCGGACGTGCTCATTGATCCGCTGATCCGGCACCTACAGGCGGCGCGGGCGGCGCACGAGCGAGACGTGGCGCGCGGGTCAGGGCAGGTGGAGCTGCCGTCAGGCCTCGCCCGGAAATACCCGGCGGCATCGGCCGAGTGGGGGTGGCAGTGGGTGTTCGGGGCGGTGCGCGAGCACAAAAGGCCTGGGACCGGCGAGCGCCGGCGCCATCACTTGCATGAGACCGTCATCCAGCGGGCGTTCCGCGCTGCCCTGAAGCGCACCGGGATCCCCAAGCTGGCGACGTGCCATACCCTGCGGCACTCGTTCGCGACCCACCTGCTCGAGGATGGCTACGACATCCGGACAGTGCAGGAACTGCTGGGCCATCGCGACGTGAGCACCACCATGATTTACACCCACGTTCTAAACCGCGGTGGC
>Ga0209057_1000083_pt1 | contig 78059 bp, 64 predicted proteins | sample GraSoiAngelo_146_FD_185903 | JGI IMG/M metagenome (GOLD analysis project Ga0209057, IMG submission 185903) | Grasslands soil microbial communities from the Angelo Coastal Reserve, California, USA - 14_1009_05_30cm (SPAdes) (version 2) | ecosystem: Environmental > Terrestrial > Soil > Grasslands ...
AGTGCAAATCGGAACTAGCGTGCAAGTCGAGCGTCAAGGCAGCGGGTTGGCGCACCTGACGAGCCTCCCGAGCACGCGCCCTCCAACAAGGCCTTCCCAATCCCGGGAAGTCAGCTCCGCCAGCTGAGACGCCTGGGCGACACTCGGCATCGAATCAGCGGCCCCGAGGACGGTCGCCCGCCGCTCCGGGCTCGCCCCCCGCAGGATCTCCCCCGGATTGAGGCAAAAACCAGCAAACCCACCGGCAAACGAGTCCACCCGCAGCCCGGGCAACAGCCGCTCGTCCCGCAGGGCCGCTGCGAAACGCGCCAGCGAGCGCGGATCGGCCGCGAGCCCGGCCATGCGGGTGGCCCAGATCCGGCTATACACCTCGTCCCGGAGGCGCGTGGCTGCCTCGCGCAGCTGGCCCGCCCTTTCAACGTGCCCCTGGAGCTCCTCCACCTCCGCCAACGGGAGCAGCGCCAGATCTTGCAGCATGCCGGCGCCGAACCGCGCCGCAAACAGCCGCGGCACTCGCAGCAACTGCTCGGCGACGGCGGCGTTCTCGCCCAGCCGCTCGGACGCACCTCTAAAGTCGCGTCGGGACAGCGCGAGCAGCGCACTCAGCACGTTTGCTTGCGCCGCTTCGCGTAGCGGGCCGTAAGGCGGTTCGGACACAGCGGCAAGAGTTTCATAGCGCGCCAGCGGACGGTCCAACCCCGCGGCAAACAGATCGATCTGTTTGGCCCGAGCGAGGCGCCTGAACAGCACGGTGCGCGAGTGGTCCGCGAGGGTTTGCAGCAGGCGGGCACTATCTTCGGGTAATCGCCGCGACGCGCCTTGAGTCGAGCCAAACCACGCGGATACGGCAGAGCGGGACCCCGTCGATCCCAGGAGCCGCGCAGGGGGCACCGGGTAGGCAGGCACGCCTTCCGGACGCTGACCATTTTCCTGAAGCGCACGTACCCATGCGAGCAGCGCGGTGTCGGGAATGGACGCCCGGTTGGGCAAGTACGACTGCCAGACGTGGCGAGCTTGGGTGACGGGATCCTCCGCATCAAGTCGACCCAGCACTGCCACGAGCTCCGCCGTCTCGGGACCCAGCCGCTGGACGTTGCGGCCGGCAATGACGACCGCAGCCGCGACAGCCGCTAATGCAGCAAGCGCGATGAGGCTCACCAGCACTGCAACGAGGTGGGCAGCGCCAAGGACTCGCGTGCGTGACCTCGGCCCTGGAGCGGCGGGAGTAGCTGGATCAGGCATCGTGGCATACCACTCGGCTACTTCCCGTGGACCCGCCCCCGCAGCTGTTGCGAAGAACGTTCCGGTGTAGTGCCGGCGGCGCGGCAGCGGGGCCAAGAGACGTGCTTCGCGCAGTGTCACTGCAAGCGCCCCCCCCAACGCGGCAACCGCAGGGAGCAGGGCGAGCACGCAAAGCGAGGAGCCAGCCACGGCTCCCGCAGCAGGGAGGCGCCAGACGCCCGTCACCGCCAACACGGCCCAGGTTCCGAGCGTCGCAGGAATCCACCCCCCGGCCGCGAGCCGTAGCCACAGCAGCGCACGGCGCGCCCGCAGGATCCGGCGTCGCTCGTCTGCCGAGAGGGAGGCGAACTCGCGCGCACCGACCAACAGCAGACCACTCCGACCATCGGGGTCCGCAACCACGTCGGCCAGCGTGCCCCAGCGCCAACCCCGCTCGCGCTGCCGAGTCGCCGCTCTGAACGTGCGATTGGAAGAAAGCACCAGCCCGAGAAAACCGACGCCGGTGCCCACGAGCCCGAGCGCCAGAGTGACGATCCACCACTCCGGCACTCTGGCGTGCGTTGCCGCCGGCACCTCACTACGCACCCCGAGCGGAGACCCGCTGACCGGCTGGGCCGCGGCGTAGTAGCCCCACCACTCGCCCACGGCACGCACGCTCTTGGGAGGGAGCGCGAAGGCGACCAGCAGCATCAGGCTCGCCACCGCCGCCGCAAGCGCGAACGATGTGGGACGCCGCCCGCGACCGTAGAGCGGTAGCAAGCCAGGAGGTGGCCACTGGACCTCGGTCTCCAGAGACGGCAGCAACCCTTGCGCGACTTCACGCGCCGAGGGACGATCCTCAGGCCGTTTGGCCAGGCAGTGGTCGATGAGCCGCGCCACGTCCGGAGCCAGGTCGGACCGTCGCTGGCTGATCGGTGGAGGAATGTCGCGCAGATGCGCTGCGGCCCATCCCATCGCCGACGTGGCCTTGAACGGTAGCTCTCCCGTCAGTAGCTCATACGCCATTATGCCGAAGCTGTAGACGTCGCTGGCGGGACTCATGACTCCACCAGCCACTTGTTCGGGACTCATGTACACTGGCGTGCCGACGATAAAGCCCGAGCTAGTGAGCTTGGTATCCTCGACCAGACCACTAGCAGGGAGCACGGCGGTCACGCCGAAGTCGGCAAGGAAAGGTCGACCAGAGGACGCTTCCAGCAGGATGTTCGCCGGCTTGACGTCCCGATGGATGAGGCCGCGCGCGTGGGCCGCAGCGAGCCCTGCAGCGATGCCGCCCAATATCCGACGGGCATCGCGCTCGCTTACCTTGCTCCGCTCTCCGATCCAGCGAGACAGGGAGGCCCCGTCCACGTACTGCATGATGAAGTAGGGCAGCTCCAGATCGCGGGTCTCACCCACCGCGTAGACGCTCACAATATTGGGATGCGACAGCGCTGCGACGGCGCGCCCCTCCCGCTCGAATCGAGCGCGCGCACCCGCGTCGGCTGCGAGGTAGGGCCACAAGACTTTCACCGCTACGAGCCGCTTGAGCGCCGTCTCGCGCGCCAGAAACACCGAGCCCATCCCCCCATGCCCGAGCGGCTGCAGCAATTCGTAGCGGGGAGCGAGGGATGCTCGGAGGGCTTCCTGCACTCGGAAGTTGTCGGACGACGGCACCGCGACACGTGCGGCGGTAGTGGCAGGGGTCGTCGCGAGGGCGGTCCCGCACTTCGGACAAAACACCGCGTCTGCCGCAGTGCTGGCCGCACAGTTCGGGCAGTGTCCCACGTGATCAATGTAGGCGCACCGAAAAGGCGAGCGCCAGATGTGCATCGTGCGTGAGGACTAAGCGCGCCCGCGCGTGTCAGGCAACGGTCAGTGGGAGGTTGCCACGACGTAGATAATCCCGGCCATGCCGAGCACCTCGTGGGGAGTGCAGACGTAAACGTACTTCCCGGGCGGGAAGCGACCGTCGACAACCACGTCGTACGTCTGCCCGACGGAAACGAGCGTCGGTCCGAGGCGCTGCGGACCTAGATCGGCCGCGGTGGGAACGCTTCGGAACTCCACGTTGTGAGGCATCCCGCCGAGTTGCACGAACCGCACGGTATCGCCCAGCTGAGCCGTCACCCGGATAGGATCGAAGGCGATCCCGTATGGCAGGCGCTCCACCATGTGTACGACGATCACGTGGGGACTCGCCGGGGGCGCCGATTGCGCACCCACCGGCGAGCCGATCAAGCCGAGGATCGTGATGATGCCACAGGTCGAGCGCGTCATACCCACTCCCAGTGCCCGGTCTCCGTTACCGCAGCGCGATCGCGGGCTGGATCTGCAGCGTTCCCGCAGCATCTAAGGCGGCGAAGCGGCCGCTTGCGACGGCCTCGTATCCTTTGAGGCACCCTTCGGTGACCACGCCTGCGAGTCGCAGCACGCCGCTCTTCCAATTGACCGTTCCGTACAACTCGGCCACGAGCGGGATTTCCCCCGGCGCCTCTGGCGCAACGATCCAGCGAGTCTTGACCTCCCACACTGGCCGCGCCGTCTCCATCAAGCTGCCGAGCGGCTCGAGTGTGACGATTAAGGACCCACGCGCCAGGCCGCCGACCTGTCCGTTCCAGAGGTTGCTCGTGTGGTCGTCCTGACTCACACCGGCGAACTGGCTGGCGAAGCTCAAGTCCAGGCCATGCGCGCCAGCGGCACACACTGAGCCAACGGCGGCGTCGCGCACTGCCTTCGTGCCTTGGGTCGCGGCGGACGACGTTAACAAGAGAGCGGCGAGCCCTCCGAGTGCCGCAGCGTGAATCCGAGGAACCGAGAGGCGGGCCATGGAAACCTCCTGCTGTGGTCGTGGACGCTGCGAGGAGGGCGGGTCTGCGCTTGCTCCCCCTGTGACACGGGCCTAGTATAGGACCCACCCGTCAGACCGGTGTCAGACAGGTCTCAAATGGCGAGCGCGTTGCGGTTGCGGACCTTGGGAGGACTCGCGGTCGAGCGGAATCCCCCGCTGGGCCCCGGGGCGGCGGCCCAACGACGTCCCCTCGCCCTGTTGGCCCTCCTCGCAGCAGCCAGTGAGCGCGGTGTGAGCCGCGACAAGCTGCTCGCCTGCCTCTGGCCGGAAAGCAGTCAGGAGAAGGCGCGACATCTCCTGACGCAAACCCTGTACGCGCTGCGGCGCGACCTCCACGCGCAGGGGCTGTTCCTCGGGTCGAACGAGCTCAAGCTGAACCCGCGCGTGCTGTCGACCGACGTCCAGGAATTCGAAGCGGCCCTCACACAGGGCGAGCTGGAGCGGGCGGTCGCGCTGTACCACGGTCCGTTTCTCGATGGGTTCTTCCTGTCGGGCGCGCCGGAGTTCGAGCGCTGGACGGATGGCGAGCGCGCACGCCTCGCCCAGTGCCTCGGCCGCGCCTGCGAAGCCCTCGCGACCGCCGCCACGGCGCGCGGCGACCATCCCGCAGCCGTAGAGTGGTGCCGCCGCCTCACGGCGCTCGATCCGCTCAATTCGCGCTACGCCCTTGGCCTGGTGAAGGCGCTCGCGGCTACGGGAGATCGGGCGGGCGCGCTGCGGTACGCCCGAACCCACGCAGACCTGCTCCGCACCGAGCTCGGCGCTGCGCCTGACGAGGCGTTCACCGCTACGGTAAGCGAGCTGCGCGCGCAGACGACGGGCCCTGTCCCCAGAGCGGCAGCCGGGTCAAACCTCCAGCGGGTCGGCGCAGCACTCGCCCAGCAATACACGATCGAACGGGAGCTGGGCCGCGGCGGCACCACCACCGTCTACCTGGCGCGGGACTTGAAGCACAACCGCGCGGTCGTGCTCAAGGTGCTCCATCCCGAGCTCAGCTCGGCGGTCGCGGCAGAACGGTTCCTGCGCCAGATCCGGCTCGTGGCGCAGCTGCGCCACCCCCACATCCTGCCGCTGTACGATTCGGGCGAGGCGGACGGCTTCTTCTACTATATCGCTCCCTACGTCGAGGGAGGATCGCTCCGGGCGCGACTCGAGCGAGAGCCGCGTCTGCCGCTGTACGAGGCGTTGCAGATCGGCCGCGAGGTGGCGGACGCCCTCGACTACGCGCACCGCCACGACGTGCTGCACCGCAACGTGAAGCCCGAGAACGTCCTGCTCGACGCCGGCCAGGCTGTGGTGGCGGGGTTCGGGATCGTGCGTGCGCTGCACGTCGCCCGCCAGGATAGGCTTACCGCGGAGGGCCTGCGAATGGGGACGCCGGCCTACATGAGCCCGGAGCAGGCGATGTGCGCCTCCGACCTCGACGGCCGCAGCGACATCTACACCTTGGCGTGCGTCGTGTTCGAGATGCTCGCAGGTGCGCCGCCGTTCACCGGGCGCGACACCGAGACGATGCTCGCGCAACGCGTCACCGCATCCCCGCCGCGGATTCGACGCCTCCGCCCGGACGTGCCCGCAGCGGTCGACGCGGCGCTCCTCAAGGCGCTCGCGACGAGCCCCGCTGCGCGGTTTCAGACGGCGGGCGAGTTCGCACAAGCGCTGGCGGTTTCGTAGTCACTGCTCCCGGTCCACCACGTACACGTTCCGCTGCGCCGTCGGCACGATGATCATGTCGAGGATGTTGACGTGCTCAGGCAGGTTGACGACGTACGCGATCGCGTCCGCGATGTCGGCGGCCGTGAGCGGCTGGAACCCCTGGTACACCGCTTTGGCGCGCTGCTTATCGCCGTGGAAGCGGACCTCGGAGAACTCGGTCTCCGCGAAGCCCGGGTCGATGCTCGAGACGCGAATCGGCGTGCCCGCCACATCGAGGTTCATCCCTTCGCTGAGCGCACGCACGCCGAACTTCGTGGCGTTGTAGACGTTCCCCATCGGATACGTCATGTGTCCCGCGGTGCTGCCGATGTTCACCACGTGGCCGCGACGCCGCGCCACCATGTGCGGCAGGACGGCGCGCGTCACGTTGAGGAGCCCCTTCAGGTTTGTGTCGATCATGCGATCCCAGTCCTCGGGGTCGCCCTCGTAAATCTTGGACATCCCGCTAGCGAGACCGGCGTTGTTGAGGAGAACGTCCGGAACGTACCCGCCCGCGCTGAGCTCGGTGGCGGCCCGGTTCACCGCGGCCCGATCGCGCACGTCCACCGCCGCGAGCTGCACCGAGGCTCGGTCGCCGCGCGGCAGGTCGGCGGCCAGGCGCTCGAGCCGGTCGGAGCGGCGCGCCCAGAGCACGAGGTTCGCACCGTCGGCGGCGAAGCGGCGCGCGCACGCTTCGCCGATACCAGAGCTCGCCCCGGTGATCAGAATCAGCTTCCCCTGGATGCGATTCACACGTCTCTCCGCGAAGCCTCTGCGTGACGTTGTTGCGTGACGTTGTTGCGTGACGTTGTTGCGTGACGTTGTTGCGTGACGTCGTTGCGTGACGTCGTTGCGTGACGTCGTTGCGTGACGTCGTTGTGTGACGTCGTTGCGTGACGTCGTTGCGTGACGTCGTTGCGTGACGTCGTTGCGTGACGTCGTTGCGTGACGTCGTTGCGTGACGTCGTTGCGTGACGCTCTTACGTGACGCCGTCTGCTCGACGTCCTTGTCTTATCTCATGTTCCCCGTGTGTCCCAGCGAGTATCGTCCCGGCTGCGGCCACACGCACAGCCCGTGCGGCTCGCGGCCGACCGGGATGCGGTGCGTGAGCCGGCCGGTTGCGGCGTCGAACACGTACACTTCGTCGTCGTACCGGCCGGAGAGCCACAGCTCCCGCCCGTCGGCGCTCACGTTCCCCATGTCGGGGCTCCCACCGCCCGGCACCGGCCAGGTGGCGACGATCCGCTCCGTCGCGGGGTCGAGCACCGTGATGCTCCCCGGCCCGTGGCGGCCGCCCGCTGTCGTATTCCAGCCGCGGTTGCTGATGTACATGCGGCGGCCGTCCCGGCTGGGGTAAATGCCGTGCGTGCCCTTCCCGGTGGCGATGAACCCGACGCGTCGGAACGCGTCGGGATCCACGAGGTGGACGCCGTTCGCCATCATGTCGGCGACGTAGAACACCCGCCCGTCCGGCGACGCGCGGATGTCCTGGGGCATCGCGCGCGCGCCCAGGCCATCGGGGTCGAGCATCAGATAGCCGACCACCCGGCGCGCGGCGACATCGAGCTTCAACACCTCGCCCGAAAACTCGCACGTCGCAAGCGCGTACCGCCCGTCGGCGGTGAACTCCATGTGGTCCACGCCCTTGCACTCCACCGGCACCGACTCGACCAGGGCCATCGTGTGCGCGTCGCGGAAGTCGAGCCGCCTGAGCCGCTCCGCCACCACGATCGCCCACCGGCCATCGGGCGTGAAGTAGAGGTTGTACGGGTCGGCGACCGGCACGCTCGCCCCTTCGCGCCCGTTCACCGGGTCAATCGGCGTGAGGGTGTTCCCCAGATTGTTTGCTACCCAGAGCGTCGCGAGATCGTACGACGGAACCACGTGCTGGGGCAGCGCGCCCGTGGGAAAAGTGCGGAGCACGCGGTAGGTCAGTGGATCGATGACGCTCACGCTGCCGTCCTTGCTGTTCGGCACGTAGACGAACGGGACGGCGCGCTGCGCCGCTGGACTGAGCATCCCCACGCCGGCGGCAGCATACAGGTTCGGCGGCACGCTGTCTCCGGCGAGCCGGGTCTGGGCGGCGCCCGGCGCGCCGGCGGCGACCGCCAGCAGCGCCAGCGTGCTGTTGCGCATGCGCATCGACACCCCTCGGACAAAGCCTAGCACGGCGATCGTGTCCAGGTAGTTTACTTGAGCCCCCGTTCCAACAGGAGCCCCCGCATGCCGTCGCGCCGACTCTCGCCCCGCATAAGGAAGGGTGACCGCCCCCTGCCGCAGCGAATCGCCGTCATATTGCTTGCCACGGCGCTGCTCGCGCCGTCCCCCCCTGCGCCGGCGCAGGGCCGCGTCACGACGCCCCGGGAAGCGCTGGGCTTCGACATCGGTGCGGACTATCACCTCGCCACCTACACCCAGCTCGAGGCGTACTGGCACACCCTGGCGCGGCAGTCGCCACGCATGGTGCTGCGCGAAATCGGCAAGACCGCCGAAGGCCGGACCCAGCTTATGGCGATCATCACGGCGCCGGAGAATCACAAGCGGATCGCCCGCTACCAGGAAATCGCCCGGCGTCTGGCGCATGCGGAGGGGCTCACCGACGAGCAGGCACACGCCCTCGCGGCCGAGGGGAAGGCGGTCGTGTGGATCGACGGTGGCCTGCACGCCACCGAAGTGCTCGGCGCGCATCAGCTGATGGAGCTCGTCTACCAGATGGTGAGCCGGGACGACCCGGAAACCCGGCGCTTCCTCAACGACGTCATCCTGCTGGCGGTGCATGCGAACCCCGACGGGATGGAGCTGGTGTCGAGCTGGTACATGCGCGAGCCGGACTCGCTCAAGCGCTCGACGGCGGGGATCCCACGGCTGTACCAGAAGTACATCGGGCACGACAACAACCGCGACTTCTACATGGTGAACCAGCCCGAGACCGAGAACATGGCCCGGGTCATGTTCCGGGAGTGGTTCCCCCAGATCGTGTACAACCACCACCAGACCGGCCCCGCCGGCGCGGTGCTGTTCGCCCCGCCGTTCCGGGATCCGTTCAATTACTATTTCGACCCGCTCGTTCCGATCGGCATCGACATGGTCGCCGCCGCGATGCACGACCGCTTCCTCGTGGAGGGCAAGCCGGGCGCCACGATGCGCTCCGGCGCGCCCTACTCGACGTGGTGGAACGGCGGGCTTCGCACCACCGCCTATTTCCACAACATCATCGGACTCCTCACGGAGTCGATCGGCAACCCGACGCCGATCGACATCCCGTTCGTCCCCGACCGCGAGTTGCCCAAAGGCGACCTGCCCTCACCCGTCGAGCCGCAACGGTGGCACTTCCGGCAGTCGGTCGAGTACTCGATCACCGCCAACCGGGCCGTCCTCGACTACGCCTCGCGCTACCGCGAGACGTTGCTCTACAACATCTACCGCATGGGGAAGAATGCGATCGAGCGCGGCAGCACGGACCACTGGACGATGCACCCCCAGCTCATCGAGACCGTGAAGGCGGCCGCGACGAAAGACTCGGCCCTCGACACCATCCGCACCGCGCGCACCCGGGACGGCAGGGTCCCGATCAAGTACTTTGCCATGCTGCGTGATCCGGCGCTGCGGGACCCGCGTGGCTACATCCTTCCGTCCGACCAGCCCGACTTCCCGACCGCCACGAAGTTCGTCAACACCCTGATCAAGAACGGCGTGACGGTGCTGCGGGCCACGCGGGATTTCGACGTCGCGGGCAAGCATTATCCCGCGCGGTCCTACGTCCTCAAGGCCGCCCAGGCGTTCCGGCCCCACGTGCTCGACATGTTCGAGCCCCAGGACCACCCGAACGACTTCCAATACCCCGGTGGCCCGCCGATCCCGCCGTACGACAATGCGGGGTGGACCCTCGCCTATCAAATGGGCGTGCAATTCGACCGCATCCTGGACGGCTTCGAGGGCCCGTTCGAACCCGTCCCGGGCGTCGCGACGCCGCCCGCCGGGACCGTCAGCCACGCCGACAGCGCCGCCGGGTTCCTGCTGAGTCACCAGGTGAACGACGCGGTGATCGCGACCAATCGGCTGCTGGCGAAGGCGCAGGAGGTCGACTGGCTCGCGCAGGCGATCCCGGCAAACGGCAGGACCTACCCCGCCGGCACGATCTTCATTCCCGCCACGACAGTGAGCGTCCCCCTCGTCCGGCAGCTCGCGACCGAGCTGGGCGTGAGCTTCGAGGGTGTCACGAGCCGGCCCACGGGCGAGGCGCTGCGGCTGCGGCCCGCGCGGATCGGCCTGTGGGACCGCTACGGCGGGTCGATCCCTTCCGGTTGGACGCGCTGGCTGCTCGAGCGATTCGAGTTCTCCTTCGAGGTGGTGTACCCGCCGACCCTCGACGCTGGCAAGCTCTCCGAGCGATACGATGTGCTCGTGTTCCCCGACGGCGCGGTTCCGCAGAGCGACCGCGACCAGGAGGAGGACTTCTTCGGGCCACCGCCGGCGCCCGAGACGATTCCCGCAGAGTACCGTGGCCGGCTCGGCCGCGTGACCGTGCAGAAGACCGTGCCCCTGCTCCGGCAGTTTCTCGCTGACGGCGGTACGGTCATAGCGATCGGCAGCTCAACCAGCCTGGGCCAGCATATCGGGCTGCCGCTGGTAAGCCACCTGGTATTGGACGGGAAGCCCCTCCCCCGCTCCAAGTTTTACGTGCCCGGCTCGCTGCTGCAGGTGCGGGTCGACACCACGCGCCCCCTCGCCTACGGAATTCCCGGACGGGTTGACGTGTTCTTCGACAACAGTCCGGCGTTCGACCTGCGTCCCGCGGCGGCGGTCGCGGGCGTGCGGCCGGTGGCGTGGTTTGACTCGGACCACCCGCTGCGGAGCGGCTGGGCGTGGGGCCAGCAGTACCTGAAGGACGGGGTGGCGGTCGTCGAGGCCCCAGCCGGCGACAAGGGGGGGAAGTTGTTCCTGTTCGGGCCGGAGATTCTGAACCGTGGCCAGCCGCACGGCACGTTCAAGTTCTTCTTCAACGGGATCTATCTGGCTCGCGCGACGCCCGTGGCCCAGGCGGCGGGAACGGGAGCGCGGTGAGCTGGGAAGCGAACGGAGCGGCAGGGCAACCCCGCCGCTCCGTGCTCCGCGTCAAATCCCGCACGCTACTGGCACTTCGGCTCGCCTTCCTTGTTCGCCGGCGCCAACGCGGTCGACCCGATGTAGATCGAGCACGTCTTCGTGGTGTTGAGGTTGGTGATGTTCGCCGTCCAACCATCCGCCGTGAGCGCGACGGCCGGCAGCGTGTTGCCCGTCGACTGGGTGAAGATGACCCCACCCGCGCCGATCGTCGCCGAATACTTCACGGAGTCGGCGAAATAGGCCTCTTCAGCGGTCACCAAGTTACGAAGGTCGGACTTCATCGAGGCGAGATACGCCTTCTCCTTCGTGTTGGCGAACTTCGGAATCGCGATCGCGGCCAGAATGCCGATGATCACGACCACGATCAGCAGCTCAATGAGCGTGAAACCCTTGCGGTTCATCTGACCCTCCTGTGAAAGTTTTTCAGTAGGTCGGCCAGTTATCCACCCAGGCGTTGGTGTATCCCACCAGCTGGGCCGTCTTCCCCATCGCCTTCGCAACATTGCACGAATTGTAATTGAAGCGCTTCGCGCCGTTGCCGACGTCGTCCTGGGACAGGCTCTTGCCAAGCTTGACGTTGAGTCCCGTGACGGTCGCTCCGTCCACGCCGCCGTTGCCGTTCGACGTGAGGTTATCGCCGACGAGCAGCACGCCGCGCCACGTGACGTTGCCGTTCATCGTCAGGCTGCCGGACACGATCAAGGTTCCTTGCCCATCGCCCGACAGCACCCAGTTGCCGTCGACCTTGATGACCGGCCAGTAATTCGGGTCGGTGAAGGGAGGCCAGGTGCCGGGAGGAATCGTGACGTCGGGCGTCATGGCCGTCCCGTTCGTGATCCCAGCCCAGTCGATCTTGACCGAATCGGCCATCTCCGCTGGCGTAGGGGCGACGTCCTTGACCGGCGGATTCCCCTGGGGCGCGAGGCCGCCGCCGTTCTGCGTATACCCCGGGATCGTCGGCACCGCCACACCGGCGACCGCGGGTAGCTGGCCGCACCCATCCGTGCCGCCTGCCCCCATCGAGGACCCGCCATTCTTGTGCAAGCCGCTCAGGCTCGTCCAGCTGGACAGTATGTTTATCGTCGCCGGCTGCCAGACCGCGTACTCGGCGACCGTACGCTCGGCCGCAGGCGTGCCGCGCAGCGCCTTGACAGTGCTCACGCCGTGCGACCGCACGACATATCCCCAGCGCTGGGCCGTCGCGTCAGCGCGCAGTTGCTGCAGCACCACGTCGGCGTATCCGCCGGTCAGCACAATCCGCGTCGACTCCGTCACGGCGGGCGGCGCCACCCTGAAGCCGAACGAGTCGCGGCGCGCGATGAACAGCTCCAGGCCGGTCTCGGCGAGCGTGAACGCACCGAGCGCTGCCTGGTCGTTCGCGCTGACCCGGCGCTCGCTGGCGAGGCCCGAGAAGCCCGCCGCGAGCAGAACGGTGAGCACCACGATGATCAGGATCACCAGCGGCAGTGCTACACCGCGCTCGGAAAGCCGTCGTCTCATGTTCACACCGGGCTCGCGCATCACTTGAGCTGGTTGTTAAAGAACACCGCCGTCACGACCTGCGCCTGCTTGGGCGCCGCCATTCCCTCCGGTGCGCGCTCGCTCTGCGCGTTCAGGTCGAGCTCGAGGCCGCGCAGCGCGGCCAAAGAGATCGGCACGGCGCTCTGCGCCGTGTCGCTCCCGGCGACGAAAAAGCGAAACTTCGCGGCTGTATCGAACGGCGCGACCAGCTCGTCGCTCTGCCCGGTTGGGACGATCGTGCGCCACAGCGCCATCCGTCCCGGCAACGCCACCGAGCTCTTGAACTCGTAGGTCACGCGCTGGACCAGGAACACCGGCGTCCCGATCAGGGTGGCCGAGGGAATGCCGGCGGGGAGCCCCGGCTGAACCGCCACGACCCGGCCCTGCGGCAACACCGTCACGTTCGCCGCCGCGCACACGGACGCGTTGTCCGGGGCGAGCGAGGCACCCGCCTCTACGTACGCGTACTGCCCCAGCGAGTCGCGCCAGGCGTAGCCGGAAAAGCCGGCCGTCGCGTACATCGTCGAGTCGACCGGCCAGAGCGACAGAGTCGTCGCCATGCCGCTGCTCGCGCATACGACGCCGATGGCGTACGGTGCCCGGACCGTGATTCGGGTGGCGGTCGCCGCCACTGCCCCGCCCGTCGCCTCGACCATCCGCAGGTCGGAAAGCGCCGCGTTGATCGCAGTGCGCGACACGAACCGCGCCCGGCGGAGCTGGGCCTCCTGGTCGTAGAACCGGGCCTGCGACAGGAGCAGCCGGGTGATCGCACCGCCGACGATCCCGATGATGAGGATCGTCACCAGCAGCTCGATGAGGGTGAACCCGCGGCGCGCGCTCACGGCTTGTTGAAGGGGTTGTTACCCGGCTTGGTCCGCTGCAGCACGACCGTGTCGGGCCGGAACACGGTGTTGAGTGGTGTCACCACGACCGTCACGCGACGCAGTCTGGGCGAGAGGCTGTCCACCATGACTTTGCGGGTGTAGGGCAGCGGGGGCTTGGTGACGGTGATCGTACCCGCCCGGCTCTTGAGCGAGTCGAACGGCATCGCCGTGAACTGGTTCACCTGCTGCGCCACGACCGCGTCGCGCGCCGCGCCGCCCGAGACGGCGTAGAACCGCCGGGCCAACGCGAAGTTGAGCTGCGCCACGCTCACCAGCACGAAGGAGAGCAGCGCCATCGCGACCAGCAGCTCGATGAGCGTCACGCCGGCTTCGGGTCGGCTCACGGGACCCTCACCCACCCCGCCCGCGACATCGTGACCTGGCGCGAGTAACCCCGCGCCCACACCGTCACGGTCAGCGCGCTCGACGTGAAACCGCTCGGGAACAGATCGATCGGGGTGGCCGAGAATGACACGGAGTCGAGGCCATACTGCGTGTCCGGACCGAGCCACCGCGTTTCCAGAACGGTCCCGCTCGCACGCTCCGCGACCGTCATCGATTGCCGGTCGCCGCCGCGGGCGATCCGGATGGGCGTGCGTTGGCGCGCCGCGCTCGAGACCGCGACGGCGAGATCGTGACCGACCACCGCCGCGGCCTGGTTCACGCGCGCATGAGTCGTGATCAATGAAACCGCGGGCAACGCCGCGGTCGTCACGATCGAGAATATGACGACGACGATGATCAACTCGATCAGCGTGAAGCCTGCGCGCTCTACCTTCCATGTTCGCATGCGCGGGACGCCCCTACGCAACGCAAAACGGCCTCCACGCTCGTCAAAAGGCGTAAGGCCGTCAGCTAGGTCTGGTAGCTGGGCTGTCTCAGGCGAGACCGAGACCCCGTGGCTTTGCGCCCCGCCGTCGCCGGCGGTTTGCCCTTATCGGAGACTTCGCGTTGCGAAACTAGCGGCGCAGCCGGTACTTGCGGTGTGACCCAGGACACAATTCTTGTAGGGTGTCGGATCGCAACAGTGGGCGCCGAGGCTAGACCGGGGCTGGCTGGCCCCGCCAGTCGATCAGGACCTTTCCGGCGTTGCGGTTGTCCCGCAGGCGCTGAAACGCGTCCGCCGCGCGAGTGGGCGGAAGCACCGAGTCGACCATCACGCGCAACGCTCCAGTCTGAAACGCGGGGAGGATCTCCCCGCAGAAGCGCCGCACCAGCGCCGCCTTCTCCGCGCGGCTCCGGGCTCGCAGCACCGACCCGATGAGCCGGGCCCGCTTCCGCATCAGCAGCGACAGGTCGAGGGGCGGGCCGCGGCCGCCCATGGTCGCGATGCAGATGATCCGGCCTCCCGGCGCGAGCACCGCGAGGTCGCCGGGCAGCGTGGCGGCGCCGATCGGATCGAGCACGATGTCCACGGCGTCGCGGCCCCACTGCTGCTCGATCTCCGGCACCACCCGGGGGGCGCCGTGAATCGCCAGATCGGCGCCAGCCGCCGTCAGCGCCGCGAGCTTCTCCGACGTGCGCGTCGTGGCGGCGACGTACGCGCCGAGCAGTTTCGCGACTTGAATCGCGGCCAGCCCCACGCCCGAGGCGCCGGCGTGGATGAGCACCCTGGCGCCGGCCGCGAGGCCCCCCTCCACGACGAGGTTGGCGAACGTGGTGAGAAACGCTTCGGGGATGCCGGCGGCCGCGACCAGATCGAGCTGCGGCGGCGCGGGGAACACCTGCCCCTGCGGCGCGGCGACATATTCGGCGTGGCCGCCGCCGGCGAGCAGGGCGCAGACCCGGTGGTCCGAGCCGTCGATCGTCCCCGACACCTCGAGCCCGAGGATATCCGACTCCCCGAGCGGCGGTGGATAGCGCCCCGCGATCTGGGAGAGGTCGGCGCGGTTGAGCCCCGAGGCCGCGACGCGCACGAGCACTTCCTCCCCCTGCGGCACCGGCACGTCGGACTCCCGCAGCTCGCTGACGTAGCGGCCCTCCCGCTCCACCACGTGGAGATATTTCATGACGCCTTTCGCGCGACGCCTCACGCGTGACGTCTCATGCGTGACGCTTTCGTGCAACGCCTTTCGTTGTTCTACGTGCAACGCTTTGCTTCGTGCTATCTTAACAGCCGTGAAGCGTTGCTGGGCGGGTGACGACGATCCTCTGATGCTCGCCTACCACGACCGCGAGTGGGGCGTGCCGCTGCACGGCGACCGCGAGCTGTTCGCGAAGCTCGTGCTGGACGGCTTCCAGGCGGGCCTGTCGTGGGCAGTGATCCTCCACAAGCGGGCGCGTTTCCTCGAGGCGTTCGACGGGTTCGACCCGGAGCGCATGGCCCGCTACCAGGCGCCGAAGCTCGCGCAGCTCCTCCGGGACCCCGGGATCGTCCGCAACCGGCAGAAGGTGCGGGCTGCCGTCTCGAACGCGCGCGCGTTTCTCGAGTTTCGCGAGCGGGAAGGCTCCTTTGACGCCTTCCTGTGGGGCTTTGTGGGACACGCGCCCAAGCAGTACCGCCGGCGCAGCCTGCGGGACCTCCCAGCCCGCTCTCGGGAGTCGGACCGGATGAGCGCCGCTCTCACCCAGCGCGGTTTCCGGTTCGTCGGGCCCACGATCTGCTACGCATTCATGCAAGCCGTGGGGATGGTCAACGACCATCTCGTGACGTGCTTCCGGCACGCCGAGGTGCGTCGCCTTGCCGCGCACGGTTGATGCCCACGGTTCAGTCTGAAGTGACGCGGCTCGAGCGCGTGCTCGTCAAGCACGCCCGCGCCGCTTTCCCGAGCGACGCGGCCATCGATCGCCAGTGGCAGGACTTGCATTACCTCGCCCGTCCCGACGCGGATCGGGCCGCCGCCGAGTACGACGGCTTCCTCGAGCTGCTCACCGGCAGCGGCGTGGAGGTTCATTGCCTGGCGACCGAGGAGACCGGCGGCCTCGATTCCATCTACGTCCGCGACGCCTCTATCGTATGCGACCAGGGCGTGATTCTCTGCAGCATGGGAAAGCCGCAACGCGCCGCCGAGCCCGCGGCCCACCACGCCACCTATCGCGACCTCGGCGTCGCCGTGCGCGGAGCGATCACCGGTGCAGGGCGGCTCGAGGGCGGCGACGTTGTCTGGGTCGACCCGCGCACCCTCGCGGTCGGCCAGGGCTATCGGACCAACGCCGAGGGCATCCGCCAGCTCCGCGAATTGCTCGCGGCTTGCATCGAAGAGCTGATCGTGGTCCCCCTCCCCCACTGGCGCGGGCCCAACGACGTCTTTCACCTGATGTCCATGGTCAGTCCGATCGACCGGGACCTGTTTCTCGTGTACGCGCCGCTGTTGCCGATCCCGTTCCGCGAGGCCCTGCTGGCGCGCGGTATCGAGCTGATCGAGGTGCCCGAGGGTGAGTTCGCCACGCTCGGCTGCAACGTGCTCGCGCTCGCGCCGCGCTGCTGCGTGATGGTCGCCGGCAACCCCGAGACGCGGACACGGCTCCGGCGCGCGGGCGTCGAGGTGCGCGAGTTCGGGGGCCGGGAGATCTGCCTGAAGGGTGGAGGGGGGCCGACCTGTCTGACTCGACCGCTCGTGAGAAGCCCCGTTCCGCGCTAAGTTGCTAAGTACTCTCACACGCCAGGAGTGCCCCGATGGCACCGGTTTCGCTTGAGCGCTTCGTCAAACAGCTGGAAACTCTGAAGCAGGAGATGGACACAGGAAAACTGAAGTCGAGTGAATACGATCAACGTCTTGCCCGCGCGATCCGGGAGCTGCGGGAGCAGAAGCTGGACGCCGACCGCGCCGCGGTCTCGCAAGCGCTCGCGAGCGCGCTGCAGCGCGGCGCCATCACGCCTGCCGTGAAAGCACACATTGAAAAGCGGCTGGGACTCGCGTAGACCGGTCGGCTACACCGCCATCTTCTCCAGCTCCGCTTCCACGCGTCGGCGGTCGACCGAGTCGCCCACGGTTCCGAAGATCTCCCGAGCGCGCTCCAGGCAGGCGCGCGCCTCTTCGCGCTGGCCGAGCCGCTCCCGAAACAGGCCGTACTCGAGATATACCTGAGCTTCGGCCGCGGGTGAGGGCTCGAGCGTCCGGCTCAGCTCGACCGCCTGCTCGAAGAAGACGAACCCCGTCTCGTCGAGCTGACGGCCCCGCAATTTCCCCATCAGCATATAGATCTGCACCAGCCGGCTCGTGAGGTTGGCGGCGATGGCCACCTGCTCGGCGCGCCGCATTTCTTCCTCGCCGTCCAAGAACCGCCCTGCTTCGAGGTGCAGCTCGGCGAGGTTGAGGCGAATCGCGACCTCGAGGCCCGCGTCCCGCGGCGCCCGCTGCGCCCACGCCAGCGCCTCGCGGTACGCGGCCATGGCCGCCGCCTCATTTCCCAACTGGCCTTCGAGCAGTCCCTGCATGTTCAGGACCCCGGCGATCTCCTCGGTCGCGTCGGTCGACTCGAAGCACTCCCGCGCCCGACGCAGGTGCTCGCCGGCGCGCGCCAGCTCGCCCTGTTGGCGCGCCAGCACACCGAGGTGGTGCTCGAGCCGCCCGATCTGCCGCTGGTCGCCCGTGGCTTCGGCGAGTTGTAGGCCGCGGGCGTACCATGCCTGGGCGCCGGCCCATTGACTCTGTGCCAGCGCCGCGGCGCCAAGTCCTTCGCATGCAGCGATCGCGCCCGCCTGGTCGAACTCCGCTTCCGCGATCGCCAGGGCGCGCTGGAAGTGGCGCGCTCCCTCCGCGTGCTGTCCCAGCCTGAGGAAGAGCTCGCCGAGCGAGCGGAGCGACTCCACCTCGGGGCGGCGATCCTGCAGCGCCTGCGACACTCGCAGCGCGACGTCGTACCACGCGCGTGCTTGCCCGACGCGGCCGACGCGCTCCTCACCGCGTCCCGCCCGCAGCAGCGCGGCCACCGCCCCGGGGCCATCCCCCCGCTGGTGGCACTCGAGCGTCTCCACGTACGCCCGGTACAGCACCTGGAGGTGGTCGGTGATCACGTGAAAGGCTTGCGGCATGCGACGTCGCAGCTCCTCCGGTTGGACGCCGCGCTTACCGAGCGTGAGATACGGACCGGAGCTCGACCACAGCGTGCGCTCGTCGGGACGCGAGATCGAGACGAGCAGCGCTCGCAGCGGCGCGAGCGCCTCGATCTCGGGCAGCAGCCCGAGGGCCTTCTCGACCCGGACCGGGGGCAGCGGTTGCTCGCCGCTCACAGGCCGTACTCCTTCATCTTCCGGGTCAACGTATTGCGGTGGATCCCGAGCACCTCTGCCGCCGCGCCGATCTGGCCGTTGGTGTGCGCCAGCACGCGCGCGATGTGACGCGCTTCGATTTCCGCGAGGGCCAGGAGCGCGCCTTCGGGCCGGTCCTGGAGCGTCGCCTCCTCGCCACGGAATTCCTCCGGGAGGTGGTCCACCCGCAGCACCTCGTCGGTGGCGACGATCACGGCTCGCTCGATGACGTTCCGCAGCTCCCGCACATTCCCCACCCAGGCGTGATTGCGCAGCAGGTCGAGCGCCCGGTCCGAGATCGAGTGTATCCGTTTGCCGTACTCTTTGGCGAAATGGCGCGCGTAGTAGGCCGTGAGGAGGAAGAGATCGTCCCCGCGCTCGGTGAGGCGCGGCAGGCGGATCTGGAAGACCGCTAGCCGGTAGTAGAGGTCCTCACGAAACCTTGCTTGCTTGATGGCTTCTTTGAGGTCGCGGTTCGTCGCCGCGATCAGGCGGACGTTCACCGGGATCGTCTCCGAGCCCCCCACGCGCTCGATCTCGCGCTCCTGCACCGCCCGCAGGATCTTCGCCTGGAGCGCCAGGCTCATGTCCGCGATCTCGTCGAGGAACAGCGTGCCGCCGCCCGCCTGCTCGAACCGGCCGATCTTGCGAGTGATCGCTCCGGTAAACGCGCCCTTCTCGTGCCCGAACAACTCGCTCTCGAGCAGATTCTCGGGAATGGCGGCGCAGTTGACGGCGACGAACGGCCCGGACGCCATCGGCCCGTTCAGATGGATCGCGCGCGCAATCACTTCTTTGCCGGTGCCCGACTCCCCCTGCACCAGCACGGTCGCGGAGCTGGGCCCGACCCGCGCGATCAGCTTGTACACCTCGAGCATCGCGGGGCTCTGCCCCACGAGCACGTACTGCCCGATGGCGTGGGATTCGACGTCCGGCAGCGTTACCGCCGCCTCAGGAGCGGTGCGTACGCGGCGCAGCGCCCGCAGGAAATCGTCGCGGCGCACCGGGAGCGAGAGCACGTCCAGCACGCCCAGCTTTTCGGCGCGCAGCACCAGGCCCATGGAGGGCCGGTGCGCCACGGCGATCAGACGCGGGGCCGCGCTGGCGCCCCGCAGCGTGTCCACCCACCAGACGAGATCGTCGTCGGCGTGGTCGCCGAGCACGGCCACGACCACCTGCCAGCGCCCGGCCCCGAGCTGGCGCACGGCCCGCGGGAGGTCCGGGGCCGACTCGATCTCGGCGCCGCTGTCCGCCATCCATTGGCGGATGCTGTGCAGCAGGCCGCCGCTGCCGCCGCCTTCGGCGCCCACGGCGAGAATGCGCAACGCCTGCCACTCCTCCTTGCGAGGCGTCGGGGGCGGAGCGGCAGGAGGTCCGGTCGGTACCACCCTGGTCATGCCCTTACGCGTCCGCCCCCTGCGTAGCGCGCCACCAGCACGAGCGCATCGTCCGTGCCCTTCCCGTGACGCGCCAGGATGTGGTCGGCGAGCTGTTGCGGCGTCGCGTCTCTGGGGAGACCCTCGGCGAAGCCGCCGCGGATCCCGTCGGTAGCGAAGATGAGGAGGTCGCCCGGGGCGACGGCTTGCACATCGGCGCGCAGCGACGGCAGCTCCGAGCCGACGATCCCACCGCGCGTCACGAGTGAGCCGCGCGCCCGGCGCGCCCGCGCGTCCGGGTGCATCAGCACGCCCTCCACGTTCCCGATGCCGAGCCACGTCAGCGTCCGCTTGGCGCCATCGAGATAGGCGAGGCTCATGACGACGCCACGCGTCCCGATGAGCGCCTCGTGACACTTTCGTACGACCGGTATCAGGAACTCGTCGGCGTGTCGGTCCAGGGTGGTCACGGCCGTCCGGGCGGCAGCGGCCGCCTCCGCGCCGTGACCGAGCCCGTCCACGGCGGCGACCAGGACGCCGCGCCCCACCGGCTTCACCAGATGGAGATCGCCCGATTCCGCCTCCCCGGCGAGCGCAAGCGTGGCCACGCCCCAGTCGATCAAGGGGCGAACCTCCACAGACGCGTCACGCATGCCGGCGGCGCCATTTCTTCATCGTCACGGTGGTCCCCTTCCCCGGTGTGGACACGACGTCGAAGTCGTCCATCAGGCGGCGGGCGCCCGGCAGCCCGAGCCCCAACCCGCCGGACGTCGAGTAGCCGTCCTGCAGGGCGCGCGCGACATCGGGAATCCCGGGCCCTTGATCGCGCGCGACTACGATGACCCCGTCGAGGTCGCCGTTCATCACGGTGCGCAGCGTGATCTCGCCGCGCTTGGCGTACATCAGGATGTTGCGCGCGATCTCGGAGATGGCGGCGGCGATGACGGTCTGGTCGCCGCTCGAGAACCCGGCCTCCGCTGCGAGCTCCCGCCCTTTTTGCCGGGCGCTCACGACGTCTACGTCAGCCGTGATCGGGACCAGCAGCTCTTCAGCCACGGGGGTTACGCCCCTGGACGCGCTCGCTGCGCTCCCGGGCCTGCCGATCCAGGAAGGCGAGCCCCTCCTCGAGGTCGAGCGCGGTCGAGACCCCCTTGAGCGTCAGGCCGAGCTGCACCATCGCGAAGGCGACCTCGGGCTGGATGCCGACGATCACCGTCTCAGCGCCCCGCAACCGAGCCATGTGCGCGATGTCGCGCAGCGTGCGGACCGCGAAAGAATCCATCACATCGAGCGCCGTCACATCGACGATCACCCCGCGGGACCGGTATTTCCCCACCCGCTCGATCAGGGCCTCGCGCAGCTGCGACAGATCAGCGTCCGTGAGCGCCGACTGGATGGACGCAATCAAGTAATGGCCTTGCTTCAGAATCGGAACTTCCACCGCGCCCTCCGTCTACGGAGTGGGGTGCGAGGTCACGCCTTCGGGGTCACTTCTTCCAAGGGGAGAACCTTGTAACCGAGCAGCCGCTCCGCCTCCTCGATGCCGCCCTGCAGGTCGCCCACGGTCGCCATTTCGCTCAGGTCGACGCCGATCGTCACGAGCGTTTGCGCGATCTCTGGCGACAGGCCGGTCACGATCACCGTCGCGCCCAGCAGGCGCGACGCCTCGACGGTCTGGACGAGGTGGTTGGCGACGTTCGAGTCCATGGCCGCCACACCGGTGATGTCGATCACGACCACCTTCGCGCGGTTGGTCCGGATCGCGCGCAGCAGCTGCTCGGTCAGCTGGCGCGCCCGTTGGGGGTCGATCACGCCGATGATGGGGAGGATGAGCAGTCGTTCACGCACTTGCAGCACCGGCGTCGACAGCTCGCGAATCGCTTCTTGCTGCTGGCGGATGATGCGCTCGCGCTCCTGCACGAAGCCCACGGCGACCGTGTTTGCGATCCGGTTCGCCGCGGGCTCGTAGGCGTCGAGAATACGGTTCAGCTTGTCGAAGTCTTCGTGGTACTTGCCGAACAGGGAGCGCGCCAGCACGTCGCGCAGTAGCAGCACGATGCCGACGACTTCATGCGTCTCGACGCCGCGCGGAATGATGCGCTCCGACAGGTTGCGCGCGTAGGCTTGCAACGCCTCGAACGTCCCAGTCTCGAGCGCCTCGACGTAGTTGTCGTACACCGACGTCGCTTCCGCGAAGATCTCCTCCTCCGTCATGGCCGTGAGCAGCTGGGCTCGGGTGATACGGCGGGCCCACTCCTCGCGCAGCTGCGTGCGATTCTGGCGCAGGTGCGCCACGAGCTCGCGCAGCAGCATCGCCGTTGACTCTAGCGTGGCCTGCGGATCGAGCTGGGCAGGAGCAGGGGAGTCTTTCCCTTTGGCAGCCATGGCGCGAATCCTTGGGGTTGGAATGTTGCTGCCGCGCAACAGCAAGGCTAGTGCCCAGAAAACTGCCACCGGCGTGGCAGCATATCATGGTGTGAGGAAAGAAGTTGCAAACGGTGCCGCACCATCTCTATGGCGCAAGCGCAGCAGATTAGGGCTACAGATGATTCGCCGGCGCACCAAAAGAGGGCGCGAGGAGGCGGGCCACCATGGGGGTCCTACCGCCGCTGGTGCGGAGGACGCAATCCTCGCATGGTCAACTGGTCGGCCCGAACTCCCCGTCGATGCCGTTTCCTCTCACGGTGGGTTGGCTCATCCACCGGTGCCACGTAGCGCCAGCAGCAAACTCGATGCCACGGCGCCACGTGGCTGGCTAAACTCTCGTGTCACGAGCCCACCGAGCTGTTCGCCGAGCCGACGATGATCTCGCCGGTCGTCGTCAGGGTGCCTGGGAGGCAGCCTAAGATCGTACAGCCACCGCCCGTCAGGGTCTGCAGCACCACGTGGATCATGTTCACCGTGATGCCGCTCGTTGTCACGCCGTCGCCGCTGAGAGTCTGTTCATTCAGCACGGCATAGCCAACGCCCGGCAGATCGACCCGCGTGTTGGGCGCCACGTCCGTCGTCATCGGGACTCCGTTGACGACGAGGTTGGTGAACCCGGAGCCTGCAGCATCGCTCGCGGCTCCCGCTGGGCTCACGTAGCTCGCCGCCATCGCAGTGACGATATCCGCGGAGATGAGCCCGCCCAGCACGCTTACCTGCTGCAGATCGGAGCTGCTCTGGGAGCTGCTGACCGCGTCATCGACCGCCCCGGTCGTGAGCGCCGTGAGCCACTCCGAAGAGACCGCGGTCGACCCGCTAAAGGCGTCCAGGCTTTGCTCGTCCATGCCGCCGCTCGTCGGCAACATGGCGACGGGCGTTTGCTGCACCATACCCGCCGTGTTCACCAGCGCGCCGAATGCCGAGCCTCCGACGCTCGTCTGTGCGTTGGCTCGCGCGGCGAGCAGTGTGAACGCGCTCGCGAGCCCGAGCGCCACCCCCCGACTGAGCCAGCGGGGCGGGCGCAATGTGATCGCTGCCATAGTCATCTCTCCTCGGTTTTCCTGAAGGTCGCTCATGGAAAGCCTCACGCCCCCCGTCCGGTGAGTCTGTGATACTGAAGGTTGCCGCCGGTCAGGAGACCAGCCCGGTCGTACACCGCGTTCCCCCCTTCAGGATCGCACGTAGTCAAGCAGATGAGCATTCTGATGTGGTCATGGCCCACGCCGGGCTCGCCTTCGTCGCACGCATGGTGGACTTCGAAGAACACGGACACCATTTCGCCAGTGTCGCGCCGCTTCGCGCGGGCCGGCCCCGAGAATCGCCCGCATGGCTTGCCGCTGTATTCGCTCGGTACCTCGACGAACGTGTCCACGTCGCCGTGAAGCACGAAGCCGCCGAAGATGGCAGTGCTGTGCTCTACCCAGGTGATGTGGCCGCTGCCACTCGTCGAGTTACACGCGGTCGGTCGCGCTTGGAACCCGAACGTGGCGAAGTCACGCGAGCCGGGAGTGTTCTTGCCCGTGGGAGACTCGGCTCCTCCCATATTCGCGCCGGGCTTATCGATCCGCCCGCCGCCCGTCATCCGAAAGCACGCGGCGCTCACGGCCCAAAACTCAGGCCGCGGTGCCACCGAGCGCGCCGGCGTCGCGGAGTCCCGGCAGGCCACCGCCACGACAGCGGCCGCCAGCAGCCCCGGCACCAGGATGAGATGTTTGCGTTGCATCATGTGTGTCCTGCCTCCTCCGTTACTGGTCCGTGCCGCATGGATGCCGCACCCCGTGCCGCATGGATGCCGCACCGTGCTGAGAGGCAAGGCCAGTGCCATTCGACGGTCCCGGAAAACGCGATTGATTTTTCGAGAGTTAGCTGCGTTCGTTGCGCGCTCGCGGCGACGCGCGCGCATCGGTTTTCCGGCCACGGTTGCGTCGTCAGCGCACCAAGACGACGGAAACGAAACGGCGTCGAGCGGATCGCTCGACGCCTCGTTGGTCACTCTCGGAACGGACGCCGCGGGGAGTGGCGTGCGGTCCACCCCCCGCGGGCATTGGTGTTTCGCTCAGTTGCCTACCTCCTTGGGTTACGACGCTCGTCTGCCCAGTCAGCGCGACCGGCGCACCATCTCGATGTGGGCATCATGTGCTGCTATCGGGTCGGAGCCTTTCTGTAGGGTCCCGCTGCTCTATTCCGGACGCTTGCATAACGCGCACCGCCGGCCGCACTCGGCGACCGCGTTGTGTCAGCGAGAGATGCGCTCCTCCCCCCTTGAGGTCCGTGTCGCGGCCCCGCTACAGCAACCGAGGCCGCGGCTCAGCTCGCGGCGAGCGGCTGGGGCAGGGCGACCGCGCGGCGCGGTAGGTGTGGCGGCGCCGCGGCTGTGCTGTCCAGGTCGACCAGCTCGCCGTCGCACAGCACCCGCACAATCCGCTCCGCGGCGCGACCGTCCCACCGCTCGATCACCGGCCGCGCGGGGGAGCGTCGCGCCACTGCCCGGTCGACCGCGTTGAGCATCACGTCGCGCCGCGGCGCGACCAGCCGGTTGGTCCCGTGCGTGCACGTGACCGGTCGCTCGGTGTTGGGCCGCACCGTCACGCACGGCACGCCGAGGAAGGTCGTCTCCTCCTGCAGGCCGCCGGAATCGGTGATGACGAGCTGCGCTCCCGCGACGAGGCCGAGCATGTCGAGGTAGCCGAGCGGTTCGAGCAGGCGCAGCCCGCCACCCCGGTCCCGCTGGAAGCCGAGCGTGTGGACGCGCTCGCGCGTCCGCGGATGGACGGGGAAGAGCACCGTCAGCTTGCGGCCGATTTGATCCAGCGTTTCCAGCAGTTCGCGCAGTACGGCAGGATCGTCGACGTTCGCGGGGCGGTGTAGCGTGACGACGGCGTAGCCGGCCCCGGCGACGTCGTAGTGCGCCGGGACGTCGCGCTTCACGGCCTGCGGCAGAGCCCAACACAGCGAGTCGATCATGACGTTCCCGACGAAGTGCACGCGGTCGGCGGGAATGCCCTCGGCGACGAGGTTGTCGCCCGCGTCGCGGGACGGCGTCAACAGCAGGTCGGAAAGCCGGTCCGTGACCACGCGGTTGATTTCCTCGGGCATGGTCCAGTCACCGCTGCGCAGCCCCGCCTCCACATGCCCGACGCGCCTGCCGAGCTTCGCCGCCACCAGCGCCGCGGCGAGAGTGGAGTTCACGTCGCCGTACACCAGCACCAGGTCGGGGCGGAGCTCGGTCAGGATCGGCTCGAGCCGCTGCATCACGGCCGCCGTCTGCTGGGCGTGCGAGCCCGAGCCCACCCCGAGGTGGTAGTCGGGCGCGGGAATCCACAGTTCCTCGAAGAAGAGGTCCGACATGTCCGGGTCGTAGTGCTGACCGGTGTGCACGATGACGTGCTCGAGGTCGCGACGCTTGGCCAGCTCGCGATCGACCGGCGCGAGCTTCATGAAATTGGGGCGCGCCCCGACGACGGAGAGGATGCGCACTAGTGTCCCAGCCGCGTGAGGCCGTAGATGGCAACCGGCAGCGTCACGAGGATGCCGATGATGCGCCACGTCGTCTCCGGGTCCTTCCGAACCTCGCGCGGCACGAAAATCTGATCTCCCGTGTGCAGGTTCATCTGATCGATCGTCAACCCCTTCGCTACCGCATCTCGGAGCGTGTCGCCCGTCCAGACCTGCTGGCCGTCACGCTCGACGCGTGCGTCGCGGAACTTCGCGTCGCGCGTCGGTCCCCCCGCCACCATCAGCGCGTCGCCGATCACCACATCCGCCGGGACCGCGTAGAACCCCGGACGCTCCACCTCGCCTAGGATCGAGAGCCGGACCAACGCTTTGGCGTGCACCGACGGGTTCTTCAGGTACCGCCCCAGCTGCTGGGTGAGATAGCGCTCCACGTCGGCGCGCTGCACGCCGGTGAGCGGGATCGCGCCGATCACGGGAAGCATCAGCGTAGGTCCTTGTGCCACGGTGAAGGTGTGGGTGAATTGCGTATCCTCTTCCACCTGGAGCCAGATCTGGTCGCCGACGAGGAACCCGCTCGCCGGGGTCGGCTTGGCGCTCTGGGCGGCGAGCGGGCTCGCCAGCGCCGCTAGCGCCACGAGGCACATCAGCAATCGTTGCATCATCATTCCACCGTCACGCTCTTCGCCAGGTTGCGGGGGCGATCCACGTCGCACCCCCGCCGTACGGCGATGTGATAGGCCAGTAGCTGGAGCGGGATCACCGTCAGCAGCGGCGACAGTAGCGGCGCGCTGGCGGGGACGCGCAGCTGGTGGTCGACCAGATGCCGCAGGTCCCCGTTGCCGTCGCTCGTGACCGCGATGATGCGCCCGCCGCGTGCCCGCACTTCCTGCATGTTGGACACTACCTTGGCATACACTTCGTCCTTGGGTGCGAGAAACACCACCGGCATGTTCGCGTCGATCAGCGCGATCGGGCCGTGTTTCATTTCCGCCGCCGGGTAGCCCTCGGCGTGGATGTAGGAGATCTCCTTGAGCTTGAGCGCTCCCTCGAGGGCCACCGGAAAGTTTACGCCCCGGCCGAGGTAGAGGGCGTTAGTCGCGTCAGCGTAGCGCTGGGCGAGCTGGGCCACTTCCCGCTCCAGCTCGAGCGTGCGCGCTACCAGCTCGGGGAGGCCAGCGAGCTGCTCCACCAGGCGCCGCCCCTGCTCCACCGGCAGCCCGCGCTGACGCCCTAGATACAGGCCGAGCAGCAGCAGCGCGACGAGCTGGGATGTGAACGCTTTCGTGGACGCGACGCCGATCTCGGGCCCGGCGTGCAGGTAGACGCCGCCGTCGGCTTCGCGCGCGATGGTCGAGCCAACGACGTTCACGACGCCGACGACGGTCGAGCCGGCCGCCTTCGCCGCGCGCAGCGCCTCGAGCGTGTCGGCCGTCTCGCCCGACTGCGAGATGGCGATGGTCAGCGTCCCCGGCAGGCGCAGCTGACGGCGGTAGCGGAACTCGGAGGCGTACTCCACCGACACCGGGATTCCGGCGAGCTCCTCGATGACGTGCCGGCCCACCAGACCGGCGTGCCAGGACGTGCCGCACGCCAAGACGACAATGCGGCGGATGCGGGCGCACTGGTCCGGCGTGAGGTTGAGCCCGTTCAACCGCGCCGTGCCCTCGGTGAACAACAGGCGCCCGCGCAGCGTGCGGCGCACCGTCTCGGACTGCTCGCAGATCTCTTTGAGCATGAAGTGCGCGTAGCCGCCCAGGGCGAGCGCTTCGAGATCCCACTCGATGTCGTCCACGGCGCGGTCCTGCTCGTGCGCATCGCGGTCGAGGACGCGGTACCCGGCGGGCGTCACGACCGCGACGTCGCCGTCGTTGAGGTAGACGACGGAGCGCGTATGCGCCAGCACCGCACTGGCGTCTGACGCGACGAGGTACTCGCCGTCACCCACCCCGAGCAAGACCGGCGAGCCGCGCCGCGCCACGACGATCTTCCTGGGCTCGGGCTCGGCGATCACGGCGACCCCATACGTGCCTTCCACGTGCCCCAGCGCCGCGATCACCCGTTCCTCGAGCGTCGCGCCGGCCGAGTCCTCGATCAGGTGCGCCAGCGTCTCGGTGTCGGTCTCGGTCGCAAAGCGGTGGCCCTGCTGCGCCAGCCGGGCGCGCAGCACGTCCGCGTTCTCGATGATCCCGTTGTGCACCAGCGCGAGCGTGCCCGTGCAGTCGAGGTGCGGGTGCGCGTTCCGGTCGTTCGGCGCGCCGTGCGTGGCCCAGCGCGTGTGCCCGATGCCGCACGTACCGTGGACCGGCGAGCGTGCCAGCAGCTCGCGCAGCCCCTCGACACGCCCGGCGAGCTTGCGGGCCTCCACGCCGCGACCGTTCAACACCGCCACCCCCGCGGAGTCGTAGCCGCGATACTCCAGGCGCGCCAAGCCCTCCAGCAGGACCGGGACGGCGTTCTTAGGTCCGACGTATCCGACGATGCCACACATCGCTCAGAGGCCCCCGCGCCTGAGTTCGAGCAACGGCTCTCCCGTCACGGCCAGACCGAACCGGGCGAGCTGCGCGAGCGTGGCGTTTCCCACGCCTACCGTCACGCCTTTCAGCGTGACGATCGCTGCGCCGCACTGCTCGCAGAGCTGGACGCGGGACGCCGTCGCGGGTTGTCGCGGCCGTGAGCCGCGCGGTATCTGCGCTGCGCAGGGTTGGCACAACATGCAGGCTCCTCGAGCCTCATCATGCGCCCCCGCTGCTTCAAGTTTGAGGCCCGGAGGCTTCCGCCGACCTCGGCACCGCGCTCCAGCGTTCGGCGCGACAACGCGTTAGCTCCATCGCCCCTGGTCGTGGAACCGCCGCGCGAGTTCGGGGTCGCGTTGCGCCCGCGCGGCACTTCCGGCGCGCCGACTCGTCGCATCCACTCCCGCCGCTCGCCCGAGCCTCCGGGCGCGCTCGCGGCCTCGGGTTTGCAGAGGGGAACACGTGCGCCCTTGCGCCGACGGGATTTGGAGGAGACCGCATGAGCGAACAGACGCCACGGGGCGGCTTGCCCCTGGTGCTTCTCGCCGGAGATCAGCAAGAGGATACGCACTGGCTGCGGGGTCTTCTCGAGCCGGCGGGGTATGCTGTGTTGCGGGAGCCCTCGGGCCGATACGCGCTCGAGCGCGCTCGTGGCACCGAGCCCGACGTGATCATCGTGGACGCTGACCTCCCCGACATGCCGGGGGTTGAGTTGTGCCGCCTGCTGCGCGCCGATCCCCGCGTCCTCAGTAGCACGCCGCTGCTGCTGGCGTTCCGCGACCACGCGTCGCGTGAGCAGCGGATCGCCGCGCTCCGCGCCGGTGCCTGGGAATGCATCGCTCCGCCGCACGAGGCGGATGAGATCCTGCTGAAGATCGGTGCCTACGTGCGTGCCAAGCTCGACGCCGACCGGGCACGCGCCGAAGGACTGCTGGACCCGATGACGGGGCTCTACAACCGTCAGGGTCTCGCACGGCGCGCCCGTGAGCTCGGCTCGCAGGCGTTCCGCGAGCACGGTGCGCTCGCCTGCGTCGTGCTCGCCCTCGATGTGGAGGCTCCGGCGCCGGGGAGCGAGACCGCCGCCAACGTCGTCGTCCGCTGCGTTCATGCCCTCAAGTCGTCGGCGCGCCTGTCGGACGTGGTCGGCCGGCTCAGCCTCACGGAATTCGCGGTGCTCGCCCCCGGGACCGACGCAGCGGGCGCTCGCCGGCTGGCGGAGCGCCTCGCGAGCAACGTACAGACCAGCGCCACCGCTCCCTCGGCGACCGACTCTCTGGAGCGCCCCCCAGCGCCGCTGCGCGTGCGCTGCGGTTACGAGGCCGTCGCCAACGTCGGCTACGCGCCGATCGAGCCCGTCGATCTGCTGGTCCGGGCGTCCACCGCCTTGCGCACCGGGCGCGCGGAAAGCGGCAGCTGGCTGCGCCGCTTCGACGACGGCGTCAGCGCCTCTCCTCCTTAAATCACGAACGGCTGTTTGTTGCCACCGCTCGTCCGCTCAGCCTCTTCATCCACGGCTTCGTAGCCCGGCAGGTAATACGAGTAGTAGCGATACGCGGCGCCCGCGGGCACCGCGTTGAGGATCGCCCCGAGCAGTCGCACCGGGAGCCGTTGCAGTACCTCGAGTTTGGCGGCCGCCACATCGCGGTGGCTGTACCCCGTCCGGAGCACCACCACCAGGTGCCCGGTCAGCGTACCCAGGATGAGGGGGTCGACTCCCGCGCTGAGCGGCGGGCTGTCGACCAGGATGACGTCGTAGCTTGGGCGTAGCGCGGTCACGAGCTGCGACATCGTCTGCGAGCCGAGCAGCTCGGGCGCGTTGTAAGCACGGGTCCCGCAGCCAATTAGCGAGAACGACGGATACGGCGTCGCCTGCACGATCGCCTCGAGCGGGACCTCCCCACGCAGGAAGTCGGTGAGTCCGGGACGGCGCCGGGCGCCCAGGCGGCGGTGGAGCACACCGCGCCGGATGTCCCCATCGATCAGCAGCGTACGGTGCCCGGCCTCGGCGAAGGTGTGACCGAGATTGGCGGCGAGGAAGGACTTGCCGTCGCCCGCCCCCGGGCTGGTGATGGTGACGAGCATGGGCGACGCCGCACCGTGGGTGTACACCAGGTTGAGGCACACGCCGCGCAACGCCTCGACCACGACGGCGACGTCCTCAGGCGGCCGGACGCGCCGCCCGTTGCGCGGCGTAGGCCGCGCGCCCGGTCGCACGTGCGGCACGGCGCCCAGAATGGTGAGTCCCATCTCGCGTGACACCTGATCGGGGTAGCGGACGCGCGGGTCTATCCGATCGATCAGGACGGCCCCCATCACCGCCAGCGCGAAGCTGCCGAAGAACGCCATGAGAATCACCCGCGGTGCTGTGTTCTTCACCGGCCGCCGCGGCACGACCGCGGAATCGAGGACGCGGACGTCCGCGAGGGTGCTGGCTTCCGCCAGCCGCGCCTCGTCGTACTTCTGCTGGAGACTCGTGTACAGATTTTCCGCGAGGCTCGCGTCCCGGCGGAGGCGCGCTTCTTCGATGGTGCGCGCGGGAATCTGCCGCAGGCTGCGCGAGTCGGCATCGACCCGTCGGCCCAGCTCCGCTTCCTTCCCCGCGAGCTGTCCGGCGAGCGCGCGCGCCAGCGTCGGGATCGTCTGACGCTGCAGCGTCGCGATCTCCCCCAGCAGCCGCTGCACCGGCGGGTACTCGTCGGAGTACTTGTAGCGATAGGTGCGCAGCAGGGCTTGCTTGTCCGTCAGCTCCTTCAACGCCTCCGACAGCTCGGGATTCTGTTGCACCGAGCCGACCACCGACAGCGCCTCGGGAGAGAGCCCCGAGTCGCCGGCCTGCGCCAGCAGCCGGCCCAGCGCCTCCCGATCGCGGCGCGCCTCCTCCCGCGTCAGCTGTGTCTCGAAGAAGCCGCCGAACACCGGATCCCGTGCCCCTCCGGCAGCTCCCGCCCCTGCCACACCGGCCCCCGCGACCGATGCGCCGGCCGCCGGGCGGTCGCTCGGCAGCGTGATCGTCTCCTCCCGGAAGCGCTGCAGGGCGGCCTCCGCGTTGCGGAGGTTCTCCTGCGAGTGCTGCACCTGCTCCCCCAGGATCTTCGTGAGCTCGATGACCTTTTGGCGCTTCAGGTCGGCGTACACCTGGACGTAGCGTTGCGCCACGGCGTTCACGATCGCGGTGATGCGCGTCGGATACGGGCCGCGCAGCTCGAAACGCAGGAAGTTTCCGTCCATGTCCATCCGTACGTCCAGCGCTTCGCCCAGGCCTGTGGCGGCATCCCGCAGCGTCGTCAAGGTGAATTCGACGGTGCGCCCCGGAGCCACGGTGCCCGCGTCGGGCGCCCACTGCAGCCCATACCGCGTCCCGACCGAATCGCCCAGCGTGCCGCGCTCGAGCTCGATGCCGTCCGCCGTCGCGAGGGTGTAGCCCTGTCCCGCGCGGTCCACTGTGAAGCGGTACGCGCCGGGCCGGTACTGATCGGCGACGCGCAGCCCCTCGAGCGCCTGTGCGTCCGCAGGCGAGCTGGGGTCCACGAACAGGCGTTCGTCGCGCACCACTTGGTCGAGCACCACGTATGACTTGAGCAAATCCACCCACGACTCGGCATCGAGCAGCTGGCTTGGGCGAATCGGCGCCGGCCCGCGGTCCGGGCCGCGCCGACCCTCCACATCGATCCAGATCTTGGCCTGGGCGGCGTACTCGGGCTTCAGGAAGCGCGTGGCGCCGACGCCAGCCACCGTGCCGACCAGGGTAAACCCGGCGATGAGCCACTTGAAGCGCAGCAGCGCACTCAGGATCCGGCGCCAATCAAGCCCGCTGTCGGAGCCGGCAAGGTCGAACTCTGTCATGCCGCGGTGCGGCGTCCCCGGGGCGACGACCGGCGGTGGGACGAGCGGTGCGGCGGGCAGGTTGCTGAACGCCATCGAGCCGTTTCCTATCGATCGATACGGTCTGTTCCGTCGGGCCGGTCGCGCGGCGTCGTGCCGCGCACCAGCGTCGCGCCGTGAGGACAGCAAGTCCGATACCGCGCACGGCCCCACGCCCTCCCCGCCCGCCGGGGAGGTCATGCCACAAATCGGTGCAGCATGGGGGAGGCGGTGGATGCAGGTTGGTGCGACCGTCCAGCCCGGCGCGCGGGTCCGTCGGGCCGCAGGTGCCGCAATCGCTTGAGAATCCGGCCGCTGCGAGGTCGCGACAGACTGGCCCGAACCCTGCGTAAGGGGAGGCCAAACCCGAGCTGGAACGAACCCGATGTCCATGCCACTTGCACAGAACGGCGTCTCCCGGCCCGGGGCGCGTGACGACACGAAGGACGTCACGTCCCTGCTGTCGATCGGGGCCGATGCGAAGGCGCGGATCCGGATCCTCGTGGTGGACGACGAGCACACGCTACGCGAAAGCTGCGCTACCGTGCTGCGTCAGGACGGCTATGACGTCACCGTCAGCAGCCGCGGCCAGGAAGCGCTCGAGCTGCTGAAGCGCCGCGCGTTCGACATCGTGCTGGCGGATCTGTACATGACGCAGGTCGATGGCCTGACGCTGCTTCGCACGGCGCTCACGACCAATCACGACACCATCGTCATCGTGATGACGGGAAACCCGAGCGTGGAGTCGAGCGTCGAGGCGCTGCGGCAGGGCGCGTTCGACTACCTCCCGAAGCCGTTTTCCGCCTCCCACCTCCAAGTCCTGATCGGCCGAGCGGTGCACACGCTGGTCGTAGCCCGCGAGACCCGCGAGCAACAGGAGGAGTTGGAGCGGCGGCATGCGCACAGCGACAAGATCACGCTGCTCGGCACGGCACCGGCGTTTCGCCGGGCGATCGAGCTGGCGCGCAAGGTGGCTCCCACGGACGCCTCGGTGTTCATCACAGGGGAAAGCGGCAGCGGCAAGGAGATGATCGCCCAATTCATCCACCACCACAGCCGCCGTTCGAGCCGCCCGTTCGTGGCGATCAACTGTGCCGCCCTCCCCGAGGGGTTGCTCGAGTCGGAGATGTTCGGCCACCGCAAGGGCGCATTCACGGGGGCGGTCCGCGACAAGCCCGGCCTGCTTGAAGCGGCCCACGGCGGGACCCTGTTTCTGGACGAGCTGATCGAGATGTCGAAGCCGATTCAGGCGAAACTGCTGCGCGTCATCCAGGATGGCGTGGTGCGCCGCGTGGGGAGCGAGACGAACGACGCCGTCGTGAACGTGCGATTCATCGCCGCCACGAACAGTGACGCCGAAGCCGCCGTCAAGGCGGGTACCCTGCGGGAGGATTTGTACTACCGCCTGCGGGTGGTCCCCATCCACGTGCCGCCGCTGCGGGAGCGGCCGGAGGATATCCCCTTGCTCGCGGAGTACTTCCTCTCGACGTACTGGATCCGACACCGCAACAAGGGCGCGCCCTTCCCGAAGCTCAGCGACGCTGCGATCCGGGGGCTGTGCGCTCACAACTGGCGCGGCAACGTGCGCGAGTTGCAAAACGCGATCGAGCACGTGGCGGTGATCGTGGAGCCCGGCACGGAGATCCGGCCGGAGGACTTGCAGCTCACGTCCGAGGGGGAATCCCCAGCGACGGCGAACCCGGCCTCGTTGATCTCCACGCTGCTTGAGGAGAGCTACCACGCGGCCCGCGACCGCGTCATCGCCCAGTTCGAGCGGCAGTATCTCACGTGGCTCGTGAACCGGGCGGGGGGGAACATGTCCAAGGCGGCGCGCATCGCCGGCGTGGACCGCACGACTCTGTATCGCCTGATGGAGCGCCACGGCCTGCAGCGCAGCCCCAGCACGGGCTGGGTGATCGAGCGGGAGCCGGCCACTGATGAGGCGAGCCCGACGACGGTGGAAACCGCCGAGCCAATCTCGTAGGTGTCGAGGGAGCGAGCGCATGACAACGAGCACCGCCGAACGGCTCGAGTGGCAGGCACCGACCACCGCATCGTTTCCCGAGGTCGAGCCCGAGCCGCAGGACCTGGCGTCCTGCCTGGCGGGCCCGAATGGGCAGGAGCTGGTGGTGGAGATGGCGCACGACCTGCGCTCCCCCCTCACGGCCGTCCTGTTCCTGGCGGAATCCCTGCAGAACGCGGAGAGCGGACCGATCACCGAGGCGCAGCGCCGCCAGTTGGGCCTCATCTACAGCGCGGCGCTGGGTCTCTGCGCGACCGCGAGCGACGTGCTCGAGCTCGCCCGCGGGGGCGACCGCCTCAGCGAGCGCGGGCCAGCACCGTTCTCGGCCGTCGAAATCCTGACCTCGGTGCGGACCATGATCCTGCCGCTCGCCGAGGAGAAGCGACTCGACGTGCAGCTCGTGCATCCCGTCCCCGAGCGGCGCATCGGCCACGCCCGGGCGCTGGGACGCGTGCTGCTGAACCTCGCGACCAACGCCGTGAAGTTCACCGACGCGGGGTTCGTCGAGATCGCCGCCCGGCCGCTCGGGGCGACGCGCCTCGAGTTCTCGGTCCGAGACAGCGGCGAGGGCATCGCCGCAGCCGAGATGCGGACGCTCTACGCGCCGTTCCGGAAAGCGTCGACGGGCCCACGTTTCTACTTCTCCAGCTCGGGCCTGGGGCTGGCGATTTGCCGCAAGCTGGTCCGCGCCATGGGCTCGGAGTTGCGAGTGGAAACGCGGCCACATTGGGGGACGCGGTTCTCTTTCGAGCTCGAACTCCCGCCGGCGACCGCCGCGACCTGACCCATGCGGCGTAGCGTCGCACCCGCTCCACACGCGCCGACCGCGCGCGACAGCGCCGCGCCACGGTACGACGATCGGCTGGACTCCAACCGCTGGCGCGCTTGGAACTTAGCCACGGTCGCTGCTGCCCCTGCCCGCGCACGCGGATTGCCCAGCGGCTCGGGCATGGCAACATCCCTCGATTTCGAAATGCGACGTCCCAGCCTCACGCTCGTGCACACGGCACCGCGCCAGGCGCGCGGCCGCGAGCGGCAGGCCCGGCGCTGGCTCAACTTTGCCGTGGCCGCCGCCGGGATCTTGGTGACGTCGCCGCTGATGCTGTTGATCGCCGTGCTGATCAAGCTCACCTCGCGCGGTCCCGTGCTCTTCAAGCAGGCGCGGATCGGGCTGGACCGGCGGGCCCTGTCGCGCGCCGGCGGCAACACGCGGCGGCGCCTCGACCTGGGCGGCAACCCGTTCACCATGTTCAAATTCCGCACGATGCACGTCGCGCCCGAGGACCGTGGCCAGGATGACCAGGAGGTTTGGGCCCAGCCCGATGATGCGCGCGTGACACCCCTCGGGCGGGTGCTACGAAAGTTCCGGCTCGACGAGCTGCCCCAGCTCTTCAACGTGCTGCGCGGCGATATGAACATCGTCGGCCCCCGCCCCGAGCAACCGGCGATCTTTGTGTACCTGCGCGAGCAGATCGAGGGATACCAGCGTCGCCAGCGGGTGCGGCCCGGCATCACGGGCTGGGCCCAGGTGAACCAGGGGTACGACCAGTCGGTGGAAGACGTCCGGCGCAAGCTCGCCTTCGACCTCGAGTACATCCGGCGCCAATCGGCGGTGGAAGACGTGAGGATCATGCTCCGCACCATCCCCGTCATGGTGTTTCGTCGCGGCGGCTGGTGAGGACGCTGTTGATCTGTCACCACGACGAGCCGATCAACCGGCTCGGCGTGGCGCGGTGGCTTGCGTCCTTCTCGGAGCTGAGCGGCATCATCGAGATCCACGAACCCGGGCGGCGGCTGTGGCGGCGCGTCCGGCGCGAATTCCGCCGCGTCGGCCCCATCCGCTTCCTGGACGTGTTGGCGTTCCGCCTCTATTCGCGACTGGTCCTCTCCGCCCGGGATCGGGCGTTCGAGGCTGCCGCACTGGAGCGCCTGAGCGCCACCTACCCGCCGCTCGATCCGCGGACGCCCGTCTTGGTGACGCACGACCCGAACAGTGCCGAGGTCGTGGCGTTCCTGCGCGGGCTGGCACCCGACGTCGTGCTCGCCCGGTGCAAGACCCTGCTCAAGAAGGACGTGTACTCGCTTCCGGCGCGGGGAACGTTTGTGCTGCACACCGGTATCTGCCCCGAGTACCGTAACGCCCACGGCTGCTTCTGGGCGCTCGCCCACGACGACCTGTCCAAGGTAGGCGCCACGCTGCTGCAGATCGACGACGGGGTTGACACAGGACCGATCTACGGCTACTTCAGCTACCGGTACGACGAAGTGGCGGAGTCTCCCGGCATGATCTACGACCGCGTGGTGCTCGAGAACCTCGAGGCCATTCGGCAGCGGCTCGTTGACATTGTGGCGGGGCGGGTGCGATCCCTGGATACGTCAGGTCGGCGGTCCGCCACGTGGGGCCAACCGTGGCTGACCAAGTACCTGCGCTGGAAGCTGCGCGCCCGGAAACGGCGGCGTGAGAACGCTTGCGTTAGGGTATCATGACGTCGTAGACGGCGGCGCCTGGGACACGAGCGGCTTTCCCGGCCCCACCCACGCGACCTACAAGCTCGACCGCCGCGCCTTCGAGCAGCACCTCGTCGCCGTCTCGGGCGCCGCGCGGCGGCGCGGCACCGTGAGGGACCTGCTGTACACCCGCACCCCGGCATCGCATCAGCCCCCAGTCTTGCTGACCTTCGACGACGGAGGCGCGAGCGCATACTCCTGCATCGCCGATCTGCTGGAGCGCGCGGGATGGCGCGGCCACTTCTTCATCATTACCGACTACCTCGACCGACCTGGGTTCGTCACCACCCCCCAGGTGCGCGAGCTCGCCGCCCGGGGACACGTGATCGGTACCCATTCCTGCAGCCACCCCACCCGCATGGCGTCGTGCAGCTGGGACCGGCTGATCCAGGAGTGGACGACGAGTGCCGCGATCCTGTCCGAGCTGCTCGGTGAGCCGGTGCGAATCGCGTCCGTGCCGGGTGGCGCCTACTCGAGCCGGGTGGCGGAGGCCGCCGCCGTCGCCGGTATTACGGCACTGTTCACGTCCGAGCCGACATCTCGGTGCCACCAGGTCGACGGCTGTCTCGTCGTGGGCCGCTACTCGCTGCGGCGTGGGACGCCCGCGCGCATCGCCGCTGCGCTCGCTTCCGGCCGCCTGCTACCGCGGCTCGCCCAGCTGTGCTTCTGGAACTGCAAGAAGCTCGCGAAAGCAGTGGGGGGCGAGCGCTACTTGGCGCTTCGGCGCATGGTGTACGGCGCCGCGTCAACCCAGGTGGACCGCACTGCGTCGCGTGGGCTCCCAGACTGCGGTCCGCGCACGCAGGAGGGCCAACAGCCAGGCGTGCAGCGCAGCCACGTTGCCGGCGAACAGGTACGCCGCCAGGGCGAGTAACCCGGGCGGCCGCTCTCCTTCGGGCCACCACCACCCGGCCGCTCCCACCACGGCGACTGCGACCAGGCCCGCGAGCGCGCCTCGAGACCACCCCCACCCCTCTCCTGCGGCCAGCGCCGCGAGCGCGGCCACCGCGCCGAGCAGCGCCCAGGGCACGAGCCAGCGACACAGCTTGTGGCTGGCCAGCATCCAGGCGAAGAGGCCCCAGCGCAGCGGGTCGAGCAACCCCCGCAGCCACCACAGGGTGCGCAGGCCCCGCGCCATCGTGCGCACCTTGCGCCGGTACTCCTGACGCAGCGAGGCGCCACGCGGCACAAAGCAGATCGCCTCGGGAACCGACACCGCCCGATAGCCGCGGCGGCGGGCGAGGAGCGCCGCCCCGAAGTCGCGGCTCAGATCCTCGGGCACCAGCTGCCGGTGGAGCTCCGCTCGAATCGCGTACAGACAGCCCGACGCTCCCACGATCCCCGACACCCGCGTCTCGAGATCCCGCACCCACATCTCGTAGCCGACATAGGTCGACTCGCCCGCGTTCGCCTCCGCGCCGACGCGCGCCACGCTCACGTCGCGGCCCGAGGCCACTCCCACCGTCGGGTCCGCGAACGCAGCGACGAGCGGCTTGAGCGCCTGCAGCGCAATGCGCACCGAGGCGTCGGTGTTGACGATGATCGTGCCGCGCAGGTGCGCTCGCGCGGCGTTTTCCGCCGCCGTCTTGCCGCGCCGCTCGGGCAGGCGCAGCAGCTCGACCCCGCGATCGGCGAGCCCCGACACGATCTTGTCGGTTCCGTCGCTCGAGGCATCCGACACGACGAGGATCTGGCGTCGCTCGGCCGGGTAGTCGAGCTCGAGGATCCGCTCCAGCGTGCCCGCGATCACCTCGGCTTCGTTGTGGACCGGAATCGTGATGCTGATGGTGGGCCACTCCGCGGGTGGGGCCGTCCGTCGGGGCGCGCGCCGCAGCGAGCCCACGAGCTTGAGCAGCGTGGGATAGCCGAGGTAGGTATAGAGGCAGAATCCCAGCGCGGCGACGAGCAGCTCGTCAGGCGTGCCGATCATCGCACCAGCGCGGCGGGCGCGGCACGGGAGACCTGCTGGTAGATGCGCTCATAGCGCGCCAGCCACGGCTCGACGCTGAAGTCGCGCCGCAGCCGCTCCCGTGCGCGCCGAGCGCGCTCGCGCGCCTTCCCCGGGTCGCGGTACACCGCGCGCAGCTCCGCCGCGAGCGCCATCGGGTCGGCGGGCGGGACCAGCGCTGCCTCATCGGGCGACAGGATGTCCGGCACGCCGCCCACCCGTGCAGTGATCACCGGAACCTCCGCTGCCATCGCCTCGAACAGCACGATCGGGGTGCCCTCCGTGCGCGAGCTGAGCACGAAGACATCGAACGCCCGAAACAGCCGTCCCGCGTCGGGCACGGCGCCGTGCCACACAATCCGGTCCAATCGCAGGTCCCGAGCCCGGGCTTGCAGCTCGGCCCGTGCAGTGCCGCTTCCCACCACGGAGACGACGAGCGGCAGGTCGGTCGCGTGGGGCAGCGCGTCCAGCAACACATCCAGGCCCTTCTCGTGGCTCAAGCGCCCGACCCAGCCGACCACGAACCCGTCCGGTGGGATCCCCAACGCGAGCCGCGCGGCCGCGCGATCGAGTGGCGGCTCGGCCTCGCGCCACGCATTCGGCACAGCGTAGATGCGCGCCCGGGGGACGCCCGCCCGCGCCAAGCGCTCCACCAGCGGCCGGGACACCGCCACGACGGCGTCGAACCGGCGGAAAGCGCGGAACTGCAACCACTCATAGCCGTGGTTCTTCCACCCGCCGCCGGTGCAGCCGTGCACCGTGGTTACGATCGGAATCCGGAGCCCGCGCGCCACCCCCGCATCCAACACGTCCGGCCGGTACCCGTGCGTATGGACGACATCCGGGCGGAGACTGCGGCACAGCCCCGCGACGGCCCGTCGCTCCCGCAAATAGGCACGCCCGGGAAGGACGAGCGGATGGGTCGGAACCCCGCTGTGGTCGAGCTCTGACAGTAAGGGATGGTGCTCCCCCGGGCCGTCGAGCACGGCCGCGACGTGCACGTCATGACCCAAGCCATGGAGCCCCGCTGCCAGCGCGTGGGCCACGCGCTCCAGGCCACCGAATTCACCCGGTGCGAGGACTTGCAGGACGACCATTTCTAGGCGAGCACGGCGTCCGCTGCGGTCTCGGCCTCTCTCGCATTGCCGCAGCCGACCCGCTCGCCCCGCATGAGCGCGTCTGCGAAGAACTTCGTCGCCCAGTTAAGTGTCTGGAACGGGCCGTATTCCGCGCCGAGCGGAAAGGAGCCCTTCACGCCGCCTCGGAGCCCGGGGTCACGGCTCGTGCGGTTCTGGGTCGACTTGAGGAAGCGGAGCACCGGTTCGACCGGCTCGAGCCACTTGCGCTCCCCGGTGATCTCGAACAGGCGCAGCCAGATATTCGCCATCTGTGCCTCACCGGTCAGGCAGCTCCACGGCGCCGCAGGCGACCAGCCAGCGGCGAAGCGCCCCGGAAGGCGGCCGTCGGGCCCCACCGCGGCTGCGATCCGCTCTGCGGCGCGGGCGGCGTGGCCGACGAGCCGCACATCCTCCAGCACGCGCCCACCCTCGAGCAGACCGCGGATGCCGTAGGCGATGGTATGTAGCAACGGGCGCGTCCGGTCGGTGAGGCAGCAGTCCGGCAACCAGCCGTCGTCGTGCTGCAGCCGGGTGACGGCGCGGAGGTTGCGGGCCGCGGCCGCTGTGAACTCCGGTGCGCCGAGCCGCTGGCCCGCTTCCGCCAGACCCCACGCGGTGCGCGTGTTATAGAGCGTCGCCTGGGAATCGGCGAAGCGCGAATTGCCGCGCCGCCACAGACCATCCGCGTCGAGCATCGCGAGCAGAAAGCACGCCGCGCGTCGCGCCGCACCCGCGAACACCCCCGAGCCGCTGTGCGCGAACGCGGCGAGCCAGCCGAACAGCACCTGGCCCGTATTGAACACCGCAGGCGACGTGCGCTCACCCATCACTCCCCCTCGCACCGCACCCGACGGCAGCTGGATCTCGACCTCCCAACGGGCGGCGCGCTCGGCGCGGCTCGCGAGGTCGGGTCGGTTCAGACGCCGCGCGGCCTCGTACAGCGTCGGGATGATGTAACCGGTCGTCTCCGGATAGGCGGGCTGCCAGCCGCGCGACTTGAAGTACGGACTCCACGCGAGACTGTACCCGCGCGCGAACCCGCCGGCGCCCGTCGCGTCCTGAGCGCGCTCGAGCCACTCGAGCGCCGCCAGCAGATGCGGCCGGTGCACAGAGTCCACGGCGTGCCCGGCGCGCTCGCGCCACAGCTCCTCGAAGGCCACCGGATTGAGCAGCGGGTGGGCGCGCACCTGGTGCCAACGGGCCTCCACGGCCCGCGTCAAGCGAGGGATCGGAAGCGGAAGTGCCTGGGGCAACGAGAGCATCTCCGGTATTACGGGTCAAGCCGAGTCGCGATCCAACGGGCCACGCGGTGGGTCGCGACGTGGGCGCGACGCAGTGCCCAACGGGCGCTGCGACACGACACGAGCTCGGCCCCAAAGCCGCTCTTGAAGCGGTACAGCCCGTGCTGTGGATCGTCCGTACTCCTCGCAGAAGCGGGGGTTCCGCCAAGGTTGTAAGCGGTGAACCCTTCGTCGGCGAGGTAGGCCATAATGCGCCAATGCAGCCACACCGTTGCGTGGGACGCATAGCCGCTGGGCGTGGAGCCGCCCACCAGGTAGTACGCTCGCTGCTTCGCCCAGCCCACCAGCGCGGCGGCGAGCGGCGTGCCGTTCTCCCATACCGAGAACGTCGTCACGCCCCAGTGCGCGCCCCCGTCTTGCGCCGCGCCTGCGGCGGGAGGCAGCATCACCTGGAACGGATCGCCTCGCTCCGCCGCCCGGCTCGCCGCGGCGTGCTGTACCGTGGCGAGCACCCTGCGGGCCTCGGGTCCATCCAGGGTCTGGAAGGTCCACCCTTGCCGGATCCCGTGCTGCAGGTGTCGCCGGTGATGCTTATTACAGCGACGCATGAGGTCGTCGGCATCCGGCTCGAGCGGCACCACGTACTCCACCCGGTCCCGGATCTCGGCCGACGCCCCGGTCCCTACATCGGGTTGCCAACGGGCATCGAACGAATCGATGCCGACCTCCGCCGCCCCGTCCGCTCGCAACGCCTCGACCAAGGCGCTGAGCGCCTCGTGCCGTCGGGGCAGGCAGATGAGTGCAGGCACGGTCGGGAAGTAGAGGTGACGCGGCCGCCGGCCGAAGCGGCAACCACTGCGCACGCCGGCGGCAACGCCGATGATCTCATCGCCGTGGCGCAACTGGGCGAACACCGGCTCCCCTGACGGGGCGCCGGCACCGAGGCCGGCGGGCGTGTGGAAGAATCCGCCGCCGCACCGCTCGAGCTCCACCCACCATCCTGGGGGGCACGTTTCCCGGGTGATCCAGCGGAGGTCGTGGACGGCAGGCGTGGCGGACCGGGCGGCCTCAATCGGCGTCGCCGGCACGCCAGCCGGGCTACGCAATTCAGCGGGCGTCGTCAGCATCGCGTGAGCTCCGCCAAGGTCCCGTGCGGGAGCTGGCGCAGCGCGACCACGAGCGGCGCGTCCCGCATCCAGCGGCGCAGCGTGTGCTGCTCCGTGTCGCCGGCCGCATCGTCGAGCAGGATCACGGCCCCCGCCGGCAGACGGTCGCCGATCAGCGAGAGCAAGCCGACCCGCCCGCCGCGCGTGCCAGCGGGGGGCCCGTCACACACGACGAGCCGGAACGCGTCGGGCATCAGCGGGAGCGGCGCCGCGTACCAGACGAATTCCCCGTAGTCGCTCAACGGGGAGAACCACAGGTACACCTGGCCCGCTTTATGATCGCGCAGCGCCGCGGCGACGCGCCGTCGCCATTCCGGCTCGTGCTCGAGCGCCCAGACCTCGACGCCGCGGCGCCCCGCGAGCGCACCCAGCAGCAGCGTCGTGAGGCCGCTGCCGCATTCGAGCACCGGCCCCAGCGTCACCGCCGCCAAGCGCGCGACCTCGGAAAGAAAGTCGAGGTCCGCCGCGCACCGGTCGTTGCCCCAGGCGGCGCGTAGCTCGGCGAGGAGCGGCCGCTCCGGCGCCACCCCCATCGGGAGCGCCAACAGGCGCCGCATCGCGCGGCGCAGGCGCTGCCGCTGCCATGCGGTCTGCGCCGCCCGTTTCAGGGGGCGCGCCACCCACTGCTCCAGCGCTTCCAGGATCACGAGTTCTCCTCAGCCTTGTCTCGGAACAAGTTCTGTGCCGCCCCTTCGGTCGTACCAGTGACGCGACCGGACGGAGCCACAAGGGTCGCGCGTTGCGCCGCCGCAACACCAGGCGGAGAGTCGCCCCGTGGCAGGGGTGCGATTGACGTGGCCCTGCTCTTGCTGCTCCCAACCCCGGATGAGCGAATCCACGCCCAACCTCGACCGCTCCCTCGCCCAGGGCATCGCCTGGCGGGGGGGGATCCGCTGGTTCACGCAGCTCGTGAGCTGGGCCGCCACGCTGATGGTGGCGCGTCTGATCACTCCCACCGACTACGGTCTGTTCGCGATGGCCATGGTGTACGCGGGCTGCGTGCAGCTCGTGAACGAGCTGGGGCTGAGCCTGGCCATCGTCCAGCGCCGCGACTTGACCGAGGAGCAGATCGCACAGCTCGGCGGCCTCACCGTGCTCGCCAGCGTCGCCCTTTTCGTGCTGTCGGTGGGGTTGGCCGGGCCCATCGCGTCGTTCTTCGGCGAGCGGACCGTCCGCGGGATCATCATCGCACTGAGCCCGACGTTCGTGATGCGCGGGGTACAGGTGGTGCCCCGCTCGCTGCTCGCACGCGATCTGGAATTCCGTCGGCTCGCGTGGATCGACGCTGGCGAAGCGGTGCTGTGGAGCTCGACCACGCTGGTTGGCGCCTTTCTCGGTCTGCGGTACTGGGCCCTCGCGTGGGGCGCGGTGGTGAGCGGGTTCGCGGTCATGGGCGTGTTGTGCTTGCTGCGGCCGCACCGGCTCGCCTGGCCCCGGGACCTCAGGTCGGTCGCCGGCGCAGTCAACCTCGGGTGGTACGTCGTCGTCTCGCAGCTCTGCTGGTACGTGTACAACCACGCCGACTTGACGATCGTCGGGCGGCTGCTGGGCAAGGCAGCCCTCGGTGCCTACACAAAGGGCTCGGACATCGCGAGCATTCCGGTCGATCGCATCAGCGCGATGATCGGACAGGTCACCCCTGCGGTGTTCGCCGCGGCCCAGGACGACCACAAGACGTTGCGACGCTATCTCCTCGGGCTGACGGAAGGCCTGGCCCTCATCACCTTCCCCATCTCCGTCGGGCTGGCGTTGGTCGCCGACCTGTTCGTGCTCACGGTGCTGGGGGAGCAGTGGCGCCCAGCCATCGTCCCGCTGCGCCTGCTCGGCCTGTTCGGCGGCTTTCGGGCGATCTTCAACCTGTTTCCGCAGATGCTCGTCGCCACCGGGCATGCGCGCCTCAACATGCGGTTCAATCTCTTGATGGCGGTGTGGCTCCCGACAGCGCTCTACGCCGGTGCCCATTGGGGCACGACCGGCGTTGCGCTCGGGTGGGTGATCGGGTATCCGCTCGTCACGATCCCCTGCTTCGTGCGCGCGACCTTGCGCATCCTCGGCCTGCGCGCCCGGGATTACTTCCGCGCGCTGTGGCCCGCAGCGAGCGCCGCCGCGGGCATCGCCGTCACCGTCCTGGCGCTGCGGGTCATCCTGCCACAGGCGTGGTCTCCTTGGCTCCACTTGGGCGTGGTAGTGCTCGCGGGAGGGGTTGCCTACGTCGCCGTGCTGCTGCTCGCCCACCAGGCCCGCATGCAGGAGGTCGCGGCCCGCGTGATCGAGCTCACCCGTGTCCGGCATGCGAAGCCGTCGCCGGCCTACGCGACCGCGGCGTCGGACGGGCGCCCTCGACTGCTCCTCATCAGCTACCACTTCCCGCCCGACGCGGCAGTGGGTGCGCTCCGCTGGCAGAAGCTGGCGCGGTACGCCGCGGAGCGTGGCTGGGGATTGGACGTGATCACGCTCGACCCGGCCTGCCTCGCCCGCACCGACCCCAGCCGCACGGAAGATCTCCCGGCCGGAGTCCGCATCTACGGGATCCCCGCGCGGCACGTGTGGGTAGAGCGGGTGGTGGAGCTGATCTGGCGGGTGCTAGATCCGGCGCGCCGCCTCAGGGGCTGGACCGGCCCGCCCGACGCCCTGGCGCGCGCGGCGCGACCGCACCCTGAGTCGCTGGCGCGGGATGCGATGCGGTGGCGGCCGCGGGGGCCGCGGGACTTCGCACGCGGCTACTTCGCCTCGCTCGAGTATGCCCGGACCTGGCGGTGGGCCCGCGCGGCAGCGCGTCGCGCCATGCAGGTGATCGAAGCTGGGGTGCACCGGGCGGTCATCTCCTGCGGCCCACCGCATATGGCGCACGAGGCCGCACGGCTGGTGGCTCGCCGCAGGAGGCTCCCCTTGATCGTTGACCTGCGGGACCCGTGGAGCCTCGTGCAGCGTCTGCCGGAGGCGATCGCCAGCCAAGTGTGGTTCGCGCTGGCGGCGCGCTACGAGCGGCGCTGTGTCGAGCAGGCGTCGCTGATCGTTACCAACACCGACCCGCTACGCAGCGTGATGCGCGGTGTGTACCGAGCGGCCGCGAGCCGGATGATCGCGGTGCCGAACGGCTGCGACGAGGAGGACGTGCCACCCTCACAACATGGGCGGCGCTTTGTCATCGCGTATGCCGGGTCCATTTATCTCGACCGCGATCCGCGCCCGCTGTTTCGCGCGGCCGCGCAGCTCGTCACCGAGCGCGGACTCTCGGTGCGCGACTTCGGACTTGAATTCATGGGACACGTGCGAGCGTTCGACGGCGTGCCGATCGAGCAGATCGCGGCCGAGGAAGGAATCGCGGAGTTCGTTCGCACGTACCCGCCCGGTCCGCGGGCGCGGGCGCTGGAATTCCTGTCCCGCGCCACGATGCTCGTGATCCTGCCGCAGGACTCGGACATGGCCATCCCGGCGAAGATCTTCGACTACATGCAGTTCGACGCCTGGCTGCTGGCGCTCGCCGACGACGGCAGCGCCACGGAGCAGCTGCTGCGAGGCTCGACCGCCGATGTCGTGGCGCCCGACGCGATCGACACGATCGCGGGGTTGCTCCACCTGCGCTACCTGCAGCACCTCCGGGGCGAGTGGCCCGAGCGCCTCGCGACGGATCCCCGCTACAGTCGTCGGGAGCAGGCAAACCGGCTATTCGTCGCGCTCGAGGCGATCACCGGGGTGCCCCCGCGCCCCGTGGAGGAGCCTGCGGTCGTATGTGCGGCATCGTAGGCATCGTCCATCGGGACGCCGAGCGGCCCGTCGATCCGGCGGCGCTGCGCACGATGTGCGACGCGATCCGTCATCGCGGTCCGGATGACGAGGGCACGCTCGTCAGCGGTCCGGTCGGCCTCGGGATGCGCCGTCTCAGCATCATCGACCTAGCCGGGGGACGGCAGCCGATGACGAACGAAGATGGATCCCAGGTGATCGTCTTCAACGGGGAGATTTACAACTATCGGGAGCTGCGCCGCGAGCTGGTGCGCCGGCGCCACCGGTTCCGCACTCACAGCGACACCGAAACGATCGTGCACTTGTACGAGGAGCACGGGCCGCACGCGGTCGAGCGACTGCGCGGGATGTTCGCGTTCGCGATCTGGGACGGCGCCGCGCGGTCCCTGTTCCTGGCGCGTGACCGCTTCGGCATCAAGCCGCTGTACTACGTCGTGGCTCCCTGGGGCATCGCCTTCGCTTCGGAGCTGAAGGCGCTCGTCGCGGCCGGACTCACTGCGCGCGAGCTCGACTGGGACGCCCTCGACGCCTACGTCCAGCTCGGCTACATCCCGGCACCGGCGACGCCGTTTCACGACGTGCGCAAGCTCGAGCCGGGACACTGGCTGTTGTGGCGCGAGACCGGCGCGGTCATGGTACATCCCTACTGGGACCTCCCCCGGCACGAGACACCGGCGCCACCGGACATCGCCGACCGCCTGGTGGAGTGGCTCGACGATTCGGTCGCGGCCCACCTCGTGAGCGACGTGCCCGTGGCGGCGTTCCTGTCGGGCGGCCTCGACTCGTCGGCGGTGGTGGCGAGCATGGCGGTCGCCGGGGAGGGGCCGCCGCACGCCTTCACCGCGCGCTACTTCGGATCGGGAGCGGCCGACACCGACGAAACGGAGCTCGCCCGGCAGCTGGCGCGGCGCTACGACGCCCGCCTGACGATCGTGGACATCCGCCCCAACCTGCGCGAGAGCTTCGAGCCGATCGTGCGCGCCCTGGACGAGCCGCATGCCGACGACTCAGCAGTGCCCACGTGGGCCTTGTCCCAGGCCGTCGGCAGCTCCTACAAGGTCGCGCTCACCGGCATCGGGGGCGACGAGCTGTTCGCCGGCTACTGGCGGCACCTCGGCCTGCTCGCCATGGAGCAGTTTGGCCGTTTGCCCCGCGCGCTGCGCGGCGCGGCGGCGAGCCTCAGCTCGTTCCTCCCCGATCCCGGCCGCGGGCTCGGTATGTACCGTTTGAAACGCTTCCTGCGCGCCGCGCGGGACACGGCGACGATGCCGGACCGCTACCTCGGCCTGCTCGGCAAGTGCGATGATCGCGAGCGGGCGCAGCTGTACTCGGCCGATCTGCGCGTGCTTCTCCCCGGAGGCGCGGCGGGCGAGCGGCTGCGCCGCTTGCACCGGGATGCTGGCGCGCCCCGCGGTCTCGCCGCGGCGCTCTATCTCGATTACAAGGTCTACCTCGCCGACGACATCCTCGCGCTCTCCGACCGTCTCTCGATGGCGCACTCGCTCGAGCTGCGCGTGCCGCTCGTCGATCACATTCTCGCAGAGCGGGTCTTCCCGCTCCCGGCCCGGCTCAAACTGGGCGGCTGGAAGCTGAAGCATCTGCTGAAGCGCGCGCTCGCCGGACGGCTGCCTGCCGCTCACCTCACCGCGCCCAAACGCGGCTTCGTCGGCCCCACCGCGGCATGGCTGCGCGACGAGCTCCGGCCCATGCTGCAGGACGAGCTCTCAGCGAGCCGCATCACGCGCCTCGGCTACTTCGATCCCGGGGCGGTCGCTCGCCTCATCGACGAGCATTGCGCCCGCCGCCACAACCGTGAGGGGATTCTGTGGGCGCTGCTCTGCTTCTCGACGTGGCACCGCCTGTACGTGGAGGGCCCCGCGGTGCCGCGGTATGAAGGCGTCGCGACGATCTCCGCCCCGGCCTCGCCTCGGGGCGTCGCATGACCATCTTTGCGGGACTCTTCTGCCGACACGGCGGTGCGCGTGTCGGCGACTCGACGTGCGACGCGCTGCGCCGCACGCTGTCGCGGGATATCCGCGACACCGTGAGCGAATTTCGCGACGCTCGGGTGTTCCTCGCCAAGGTCGACATCGGCGCCTATGGAGAACCCGCCTTCTTGGTGCGTCCCGGCGGCTCGGTGTCATTGCTCGCCGGAGAGCCGTTGCTCGCGACTGGAGATCCCCGCGTGGCACGAGGGCGCAGCGCGGACCTCGCGTTGCTGCACGACAGCTGGGACCGATCAGACTGCAGCTCGCTTGCCGGAGCACGCGGCGTGTTCTGCGCCGTGCACTACCACCCGGACGCGGGTCGCCTCACGCTCGTCACGGACAAGCTCGGTGTCCGGCCGTTGTACTACTGGATCGGCGAAGATCATGTGATCTTCGCCACGGCCATGCGAGTGCTCGAGGCGCTCGCCGAGGTTCCCAAGCAAATGGACCTGCGCGCCGTTACCGAAGCGGCCTGTTTCGGATTCCCGTTAGGCGACCGCACCCCCTACCAGGGCGTACGCGCGTTGCGCGCCGCCGAGGTCGTGCAAGTCTCGGGGGCGGGCGTGGCACGTTCCCAGTACTGGCGCTGGGACGACATCCCGCCGGCCAGGCGCCCGCAGCAGGAGCTGCTCCAAGAGGCCTATGATCGGTTCACGGCGGCCGTCGCCTGTCGGCGGCGCGGGGACCGGACCACGACCGCATTCCTGAGCGGCGGACTCGATTCGCGCTGCGTCGTCGCAGCGCTCCGTGCCCAAGGCGCCGAGGTCCATGCCTTCAATTTCGCGCTTCCCGGTACCCAGGACCGGATCCTGGGCGCCGCGTGTGCAGCCGCGCTCGGCGCCCGGCACCACCAGGGAACCATGCGGCCCGATGTCGAGCTGCGCTTCTCGGCGCTGTTGGCGGACGCCCTGAACACGCCGGAGCACTGCTTAGCACCTCCGCCGGAGCACCCGCGCGTCGTGTGGTCCGGCGAAGGTGGGAGCGTCGGGGTGGGATACGTCTATCTGACCCGCGGCATGGTCGACCAGCTGCGCGCCGGCGACCCGGACGGCGCGATCGCGGCGTTCCTAGAGCGGCAGAAGGCCGCCGTGCTGCGCAAACTGCTGCGACCAGCGGTCGCCGACGCCGTGGCTGACATCCCGAGACGGGGAATTCGGGAGGAGCTCGACGACCTCCGCTGCGCGGATCCGGGGCGCAGCCTCCACCTGTTCTTGCTGCTCAACGACCAGCGACGCCACCTGGCGGGCCATTTCGAAAACATCGATCTCCACCGGCTCGAGTTCACACTGCCCTTCTTCGACAGCGACTTCCTGCAGTCCATACTCGCCGTGCCGATCGACCTGTGTGTCTACCACCAGTTCTACGTCAAGTGGCTTGACCTCTTCCCGGCGGCGGTGACCTCGGTGCCTTGGCAATCGTATCCCGGTCACGTCCCCTGCCCGCTCCCGATCCCCCCGGGGCTGCACTACCAGTGGCAGGCCGCGCGAATGAAAGCGTGGCACGGACCGCGCAAGCAGGCACTGCTGCGCCGCGCCGGCGAGATGCTCGCGGCCCAACGATTCCCGCGAGACCTGCTGAGTAAGTCCGTGCTGCGCGTGGCCGGATGGATTTATCGCACGGGGCTGCGCGACTATGGCTACGTGATCCAGCACGCGAGCTTGTATTACACCTACTGGGAGCGTTCTGGCGGCCGCTGGGTCGCGCCAGGGACTGCTCCGGCAAGCCCTCCGCCAACGCAGGACGCGACAGGCGAACGCCGGCTCGCCACCGATGCCCTCACCCGTTAGCTCGGCCGTGCTCGAGCAACGCGCGGACCAGCCCGCGTCGCCCCCGGCACGCGAACTGGACCGCTCGCTGATCCGGGGCATCGCGTGGACGGGGGCGACGCGCTGGGCCACACAGCTGCTCGGGTGGGCGTCGACACTCATCGTCGCGCGGCTGCTGGCGCCGACCGACTATGGCGTCGTCGGCATGGCGATGATCTATCTCGGCTTCATGCAGCTCGTGAACGAGTTCGGCCTGGGCTCCGCCATCATTCAGCGCCGCGATCTCACCGCGGACCAGATCTCCCGCCTCAACGGGTTGGCGCTGCTGCTGGGATGGGCGTTCGTGGCTCTCTCCGCAGTGCTGGCGTGGCCCGTCGCCGTATTCTTCGGTGAGGCCGCGGTCCGGTGGATTATCCTAGCGTCCAGCATCACGTTCCTGATGACAGCGTTGCAGATCGTGCCGCGGGCCCTGCTGACGCGCGACCTGGATTTCCGGAGGCTGGCCTGGGCGGACGGCGCCGAAGCGCTCGTGGCCGCCGGCGCGACGCTCGCGTTCGCAGCGGTGGGCCTGAGGTATTGGGCTTTGGTGCTGGGGCCGCTCGCCGGCCGTCTCACGAGCACCGTCCTGATCAACGCCTGGCGGTCGCATCGCCTCGCCTGGCCCCGCCGCTTCGCCAGCATCGCGGCCGCGGTGAGCTTCGGCTGGCAGGTCGTCGTGGCGCGCATCGCATGGTACTTCTACAGCAACGCCGACTTCGCAGTCGTGGGCCGCGTGCTCGGGAAAGCCGCGCTCGGCGCGTACACCCTAGGGTGGACCATCTCGAGCATCCCGGTCGACCGCGTGAGCGCACTGGTCGCGAGCGTGACGCCGGCTGTCTTTTCCGCCGTGCAGCACGACCCGCCGGCGCTGCAGCGTTACCTCCGGAACCTCACCGAGGGGCTCGCGCTCGTCACGTTTCCGGCGGCGGTCGGGATCGCGCTGATCGCCGACGAGTTCGTGCTGCTGGCGCTCGGGGAGCACTGGCGGCCCGCCATCCTGCCACTCCGGCTGCTCGCGCTCTCGGCAGCGCTCCGGTCGCTGAGTACGCTGCTCCCGCAAGTGATCGTCGCCACCGGGCACGCCAAGTGGAACATGCAGCTGACGGTCCTCGCCACGCTGATCCTTCCTGGGCTCTTCTACATCGGGGCTCACTGGGGCACCGCCGGGGTAGCGGCCGCCTGGGTGGTCGGCCATCCCACCTGCGTGCTGCCGTTGTTCCTCGTCGCCGGGCTGCGTGTGACCGGACTGTCGCTGGCGACGTACCTGAAGGCGCTGGGGCCCGCCGTGGGAGCCACGCTGGTGATGGCGGCAACCGTACTGGCCATGCGCTGGGCCACGCCCGCCGGCTTGCCGGCAAGCCTGCGCCTCGGTATGCACGTCTTCGCAGGCGTCGGGGCCTACGGAGCAGTGCTGTACTTCGCTCACCGCCCGCGCGTGCGGGCGCTGTGGGCGCTCGTGCGCGAACTGCGGGGCTGACGGGTCAGCGCACCAGGCCGAGCCGCCCTAACGTTTCGACGATGAAGGGCGCCGGGTCGCGCCAGCGCCAGATCTCTTCCCGATCATGCGCTCGCCCGAAACGACAGAAATCGCGCACGGCGGCGAGTCGCGAGGCACGCGCCCCGTTGAGGTGGAGGGCCCGCGCCGAGCGGGTGAGCCGCAGGTAGAGGTGATCGACGTCGCCCCAGAACCAGCGGCTGCGCACACCGACCTGATAGTCCCACACCGGTGCTACCTCGCGGCCCGACGCACAGGCGACCAGCAAGGCCGGGAAATCCACGCCGGCGTCGATGGCCAGCTGGAGCGAGCCCCACAAGCGCCCGTTGACCTCCATGAACACGTAGCGATTGGTGGCAAGGTCGCGCTTGCACTCGACCATCGCCACGCCCCGCCAGTCGAGCACCTCGAGCAGGCGGGTTCCGGCGGCGACGAGCTCGGGCGGCGCCGCGATGCTCTCGCGGTACACGCTCACGCCCCCGGCGGGCGGCTTCTCCCGCAGGCGTCGGTGCGCGAACGCGGCGAGCACCCGCCCGTTCCAGCGTAACAGAAACAGACCCTCGCCCGGTCCGCGCACGCGGCGTTGCAGTAGCACGGGGAAGGCGCCGGCGGGCAACGCGGCGAGCCCCGCGCGGCATGAGGCGGGGTCGTCCACGTAGGTGACGCCGACCTTCCGTTTTCTCACGTCTCCCATCACTTCGGCGGGAATCACGGAGCGGTGGGGCTTCAAGACAGCCGGGAAGAACGACGCAGCGGGGAGGTTGCCGCAATCCGCGGGCGTCGCGAAGAGCAGTGTATCGGGCACGGCAAGCCCTGCCGCGCCCGCGAGCTCAAGCGTGTGGGCTTTGTCTGACGCGCGCCGATAGGTATCGAGATCGGGGAACGGGAGGAGAACATGCTCGGGGAGCGCGTTCCGGTGCTCGAGCAGCGCCTCGACGGACGGGTCGGTGACGGGCAGAAGCACGTCGACTCCTTGAGCCCGGGCCACTGCTGCAACCTCTGCGGCGTAGTGCGCCGGGCGATCGAGCGCGTCGGAGCGAACGCGCCACGACCGCACGCCACGCGACACGCCCGCGAGTGAGGAACGCCGGCGTGCGGCGACGTAGACTCGGTAGCCAGCGGCCACGAGCGACCGGGCGGTCGCGAGGGCGGCCCGCTCGCCACCGTCCGTGATCAGGATGCGCATGCGCCCTGCGGCAACTGAGAGAAGCGTGCCGCGCGCATCCTGAAGCTCACCCGGGCCAATTGTAGCGCCCGCGCAACATGAGCGCACGATTTGCCGGGGCGCAGGTGGCGCTCAGGCTGGCTTCGGTCTTGCAATGACGGGGGCGCGTGGGCACGCCACCTACCGGCGGGCCAATGCGCGTCGCCTTCGCGGGCGCCGGCAGGATGGCCCGCCTTCATCTCCATGCCCTGCGACGCGTGCGGACGCCGCACTTCGTCGCCGCGGTATGCGACACGACCGACAGCGCGGCGCGGGAGGTCGCCGCGCTGGCGGGGGCCGTGGCGTACACGTCGCTCGCCGAGCTGCTGCGGGAAGCGCAGCCGAGTCTCGTCCACGTGTGCACGCCCGCGGGGACTCACTACCAGCCCGCTCGTCAGGCGCTGCTCGCCGGCGCGCACGTCTACGTCGAGAAGCCGTTCGTCGAGACGCAGCGCGAGGCGCGAGAGCTGCTCGGGCTGGCCCGCGACCGCGGCTTGCTCGTGTGTGCCGGACACCAGCAGGTCCGCGACCCAGCGTACCGCAAGCTGATGGCGCGCGTCCCGGCGCTCGGCGCGGTCGCGCAGGTGGACAGCCACTTCGCGTTCCGCCCCGTCGGGATGAACCCCGAGCGGGCAGGCCCGAAGGCGCTCGCCGCCCAGCTGCTCGACATCCTTCCGCATCCGCTCTATACGCTGATCGCGGCCCTGGAAGGCACGACCGCCGATTCGTCGGCCATCGAGGTCGCCGCGGTCGTCGCCGCCCCGACGGACCTGCACGCGGTGATCCGAGCGAACGGCGCGTTCGGCCGGCTCGCGGTGAGCCTCCGGGCTCGCCCGGTAGCGTCGACGCTGTCCGTGTTCGCGTCGGGCGGTATGCTCACGGCCGACTTCATCCGCACCAGCGTCGTCGGGGCGGCGAACGCTGGCACCGCTCCGCTCGAGAAGGCCGCCAACCCGTTGGTCGAAGGGTGGCAGACCGCAGCACGGGGCACGGCGGGTGTAATGCGGCGCATCCTCCAGGGCGGTGACTACCCCGGCTTGGCCGAGCTGATCGGAGACTTCTATGTGGCCGTGGCTCGCGGCGGGCCGTCGCCGCTCGCCCCCGACCATCTGCAGCGCGTGACCGCCATTTACGAAGAGCTGGCGGCGAACGTCCGCGGCGCAGCTGAGCGGGCCGCCGTTCAGCGAGTGACCCCGAATGAGCCGGCTGCAGGTGCCCCTCTCGCGGCGGTGACCGGCGCGCGGGGGTTCTTCGGCAAGGAGATCACGCGCGAACTGGCGCGCCGGGGCTTTCGGGTGCGGGGGATCACCCGCTCACCCGACCCGGAGGATCCGCACGTACACGAGTGGCGGGCGCTCGATCTTGGCCGGCCGATTCCGCGCGACGCGTTCGCAGGGGCCGCGGTCGTCGTGCATGCAGCCGTCGATACCGCGGGAGGCTACGACGGTCACCAGCGCAACACGATCGATGCCACTCGCAACGTGCTACGCGGGATGTGCGCGGCGGGCGTCTCACGTCTGGTGTACGTAAGTAGCCTCTCCGTCCTAAGGCCGCCACGTACGCCGTGGGAGCGACAGGACGAGCGGACCCCCCTCGCACCGCCCGACGCGCGCAAGTTCGGTTCCTACGCGTGGGGCAAGACCGAGGCCGAGCGCGTGGTGGCCGCCGAGGCGGCGTCGCTGGGCATCGAGACGCGCGTGATCCGCCCGGCGGCGCTGGTCGATTGGACCAACCCGGAGATGCCAGGGCTCGTCGGCCGCCGGCTGTTCGGGTCGTGGCATCTGGGCTTCGGTCGCCCGGGACTGGTGTTCGCGGTGTGCGAGGTCGGCCGGGCGGCAGCGGCGGTGGCGTGGTGTGCCGAGCAGTTCGCTGAGGCGCCGGCGGTAGTGAACCTCTTCGACCCGGCGATCTCCACCCGCCGACGTTTACTCGACCTGATTCGCTCGCACGGCTGGCGGGGACGCATGGTGTGGTTGCCGATCCCAGTGTTCGCGCTGCTGGTCACTACGACGCGCGTCGTGCTGAGCCTGGTGCGTTTGCGCCTGCCCTCCCGGCTCGCGGTGTGGTCGATCTTCCGCCCGCGCCGCTACGACCCCGCCCTCTCGACGAAGCTACTGGAGGCGGCCCACCGCGAGCCGGTGCGCGCCGCGCCGCCCCGCGCGGCACAGCTGCTGTGGTGAAACCGGGGCCCGTCGGCGCGCGCTTCGCTTCCCCGCCGCTGGGCGCGATCAACGTCCCACCCTCACCGTCGGTCTCCGTGGATCGTCACTGGGATCTGCTGGTGGGGTGCCTCGCGGTGTACGTGCTCACGGCGGTCGGGCGGGTGCACCAGCTATTCGGTTTTCTCGAGCCGCTGCACGTTGCGCTCCTGTCCGCCAGTTTGGCGATCTGCCTCTACATCGCCGTCGGGGGTCGGGCGAGGCGCTTCCGACTCGTGCTCCAGACCCGCACGACGCGCTGTGTCCTCGCGCTCGCCTGTTGGATGGTGCTGTCTATCCCGGGCGCTCTGTGGCCAGGGGGAGCGTTCCAAATGTTCACCGGCGAGTTCGGCAAAACGGTGGTGATGTACCTTGTGCTCGCGGCAGCGCTCCGCGGGTTTCTCGATGTCGAACGCGTTGCCTTCGTCTACCTGCTCTCGGCCGGCATTTACGCCGCGGTGATCCTCGCGCGCTTCCAGGTCGGCGCCGAGCAGTGGCGCCTGGGCTCGCTGTACTACTACGACGCCAACGAGTTCGCGACGCTCGCCGTGATGAGCGTGCCGCTCGGCGTCTACTTCATGGTCCGCCCACGCCCCCTGTGGCGGCGGCTGGTGAGCGGCACCGCCGTCGCCCTCCTGGCGGTGGGCTTCGTCTGGGCGGGGTCGCGCGGCGGTTTCCTCGCCCTGTTGGCCGTCGCTGTCTTCTTGCTGGTGCGCTATCGCGGGATCCACGTGCGCTGGCGTGCCCTCACGACGGCCCTGCTTGCGCTCGTCTTCGCGGCGACCACAACCGACACGTACTGGGAGAAGATGAGCACGATCCTCCAGCCCAAAGACGACTACAACGTCACGGGCGAGCAAGGTCGCGTGAAGGTCTGGAAGCGAGGCCTCGGGTATATGCTGCAGCACCCGGTCCTGGGCGTAGGCGCCAACAACTTCGCCACCGCCGAGGGGACGATCTCCCCCCTTGCACGGAATGCAACCGCCGGCCGGGGTGTCAAGTGGTCGGTGGCGCACAACAGTTTCCTCCAGATCGGCGCCGAGCTCGGTGTCCCGGGGCTGATCTTCTTCGTTGTCATGATGGGGAGCGCGTTCGGCGCGCTGCGCGCCGTGCAGCGGACCCGGCTGCGGTGGGCGCCCGGCGAGCGCAGTCCCCCTACAGTGCAGCTCGCTCAGGCCCTTACAGCCGCGCTCGTCGGGTACCTAGTGGGCGGGTTCTTCCTGTCGCTCGCGTACCGTGACCTGCTGTACACGCTGCTCGCCCTAGTCGTGGCGCTTCGCAAGTCGGTCGCGCTGGCGGCCGCGTCGGTGACGTCCTCCCCGTTCAGAACAGGACCGCTCACATGATCGCAGTGAGCGTCCTGCTCGGCCTCATCGCCATCGTTTTGCTGCTGCCGAGCGCGTCCGATCTGCTGAGTGTGGTCAAGATAGCGCTCGGCCGCAGGCCCACGCGGCCGCACGTGCCGGAGGCGCCGCCGCGCCTCTTGTTCCTCGTCCCAGCCCACAACGAGGAGCTGCTGATCGAGTCGTGCGTCCGATCGCTTGTGCGCCTGCGCTACCCAACGACCCGCGCCAGCGTCGTCGTGATAGCCGATAACTGCAGCGACCGAACCGCCCCGCTCGCCCGGGCGGCAGGCGCTCGGTGCCTCGAGCGACACGACCAGTCGCTCCCCGGAAAGCCCCGGGCGATCGCCTGGGCGCTGGAGCAGCTCCCGGTGCACGGGTACGACGCCGTGGTGATCGTGGACGCGGACACCGTGGTCGATCCCGACTTCGCCGACCAGCTCGCGACCTGCGGCCCCCTGGCGTCGAAGGCGGTCCAAGCGTTCTTCGACCTGAGCAACCCGGACGAGAGCCCGCTGACCCGGATGGCCGCCGTGCTTGCCACGGCGACACATCGCTTCGCCTATCCGCTCAAGCAGCGCGCCGGACTCAACGTGCCGCTGGTGGGCAACGGCATGTGCCTCGGAACGCGCGTCCTGGCGGAACACGGCTGGGACGCGTTCTCCATCTGCGAAGACTGGGAGATGTACGCCCTGTTGAGCGAGCGCGGCGTCCCCATCGAGTGCGTCCCGACGGCGCACGTCTATGCCCAGGAAGCCCAGTCGCTAAGACAGAGCTCGACCCAGCGGCAGCGCTGGACCGCCGGGAAGCTCACGGTACTCGCGCGCCTGGGGCCGCGGCTCTTACTGAGCCGGCGCATCGGCACGCGTCAGAAGCTCGATGCGATGGCGGAATTGGCCGTGCCCGGGCCGGCGCTGCACCTGGGCATCGTACTGGTGGCGGCTGTAACCGCCGTCGCTCTGCATCCGCCCGGGGCGCTCGCGCTGGTGGCGGCATCGGCTGCCTCGCTGCTGCGACCGGTTGTCTACACCATCGCCGCGCTCGCGCTGCAGCCGGATCCTGCCCAAGCGGTGCGAGCGTTCGCGTTCCTGCCACTCTACGCTGTGTGGCGCCTGGGCGCGGCCGCTCGCGCGCTCCGAATGGTCGGCGACAAGCCGTGGGTCCGCACCGAGCGGCACCAGCAGGGCGGGGCCTAGACAATCGCCCTTCGACGAACGCGCCGGCCTCGGCTACGATCCGAGACCGGCGCGCTCGTTCGCCAGCTACCGATGAAGCGATGCCTGTCGATCAGTGCCCACTGACGTGGACGTGATCGAACCAGTAGTAGTCGTCCTCGCTCTTGCTGCCCCCGATCCCGCCCCACGTGGAAGACATCTTGAACTCCGTCATCGCCCCGCTCGGGAACGGCACTCCGGTGTAGCTCCCGACCAGCTGGCCATCCAGCCACCACTGCACCACGCCCCCGTTGTAGTTGATCAACCACTCGATCCGATGCCACGTCCCCAACTGCACCGGCACGTGCGCCACGTTCGGCTCCAGCCAGTTCGATGGCAGCCCGGGGAACTGCGGGATGACCTTCAGCTCGTAGGGGCCCCCTGGCGTCCCGTACATCGCGATGTACATGTCCCCCCCGCTCCCCGGGAACAGGAACGCGATCTTGTTCACGTTGCTCGCGTGTCCCTGCCACGGATTGCTCACCTTCCACCACATGCCCACGAACACCTGCGACAGGCCCGGCAGGCCGTGCCACTCCGCCGCCGGCCCGGTGCCGCCGGTGAAGCCCACGGGGTACAGGTACTGCAGCACCCCGGTGGGGGAGAACGGCGCCGTCCCATCACTGACGACCGAGCCCAACCCACTGGTGTTATCGGCGATGGTCCATCCGTCTCCGGTGGTCAAGCTGTTGAACCCCTGATCCCCGATTACAGAGGCGCCGCTCGGCTCATGCGGCCACGTCCCCGACGGTGCCGGCTGTGGCTGCTGGGGCTGCTGCGGCGGTTGCGGTTGTTGCGCCTGTCCGGTGGCGGTCGTGCCGCTCGCCGAGTTCGACAGGCTTCCGAACACGGCGTTGACGTTGAGCGTGCCGCGGAACGCAATCAGCTGGAAGCCGTACGCAGTGGCCGGCGACAACCCGAGCACGGTGCACGTCCGCTTACCCCCGATCGCCTTCCCCGCAAGCGGCGTCGCACAGACCCCGCGCGTAACCGCTGGCGCCGAGCCCCACGACAGTGGGCCCACGGCGGAGCGCACGTCGTAGCTCGCCGGGCTCCCGGTGCCATCATTCACCTCGGTGAACGACAGCGTCGCTGAGGTATCCGTCACCCCGGCCACCGCAAGGTCCACCACCGTCCCGGGCTTGGTAATCACCGGTGCAGTCACGGTCACGCTCGCCGTACCCGTGATCCCGCCGCTCGTCGCGGTGACCGTGGCGGAGCCCGCCGCGACCGCCGTCTCGAGCCCGCTACCGTTCACAGCAGCGATGGCTGCATTGCTAGACGTCCAGGTCATGGTGCGTCCGGCCAGCACGTTGCCGCTCGCGTCCTTGAGCGTCGCCACGAACTGCTGCGTGGCGCCCGGGTTCTGACTCAGCGTCGCCGGGCTCACCGCCACCGACGCCACGGGCGCGGGTGCCGGTGCCGCCGTGCTCCCCGTGGCCACGTTCGAGAGGCCGCCGAACACCGCGTTCACGTTGAGCGTGCCGCGGAACGCGATCAGCTGGAAGCCGTACGCCGTCGTGCGCGACAGCCCGAGGACCGTGCACGTCCGCTTGGCGCCGATCGCGCTCCCCGCGAGCGGGGTCGCACAGGTCCCGCGCGCGACCGCTGGCGCCGAGCCCCACGACAGCGGGCTCACGGCGAAGCGCACGTCATAGCTCGCCGGGCTCCCGGTGCCGTCATTCACCTCGGTGAACGACAGCGTCGCCGAGGTATCCGTCACCCCGGCCACCGCAAGGTCCACCACCGTCCCGGGCTTGGTAATCACCGGTGCAGTCACGGTCACGCTCGCCGTACCCGTGATCCCGCCGCTCGTCGCGGTGACCGTGGCGGAGCCCGCCGCGACCGCCGTCTCGAGCCCGCTACCGTTCACAGCAGCGATGGCTGCATTGCTAGACGTCCAGGTCATGGTGCGTCCGGCCAGCACGTTGCCGCTCGCGTCCTTGAGCGTCGCCACGAACTGCTGCGTGGCGCCCGGGTTCTGACTCAGCGTCGCCGGGCTCACCGCCACCGACGCCACGGGCGCGGGTGCCGGTGCCGCCGTGCTCCCCGTGGCCACGTTCGAGAGGCCGCCGAACACCGCGTTCACGTTGAGCGTGCCGCGGAACGCGATCAGCTGGAAGCCGTACGCCGTCGTGCGCGACAGCCCGAGGACCGTGCACGTCCGCTTGGCGCCGATCGCGCTCCCCGCGAGCGGGGTCGCACAGGTCCCGCGCGCGACCGCTGGCGCCGAGCCCCACGACAGCGGGCTCACGGCGAAGCGCACGTCATAGCTCGCCGGGCTCCCGGTGCCGTCATTCACCTCGGTGAACGACAGCGTCGCTGAGGTATCCGTCACCCCGGCCACCGCGAGGTCAACCACGGCCCCGGGCTTGGTGATCACTGGTGCAGTCATGGTCACGCTCGCCGCGCCCGTGATCCCCTCGCTCGTGGCGGTAATCGTGGCGGAGCCCGCGGCAATCGCCGTCTCGAGCCCACCGGCACTCACCGTCGCGACGGCCGGTGCGCTGCTGGTCCAGGTGACCGAGCGCCCGGTCAGCACGTTCCCGCTTGCGTCCTTGAGCGTCGCCGCGAACTGCTGCGTCCCGCCGATCGTCTGGCTGACGCTAGCGGGCGTCACCACCACCGACGCGACCGGAGCGGGCACGCTCCCCCCGCCGCCACTCGCGACCCGGTCCGTGGCGATCGTGAGGTTGTCCACCCACATCGTCTGGTCGGCCGGCGACCCGTCACCGATCCATGGGGCGATGGCGAGTTGATTGAACTTCATGCTGGCATGCGCACCAGTCCGCATCAGCACGTTGGTGCGCTCGATCACGAGCTTCCCGTCGAACCAGTAGCGGATGATCCCGTTCGCTACGCCTTTGCCGCTCTGGATCGCGTTCAGCTTGAAGTACGCCTCCACGAAGTGCCAGTCACCCTTGTAACCGGGCCCGGGGTTGGGCATGAACGACGGCTGACCGGCGCTGAATATCTTCGCGTTCGTATAGTTGCCGTCGCCCTGGTCGTAGCAGCTCGTCGCATATCCGTCGGTATTGCCGTTGCAACCCGCTGCCGCGCGACTCTCGGTCACGCTGGAGAGGTCCACGCCGATCTTGCTCTGATCGACGTTCGCGCCGTCCTGCAGCTGCAAGGCCGGAATCCCGCCGTTCTGGTAGTTGTGCTCGACGTACGCCGTGAGATGCGTGAACGAGAGCCCGGAGTAGACGTCGTTTTCGTTCGTCAGAAACAGGAACTCGTGCGGATGATACGAGCGCCCCGAGCCGACCCAATTGGCGCTGTATTTCACCCAGTAGCTCAAGTAGACCGACTCGGTCTCCTTGAAGAGATGCCGGGCCGCTCCGCCCCACGTGGGGGTCTTGCCACCGACCAGGAAGTGCACCTCCAGGGCGCGGCTTCCGGAAACCTGCTGCGCCGCAGTTGTAGCCATCCCGGTGTTGTCGTACCATCCTCGCAAGGCGAAGGAGGCGTCCTCGAACCCCTCCTGCACGAGCACCGCCGCTGAGGCCGGCGCCGCGCCCGCCGTCGCGCCACTCGCAACATTCGAGAGCGCGCCGAACACCGCGTTCACGTTCAACGTGCCCCGGAAGGCAATCAGCTGAAACTGATAGCTGCTCGCGGGCGCGAGACCGACGACCGTGCAGCTGCGCCGGGCGCCGATCGCGCTGCCGCTGACCGGCACTGCGCAGTTGCCCCGAGCGACGCTCGGAGCCGAGCCCCAGGAGATCGGGGTCAGGGCGTAGCGGACGTCGTAGCTCGCGGGATTCCCGGCGCCATCGTCGACTTCGGTGAAGGAAAGGGTAACGGAGGTATCGGTTACCGCGCTTACTGTGAGATCGGCTACTGGGGTGGGCCTGCCGTCAATCGTGGCGTAGCTCGGGTGGGCAGGGCCGTTCATCGGATCGGTTGGCTCGCAAGCGAAAGCCGCGGCGGCCGCAAGAATCAAGGCGCGCGATCGGGTCCGAGCCACCCGCTTCGACAGCTTGAACAGGTAGGGCATTGGTGCACTCCTTCAACAATTGGTTTTCAGACGACAACAGAGCCGCCCGCGAATGACTGGTGCTGTCGCTGGCGGCCCGGCGGACGTGGCGATGCCTGCTCGCTGTAGTCCCGTGACTCTGCGTCACCGCCTTTCAGCGGCTTTGCTCTTTGCAGCGTAATCGATTCTCTTGCGGCTCACCCAGCGTTGCCTACGCCGGCCTTCACTCCGTTCTGCTGCGGTGCGTTTCCATCTCAGTGCCCACTGACGTGGGCGTGATCGAACCAGTAGTAGTCGGTCTCGCTCTTGCTGTCGCCGATCCCGCCCCACGTGGACGACATCTTGAACTCCGTCATTGTCCCGCTCGGGAACGGCACTCCGGTGTAGCTCCCGATCAGCTGGCCATCCAGCCACCACTGCACCACGCCCCCGTTGTAGTTGATCAACCACTCGATCCGATGCCACGTCCCCAACTGCACCGGCACGTGCGCCACGTTCGGCTCCAGCCAGTTCGATGGCAGGCCGGGGAACTGCGGGATCACCTTCAGCTCGTAGGGGCCCCCCGGCGTCCCGTACATCGCGATGTACATGTCCCCCCCGCTCCCCGGGAACAGGAACGCGATCTTGTTCACGTTGCTCGCGTGTCCCTGCCACGGATTGCTCACCTTCCACCACAGCCCCACGAACACCTGGCTCAGGCCCGGCAGGCCGTGCCACTCCGCCGCCGGCCCCGTCCCGCCGGTGAAGCCCACGGGGTACAGGTACTGCAGCACCCCGGTGGGGGAGAACGGCGCCGTTCCATCACTGACGATCGAGCCCCACCCATTGGTGTTATCGACGATGCTCCAACCGTCGCTGGTCGTCAGGGTGTTGAATGGCTGATCGCCGATCACCGCGGCGCTGCTCGGCTCATGCGGCCACGTCCCCGCCGGCGGCGGGGGCGGGTCCGCAGTGACGGCGAGACTCGCTGTCCCGCCTTGCCCCTCGCTCGTCGCGCTAACGGTGCTTGTGCCCGCCGCCAGCCCCGTCATCAGCCCCGTGCCAGACACCGTCGCGGTCAGCGGCGCGCTCGAGCTCCAGCTCACGGTCCGCCCGCTCAGGACATTTCCGTTCGCATCTTTCAGTGTGGCTGTGAATTGCTGTGTACCTCCCACCGCGACGCTCGCGCTGCCGGGACTCACGCTCACCGAGGCGACCGGCTTAGGCGTTCCCGCGGCGGTCGTGGCGCTCGCCACATTTGACAGGCTCCCGAACACCGCGTCGACGTTCAGCGTGCCCCGGAAGGCGATGAGTTGGAAGCCGTACGCCGTCGAGGCGGACAACCCGAGCACCGTGCACGTCCGCTTGGTGCCGATCGCGCTCCCCGCGAGCGGCGTTGCACACGTGCCGCGGGCAACTGCCGTCGCGGAGCCCCACGAGATCGGGGCCACTGCGAACCGGACGTCGTAGCTCGCCGGCTGACCCGCCCCGTCGCTCACTTCGGTGAAGGAGAGCGTGACTGACGTGTCGGTCGCTCCGGCCACTGCGAGGTCCGTCACAGCACCAGGTGCACCCGGCGGCGGTGGCGGCGCGACCACGGTCAGCGTCGCCGTACCGGTCTTCCCCTCGCTCATCGCCGTAATGACCGCCGAGCCTGCCGCGAGGCCTGTGACGAGCCCGCTGCCGCTCACCGATGCCACGGACGGGTTCGAGCTGGTCCAGCTCACCGCCCGCCCGGAAAGCGTGTTGCCGCTCGCATCCTTGAGCGTTGCAGCGAGCTGTTGGGTCTGGCCGACCTGGATCGTAGCGGAACCTGGGGTCACGGCCACCGAAGCGACTGGGACATTCATGACGGTCATCGAGGAGGTGCCGGTCTGCCCTTCGCTCGTCGCCGTGATGATCGCCGACCCGACCGCCGCCGCGGTCACAAGCCCGCTGCCGCTCACCGTCACCACCAAGCCGTTGGAGCTCGCCCACGTCACGGCCCGCCCCGACAGGGGGCTCCCACTCCCGTCCTGCGGAGTCGCCGTCAGCTGCACCGTCTGCCCGACCTGAATGCCAGCCGAGGCTGGCGTTACGGCCACCGCAGCGACCGGCACCGTCGTCACGGCGATCGCCGCCGTGCCGCTCTGTCCCTCGCTCGTCGCCGAGAGGGTCGCCGAGCCCGGCGCGATGCCTGTGACGAGCCCGCTGCCGCTCACCGTTGCCACCGACGGGTTCGAGCTCGACCAGCTCACGGCTCGCCCGGAAAGCGTATTGCCGCTCGCATCCTTGAGCGTGGCGGCGAGCTGCTGCGTCTGGCTGACCTGGATCGTGGCGGAGGCAGGGGTCACCGCAACTGAAGCAACCGAGACGTTCGAGACGCTAATGGAGGAGATGCCACTTTGCCCTTCGCTCGTCGCCGTGACGGTCGTTGACCCCGTCGCGAGGCCCGCGACGAGCCCGCTGCCGCTCACCGTCGCCACCGATGGGTTGGAGCTCGACCAGCTCACCGCTCGTCCCGTCAGCACGGCGCCCGTCGAGTCCTTCGTCGTCGCGAAAAGCTGGACCGTCTGGCCCACCTGCGCGCTCGCTGAGGCGGGGCTCACGGTCACGGACGCCACCGGCACCGGCGTCACGGTCACCACGGCAGTGTCGGAGCCTCCCGGGTGCCCCGTGGCCGTGACCTTGACCTTGCCGGTGTCCGAGCCGGGCTTGTAGCGCCCGTAGTGCTTGCCGTTGCTCGTGCTGGTGTCCGTGATGCTGCCGCTGGTGACGCTCCAGCTCACGGCCACGGTGGCCGTGTCGCCGGTGGCCGCCAGGCCGACGGCGGTGAAGTCTGCGACCTGATTCTGCCGAAGGGTGAGGATCTTGGGGGAAAGCACGAGCCGTGAGACTGTGCCCGTCGCTGGATCGGTAACCGTGAGGGACCGCTCGCACCCGACGATCGCCGCGACGGCGAGCAACGCCGTCGAGACGACCATGGTTCGGTCTTTCAGGAGGGCCAACCGGCATGAGAGCTTATGCTTAAACGTCATAGCTGCTCCGTCTCCATCCTCTGCGTGGTCGAGAGGATGAGAGCGACCGGTCGCATCCGCGCCAGGCGTTGGGAAAGCTTGAACGTAAATGTCATATGTTGCGCTCCCGCAACAGTCACGGCCAAAAAAAAACGCCAGCTTCGACCTAATGTCGATTCGCTGGCGGCCCGGCGGACGTAGCGACTCGCGTCGCCTTAGTCCCGTAACTCTGCGTCACCGTCTTTCGACGGCTTTGCTCTGAGCAGCGTCGTCAATTGTCTCGGGCGTCAGTGCCGAGACCCGCTGCGCTGTTGCGCGGCCACCACTACACCGGCTCCACCCCGCAGCGGGTGCGCCACAGTAGCGCCCCCCCCGCGAATCGCGCAAGTGGTGCACGCTAGAGGAGCAGGAGAACCTACAGTTGGAGGGTCAGGGCAGGCATAGGGGCTGCATTTCGGTGCACTGCAAGGGTTTAAGATAGAAACAAGCGCAGCCGGGCCGTCATCGTCCGCTGATGTGGACGTGATCGTACCAGTAGTAGTCGACCTCGGTCTTTGCGCTCCCGACTCCGCCCCAGATCGCGCTCAGCTTGTAGACCGACAGCGGCCCGTTCGGGAACTGGACGTTGAAATAGTCGCCGATAAGCTTACCGTCCAACCACCAGCGCACGATGCCATTCGGTGGATCGGTGGTGGTGTTGTAGATGAGCAGCCATTCGATCCGATGCCACTGGCCCAGCGTCACCGGCACGCGGTTCACGTTTGGGACGAGCCAGTCGGAGGCGAGATTAGGGAATTGCGGCAACACGCGCAGCTCGTACGCGCCGCCTGGTGGCCCGTACATTCCGAGGTAGATGTCTCCCCCGCCGGACGGGAACAAGAACTCGATCTTGTTGACGTTGCTCGGGTGCCCCTGCCACGGGTTGCTCGGCTTCCACCAGACCCCGACGAACACTTGACGCAGCCCTGGTAGGTCCCGCTCCTCCGCGCCCGGTCCGCCGCCGCCCGAGAACCCGATCGGATAGACGTACTGCACGACGCCCGGGGGGGACAGCGGTGCCTGGGGATCGGTCCCTAGCGTGACGAGTCCACTGACATTATCGATCAAGCTCCAGCCGTCCCCGTTGAGCGCGGTGAAAGGATTGTCGCCGATCACCCGGAATCCCGCGGGCTCGTTGGGCCACGGCCCGGCGCCCGGACGAACCACCGTGATGAGCCCCGACCCACTATGCTCTTCCGACACTGCGGTGATCGTTGCGGTGCCGGGCGCTACAGCGGTCACGAGCCCCGTCGAGTCGACGACCGCGACACTCGGGTCACTGCTCGTCCAGGTGACCGCTCCACCGCTCAGACTGTCCCCCGCTGAATCGCGCAGCATCGCGTGGAACGGCCATGAGCCCTCGATCGGCAGTGTGGCGGTGTCTGGCCGTACTGCCACCGAGGCGACACGTCGCCGGGGTAGCACGCGCACGCTTGCCGTTCCGGCCAGTCCCCACATACTGCTGCTCGCCGTGACCGAAAAACGCCCGACCGCCGTGCCGGCGGTGAAGACGCCGTCGGGCGTAATCGTCCCGCCGCTGGCGCTCCACACGACGGGCCCGTTCATGTGACGCCCGTCAGAGGTTAGGCCGTAGGCGGTGAAGCTTTGCGTTTCCCCGGGCAAGAGCGACGTAGTCGCAGGTTCCACGACGAACTGCACCACCTTCGTACTAGGCGGTGGCGGGGGCGGGGGTACAACGGGCCGGGTCGCATCTTCCGCCAGACACCCTGCGGCGAGCGTGAGGGCAAGCGAGATGGCGGCGCACCGCCGTGCGGGGCGAGTTACCCGAACGTGGGCAGCTGGAAGCGTGGTCACGACGGACGCGGCCGTTGTTGCGGTGGACGTCGCGGACGCCGTCTCCGGCGCGGCGGCAGTAACGAGCGCCGCGGTGATCGCGGCGGTGGCCATTCGTTCGAACATAGGAAGCGCGCCGGTCATCTGGCAAATGTCAAGTGGGCGCCACAAGTCCCGCGCCGCCCAGGTCACTACACAGGGGGGCACGGTGCTTGCTCCAGCATCGCGTCCGAACGTTTCCGCAAGGTTCATGCTTCGCGCTGCCTACTATACCGGCCTACGGGTGGTGGGGGTTCCCGCCCTGGTGCGACGACTCCGCGACGCGAGCGTCATTCTGTGCTACCACAACGTGTGGCCCGCACGCAACGCTCCGCCGGGCGGCGACCGTGCGGTGCATCTCTTGCTCGATCATTTTGCCGAGCAGCTGCGTTGGCTCGCGCGGAGCTACAACGTGGTACCTTTGCGCGAGCTCGTCGAACGCCTGAATCGAGGCCGGTCGCTCCGCGGCCTCGCTGCTCTCACGTTCGACGACGGCTACGCGGGGGTGTTCGAACATGCCTGGCCGCTGCTGCTCGAGCTCGGCCTGCCGGCGACGGTGTTCATCGTCGGCGGCGCGGCAGACACAGGCGACCCGTTCTGGTGGGACCATCCCGCCGTCGCCGAGCGCGCCACGCCTGAGCGTCGCCAGGAGTGGCTAACGGCGTTGCGCGGCGATCGTGAGGGAATCGTCTCCGCGGTCGCGGCGGTCGCTCCACCGGACCTTCCACCGGCGCAGCGGCCGGCCGGTTGGGACACGATCGCTCGCGCCGCAGATGCTGGCCTAGCGCTCGGCGTGCACTCTGCGACCCATCGCACTCTGACCGAGCTGGACGACGTCGAGCTCGCAGCCGAGATCACATCGAGCTGGGAAGCGATTCGGTCGCGCACTGGCACCCGGCCCGAGTTTTTCGCCTACCCGTACGGCCGGTGGGACGCGCGCGTGCGAGACGCCGTGCGGGCAGCAGGCTACCGCGGCGCGGTCACGCTCGATTACGGGCTCGTGCATGGGCACGCCGATCCCTGGGCGCTCCGCCGCGTGAACGTCCCCGCTGCCATCTCCCAACCGGCATTCGAGGCCTGGGCGGCCGGGCTCTGCCCCCGGCGCCACCCTGCGGGATGAGACGCAACGGCGCCCTCCCGATTCGGGGCGCGCGCGTCGCGCATCTCATTGAAACGGACGGCCCCGGCGGCGCCGAGCGAATGCTGGCGCAGCTGGCGGGAGAGTTGCAAGCCGGGGGGTGCCCGGGCGTCGCGTTCTTGCCCGCGGGTCAGGAGGGCTGGCTCAGTCGCGAGCTGGCCGCGGCCGGGATCGCCGTCGAGTACTTCCAGCTCGACCGCCCCTTGTCCGCCAGACTCGCCGCCTCGCTCGCGGCGGGATTCAGGCGCCACCGGATCGATCTCGCGCACAGTCACGAGTTCACGATGGCCTTCTACGGTGCATGGGCCGCCCGGCGTGCCCGCGTGCCGCACGTCATCACGATGCACGGCAGCCGCTACTACGCCGGGCGGCTGCGCCGCAAGCTCGCCCTTCGGGCCGCGGCGGGATTGAGCGGGGGTATCGTCGCGGTGTCCCAGGCGCTCGCCGGCCAGCTGAGTCGCGACCTGTGGATCCGCTCCACCCGGATCACGACCATTCCCAACGGCGTCCGCTTCGACCCTCTCGCCGAGTCGACGATACGTTCCGAGCTCGCGCTGTCGCCCGAGGATCACCTCGTCGTGACCGTCGGCAACCTCTACCCAGTCAAGGGGCATCGTGTCCTGCTGGACGCAGCCGCGCTGCTGTCGTCACAGCATCCGAACCTGCATGTCGCCATCGCCGGCCGCGGCGAGCTCGCCGCCGCGTTGGCGGAGCAGGCGCGCGAGCTCGGTTTCGCCGGCCGACTCCACCTGCTGGGACTACGCAGCGACGTGGCGAACGTGCTCGCGGCGGCGGATGTCTTCGTGCTGCCGTCCCTGTCCGAGGGCTTGCCGCTCGCGCTGCTCGAGGCGATGTGCGCCGCCCGCCCGATCGTCGCGAGCGCGGTGGGCGAGGTGCCCGTTGCCCTCGCGGCGGGCGCCGCCGGGCTCCTGGTCGAGCCCGGCAATGCCACGGCGCTCGCCGCGGCGCTGCACCGCGTGCTCGCCAACCGGTTCGAGGCACAGTTGCTCGGCAAGAGCGCTCAAGCGCGCGCCGCGGCGGAGTACGGCATCGCGCGCATGGTGACGCGTTACGCCGCGTTGTATGAGCGATTGCTGTGCAGGCGGCGCGATCCGCTATGAAGGGTTGGAAAGTACGCAGCTTACAACGTTAATGCACAGCTCGCGCGCAGCGGGGATGTTTGCAAGCGCGTCCAACCCTCTTATGCATCGATACCGTTTCCACTTTGGTTGTAGCCCTGACGCGCGAACCAGACGCTCGAATCGGCCAACGGTCATGCGATTGAGCCCGCCCTCCACCTCCTCGTACCGTTGCGCGCCGTCTGATCGAAACCGACTCCGGACCCGCATGACGGTGCGCTCCGAGAAGAGCAGGTGAACCCAAGGGAGGTTCGTAAAGAAGTACATGTGACTACCGTACGGGGCGAGCCATGGCGGCCCGAAGGTAATCAGGACCAAGCCTCTGGGTCGCACCGCATGCCGCAACTGTCGCAGGGCGCTCGCCGGGTCTGCCAAGTGTTCGAAGCTGTTTTGAGAAATGGCGACGTCGAACCCGCCCAACATGTCCGGGCCGATGCTGTGCGCGAATCCGAGCCGGCCGGTCGGAAGGGAGTGCCGGGCTGCGAGGTCGCGCGCTGTTCGAAGACACCTCTCGTTCGTGTCTACGCCCAGAACGTAGCCTGCGCCACCTTGTGCCATAGCCAGTGCCTGCCAGCCGTTGCCGCACCCGAAATCCAGCACGCCCTTGCCTCCGATCATAGCGTCGAACCCCGGGAACTCGCGTCGCAGTAGGTCGAGGGCGTTGGCGTCGTTCCACTCCTCCACGCCGCCCGAAAGATCGGTCCCGTTCGTGGGGCGCGATAACAGAGCGAGCAATCTCTCCGCGAGCCTCAGGGGGGCAGGTTCCATGCTGATGCCTACACCGGTGCTCTGCAAGAACAGCGCCTGGGAAGGGCTGAACTCCCAACGCTACGAACGATTAGCGCGGCCGTCAGCTAACTGCAGCGTTCCACCAGCCGCGCCAGCGCTTCTCGCTCCGCGGCGCTGACGAGCGAGTGTGTGGGCAGCGTGACGAGCTGACGCACCAGCTCCTCGGCACCCGGCCAGCGGCCGCTCGCGCGCGTCAGCCGCTCGCGTACCGGTGGGGGGGCGGCGAGGGTCGTGGGATACCCCGGGGTGACGCCGAGGCGCCGGGCCAAGCGCGGATCGGGGAGCCCCGCGAGACCGTTCGGGACTCGCAGCGGCAAGCGCAGAAATCCCGGCGTGCCGGCGCGTGGCGGCGCGACGGCCCGCACACGCGAATCCGGAGGAATCCGCGCCAGCAGCGCTTCGGCGTTCGCCTTCCGGACCGCCGCCTCCCGCGTAGCCAGCGGCAGCGTTCGCTCGAGCAGCGCCGCCGCCGCGCGGGTCATACCGCGCGGCGCACTCGGCGCGCGATAGCGCGTCTCCCCGAGATGCAGGAACGGAATAGCTGCCGGCAGGCGGTATAGCGCCGGGCGACCGAGCAGCGATTGGGCGGTCGCGCTGCCGAGCGCCGCGAGCTCGTGGGACAGACCCGGCGAACGGGCGGTGGCAAGGTGGCCGTCCAACGGGAAGCGGCGCATCAAGAGCGCCCCACCCCGGCCGCCCGTCCACCCCTTCCCCCGCCCGAAGCTCAGCACACTCAACGCCCCATGACTCCCGAGCGGCGAGCCGCGCCACAACGCCCCCTGGCCCTGGGCCGCGTCCTCGATCGCCAGCGCGCCGAACGCCGCCAGGCAGCGCTCGATCGCGTCCCAGTCCACCGGGATCCCGAACAGCGGCGCGACGACGACGACGCGCGCGCCCTCTGCCAGCGTCGCCGTCACAGATTCGAGGTCAGGCGCGAGTGTCCACGGATCCACGTCGTACAGGGCGATATGCACGTCCGCGCCGACGGCCGCGGTGGCGACGTCGTAGCACGTGAACGCCGGCAGCGCCACGACGCACGGCTCGCCCACGACCCGGACCGCGACCCGAATCGCGAGGTCCAAGGCATGCGTGCCGCTCCCCAGCAGCACCGCCTCCCGGGCGGGGTACAGCGCTCGGAGCAGTCGCTCGACGCGCGGTCGCGGGTCGTCCCGGCCTCTGAGGGCTTGGGTTGCGGCGCGCCAGGCGGCATGCAAGGTGAGTGGCGAATACGCGGGAAGCTGGCGCCACAGCGGCCCGCGGCGCGCGCCAGCTGCCACCGAGGTTACGACGTCCCGGCCTCCCCGGGGCCGCCGGCGCGGCACCAGCTCCGCGAGCCGGTTCATGGCAGCTGACGGGCGAGCAACGGACCGATGCGAGTCGTCACAGCGAGCGGCAGGCGTCGCCACACCGCCGACGCCAGCCGGTAGGTGGGGCGCTCAGGAGACGGCGTGGCGACGACATTGCGCGCCGACCACTGCAGCCACGGCAGCGGGACGTCCGCCCCGCCCCATTGCTGCTTGAAGCGGTGGGTGCCGCTGCCGGCGGTGCAGCGGCCGAAATCGAACACCCGCACGCCCCGCGCCATCATCTGCTCCATGAACGACCAGTACAGCAGCATGTTCGGCGCGCTGCGGTTGTGCTCTCGCAGCGACGACGCCCACGTCATCTCGAACTCATCGCGCCACGCGAACCCGCAGCCCGCCGCGATCGGTTGCGCGCCGCGGTACACAGTCCCGAACACTACGAGCCCGCCGAACGTCGCGGCGAGACGCTCGAAGAACGCGTGCGGCAGCACCGGTGTGCCCAGGCTCCGCATGTTGCGCGCCAAGACGTCGTAAAACGCGTCGAGCTGCTCCGGGCCGAACCGCGCGACCAGTCCTTCGCGCTGCGGGCGCCGGATCTGGCTCCGCAGCTTCGGATCGAATGTGCCCCACAGCGCCTCCGCGGAGTCCGGCAGCTCGAGCCGCACCGTGAGCTTGCGCTGTGACAGGCGCAGCTCGCACGATACGACGTGTCGCATGCGCAGCTCCAGGAGATCGACCCCAAGGTGTCGGGCGAGCGCCGCTGCGTGCTCGACCAGCGCCGCCACGGCGTCGGGCGCCCCGACGGGTCCGCCCGCGTTCAGGAACGGCAGCGACACGAGATAGTCACCGAACAGCGGGCTGCGCACGCGCACCAGGGGCAGGATGCCGCGCCACGCGCCCGCATCGTCGCACGCGACCGTGTAGAGGCACTCGTGCCCCAGGACGTCCTCCATGACCGTGCGCCACCCGGCCAGGTGGCAGAACGTGCTCTCGGGAGCGGCCGCGGCGAACGCGTCCCATACCGAGAGGCTGCCGTCGAGGGGTGCGAGCGAGATCATGCGCGGACCAGCGAGTCGGCCAAGTGGGGAAGCGACTCCGCAATCGCGGTGAAGCGGAATTCCCCGAGGAGACGCTCGAGCCGCGGCAGCGTGCGGCGCAGCCCGCCGTAGTGCCGTACCCGTGTCCACCAGGAGACCCCGAGGCGCGGCTGCTCCGGATCGAGCTCCCAGGGATGGATGTAGAACGTGCCGGGCGCGCCGCGCCGCTCGCAGTCCCGCAGCGCCGCGCGGACGAGGGCGTACGGGAGCAGCCGAAAATACGCGCCGCCGCCCGCAGGGAGGTTCGCGCCCCAACGCCGCAGCGTGGTCGGCGGCACTTCCGCGATCCGACCGATCGGCCGCTCCAGCCAGTGCGGGTCGCGCTGCCCGTTGGCATAGCCGTAGCCCGGCCGGCGCACGGGGAACAGACTCGAGTCGTAGCGGTAGCCCTCCTCGATAAGGACATCGAGCGCCCACTCGCGACCCGGCACGATCGAAAAGCTCGGGGCGCGGAACCCGAGCACCGGCGCGCCGCTCAGGTCTTCGAGCACGTACTTCGCCCGCCGCACGGAATCGCGGAATGCTGGGGGCGACTGTTCGGTAACGCGAGCATGATCCCAGCTGTGCGACGCGACCTCGTGGCCCGCGCGCGCGATCCGCTGCACGAGATCGGGATGCCGCTCCGCCACCCAGCCGACCACGAAGAACGTGCCCCGGGCCTCGTGGCGCGCCAGCAAATCGAGCAGCCGGGACAGGCTCTCAGTGAGGCGGGATTCGAAGCGACCCCAATCGCTGCGCGGCACGCGCGATTCGAACGCCGACACCTGGAAGTATTCTTCGACGTCGACGGTGAAATGGTGCTTGATCACATGGGCGTTGGGTGCAACGCGTGTGCCTGAATTGGCGCGCAGGGCGCCGTGAAAACCGGGGGGCACACACCACACCGTGTTGCGGCGACGCCACGTCGGTCCCGCGCCTCGACGGGGAGACTCAGACTATCGCGCCACTCCCAAGGTTCGCGCGGACGGCTGGGAGCCGGCGGCCACGGCTCCACAGACCCCGGCGAGCGGCCCTTTCGATGCCAGCTGATCAGCGAGATGCTTGGCAGCGATCTCGTAACCGCGCGCGGACGGGTGCCCGTCGTACGGGAGCAGGTACAGGGTTGCGACCGACAGTCTGCTGGCGACCAGCGGCGAGAGCAGGTCGACTACTGGAAGGCCTGTCGCGGTTCCGGCTTGCGTCGCCCACGTGACCTGCCCGCGCACCGAGTCCTGTGTCACCGCGTGATGGGAGGGGAACACCGCCAGCACCAGCGGGATGCCCCGGGCCGCGAGCGTGTTCCGCAGGGCGGCCAGCGCGCGGCGGTAGGCGTTTCGGAGGCGGGGCGTCGTCGAATCGGCCCGACCTGCCGCCGTCCAGTCGATCCGCACCGGGTGCGCACGGGCCTGGGACGTTGCGCGCACCTGCAGCGCGAAATTCCACAGGGCGGTGTGCCGTAGCAACGGATAGAACACTGACAGCGGGAAGCGGGACTTGTCGCGCCGGTTCTCGGCGAGGCGATCCCACGTCGCGGGCCGGTTCAGGTCGTCGACGTCGTTCTCGCTGAACAGCAACACCACGAGATCGGGCGATACGCGGAGCCCGCGCTCGATCATCTTCGCTTCGTCCACGATCGTGGCGTCGTCGAGCCCTGCGTTCACGACCCGCACGGTGCCGCAGCGTCCATTGAGCCGCTGCTCCAGCTGCGCGGGGAGCGTCTGGTCGTCGTTCACGAAGTCTCCGTACGCAAACGAGTCGCCGGTGAACAGAATGCGAAACTCCCCGGGCCGCTTGACCAGCGGAAACCCGGGGCCGCGGTAGCCCAGCGCATTGGTAGTCACATGGTGCGGCAAACGCCGGTCGCGACGATCGACTAGGTCCTGATCCGGCAGCAGGATCCCGGGTATCGACTGGAATTGGGCTTCCGTCACCGTCGCCACGCCATCCGGCGGCGCCAGGCCGAGCAGCCGCAGCCCGACCTCCGCGAGCGCTAAGGCCACGACCACGCCGAGCCCCACAGCGGTACAGCGTATCAGCAGCTGCCGCATACTCCCGCACCCCCCGGGTGACCCGTTGCGCGCATCCCGCAACGGCCGTGCCCCAGCGTTTTCCTGGGCTGCATGCCGCGATTTGCGGGCGCAGGTAGAACGGCTGTCGCGGCCACGCCACATTAGGCCCAGCCAGCGCTGGCAGACCCGCGTTCCCAAGCAGTGTCCCGTCAAAGACTTGAGCCAACGCTGCCCGGGGCCGTCTGAGTAGCGCGCCGTTTGCCGTCAGGGGCGCCGGACCGACTCTGGATACCATGGCAACCACGCACATCCTCGGCCTCTCGGCCTTCTATCACGACAGCGCGGCGTGCCTGCTCAGAGACGGCGACATCGTCGCCGCCGCCCAGGAGGAGCGCTTCACCCGCAAGAAGGGTGACCAGGCGTTTCCTGCGAACGCCGTGCGGTACTGCCTCGCGGCCGGTGGCATCACCGCGCGCGACCTCGCGTACGTCGGGTTCTACGACAAGCCGCTGCTCAAGTTCGAGCGTATCCTCGAGACCTATTTGGGCGTCGCGCCCCGCGGCTTTGCGCAATTCCGTTTGGCCGGACCGCTGTGGATGAAGGAGAAGCTGTTTCTCGATCGCGAGATCCGCGGCGCCCTCGGGTACGAAGGCGAGATCCGTTACGCCGAGCATCACGAATCGCACGCCGCGAGCGCGTTCTTCCCCTCGCCGTTCAAGGAGGCGGCGATCCTCACCATCGACGGTGTGGGCGAGTGGGCGACGGCGTCTTTCGGGGTCGGACACGGCAACGAGGTCGAGCTGTTCCAAGAGCTGCACTGGCCCGATTCGCTCGGCCTGCTGTACTCGGCGTTCACCTACTATACCGGCTTCAAGGTGAACTCCGGGGAATATAAAGTCATGGGTCTCGCGCCCTACGGTGAGCCCAAGTACGTCGACGTGATCCTACGCGAGCTGATCGACCTGCGCGACGACGGCTCCTTCACGCTCAATCAGAAGTATTTCAACTATCTCACCGGTCTCACGATGACCAACGGCGCGTTCGACGCGCTGTTCGGCGGGCCGCCGCGCGAGCCGGAATCCAAGCTGACTCAGCGCGAGATGGATCTGGCCCGCTCTGTCCAGGTCGTGTGCGAGGAGATCATGCTGCGCATGTGCCGCACGGTGCACCGCGAGACCAGGATGGAGAACCTTTGCCTCGCTGGTGGGGTCGCGCTCAACTGCGTGGCCAACGGGCGCATCCTGCGCGAGGGCCCCTTCAAGGGGCTGTGGATCCAGCCCGCTGCCGGCGACGCAGGGGGGGCGCTCGGCGTGGCGCAGCTGATCTGGCACCGCTACTGCCGGCAACCGCGCGCCGTCGTGTCCGGCAGCGACGGGATGAAGGGTGCGTATCTCGGCCCCGAGTTCTCCCCTGAGGAGATCGCGGCCTACCTCACGTCGCAGGGCGCGGTCTCCGCGCGCCTCGAGCGCGCTTGCCTCCTGCGGCGTGTCGCGGAGCTGCTCGCCCAAGACAAGGTCGTGGGCTGGTTCGACGGGCGCATGGAGTTCGGTCCGCGGGCGCTGGGCGCGCGCAGCATCCTGGGTGACCCGCGCAGCCCGCGCATGCAAGCCCAGATGAATCTGAAGATCAAGTTCCGCGAAGGGTTCCGGCCGTTCGCGCCCAGTGTGCTGCGCGAACGGGTGGACGACTACTTCGAGCTCGCCTGCGACTCCCCGTACATGCTGCTCGTCGCCCCCGTGAAGCGGGAGCGCCAGATCCCGATGAGCGACGAGCAAGGGCGGCTGTGGGGAATCGACAAGCTCAACGTGCCGCGCTCGGATATTCCGGCGGTTACGCACATCGACTACTCGGCGCGCGTCCAAACCGTCGCCCGAGACACCAACCCGAATTACTACGACCTGATTCAGGGATTCGAGCGGCTGACGGGCTGCCCGGTCCTCGTGAACACGTCGTTCAACGTGCGCGGCGAGCCGATCGTCTGCACGCCCGCCGATGCGTACCGCTGCTTCATGCGGACGCACATCGATTACCTCGTGCTCGGACCGTTCCTGCTGGATAAGACGGATCAGCCCGAATGGAAGGAGAGCGGCGACTGGAGACGCGAGTTCCAGCTCGACTGAGCCGCGCTGAAGGGCGCCGCTTCGGGCTCACGCTCGGCGCCGCGTTCGTGGTGCTCGGCGTCGTACTCGCCTGGCGGGGACGCGCCGGCGCCGCCCTCGGGACAGCCGCGCTGGGTGCCGCTCTGCTGCTCGCCGGGCTGGTGCTACCCACCCGCTTGGGACCGGTGCAGCGGGCTTGGATGGGACTGGCCGCCGCCCTCTCACGGGTCACGACGCCGGTTTTTCTCGGGGTGGTGTACTTCGGAGCGATCCTGCCGATGGGCCTGCTGCTCCGCGCCCTCGGTCGGAACCCGCTCGCGCACCCCGGGCCGCAGGCAAGCCGCTGGATCGCCCGGCCCGTCGAGGCGCGCAGTCGGCGCGACATGGAACGTCAATTCTAAGAGGAGATGTCCAGATGAGTCAGACGAGTCTCGCCGCGGAGTTGTGGGCTTTCATGCGCGCGCGCAAGAAGTGGTGGCTGCTGCCGATCATCGCAGTGATGGTGGGTGTGGGCGCCCTGCTGCTCTTCGCGCACGCGTCGGTGTTGGCGCCCTTCATCTACACGATCTTTTGACCGCCTACACGATCTTTTGACCGCCGTCACTGGGCGGCCCGCTGCACGCGCAGCAGCACCGTCGCGTCACGCAACCGCGGAGTGGCGGTCGCGACGAACTCGCACCGATCCAGCACCTGCGGCAACGCGACGGCGCTGCCGCCGACCGCTGCCGTGCCGTCGGCGGCTTCGAGGAAGTATCCCCAGCCGCCCGCGCGCAGCACGCGGTGCATCTCCCGCACAGCCGCGGTCGGGTCGGCGCAGCGCGCCAGTGCAAACCGGGATAAGACGCGGTCGAAGCTGCCGTCGGGCCACCCAAGGCTACGCCCGTCCCACGGGCGAAACTCCAGCTTGCCGGGCACGGCCCGCAGGCGATTCGCGAGCGCGACGAGCGCTACCGAAGTATCTACGCCACAGGCGTAGCCCTTCGTCATCCGTCGCCACGCCTCTTCCACGGCCCAACCGTCTCCACACTCTACCACGAGAACGTGCTCCCACGCGCCGATCCGAATCTCGTCGAGAACGAGGAGATCGAGCTCACGCGGCACGCTCCGCTCGTCCCTGCCCGCCGGGGATGGCTCGCGTCGCTCTCGCAGTGCGGCAAGATCGCTGGGACTCACGTTGGCTCGTACTGGCAACCTGCGTGCCTGTAACGCGGCCGCGCACAAGGGCCGGGTATCAAGGCCACTCGGTGTGTGGCGGTGGCGCAACGGACTTCTCCGCTCCTGCCCCGCTCCCCACACCCTACGGGCGCAGCGACGTGCTGCGCGGCCACCACCGGTGGTTGGCACCAGCTATGCAGGCGTAACCCCCATGCGCTTTGCCATCCTCTCCGACATCCACGCGAATTGCGACGCGCTCGCCGCCGTGCTCGCCGACGTCAACCGGCAGGACGTTCAAGTCGTCGTCCATCTGGGTGACGTCGTCGGGTACAACACCCGCCCGCGCGAGACGCTGGCGCTGCTGCGCGAGCACGCGATCGCGGGCGTGCGCGGCAACCACGACCTCATGGCGATCGGCAAGCTGCCTGCGGACCAATGTGGCCCCGTCGGCCGCAAGGCCATCAGCTGGACGCGCAAAGTGCTCACCGAATCCGACTGCGACTATCTCGCCAGCTTGCCGGCCGAGCTCCGTCTCGCGGGAGGCATGCTGTGCGTGCACTCCGCGCTGGGCGATCCCGTGGTCCGATTACACTCCCGGGAGCAGTTCGCGGAGGAGGCCGAGGTGCTGCTGCAGTTTGACGCCGAGCTGCGGGTCTGCTTCACCGGCCACACGCACCTCGCGCAGCTGGTGGAGGTCGGGGCAAACGGGGTGGTGCGGCGGGTGCCGGCGGCGGACGTGGAACTCGACCCCGAGGCGTTCTGCTTCATCAATCCCGGCAGCGTCGGCCAACCCCGCGACGGCGACGAACGGGCCGCCTACGCGGTATTCGATCCGGACACCCGGCGCCTGTCGTTTCACCGCGTCGCGTACGACGCTCGCCAGATCATGCGCGACAACGCCCGCCGCGGCATCAAGATCGGGCCGCGGACCGGCGCGACCGGATCGCTGCTCGCCCGGCTCTTGGACGCGGCCCCGTGAGCGCGCCCCCCCCCAAGGTCCTGGTCACGGGCGCCGATCAGCACCAGGGGCTCGCGGTGATCCGCGGTCTCAGCCTCGCCGGCATTCCGGTGATCGCGTGCGGGGCGAGCCGCTGGAGCATGGGATTCCACTCGCGCTTCGCGGTCGAGCGCGCCCGCTACACACCGCCGTTTCAAAGCCCGCCGCGCTTCATCGATACGACCTGCTACGCATCATTCGCCGGACCGAACCGGCGCTCGTCATCCCGACGGTCGAGTCCACGCTCGTCCTGTTGAGCGAGGCCCGCGACCTGCTCGAGCGCCATACCACCCTCGCGGCGCCGCCGCCCGAGGTCCTCGACTACGCGCTCGACAAGGGTAAGACGCTGCGGCTGGCCGCCCGGCTCGGCGTGCCGGTGCCGCGCTCGGTGCAGGGCGAAAGGACGGGCGAGATCGTGTGGCGGGC
>Ga0209057_1000089_pt1 | contig 74436 bp, 71 predicted proteins | sample GraSoiAngelo_146_FD_185903 | JGI IMG/M metagenome (GOLD analysis project Ga0209057, IMG submission 185903) | Grasslands soil microbial communities from the Angelo Coastal Reserve, California, USA - 14_1009_05_30cm (SPAdes) (version 2) | ecosystem: Environmental > Terrestrial > Soil > Grasslands ...
AGCTCCTCGATCGTGGCCGACATGCCGCGCTTCAGGAGGACCGGCTTCTTGACCCGGCCCGCTGCCTTGAGGAGCGAGAAGTTCTGCATGTTGCGGGCGCCGATCTGGATGATGTCGGCGACCTCGGCGACGTACCCCACGCCTTCGGGGTCCATGGCCTCGGTGCAGATCAACAGGCCGGTCTCCTCGCGCGCCTTGGCGAGCAGCTGGAGGCCGGGCCGGCCGAGACCCTGGAACGCGTAAGGGGAGGTGCGCGGCTTCCAGGCGCCGCCGCGTAGAATCACGGCGCCCGCCTCGCGCACCTGACGCGCGGCCTCGAGGATCTGCCGTTCCGACTCCACCGAGCATGGACCCGCGATCGCCACGACGTCCGTGCCGCCCACCGCCACGCCGCCGGGCAGCCGGACCACCGTGTTCTCGCTCTTCCACTCGCGGCTCACCTGCTTATACGGCTTCGAGACGTGGATGATCTCCTGCACGCCCGGGAGCGCCTCGAGCCGCGACGCGTCCACGCGGCCGTCGTTGCCTACCAGCCCGACGGCGGTGCGTTGCGCGCCCGGCATCCGGCTGGCCTTGTAGCCCAGTTCTTCGATGACGGCGACGACGCGCTGAATCTCCGCGTCGGTGGCGCCGTGCCGCATCACGATCAGCACCGCTCAAGCTCCTCCGATAGTGAACCGGTCCCCGTCGCGCGCGGCGGCGATCGGCCCGCCGAACCGCGCCCCGGCGCCCCGCGCCGGGTCCGAAGTTTCCACCGGGGGATAGAAGTGCGTCAAGACGAGGCGCCGTACGCCGGCGTCGCGCGCCAGCTCCCCCGCGCGCTCGGGCGTGAGGTGAATGTCGAGCGCCATCTCCTCGGGGAGCGAGCACTCCGCCAGCAGCAGGTCCGCGCCCGCCGCCCAGCGGGCGAGCTTGCTCGACGGGCCGGTGTCGCCCGTGTACACCAGCCTCCCCTCGGGCGCCGCCACGGCCAGCGCGACACTCTCGGGCGTGTGCGGCACAGGGAAGGTCTCGAGATTCACCTCGGCGTCCAGCGGGAACGGCTCGCCGTCCCGGATGTCGAGGATGCCGATGGGGAATCCCGGGTCCAGCAGCCATGGTCCGTAACCCTCGGCGAGCGCCTTCACCAGGCGCACCACGCCGGGTGGCCCGAGGATGACGAGCGGCTCCTCGCGCGGAGGGGCCGTGGTGTACTTGAGGGCGTACACCAGCATCGGCAGCTCGCCCCAATGGTCAGGGTGGAAGTGCGACAGCACGACGTGCGTGACCTGCTGCCACGGCAGCCCGAACTCCGCGAGGCGGTGCAACGCGCCCGCGCCGCAGTCGAGCAGGATCTTCAGCCGGCCACGGCTCACCCAGTGACACGCCGCGGTGCGGCTCGCCGACGGGGCGACCGTCCCCGTTCCCACGGTGACCAGTTCCATGACGCTAGCGGCCCCTCCCCCGGAAGACGATTCGCCTGAACTGAATTACCCCTCCGGCCCGCAACTTGTACAGATAGACCCCCGGCGGTAGCTCCCGACCGTTATCGGCGCGGCCATCCCACATGAGTCGCGCATCGCAGGTGGGGCCGCCGGGCCCATTCCGCCCGTACCGGCCGGCGGGCAGAATCCCGGGGAAATTCGGCCCCGGCACGAAACGCCGCACCGCGTTGCCGCGCAGATCGAGCACCGCGAGCTCCACCAGCGCTGGGACCGCGAGATCGAACCAGAGGCAGGTGGAGTCCCTCCCGACCGCGGGAAACGGGTTCGGGAAGTTCTGGTAGAGCAGCGTGGTTGGGGGAATGGACCCGTCGACCACCATGAACACGCCCTGACTCCGCACGAGGCTCGTGTCGGTGCCGGCGTGCACCACGAGCGACCACACGTAAGCGGCGTCGCGCTCGAGCGGCTGCGGCAGCTGGAACACGGTATCGCTCAGCCCGGCGACGCTGAATGCGGGGGCATCCGCGAACTGGAGTGCGGCGCGGCGCACCGTCAGGTCGTAACGCAGCGGCCCCGGGGGCGAGCTCACTGCCGGCGACTGCCAGGTGAGGGTGGGCTGCGCATCGGCGGTGTTGACCCCGCCCGGAGCCGAGAAGGAGGTCAGCGTCGCCCACGGGGGCACGGCGATCGGCCCCACGACCCCCGTCGTCGCGCCGGTGCCTGTGGCGGCCGTGGCGTCTACCTGCCAGAACAGCGGCCGTCCGGGTTTGAGCGGGCGGCGCAGTCCATAACTCGTCGCCGCGGTGAGCGTGTCGACGACGAGATACCGGAGCGCGGAGTCGCGCGCGATGCGAAGACGGTAGCTGATCGGAGTCCCGAAGGGCGGGGGCTGATCCACCGACCAGGAAAAGTCGGGGGTGATCGACGCCAGCGCCGGGCCGGTCGGCGCGAGCGGTGTGACGCCACTGGGAAACACCGCGCTGGCCGCCACGTCGGGCCGACCCCAGCCGCGCGAGCTGTCCGGCGCCGCGCGGTTCGACGCGTGGCTGCGCAGTGCCCGGAGCAGCGCGCCCGGCCCGAGGCCGGGGTGGAGCTGCTTGACCAGTGCCGCCGCCGCCGCGACGAGCGGCGTCGCGAAGGACGTGCCGCTGGAGCGGCGCACGGTGTTGGGCCCGCTCAGCACGCAGACGAACACCCCCGGCGCGGTGAGATCCGGCTTCAGGCGGCCGTCCGCGGTCGGCCCCCGCGACGAAAAGCCCGCCAGCACGCCGAGGGAATCCTCCGCGCCGGCGGTGATCAGCGCAGCGGCGTCGCCGGGCGTGACCAGGCTGCGAAAGCCGGGGCCGCCGTTCCCGGCGGCGGTCACGACGAGGATGCCATGGGCCGCCGCGCTCTCCGCGGCCACGGTTGTGACCGCGACGTGGCCGTTGAGATCTGCCGCGGTGTAGGTGAAGCCGTCGTCGAAGCTCAAATAGCCGAGGCTCGAGGAGACGAGGTCGACACCGATGGAATCCGCCCACTCCAGGGCGTGCACGTAGTTCACCTCCTCGACCCGGGTTTCGGAGCGCACGTCCTCGGTCTTGGCGAGCAGGTAGGCTGCGCCCGGCGCGACCCCCCGCAGCCGGCCGGGGACGCGCCCCGCCATGAGCGACCACACGGCCGTGCCGTGAGCCTGTGCGCCCGGCTGGTCGTTCGGCTGGTCGCGCACCACGGAGTCGCCGAACACGAAATCGTGCTGCGCGGTGACCGTGGCGCCGGCGAACGCCGGGTCGGTCGTGGCGAACCCGCCGTCCAGGATGGCGATCCGCACGCCGCTCGCGTCGTACCCCGCGTCGGCGAGCGGGCGCAGGTCGAGCTGACGGTAGGGCATCTCGGAGGGACCGTACGTCGGGTCGCCTCCGGCGGGGCAGGTGTCGACAGCGGCGGCCGTCCCCGCCGCGGGCGCGGTCGGGTCCGGGCCGGCCCGCAGGCGCCACCGGCCGGCTGGCTGAATGCGGTTGAGCAGCGCCTCGCGCGCGAGCTGGCGCAGCGCCACCGTCGGCGCATCCACGCCGAGTGCGTGCAGCCAGCGACTAGAGACGCGCACCACCGCGCCCGTGGCGCTCGCCTGGGCGGCCGCCTGCGCGAGCGGGACGCCGGGCTGAACGAACAGCCATACGGTGAGCATCGTGTCTCGCTGCCACATGCGCGCCAGGACCGGAGACACGGCGGGCCGCTGCGCTGCGAGGCCTGCCGGGATGGGGGCGGCGAGGGCGAGGAGCACAGCGGCCCGGAGGGACCGTCGCACCGGGGCTAGGCCGGTTCCATCTGGCCCAGGCGCACGCCCACGATGGTCGAGACCCCCGGCTCCTGCATCGTGACGCCGTAGACGGCGTCGGCCGCCTGCATGGTGCGCGGGTTGTGAGTGATCACGATAAACTGGGTCTGCTGCTTGAATTCGGCGAGCAGTCGGACGTAGCGGCCCACGTTGGCGTCGTCGAGCGGGGCGTCGACCTCGTCGAGCAGGCAGAAGGGGCTGGGTTTCGTGAGGAAGATCGCGAACAGCAGCGACACGGCAACGAGCGTGCGCTCGCCGGACGAGAGCAGGTGGATGCGCTGGGTGCGCTTGCCGCGCGGCGCCGCGTGGATCTCGATCTCGCTCTCCAACGGCTCGTCTTCGTTGGCGAGCCGTACATCGCACTCCCCTCCGCCGAACAGCGTCTGGAACACCGAGCGGAAGTGCTCGCGTACCTTCCCGAACGACTCGAGAAACATCAGCTTCGCCGTCTGATCGATCTCGCGCGCCGCCTGCTGCAGCGACTGGCGCGCCGCGACCAGGTCGTCGCGCTGCGTCATGAGGAACTCGAGGCGCTTCATTTCTTCGGCGTGCTCCTCGACGGCCAGCGCGTTGACAGGGCCGACGGCATCGATCGCGCCCGTGAGGCGCTCGTTCTCCTGGCGGAGCCACGCCACGTCGCCGGCCACCTCCGGCGCCGTGGCGAGCAGTTGGTCGAGCGGCTTGCGCCACTCGGCTTCCACGCGCTCGATCAGCCCACGCTTGCGCCCCGCGATCTCGGTGCGCTCGAGCTCGAGCTTGTGCTCGCTCGCGCCGAGGGCTTCGAGGGCCTTCCGGACCTCCTCCAGCGCCGCCTCCGCCGCGGTGAGCCGCGCTTCCGCCTGCTGCACGTCGGCGGCGGCCTCCTGGGCCGCGGTCTCGAGGGCGCCGAGCGCCAGGCGGCGCTCTTTCAGGGCCTCCTCCCACTCCGACTGCTGCGCGGCGAGCGTTGTGGCATCGCGGTCCAGGGTCGCGATTTCGTCGCCCAGGCTCGCCCCCTGGTGGCGCGCGAGGTCGGCATCCCCGCCGGAGCGCGCCGCACGCTCCCGCGCGGCGGTGACGCGTGCCTCGACCTGGGCGGCCTCGACCTGCCAGTGCACCCGCTGCTCGCGGGCCGCTTCCTGCTGGGCCTCGAGGTCCACGAGGCGCGACCGCTCTCCCCCCAACCGCTCGTCCAGCCGCACCCGCTCCAGCTCGTGCTGCTCGAGCTGTGTCCCGAGCGTCGCGAGCCGCTCCTCGACCTCCTCCAGCCGTCGCGACAGCCGGCCCACCTCGGCGGCGGCGTCGGCGGCTTCGCGGCGCGCGTGCGCCGCGGCGCGCTCGGCCTCCCCCTTCAGGCCGCCGGCCTCCAGCTCCTGCTGCCGTGTCCGCTCGGCTGCCTCGCCGGCCACGTTGAACGCCGCTTCCGCTGCGGCGAGCTCGGCCAGCGTCCGGTCGAGCGCGGCGGCGGCGCGGCCGCCCGCGGCTTCCGTCTCGCGCACTTCGTGCTCGAGCGCGTCGAGCTCGGCGTGCCGCTGCAATGGTCCTCCCGCGGCCGGGCCGCCGTCCAGGAACACGGCGCCGTTGGCGCGCCGTAGCGCGCGGCCGCCTCCTCCCTCCAGCACCTCGAGTCCCGCGAGCAACGCCCCCACCCACGCGCCTGCCGGTCCTTGGACGGTCAGCCCGTCCTGCAGGGGATGAGCGCCTGCCGCGACTACGGGGCCCGGCTCGCAGGGGAGCAGCACGAGCGGGCCGGGCTGCGCCTGCTCGTGCCAGGCGCGGATGGCGTCGATCGCCGCCGCGTCGCGCACCAGAACCGCATGCAGCCAGTCTCCGAGCAGCCGCTCGGCGAGCGCGGCGTCGCGGTGGCTCGCGCGCACGAAGTCGGCGAGCGGGCCCACCACGGCGTCGCCGAACTGGCCCCGGTCTTTCAGGAGCGCCTGGGCTGCGGGGGCGAGCCCGACGCGCTCGCGCTCGAGCTCCGCGAGCGCGTCGCGGCGCGCCGTCAGCTGCGCCAAGGCTTCCTCCGTTTGGCGTCGGATGGCGCGTCCGCGCGTCTCCTGCTCCTTCAACTCCGCCACGCGGCGCCGCGCTCGTTCCAACTCGTCCGCCGCCTGCACCGTCGCTCGCGCCTGGGCCGCAGCGCGCTGCGCCAGGGAGCTCGCCTGCGCCGTCGCCGCCTGCTCGGCCGCTTCCCGAGCGGTCCGCTCGTGTGCGGCGTGCCCCAGCAGCGTCCGCAGCTCGGCCCGCTCCCGCTCCAACGCCGTGCGCTCCCCCTCGAGCGCCCGGAGCTCCTCGACGCGACGCAGCAGGCTTTCTTCCAGCTGGCGCACCGTGGCGCGCTGCGCCAGCAGGCTCTCCCGCACCTCCTGCTCGCGCGCGCTCCGACCCGTCAGCTCGGCCTGAACGGTCGCCGAGTCGCGCTCGGCCGTCTCGCACTCGGCCGCGGCGGCGGTGCGCTCCCGCTCCGCCTGCGCCGCCCGCGTCTGTTCCTGCTCGCGGCGCTGCCCCGCCGTGACCCGCCGCTGCCCCGCGTTGCGCAGCCGCTCGGCCGCGAGGGCGAGATCGCCCTCCAGTCGCCCGACGTCGACCTGCGCGTCGGCGCGGCGTCGCTCCAGCTCGGTGCGGCGTGCCTCGGCCGTGTGCCGCGCCTGCGCCTGTGCCTCGCGCGCCCGCTCGGCCTCCGCCAAACGAGTCCGCTCGGCCGGCAGCGCCGCGGTCAGTTCCGCGCTGCGCTGGCCCAGGCTGCCCAACGCGATCTCGAAGTCCTCGAGCTCGCGCCGTACCAGCGTCAGCGCGATCCCGAAACGCTCCTCGATCATCTTGCCGTACCGCTCCGCCTTGCCGCGCTGCCGCGCCAGCGAGCGCACCTGCGTCTGCACCTCGCCGATCAGATCTTCGAGGCGCGCCAGGTCGGCCGTCGTCTCCTCCAGCCGTCGCTCGGTACTCTTCCTCCGGTCACGGTACAGGCCGATGCCCGCCGCCTCCTCGAACAGCGCCCGCCGCTCTTCTGCCTTCTCGGAGAGCAGCGCTTCGATCATCCGCGCTTCCATGACCACCGCGGCGTCCGCGCCGAGGCCGGTCCCGCGGAGCAGGTCCTGCACGTCCCGCAGGCGCACCGCCGAGCGGTTCAGGAGGTATTCGCTCCCGCCCGAGCGAGATAGGCGCCGCGTGACGACCACTTCCTGGTAGGCGACGGGCAGCGTGCCGTCGGCGTTGTCGAACACCAGCGACACCTCCGCCACGTTCACGGGGCGCCGCCCGGTCGACCCCTGAAAGATGACATCCTCCATCTTGCCGCCGCGCAGCAAGCGGGGTGACTGCTCCCCCAGCACCCAGCGCACGGCGTCGGAGATGTTCGACTTGCCGCACCCGTTGGGCCCGACGATCGCGGTGACGCCCGCGTCGAACGGCAGCTCCACCGTGCCGGCGAAGGACTTGAAGCCCGACAGCTCCAGTCGGGTCAGTCTCATGGTTTGGTCCCCATCCGTGTCACAAGGGTGGCCCGAATGCGGGCGCGCTTGAGCTGCGCCTCGGCGAGACTCGCTTGCTCGGGGGTTTCGAAGGCGCCGACGACGAGGGCGCCTTCCGTGCCCCAGCGGGTGGCCGGAATGCCGCGCGCGCGGGGCCCGTCCGGCCGGCCGGTTTGCGCGAGCGAGAAGGAGTAGGGCGCCCGCAACAGGTCGCCTTGCCCTTTGGGGGCCATGCCCCGCGCCCACAGCGTCGCACGCGCCGCCGCTGCCGAGTCGCGGGTCGTGAACGCGCCGGCGAGCACGCGGTACCAGACCGCGGCGCCCCCCCGCCGTCCCGCGAGCGCGACCGGCGTAACGAAGGCCGGTAGATCGCGGGCCGCGAGCCGGTCGGCCAACCCGAGCGCCTTGTCGACCCTCGCGTAGGCGGCGAGCTGCACAGTCCAGGGGAGCGAGTCCATCTGCGGCGCCGGAGCGCCGGTCGGCCGCACCGGTCGCGCAGCGCGCGCGGTGACGGCGGCGCGGTGCTCCGCGCCGCTGGCCCGTCCCGCCTCGCCGCCGGTCGCCAGGAGCGCCCAACTCCCCGCCGCTCCCGCCACCAGCGTGGCCGCGACCAGCACGGGCCGGGTGCGATGACGGGCGATCCGCGCCTCCGGGTGCGGCAGCAGCACGGGTCGCGATGGTCGCGGGCTAGGGAACGAGGGGGAGGAGGGCGCCGCGTGCGGGTCCGGCGCAGCGCCGGGCGTCCAACGCTCTCTCACCACCCCGACGAGCGGCATGCCACGCTCGAGCGCCGCAGTGACTCCCTGGCCGATGGACGACTCCGGCTCGAAGCCCTCCGGGGCAAGCACGATCAGGCCGTCCGGCACGGCCGACAGCCGCGCCAGCGCGCCCGCGGAGAGATAGAGCAACAACAGCGCGCCTTCCACGCGGAACCCGCCGTGTAGCTTCTTCCAGCGCTCGTGCCCGAAGAGCTCTCCCGAGTGCGCCGTGTACGCGCCCGCCGCGATGAAGAACACGTGGTCCACCTCGTGCGCCGCCTTCGTGAGCGAGACACCGTACTCGAACGCGTCCACGATGCCCTCAGTCGGGGCGAGCCCCACCACCTCGTGCAGAGTGGGGTCCTCGATCCAGAGGTCGACCAGCGCCACGCGCCGGCCGTGTTGCGCCGCCGCGCGCGCGACGTCCCACGCCGCCGCCGCGGCCCACTTGAGGTCCCCGGTGGCGGGCACGAGGGCTACCAGCGATTGCCCGTCGAGCAGTGGAGGGATGAGGTTGTCGAGACGCGAGCGCGGGAGTGGTCGTGCGCTCATGGCGCGGGCTGGTAGATCCAGAACGGGCGGCCGAGCTTTCGGCCGATGGCCTCGGCCTGCGCGCGTGTCGGGTACGGGCCCAGCACGACGCGATAGCCGTCGTCCGGCCCGTGCGGCGGAAGCACGCGCGCAGCCAGCCCGGCGCGGGTGAGCTGCTGGGCCATTTCGCTTGACCACGCCTCGTTCTGCGAGGTGGACACCTGCACGTACAGCAGCCCCTCGCCCGCCGCCGAATCGGCCGGCGCGCCGGTCGCCGGCTGCCCCGCCGGGCCGGCCGCGTCGGCGAACGTCGAGCGGTAGCTGCCGCGCGGCCGCCAGCCGGTCAGCGTCCACAGGTCCGCGCCCCCGCCCTTCACCCGGCCCGTCACGACCAGGGAATCCGGCCGGTACGCGGCGACGTCGTCGCCCTGCCGCACCAGCAACGAGCCGTCCGGACCGATCGCGGGGAGATCCACACGCCACGCCGTCGCCACCGAGCCGACCAGCCGTTTCACCGGCAGGTCCACTAGCCACGCCGAATCCCCCACGGTCGGGCGCGCCAGCAACCACCGTCCCAACGGATCGAGACGGATCGTCGCCGCCGGCGTCGGCAGCGCGACCCCGTCGATCTCCGCGTGCTCGTAGCGGTCGATCACGGCGAGCCCCGGCTCGGTACGCCGCGCCACGTAGATGCGGTGTCCGGAGGGGGAGAAAACGAGCGCGCGCGGATGATCCTCGAGCCGCACGAATGCCGGCTCGCGCCGTCCCAGGGCATCCAGCAGCAGGACGCCCGAATCGCTCGCCACGGCGATGAGGTCACCCCAGCGCGTCGCCGCAACGTCGCCACCCACGGGGATCGTCCGGCTGCTGGGCGGCTGGTCGGGCGCCGCGGTGATGAGTTTGGGTGGGTCGACCGCCACGAGGCGTTGATCGGTGCCACCGAACAGCTCGCGCGGCACGCCGCCCAGCGGCTGGGGCCAAGCGAACCGCACGCGCCGCGCGACCGAGACGACGTGTCGCTTCGCGTCCACCGTATACAGCGTGCCGTCCGGTCCGAGCGCCGCCTGCGCGATCGCGTGCACCACCGTGTCGACGCGACCGCTCCCCAAATCGAGGGACACGAGGTCCTTCTTATCCGTCATCACGAACAGGAATTCCGACTCCGGGTCGAGTCCGACAACACCGTCAACCGCGGGCAGCTTGCCGTGAATCACGTTGGGGATCTCGGCAAGATCCGGGAGCCGATACGCCCGTGGCGTTCCGCCGCGGGTCGGGATGCGAACGGCGACGCCGGCGGTGCGCGCGCCGCCCACCGGGGGACGGTCAGGGGGTGAGCGTGTAACTGCTTGTGAGTTGACGGGTTGGGACGAGGCACCCGCGGGCGCTCGGGACCGGCAGCCCCACAGCCCTAGGCTGGCGAGGAGGAAGAACCGCGCACGCGTAACCAAAATGGCCTCGCCGGACAAGATAGACAACCGGCGAGGCCAGCGCAAGTGTTTTAGCGATACGGAGTTAGAACGTTGGGCCGAGGCTCACCGTCCAGTACGCCTTGTTGCTGAGCCGGTCGAGTGGCTTGGTGTAGTCGAAGCGCACCACGACGAACCCCAGGAAGTTGACGCGAATCGATCCGCCCCAACTCCGCAGCGGCTGGCGGAACACCTCCGGATCCTGACCCGCGTCGCGGCGCCACTTGATGACCGAGCCTGACTCCCAGGCCAGCCCCATGTCGTAGAAGATCGCGCCCTCGATCGGGGGCAGCCCCACCGGCAGGAATCCCAGCACCAGGTTGCGGGTGAGCGGGAACCGCAGCTCCGCCCCTGCCACCGCGATCCTCGAGCCGATCAACTGGTCGAGCTCGGAGCAGCCGGTCCGACCGGTCGTCGTCGTAGTGGAATTCGCGCATTCGTTGTTGATGAGCGAGCCCGCCGTATAGCCGCGCAGCAGCTCGGTGGTCCCGAGAAACACGGGGAACTCGTCGCCGTTGCGTCCGAAGCGGCCGAAGAACAGACCGCGGAACGCGAACGTGAACGGCCGGGCGAAGAAATAGCGTCGCCAGTCCGCGAGCCCGCCGACAAACTGCCAGTCGCCGAAGTTCGGGTTCACCTGCAAGCGGTAGCGGGAGCCGGCGAACGGACCGACGTAGCCGAACAGGGAATTGTCGTGCACCAGCGCCAACGAAGGCGACACGTACGAGATCGACGGGTTGCTGATGGTCTGGAGGTCGGACTGCGCGAAGATAATGCCGTTCCGATCCACGAGGTATTGCTGCTGGAGCACCGCGTCGGTGATGTTCACCGCGTGCACACCGAGCTCCACGCGGCTGAACCGGCTGAACGGGTAGTACGTCTCGACGAAGCCTTCCCGGATCACGAAGCGCCGGATGCCCACGGTGAGGATGGACGTGTCGGGTGCGACATTCTCCACCGTGGTGGGCTGGTAGAAGTAGTACGGCTGCTGGGTAGCGCCGACGGCCCAGTTCAGGCGGTGCGCCTGGTTGATGTATGCGGCCAGCACCTGCGCCTCGGAGAGACGCCCGTTCACGGCGCCGGCGAACACGAGCGTGTGGTTGCCGAGCATGTCCGAGAGCGAAATCGCCGTGCCGCCGAAGAACCCCCGTCCGAAGTTGTTGCGCTCGTAGCCGATGGTCGGCCGCGCCACATAGTCGGGGGTGAAGCGCGTGTGGTAGGCCTTGAACGTAAACTCGCTAGTATCGGGCAACGTGGTGGCCGAGTCGAGCAGCGTCCGCACCGATACCGGCGTCGCAGTGGTCCCGGAGTCGACCTTTTGGGGTGAGGTGTTCGAGGCGCGGAAGCCGGTGGGCGAGCGGTACACCGACGCGGCGGCGCGCGGCTGCTCGATCGACGTGACCTCGGCGGCCGGCGTGGCGGAGCGGACGGTGTCGCGCCGGGTCGCGGCCAAGAGTGAGGTCACAGGCGGCACGGCGGGCTCCTGGAAGGGCTGGCGTCGCAGCGACCGCGGGTTGTCCACCGCGTAGACGTTGTACTCACCCTCCTCGTAGTACGCGAACGCCATCCGGTCCGCCTGCCGCGCCCACGAGAGGACGGGCGAGAGCGGGGTGAACGCCTCGGCGCCCGTGAACAGGTCGGTGAGCTGGTACAGATTGTGATCGCCCAAGTCGTACAGGTAGATGTTGCTGATCCCCGTCCGATCCGAGACGAAGGCGATCGAACGCCCGTCGGGCGCCCACGCCGGGTTGATGTTCTTGCCGTGCTCCATGCGAGGCAGCGTTTCGATCGCGCCGTTCTCCAGGTGGTACAGGGCGATCCGCATGTTCCCGAAGCGTAGTGCGCCGAAGTCGGTCGCCGGGCCGCGGTCAGTCGCGAACGCGATCGTCTTGCCGTCCGGGGACCAGGCGGGGTGGAGATCGGCGTACTTGTCGTTGGTGAGGCGCCGCAGATCGGTGCCGTCGGCGTTGACGACGAACAGGTCGGACAGCCCGCCGTCGAACCCCGTGAACACGAGCTGCTTGCCGTCGGGGGACCAGGCCGGCGTGATCAACCCGTTCAGGGGCACCGTGATGCGACGCACCTCCTCGTCCTTCTTGACGTCGAGGATGACGAGGTCGTCCTTGTCGTTGTGCTTCGCCGCGATCGCGAAGTAGCGCCCGTCCGGCGAAAACGACCCCGCGGAGTTGATGAACCGCAGGCTCTCGTAGTTGTTGCTGAGGGTGGCCTTGGTGAGCCGCCGCTTCACCCGGCCGGTCTCCGCGTCCGCGAGGTAGAGGTCGACGAAGAACGACTTCCGTTCGCTGAAGTAGGCGATGTCGCGGCCGTCGGGCGAGAGCGCCGGTGCGATATGGAGCGTGCCGTCCGACCGCTTGCGAGTGAGCACGGGCTGGGCGATGCGGCGCGCGCGGTAATGCTCGGCGAGCTGGGGCAGGTAGGTGGTCTGCACCGCGTCCCGCCACTCGCTCGAGAGATCGTCCAGCGAAAGCCCCAGCGCCCGCTTGAACGCGCCCTCGACGCCGCTCGCCGTGGAGCCCTGGAGGATCTCCCCGATCACCTCGTCGCCCCACTTCTCGCCGATGTAGGCCCAGAGGGCGTGGCCGAAGTAATAGGGGAAGATCCGGGGGTCGTAGGTGAGCTGCTCGATGGTCGGCAGGTGGCCCTCGAGCGAGGCGTCGCGCAGCCACATCGCGGTGTGGTTGTCGATCGGCCCGAGCGACAGGTACTCGGCCATCCCTTCCATGAACCAGAGCGGCGGGTTCACGTTGATGAGCGTCTGCACCCCCGCCCCGATCCGGCCCCGGCTGAACACGTCGTACTGGAATTGGTGCACCATTTCGTGCCCGATGACGTGCTCGAGCTCGGCGTAGGAGCCGGTGAACGGCAGCACCATGCGGTGCTTGAAGAACTCGGTCACCCCCCCCAACCCCTCGCCGGAGGCGTCGACGACGTTCGTCTGCTGGAAGTCGGACTGGGACGCATATAAGATGATCGGCTTGCGTCCCTGAAACTCGTGGTGCAGCACGCGGGACAGGCGGGCGTACCAGCGCTCCGCCATGCGGGCGGCGTCGAGCGCCGCCACGCGCTCGGCCGGATAGTAGTAGACCTCGAAGTGCTCGGTCTGGATGATCTGGAAGTCGAAAGTCCGGTACTGGACCTTGTTCTGCCCGAAGTACTGCGCCACCAGCGGCGCGGTGCCCGCGAGCACCAGCACCGCCACCGCTCCCGCGATCCGTCGCATGGGGATCATCCTTTCAACTCGGCCCGCCGTCCCGCGTGTCTCCGGCCAGCACCGGAGCATCGCCCCACAACCGCTCGAGCTGATAGAAGGCCCGCAGCTCGGGATGGAACACATGCACTACGAAATCCACATAGTCGAGCAACACCCAGCGACCCTGCGTCAACCCCTCCACATGGTGCGGCGCGATACCATGTGGCGCAAGCGCCGTCATCAAGTGCTCCGCCATCCCCCGCACGTGCGCGTCGGACGTTCCTGACACGATTACGAAGTAGTCGGTGGCGGCGCTGAGCTCTCGCAGGTCCAGTACCAGCGGCTCGACCGCCTTGCGATCGAGCAGCGCTTCGGTCACGAGTCGCAGCGCCGCCCGCGCCGGCACGACGGCGCGCTTGGCGGGGCGCCCGGCTCCTCCCCGCGTCCCGCCGCCCCCCCGACTCCTGCTAGTCATAGCGTCGCGCGCATCCGTTTGTTCCGTCCGAGCGAGCGGAGCGGGGCGGAAGCTACTCCTTCACGACGCTCACCCGGATCTCGGGCCGGACGTCGGGGTGGATCTTGATGCCGACCTGGAAGTCACCCAGCTCGCGGATCGGCTCGGGGAGGTCCACCTTGCGTTTGTCCACGTGGATGCCGAGCTCCTCGAGCTTGCGTTGGACGTCGCCCGCCGTGATCGATCCGTACAGCTTGTCTTCCTCGCCCACCTTGACCGCGAAGGTGAGCTGGACATCGGCGAGCCGCCCGGCCTCGGTTTGAGCGGCGGTCTTCTCGGTGGCGCGCTGTCGGGCGATGCGCTCCGCCTCGTAGGCGATCTTCTTCTTATTCGCCTCGGTGGCGGGGTACGCGAGCCCCTTCGGGAGGAGGTAGTTGCGCGCGTAGCCGTCCTTCACCTTGACGACGTCGCCCGCTGCCCCGAGGTGCTGCACGTCTTCTCGCAGAATGATCTCCATCGCTTCCTCTCAATCACGGGTCAGGCCGGCGCCTTGAGGCGGCGTCGGAACTCGAGCCAGGTGTCGGTGACGCCCAGGGCGGCCAGCAACGGGAGCGCGACGGCCGCCGTGAGCAGCACGCCGACCGCGCCGATCACGAGGGCGGCCGGCGCGACGCCGAGCGCGCCGGAGAACGCCGCCACGATGGCGATCCCGCGGATCAGGTAGAGCGTGCCGAGCACCGCGACCAGGTTCAACGCGGCGAGCTTGACACCCGCCACGACGGGCGTGATCCAGGCGACGAGTGCCACCACGATCGCCCACACCCAGTGGTCGCCGAACCGGAACTCCCGGAACGGAGCGAGCGGAGGGGCGAACGGACTGCGCGCCACGCGGCGGTGCCACTGCCAGGCGAGCGCGAGACCGGCCAGGGTTTGCAGCGCGAGCGTGGCGGGCACGGTATCGCTCACGAACCGCACCACGGGCTCGTACACCGGGAACGCTTGGGGCGCGAGCTCCACCATGACGCGCATCGTGGCGCTCGCTTGGCGGCGCGCTTCCCAGTGGAGGGCGTCCCACACGGAGCCGCCCAGGCTCACGCGCGCGAGCGCGACGGCCGCTACGCCGGCGATCAGGCCCGCGCGCACCGCGCGCTGCAGCAGAGACTCGTGCGCGGTCGCGAACAGCGTGACGGCGACGAAGGCGGCCGCGAGGAGCACCGTGTAGGCACGCACGAACCCGGTGAGCAGATCGCTGGCGGGGAGCAGCAGCAGCCCGAGGCTCACGACGCCCACGCCGACCGCCGCGCTCCATTCCGCGGCGGAGCGCGGCCGGGCGGCGATCAGCAGCCCGGCGAGCGGCAGCCCCACCAGACTGGGCCCCGCCCAGGCCGCGAAGGCGGCGGTGCCCAGGATCAGCCGCCAGCGCCCTCCCTCCCCACCAGCGGTCATATCAGCCGATGTAGCCCTTGATGTACGGGAGCAGGGCGAGCTGGCGGGCGCGCTTGATCGCGGTCGCAAGCTGCCGCTGGTGCCGCGCGCACATCCCCGAGAGCCGACTCGGCAGGATCTTGCCGCGCTCGGTCAGGAACCGACTCAGGGTGCGGTCGTCCTTGTAGTCGAGTACGCGCACGCCGGACTCGCACACGGGGCACGTCTTGGCGGGCCGCCTCATGCTTCGTCCTCCTCGAGCTCTTCCACCTCGGGCGCGATCACGGCGGCGACGACCGGGGCGGCCTCCGGCTTGGCCGGCAGACCCTCAGAGACGACCACGAGATAGCGGAGCACCGCCTCGTCGAGCTTGACGGCCCGCTCGTACTCGGGCAGCAGATCGGCGGCGGTCTCGAACTGCGCTACCACATAGTGGCCCGAGTCGCGCTTCTTGATGGGGAACGCCAGCGTGCGCTTGCCCCAGTGGGCGACGTTGGTGAGCGTCCCTTTGCCGTCCTTCGTCAGGAGGGCGTGGAACTTGTCCAGCTTCTCGGTGATCGCGGGCTCTTCTAGGGCGCTGTCGAAGATGTACACCGTCTCGTAGCGACGCATCATGCCACCTCCCTTTGGTCTCGAGCGACCCGGCGCGGTGCGGCGCCGAGTAGGGGACTTGTATGAGGAAAGTTAGGCGCTCCGAGGACCGGGCGGTAGCGCGGGGTGATTACCCAGCGCAACGCCGGCTCACCCATCGAGGCGCAGAGGCAGCGGGCGCCGGGAAGCGTGACCCCCCTCACAGCCCGTCTCTCGAAATGCCTGCCCCGTTTTTAGGCCACGATGATCCGGCGTGACCACGGTCACATGCAGGCGCGATCCGCAACCATTCCTTACATAACGACTTGCCACGCCCGCATCAGAGGTGTTGGAACCATGGCATCGGTCTTGCCCTTGTAGGGAATGACAGGGCAGTCCACCCGGTCCAGTTGTCCCGGGAGGCGCAGTGACCGAAGGAAGGCGGCATGCAGCGAGTCAGCGTTTGGTTGCTCACGCGTACGGGGCGTGTCGTCTTGGCGACGGCAGGCCTGATGACGCTGCTCGCCTTGCAGCCCGAGTCGGTGCGGTTCGCGCAGTCCGCCTCGCCGCCTAGCGCGATAGCGAGCGCCGGCGCCGCTCGCACGCTTAGCCTCTCCGCCCAAGCGCGTCGCTTCCTCACCCTCCAGTACCGTTCGTTCCCGACCGAGTTCATGGGGTGCATGATCGGTGAGGTGCTCGGCCAGACCGTGATCGTGCGCCGCATCGCGCCTGCGGACGTCGATCCCCCGCAGTCGACCGCGACCCACGTCGTGCCCAAGCAGACGTGCGAGGACGCCGGGTGGAACGGCACGGTCGGCATGATTCACAGCCATCCGAGCGGTGAGCGGTGCTGGTACTTCTTCCCGGGCACGCAGGTCGCCAGCTCCGACGGCCAGTCGTTCCTGCGGCAGCCCTACCCGATCGACGCGATCATGTGCGGCGACCAGGTCGTGTGGATCAGCCGCGATATGGTGCAGCGGCAGCTTCCGCTCACGGATCAGACCAAGCAGGCGAGCGTGGTCCACGAGCACCAGCGCGGTAACCGCGTGCACGCGGGTTCGGCGAGCCCCACCGGGATCGACGACTAGCCTGGCACCACCGTCGGGCGGGCGTGTATCATTCCGATGTGAAACGCCAGCCTCTGCAGCCGATATTCCCGCTTCTGCTGTCGCTCGCCCTCATCACCGCGGCTCCCCCGTTCGCGCCGGCGCAACAGGACTCGGCCCGTATCTTGCCAGCTCAACAGGATTCGGCTCGTCTCTCAGGGTCGGTGCGCTCGTCCCTCAACGGCCTGCCGATTTCCGGCGTCATGATCGCCGTACAGGGGAGTCGGGTGTTCGACGTGAGCAATTCCGTGGGGTTATTCGCCCTCGCGGGCCTGCCTTCGGGCCGCCAGACGCTCCGCGTGCTGTACGGGGACAGTCTCTCGTACGAGAAGGACATCATGCTGCAGCGCGGGCAGACGCTCATGCTCGCGGTATTGCTCGAGGTCGAGGCGCTGGAGCTGACGCCGATTGTCGTCGAAGCGCAGAGCGCGCGCGCCGTGCGCAGTCTCGCGGGATTCTACGATCGCAAGACGTGGGGGCGGTTCGGCCGCTTCTACACGCTGCAAGAGCTCCAGCGGCGCCGGGGGTTGCCCCTGCGGTCCCTGCTGAGCGAGGCCGGCGTCTGGGTGGGTTGCGGGACGGGGTACTGCATTCCGCTCGGCTCGGGCGGCCCGCGCCAATGCCTGATGTCGCTGTACCTGGACGGCATGCGGCTGCCCGCCGACGAGATAGGGCTCTTCCGGGTGGACGAGCTGGCCGGGGTGGAGGTCTACAGGCGGGGGTTCGACGTGCCGCTGGAGTTCCAATGGGGCTCCGGGAGCACGTGCGGCGCCGTCCTGCTGTGGCGCCGCTACTAGACGTTGAACCGGAACAGCAGCACGTCGCCGTCCTGCACCACGTAGTCCCGCCCCTCGGAGCGGACCAGCCCCTGCTCGCGGGCCGCCTTGTACGATCCGGCTCGCACGAACTCCTCGTAGGCGACCGTCTCGGCGCGGATGAAGCCGCGCTGAAAATCCGAGTGGATCTCGCCGGCGGCGTCGAACGCGGTGCCCCCCCGGTGCATCGTCCACGCGCGGACCTCGTTCTCGCCGACCGTGAAGAACGTCTGGAGCCCGAGCAGGTGATAGCCGGCGTGAATCAAGCGGTCGAGTCCAGGCTCTCGCACGCCGGCGCTCGCGAGGTACTCGCGCCGCTCCTCGCCCGAGAGCTCGGCGAGCTCCGCCTCCAACCGGGCGGAGAAGGGGACGATCTCCGCCTCCTCGTGGTGCGACTGAACCGCGGCGCGCAGCCGCTCGATCCATTTGCCGCCGCCCGCTGCGAGGTCGTCCTCGGTGACGTTCGCGGCGTAGAGGATCGGCTTCGCCGTCAGGAGGCCCAGCCGGCGTAGGAACCGCACGGCGTTCTCGGCTTCGCCCGCTTCCCGGGCCCCGCGCCCGGCGTTCAGCTCCTCCACGACGCGCTCCAGCACCACCAGCTCGAGCTGCGCTTCCTTGTCCCCGGCCCGAGCGGTCTTGCGGGTCTTCTCCAGCCGACGCTCGACCACCGCCAAGTCCGCGAGCGCCAGCTCGCTCGTGACGATGTCGTGGTCGCGCACCGGATCGACCGGGCCCATCACGTGCACGACGTCGGGGTCTTCGAAGCAGCGAATCACGTGCACGATCGCGTCCACTTCGCGGATGTGCGACAGGAACTGGTTGCCCAGACCCTCGCCCTGGGACGCGCCCTGCACCAGCCCCGCGATATCCACGAACTCGACCACGGCCGGGACCTGCTTCTTGGGCCGGACGAGCTCGAACAGGCGGTCGAGCCGGGGGTCGGGCACGGCGACCACGCCGACGTTGGGCTCGACGGTGCAGAACGGGTAGTTCTCTGCCGCCGCCTTCGCGGCGGTGAGGGCGTTGAACAGGGTGGACTTGCCGACGTTGGGTAAGCCGACGATTCCGAGGCGAAGCATATCACTTCCGCGTGCTCACTGGCGCAGCCACTTCTCGACGGCGTCGATGAGCTCGGGCATCAGGGCCTCCACTTGATCCCGCTGCTCCGGCGTGAACGGTGCGAGCACGTACTCGGACCAGTCGCTCACTCCGTCCGGCAGCGGCCCCACGCCGATCCGGAGGCGGGCGTAAGCTTGCGACTGCAGCGCGCTCTCGATGCTCCGCAAGCCGTTGTGACCGCCCGAAGAGCCCTCCGCGCGGAGACGAAACGTGCCGCACGGGATCTGGAAGTCGTCCACGAGGATGAGCAGGTCGGTGGCCGGGCTGAAGGCGGGGTCGGCGCGGAGCGACGCCAGCGCCGCGCCGCTGCGGTTCATGTAGGTGGTGGGTTTGAGCAGGCGGACGGGGACGCCGTCCACCGAGCCTTCGGTCACGCGGGCGCGCTCGCCCCGGCGGAACGGGGGAAACCCCCAGTGCGCAACGAGCGCGTCGGCCAGCCAGAAACCCGCATTGTGGCGCGTCGCCGCGTACTCCGGGCCGGGATTCCCGAGGCCGACGACGGCGCGCTGGCTCAGCTCTCTTTGCCGCCCTTCGGCTTCTCGGCCTTCTCCGGCTTCTCGCCCTTGGTGGGCGCGGCCGGGCCGGCTTTCGCCTCCGGTTTGGCGCCGCCTTCGGGGGCGGCCTCACCCGCCTCCTCCTCGCCCTCCCGGACCTTGCGGATCAGCTCGGGCTCGGCGACCTCGGTCGCGGCTTCGGGTGCCGGGGCCGCGACTTCCTCGGCCCGCGGCGGCACGACGGTGGCGATCGTCAGGTCCGCCAGCGTGAGAATCGTCGCGTTCGGGATGTTCAGCTCCCGCACGTGGAGCGAGTCCCCAATCTTCAAGGCCGTGACGTCGAGCTCGACCCGGTCGGGAATGTTCTCCGGCAGCACCGCGATCTCGACCTCGCGTGTCACCTGGTCGAGCACGCCGCCGGCGTTGCGCACGCCGTCCGGGTTGCCGACCAAGTGCACCGTCACCTTGAGCGTGACCTTTTCCTGCGCGTGGATCTCGTAGAAATCCACGTGGATGATGTCGGGTCGGACGGGATGCCGCTGGATCTCGCGGATCAGCGTCTTGGTCGTCTTGCCGTCCACCGAGAGCTCGATGATGGTGCTCGCGGGCTCGACGCCCGTGAGCGCCTTCTCGAGCGCCTTGGCGTCCACCTCGAGCGGCAGGGTGTCGCGTCCGTGTCCGTAGATCACCGCGGGGACGCGGCCCCGGAAGCGCGCCTGGCGCGCGGCGCCTTTACCGGTCGCGCTGCGCGGGCTCGCTGCGAGAGAAACAATTTGAGCCATACGTTATCCGTTGTCCGTGATCCGTGGTCCGCACTCAATCGAACAGTGAGCTCACCGACTGGTTCGAGTGCTCGTAACCGATTGCCTTGGCGATCAGTCCCGCGATCGACAGCACCTTCAGCTTCTCGAACACCCGGTCCTCAGGGATGCGGATCGTGTTCGTCACCGCCACCTCATCGACCGGCGAGGCACGCAACCGCTCGACCGCGGGCCCGGACAAGAGCGCGTGCGACGCGAACGCGTAGATCTTGCGGGCCCCGAGCCGCTTCAACGCGGCGGCCGCCTCGGTAATCGTCCCGGCGGTGTCGATCATGTCGTCGGGGATGAGACAGTCCTTGGCGGCCACCTCACCGACGACGTTCACCACTTCGGCGACGTTGGCCGACGGCCGCCGTTTGTCGATAATCGCCAGCGACGCGTTCAACCGTTTCGCGAACCCGCGCGCCATCTTCGCCGAGCCGACGTCGGGCGCCACGACGACCGGATCGTGCAGCTGCTTCTGGCGGAAGTGGCTCACGAACACCGGCGCCCCGTACAGGTGGTCCACCGGGATATCGAAGAACCCCTGCACCTGATGGGAATGGAAGTCCATTCCCAGGACGCGATCGGCGCCGGCATGCGTGATCAGGTTCGCCATCAGCTTGGCGCTGATCGCGACGCGCGGCTGGTCCTTGCGGTCCTGGCGCGCGTAGCCGAAGTACGGCAGCACCGCCGTGATGCGCGCCGCGCTCGCCCGGCGCGCGGCGTCGATCAGGAGCAACAGCTCCAAGTAATTCTCCGCCGGCGGGTTGGTCGGCTGGATGATGAACACATCCCGGCCGCGCACGTTCTCGTCGATCTTGACGAAGATCTCGCCGTCGGCGAACCGCCGGATCGTCACCGCGCACAGCGGCTGCCCCAAGTGCTGAGCCATCTCCTCGGCGAGCGGCCGGTTGGCCGTCCCGGCGAGGAGCAACAGCTGGCTCCGCGACAGCGTGAGGTCCGCCATGTGAGCCCCGCAAAATAGACGGCGAACTGCTGGAAGCCAAGTGGTTGGGAGGTGTACCCGCGGTTACTTCTTGTTGGGCACGAGTGCGCCCCGCGTCGGCGTGAGGCCGTCCACGTCCCACGCGTTCATCCGGTACACCGTGCCCGCTTCACCGGCGGCGGCGCCGCCGGTGCCCCGGACCCAAAAGCCGCTCGCAGTCGAGTCGAATACCAGCGCCACGAGCACCACGCCGCGGGCGTCGCGTAAGCTCACGCGCCGGGCCGGCCGCATCGCCCGCGCGGAGTCGGCCTGCGGTTGCGAGGCGAAGCCCGTAGCGCTCACGCTACGGTACTTCTCGAGCAGCCGCGCCACCGCGCCCGAGTCCGGTGCCCCCGCCGCCGCCCCCCCGCCGGCCAGGGTCCAGCGTTTCCCCGCGCGCCTGAGCGAGTAGTGGTCCTTGCCGCGCTCCACGTCGATCAACGCGATGCTGTCCGGCGCGAGCGCAGTGATGCGTTTGTCGCGCCAATCGTCCGCCGTGCGGTCCGCGAGCGACGCGAGCCGGCCGCGCCACAGGTATACGTGTGCGTCGCCGGGCAGCCGGACATATGCGCTCCCGTACTCCGAGCCTCGGGCGCCGACGATCAACCGGAGCAGCGGCTTGCCTCCGCCCGTAACGCGCAGCCAGCGGCCCGTCGCGCTGTCCACGTTCAGTCGGGCGAACGACCCAGAGTCCTGCGCCACCAGCTCCGGCGCGACACTGTCGTGCAGTGCTCGCAGCAGGTCGTTCACCGCGTCGGGCGCAGCCCGATGACCGTTTACGGTCCACGCGGTGGGCGACTGCTTCGCGACCACGAGCGAGTCCCTCCCCTTGACGACACGGATCGTGTCCACTGCGCCCGGCGCGAGGCGGGGGAGGACGAGCCCTCCGGTAACGGTGTCCGAACCCCGAGACAGGCGCTCCGCGCCGCCCCACAGCAGCAGGGCCACGACCAAGCCGAGGGCGATCAGCCAGAGCTGTTTGGCGCTCATGCCGGCTGCGGCGCAGCGAGCGGCCGGTACGTCTGCCGCGTGATCTGCCGCCGCCGCCACAGTCTCAGCAGGCCGAGCACGACCAGCAGCCCGGGGACCCCGATCATGTTGCCGTACTTGACGGCGTCGCGCATGGCGGTGCTGGTGAACACGAGGGGTGGCGGGGTGCGGTTCTTCGAGCGGATGGCGATCAGCGCGTCGTCCTGTGCCAGCCAGTCCACCGCGTTCTGCACGAACACGAGGTTTTCCGGCGAGTTCTGAGCGTAGCGATCGCTCGCGAAATCCCCGGTGCCGACGACCACCACGCGGCCGCGTGACCGGCCGCTGTCGCCCGGCGCCAGCGGGTCCACGAGCGCCGCCAGGACCCGGGGGCGCAGGCTATCGCGCGGGAACTCGCGCGACGGGTCGAGGAGGGCGGTGGTGGTTTGCAGGCCGCCCGCGCGACTGGTGACGAACAACGCGGTGACGGTGCCTTTGCGGGCCTTCGTCGTGTCGATGCTGCTCGTCCAGGGAAGCAGCACCGCGTCGATCTCGGCGTTCACGGGCGACGCCTTGGTGCTCAGCGCCCGCACCCACAGGGGGTAGGGCAAGAGCACCTGGCCGAACTGCGCCTGGATCGCTACCCGCACATTCGAGGCGAGATCGTACACCATGTCCGAGCCAATGGACACGCCGTACGGCTTGAGCAGCTCGTTCCATCCCACGGGCCGCGAGAACGAGAACGGCCCCTGGGGCGAGCGCGCCATGCCGCTGGCCATGAGGAGCATGCTCCCGCCGCGGTCGAGGAAGGCGGAGAGCCTGACGGCCGGGGCGCCGCGCAGCGAGTCGGGCGTGCCCGCGAAGATCAGCACTTTCAGCTCGGGTGCGATCGTGCTGTCGCCGAGTGAGACCGCGTGCACCGCGTAGGTCCGCTCGAGCTGCTGACGCAGCCCCTCGAAGGAGCGCTGCGCCTGCGCCGCCGCCGGCTCGGTGATCTCGCCGAAGCCGATCGCCGGTTTGGCAGGCACCGTGAGCGAGCGGATGTCGGAGGTGAGGCGGTACTCGAGATCGTTGGTCTGCTGCACGAAGGGAATCGTCTTGACGCCGTCGGCGTACCGCACGGCGACGCCGAGATACCCTTCCTTCACCTGCAGCTCGGCCTTCCCGAGCACGTTGAACTGCACCGGTGGGATGCCGAGCGTACGCGCCTCGCGCAGCGCCGCGGTGTCGGCGGAGGGGTCTTGGACCACGAACTTCACCTTGCCGCGGCCGGCGGCCCGGTAATCGCGCACCAGGTCGTCCAGGTCCCGTTTCAGGAACGCTACCTCCGGTGGGAGCGCGCTCGAGGCGAACAGCTTGATGGTCACGAGGTCGGGCAGCGCACGCAGGATCCGCTTCGTCGCCGGCGACAGGGTGTACGACCCTCCCGGCGTGAGATCGAGCCGGCCCCCGATGTGACGCCCGAACAGGTTCACGACGATGAGCGTCGCGACGAGCAGCGCCGTGCCGAGCCGCAGTCGCTGGAGCGGCGCCCCCCGCGGTGTGAGCTTGCGACGCAGCAGCGCGAAGTAGGCGAGCAGCAGGAACAGGGCGGCGAGGGTGACGAAGTACACGGCGTCACGCAGGTCGATGACTCCGCGGTCGATGCCGGTGAAGTGCGACAGCACGCCGAGCGACGCGGCGACGGCCCCGAGTCGGGCGGGGAGCCCCACGATCAGCGGGTCGAGACCGACCAGGACGAGCACGAACATCACCGCGACGGCGAGGATGAACGCGGTGATCTGGTTGCGCGTGACGCTCGAGGTCCAGACGCCGACGCCCGCCAACCCGGCGATCAGGAGCGCCGCGCCGACGTACTGTGCCACGAGGACGCCGACGGGGAGACGCGCTCCCAGCGCCAGGCCGAGCGGCAGCGTCAGCGTGAGCGCGAGCGCGCTCAGCAGGAAGAGCACCTGCCCGGCGTACTTGCCGAGCAACAGCTCGAGCTCCGTGATCGGCTGTGCCAGCACGACCTCGAGCGTGCCGCTGCGCCGGTCCTCCGCGAGGGCGCGCATCGTCACCGCGGGGACGAGGAACAGGAGCAGCCACGGCAGGAACTCGAGCATCGGGCGCAGCGACGCCACGCCGTACAGCTCCACCTGCCGGAAGAAGAGGAAGCTGTTCACGGCGGTGAACACGACCAGCAGGATGTAGGCGGTCGGCTGGTCGAACAGCGCCCGCAGCTCGCGTCGCGCGATCGTGGCGATGGCGTTCACGCGTCGCTCGTGCCTCCGAGCGTCAACTGGTGGAACAGGTCCTCGAGGCTGGCGCGCTGCTGGTGCAGCTCGTACAGCGTCCAGCCGCGCGACTTGGCGAGCGCGAAGATCTCCGGCCGCAGATCGGTGGTGCCGTCCGCCGTGAGGGTGACCGAGACCCGGCCGTCGGCGGTGCGGGCGGGCTCGATCCGGCGGACACCCGGGAGCCCGCCGAGCGCTTCGGCCACGCCCGCGCCGGCCGCCTCGACCGCGATTTCCACCGCCCCCTGCGCCTGCTGGATGAGCCGATCCACCGGGCCGTCGGCGACGATCTTCCCGCCGCTGATGACGAGCAGCCGGGAGCAGGTGTGCTGCACCTCGGACAGCACGTGGGTCGAGAGCAGCACGGTGCGGTCCCGGCCGAGCGTCCCGATCAAGCGCCGGATCTCGACGCGCTGGTTCGGGTCGAGGCCCTCCGTCGGCTCGTCCAGCACGAGCAGATCGGGGCGGTGCAGCATCGCCTGCGCCAGCCCTACCCGCTGGCGGAACCCCTTCGAGAGCTCGGCGATCGGCCGGTAGTAGACGCTCTCGATGCCGGTGCCCGTGACCGCCCCGTCGAGCGCTTGGCGGCGGGTGAGCCCCGCTAGCTCGCGCAAGTCGGCGATGAACTCGAGGTAGTCGGCCACCAGCATGTCGTCGTACAGCGGGTTGTTTTCGGCGAGATAGCCGATGCGACGCTTCGCTTCGCGCGCCGCGTCGGCGAGCGGTACCCCGTCGAGCTTGATCTCACCCGTGTCCGGTTCGTAGTACTGCGTGATCAGCCGCATCGTCGTGGACTTGCCGGCGCCGTTCGGCCCCAGGAACCCGACCACCTCGCCCGGGTCGATGGCGAAGGACACCCCGTCGACCGCGGTGACACCGTCGAACCGTTTGGAGACACCTTCTAAGGAAAGGAATGACATAGCCGGTGGAGATGGTAATCACGCGCCGCCGGGTTCTTCAAGCCCCCGGCGACGTTTCTTACAGGGACTTGAGAAACGCCACCAATGCCGCGCGGTCGGCGGCCGGCAGTCCCTTGAACCGGTCGCGTGCGCCGGTAGCCTCCCCGCCGTGGCCCTCGATGGCTTGCTCCAGCGTCGCCGCCCGGCCGTCGTGCAGAAAGTGCTTGGCATCGCGCAGGTCGAGCAGCGGCTCGGTGCGGAAGTCGGAGGGCTTCGCGAGGCCGAGGCAGATGTCGGCGAGATCGGGCCCCATGTCGTGAAGCAGTAGGTCCGTGTAAGCGGCGAACTCCTTGTTCCGCAGGGCGGCGATGGGGCTGTCCCCCGTGCGCAGCGTCGGCACATGGCAGGCGGCGCACCCGATGTCGGAGAACAGCTCGCGGCCGCGCCGCCCGTCCCGTCCCAGCTTGAGGGGGGTGGGGGGCGCCAGCAGGCGCACGAACGCGTCCGTCAGATCGAGCTCCTCCTGATTGATCTCCGGCTCGGGCACGGGATCGACGCCCGCCGGGATCGGCTTCCCTCCGATCGTCTCCTCGGTGCGCACCGCTGGGTTCGTGATGCCCATCTCGGCCGAAAACGCGCCGGCGTTGAACTCGTCCAGCGCGGGCACGAACGCCTTGCGGCCGAACCGTCCCACCCGCCCGTCGGTGAAGCGGTTGGGCCGGCCGGCGATGCCATCGTGGTTCTTATCCTCGGGGTCGGCGTAGGCGAGGATGACCGACTCGGGGACGGCGTCGAGCAGGCCGCGCGCAAACACGACCGGCGAGGTACGCAGGGCGCGCGCGGTGGCCGACGGTGGAAACGGCTCCGAATCGATCCCCAGCGCTTGCTTGAGGGCGGGCGTGGTGTGCTGTTGAATGACGAAGCCCCCCTCCTCGACCAGCGGGTCGCACACCCGACCCTTGAAGGCCGTCGCGTGCACCTCGACCTCGTCGCCGCTGCCGCCCTTGGCCGGCTCCTCGTGGCACTCGCCGCAGCCGGTCGCGTTGAAGAGGGGACCGAGCCCTTTCTCCGGGGTGAACGTGCTGTCGAACACCACCTTGCCGCGCGCGAAGCGGTCCTGCTCCGCGCGGTTGAGGCCGCGCAGCGGGTCGCCGGGTTTGAGCGGCCGCTCGCAGCCGGCCGCGACGCTAATGAGGAGCGCCACGGCGGCCCAGCCACGGGCGCCGTTCACGGTGCGCGCCTCTTCAGCTCGATCTTGTCTGCGATGAGCCCGGCCTGCGTCAACCGGCAGTCGGCGCGCACCACGTCGCCGGGCTGGAGATCGCCCAACGCGATGGAGGCGCCTTCGCCGAACACGGCGGTCGCGGACTGCGTGCGCATGTGCACCACGCGCACGGCTTCCCCGACGCCGATGATGAGGTCGAGGGCACCCGCCTTGACGGCTCGCACGGTGCCCTGGAAGGTGTACGGCAGCTCCCGTTGCGCGGACAACGCCGCGCCGGGAGCGAGCAGGATGGCGGTGAGCGCGACCGCCCGCGTCAGATTCCTCATGCGAGCCTCCCGGGCTTCGTACCCCGCCGCATTCTAGACAGATACTCGCCGGCGAGTCAATGGCGGGGGCGTCCGCTACGGTGCCAACTTCTCCAACTGCTCCGCCGCGCGGGTGATCGCGTCCGTCTCGGCGCCGAGCGTGTGGGCGACGCGTCCGACCTGCTCGTCCGCTTCCTTCCAGTTCTTCTGCTCGATCGCCTCACGGATCCCCGGCAGCGTCTTGACGCCGTAGCCGGTGTAGAAGCCGGGCGCGTAGATCTGGTGGCGGTACCACGGCCGCCGCGGCAGCCCATCCGCGCTGGTGAGCGCGCGCTCGCTCTGGAGCAGCGTGGCGTTGAGCGCCTGCGCTTCGGGCTTGGCGAGCGCCGCGCCCCCGTTCGCGGTGGCCTTGGTGAGCGCTTTCTCGTATCGGTCCGCCGCCCGGGTGAGCGCGTCCACGGCGTTGCTGAGCGGGGCGAAGTTCAGAAACGGCGGGATCTCCTCCTTCGCGGGCGGCAGGAGCGGCTCGCGCGGATCGTTGGTGGCGCTGAACACGCCCTCATCGATCTGGCGGTTCTGCTCGCGCACCGAGTCTTGCTTGTCTTTGAGCAGCTTCTCCACCTCGCGCACGTAGCGTCCCACAGTCTCGGCGAGCCCGGTGAAATCGTACGGGAGCACGTCGGCGCCGGCCAGCCGCATCACCGCCGTGCCGACGGTCTGGGCGAGCGCGCGGCCGTACACGAACGACGTGTCGCTGAACGTCGAGTACCACTTGAAGTCGTCGTAGACGGAGTGGTAGATGCCCCCGCCGTCCTCGCCGCCGAACCCCAGGTTGAGCGACGCGACCCCGGCGTGCTGCAGGAACGGCGTGTAGTCCGAGCCGGAGCCGAGCGCGCCGATGCGGAGGTCAGGGCGGCGGCGCGCCGAATCGCGAGCCTCGGGGGTGCGCCCGTCGGCGATCGCGCGGAGCTGGCTCCGCTTCCACACCGTGAGCCTCGTCTCGGGGTCGTCGATGTCCCGCGCCACGTCGTTGATGAACTGCTCGAGGCTGTGAGAGCCGGCGACGGAGAGGTACCCGCGGCCGTTGCTGTCGGTGTTGAGGTAGGCGACGGCCTTGTGCGCCAGCTCGTCGGCGTGCGTCTCGACCCACTCCGTGGAGCCGATCAGCGCGGGCTCCTCGCCGTCCCACGCGGCGTAGATGATGGTGCGACGGGGTTTCCAGCCCTGCTTCAGGAGCTGGCCCAACGCGCGGGCCTCCTCCAGCAGCGGCACCTGTCCCGAGATCGGGTCCTCGGCGCCGTTCACCCACGCGTCGTGGTGGTTGCCGCGGATGACCCACTCGTCCGGCGCGCTCGCGCCCGGGATGCGCGCGATCACGTCGTACAGGGGCTTCAGGCTCCAATCCGACTTCACTCTCAAGTGCACCTTCGCCGGCCCGGGCCCGACGTGGTAGGTGAGGGCGAGCGCGCCGCGCCACTCCTCGGGTGCCGTCGGGCCCGCGAGCGCCGCGAGCAGGGGTTGCGCGTCGCCATACGAGATCGGCAGCACCGGAATCTTGGTGATGGTTTGCGCGTCGCCGATCGCCAGGCGCTTGGCGTCCTTGGTGGCACCCACGCCGGGGGTGAGGGGATCGCCGGGATACACCGGCATGTCCATGACGCTGCCGCGCTGCACGCCGTCCCGCGGGCGCCAGGGGCCGCGGGGATAGACGTCGCCGTGGGTGTACCCGTCGTCCTTGGGATCGGAGTAGATGAGGCACCCCACGGCGCCGTGCTCGGCCGCCACCTTGGGCTTGATGCCGCGCCACGATCCGAAGTAGCGGGCGATCACGATCGCCCCCTTCACCGCGATCCCCAGACGCGCGAGCCGCTCGTAGTCCGCCGGCACGCCGTAGTTCACGTAGACGAGCGGCGCCGTGACGTCGCCGTCCACCGAGTACGCGTTGTAGGTCGGGAGTTGCTCGGCCAGCTGGCTCGAGGTGGGATCGCCGGGCACCGGCGGCTCCTGCAGCTTCGCCACGAACTTCGTCGGCGCGACGAGCTCCACCACGCGCTCCTTGGGTGTGGGGAACAGCACGTCGAACGATTCGATCTGCGCGTCGAGCCCGAAGCTCTTGAACTTCGCCAGGAGCCACTCGGCGTTAGCCTTGTCGTAGGGCGAGCCGACGTGGTGCGGCCGCGCCGAGAGGTGGCGCATGTACTCGCGCAGCGAGTCGGGGCTCGGGATCGCACGGAACTTGGTCTCCCACTCCCGCTCGGCTTTCGCCCCGGCGGCGGTGTAGCCCCGCAGGTCGCCGGCGGGGGAGGGGGCGGCGGCGACGAGCAGCGCGCCGAGGGTGAAGGCAGCGAGCACACGGGCGATCACGGACATACCGCGGGGACCTCGCTTCAAGAGGGATGGGTGGACGACTGGTGCACGAAGCAAGCTAGAGGTGCGCGGCGCGGCGCCACCGCTCCGCGATCACGGCGTGTCCCGCCGGGGTGGGGTGGACGCCGTCGGCGGCCCAGTACTGCGGCGCGGCGTCGTGCGCCCGGTCGTCGAACACCTCCTGGAGCGGGACGAACTTCGCGTCGGCGTGCTCCGCGACCCGGGCGGCAGCCGCCCGGCGGGCATCGAATTCCGGAAACCAGCGGTCGTCCACCGCGCCGCACCGCAGCACGAACGGCTCGAGCACGATGAGTCGCACGTGCGGCAACGCCCGCCGGGTCTCCTCGAGCAGGGCGGCGAATTGGCTCTCGTAGTCCGCCACTGTGCCGGTGTAGCCGCCGCTCAGCTTGTGCCAGAAGTCGTTCACGCCGATCAGAATGCTGAGCACGTCCGGCTGCAGCTCGAGTGCGTCCACGGCCCAGCGCTCCTGCAGGTCGGGCACCTTGTTGCCACTCACGCCGCGATTGTAGAACCGCAAGCCGCGATCGGGGTGCGCCGCGAGCGCCGCGGCGGTGACGAGCAGCGGGTAGCCGCTCCCGAGGGCGGCCGGCGCGTTAGGGTCGGCCACGGTGCGGTTGCGGCCGCAATCCGTGATCGAGTCGCCCTGGAACACGACGACCATGCCCTCGGCCGTTCGGCCGGCCGGTCGGTCGGCCCGTGCCGCGGCGGGTCGTAGGGCGGCCCCGGCCAAGGCGGTGGCGGTCGCCACGAAATCGCGCCGCATCACGCGCGTGTCACGGCACCGTGGGCGTGGGCATCCCGCGGCGCGAAGCATCGTAACAAAACGGCATCGGTCACGTTCTCCTCACCATAACTCGGTTTCGCGCGCTTCTCCAGCGCCCCCTCGAACCGGGTCTGCCTGAGGGCCGCTTCGCAACGAGCTAGTGGCCCGGCGCCGCGCGGCGACGGACCAGCTTGCCGGCGACCACCGCGAGCACTCCGAGCGCCAGGCCGGACAGCACGCCGATGACCGGACCGATCAACGCCATCACCATGCGGGGAGAGCCCGGCGCCGGCGTGGTCGTCATCATTGCCGCATAGCTTGGGTGATGCGCGACATAGCTGTCGAACAGCAGGATGTGTGACGCGGTCACCCACACGCTGTTCGCCATGCCGACCAGCAGACCATGCACGAAGTACCTGCGGGAGCTGCGCGTGGCGATGAAGTAGGCCGAAATCCCGAGCACGACGAGCCACAGCCACGGCTCGACGCTCGAGGGAATCAGGAACACCGTGGCGATCCCCATCGCCAGGCCGAACAGTGACAGTTGCAGGATGAGTTTCCAGTTCACGCGCCGCGGCGGTGATCGCATCGAGGTTGAGCAGGCCCTGGTGAGCGAGGAAACCGGACGGGAGCACGAGGCTCTCGGCGGGAACGAGCAGTCCCGCGAAGGCGGCGTATTCGAGGGCCGCCGCACAAAGATGATGAGATAGCCCCCAGTGGCAGATACTGGAGCATCAGGTTGCTATTTCGTCTTGGTGGCCTTGCCCTCTAGTGCGTTGGTCCACGCCCCGCCGTCTACGGACGTGTCATACTTGTAGGTGTATTCGGTGGGCGAGACTTCCTTGATGGTAAAGCGCCCTTTCACCTTCTTCCCGCCCATGTCCACCTCGGGGATCAGCCATGTCCACGTGTCCCCGGAGACCGTGGCGGTGGCCGTGCCGTGCTGGCCCCTGGTGCTGAACTGATCGAACGTGTAGGTCTTGCGGTTCGAGTCATAGCCGATGACCGCGACTTCCTTGACCGGTCCCATGGGACCTGTACCCTCTGACTCCAGGACCAAGAAGAAGTCGCCGAGCATCCGGTTGTGGTTGATGACTGTGGACGTGCCGCCCGGCCCGTATGCACTCGGCTTCATCGCGCCCTCGCTCTTCCACTCGCCCACGTAGTAGTGGAGCCTCTGGTGCTCCGGGCCGGGCTTGGGCATCTGCGGCCCTTGGGCCAGCGCGCCTACGGCGAAGGTCATTATGAAGGTTGCGGCCGCGAAGGTTGTTTTCATGGGGTTGCCTCCTCGGTTGGTTCGCGAGACTGGTTGGCAGTTGGCCCCGGTGGATTCGAACCACCATACCCAGATCCAAAGTCTGGTGTCCTGCCGTTGGACGAGGGGCCAGCGATGTTGCTGCGCCTCAACTTAGCGTCGCCTAGGACCCGGTAGAAGGGGCCTTCTGTCCCGTAACTGTCTCGTTCGCGCCGAACCGCTTGGCGACGAACGCCCTAGCGGCGCCGAGCTGGCTTGCTGCATTTTCACGGCGTTCTGGGGTCAACGAAAGGAATTAGGCTGGGAGGCTCGCAGCCTAACACTAGTTAGCCCGCGGCGACCAAGATTCTCGAAATGAACGACCTCCTCATCCGCATCAAGAAGAAGAGCGACGGGTCGGCTGCGTTGAGCTGTCTGCGACCTGACGGCTCGGTCACATGGCAGCGTCAGAACGGCCAGCAGGGACGCTTCTTCCCCCTTCATGATCTGACCCACTATGCCGTCGAGGCCGTCCTCGGACACGCGCGCGGTTTCTACGGTTTGGTGGCTGAGGGCTGGGACCTGGCCGACTTCGGGAACCCTTGGCCGCGTGGCCCGCTCCCTCCTGAGGCACTCGTGTCAGAATTCATCGTGGGGTTCCTCGATAGGGAGCGGGGGGCGGGCGTCGAGTGGTCAGCCGCGGAGTTCGGGGGCGCCGCGGCCACGTATTTCGTTCAGCACGGGCTCGACGCCGCTTGCGTCGTTACGGATGACGATCTCCGGCACGTGCGTGACAAGCGTCGGGAACTCTTTGCCCAATGGGCCGCCCTTCCGGCGGGCGAGACCCTAGAGTTGCGGTTCGGTGGTCCAGGCCGGGGCCCAACAAGCGCTTGAAGCTGGCGGGCGGTGATCGCCTTAAGGGAAGCGGAGTGTTGTGCCCCTGACGGGGCACGGACTGTCGTCCACTACCCTTGCGCCGGCGGGTGGGTCGCCCGCAGCTTAAGCTCGATCCGTTAGGCGCCCGCAATGAGACAGCTCTGCCTTCGTATCCTGATTGTGCTCGCCCTGGGAGCGACCGCTCAGGCTGCCGACGGGCAGCGCCTCGCGCCCGGATTCCCGAGCGCCGACGCCAGTCCCTTAGTCCCTACCGCTGCCTTCTCGAGCGCCGGCGTGAGGCTCAGGTACCAACCGCGAGAGTGCCGCCTCCATCCCGTCCTGCGCGTAGCAGCTGGCGGCCTGGGAGGCGCCGCCGGTGGCTGGCTTGCATACGAGCTGAGCCTCGGGATCTGGGTCTCGGGGGAGACGGGTAGCGCCGCCCCGGATGCCACGTTCCGTCGCATCCGCAGTGCGCTCATTGTCACCGGCGCGATCATGGGTGTTGTGAGAGCGGTTCATATATCCCGGCAGTGCCGCTCGGACTAGGCGGGCGCCTAACAAGCTAACCGTAAGCGCGATCTGTTAGGCAGCGACGCCCCGACTTCTGTCCCGCGGAATCGGTCCAGTCCTCCCCGCCTCCCTCCCATTCACCACCGGATCCTGACATCGCGAACCTTGCCAGACCACCTGGCGCCTTTCAAGATCTGGAGAAGCTGTCCTCCCGTGGAGGCTTCACGATGAGACTCTTCGTCGTCTGCGTGTGTGCCCTCGTTTTCTGTCGATCGGCCGCGGCGCAAGCGCCTGGGAGGTTCCCGCCGGATTCGCTCGTCAACGTCAAAGTGATCCCCCGCACCACGCCAGTCATCCAGGTCGTGGGCATAATGCGGAACTTCGCCTTCGGCCTCGGCGTGCGGTGCCCGTTCTGCCACGTGGGCGAGGAAGGCATGCCGCTCGAGCAGTTCGATTTCGCCAAGGACGAAAAGCGCACCAAGCTGGTGGCCAGGCAGATGATGCGCATGGTTGAAGAGATCAACCGGCGGCTCGATACGCTCCCTCACGGATCTGACCACGTGCACCAGAGTGTGGAAGTGACTTGCGCCACCTGCCACCGCGGCGTCAGCCTCCCGTTGCCGCTGTTCCAGTTGATGATTGACGCGGCGACGGCCGGCCGCGCGGATTCAGCGATTCGTCTATACCGCTCGCTCCGTGCGCGGTACTACGGGCGCGACGCCTACGATTTCGGCGAGGGATCGCTCAATACGGCAGCGTTCCGGCTGGGGCGGGCAAAGCGTTTCGACGACGCGTTCGCATTGCTGCGCCTCAACGAGGATCTGTTTCCCGGCTCGACCGGCATGTCGGTGTTTCGCGGGAACATCCAGCTCATGAAGGGCGACACGGCCGCCGCCGCGGCGGAGTTTCGCGAGGCCATCCGTCGGGACTCGACGAACGTGGAGGCGCGCGGCCGGTTGCGGAGTATTGGGCGGGCGCCCTAACCGCAGCCCCGGCACCGTCCCGTATGGGATCCCGCGGGCGCGCACAGACGCAGGTGAACTCGACGATCACTTCTACTCGTTCTCCGGCACTGCGTTCACGACCCCACCGGATTATTCTCTCGGAGTGGTCGCCGGGAATTACCACTCGTCCCCACAACACGACCTGGTGGTGTCGCTCGGACTCGCGGTTACGCCGCTCGGTCGCGGCAAGTCGGCGCCGTAGTAGCGTCTTTCAGGGCGGGAGCACGACCCCTTGCGTCTGGCCGTGCTTCGTCTGCACGTCATATGCGCGGTTCTTGGCGCGGCCCTCGGCTACGATCCGCTCCCCGGTGCGCGACGCCGCGTCCATCACTTGCTGGCACGTGGCTGCCCGCATGCTCGACAGCGCCGCCAGCAGATCGCGCGCATTCTGCTCGGCGATCGCCCGGTGCCCCGCTTCGTGCTGTCGCACGTGCTGGAAGTACGTCTTCCATGAGTCGACGACGTGGGCGGGCGTACCGGCCGCAGGGACCCAGCGCGGCAAAGTGGTGCTGAGGGTGAGCGTGACCTTCACGTCGCGCAAGCCGCACCCGTCCGCGGTGCGCGCCTCCGCATAGGTCCAGTCGATCGTCCACACGGTCAACGCGTCGCGCGCTGCGTCGCCGTCCCTCGGCCCCAGACGATGCATTTGCTCCCGCAGCGCGCCGGTGGTCGATCCCTCGATGTCGTAGTACTGCTCGTGGCTTTCGAGGAACGGGCGGATCGGTGCGGGCGCGGCGGCGCCGGCAGACCCGGGGGCCGCGACGGGGACGGGTGTCTCGGGAGGGCCTCCGCACGCCGCCACGATGATGGCGGCTCCAACGACGAGCCGCCTCACCCGGTCTCCCACCACGCGATCTCGCCACGAAATCCGCAGGCAGGGCACTTGGTTTCGCGCGGCTGGCCGACCAGTCGCACGCGCGAGCCGGACATCGGGCAGACGGCGTACACCCGACCCATGTCAGCCCTGGTGCCTCGCGCCGGATTGACGCCGTCGCGCGGCCGGTACACCACCGTAAACCGCTCGGGCCGCTTGGGCCTGATTTCCACCTGCTCGCTGGGCACCGCCACCCGCTGCCCCTGGATCTCGAGCACAGTACGCGTAGCCCCCGTGCTGATAACGGGATACCACGCTCCTTGCCGGAGCATCGGGTCGCTGACGAAGGGCGGTGCCGCGAACCACGCTCGGGCCCAGCCGAGGGGTTGATCCATCCCCACTACGTTCGCGTCGGGGTGGGCCGCGACTCTGTGATCCATCTTACAGGGCCGCGTTAGTCACCTTGAACACCTGGTCGTGCTGGCGCGCCCGGTCGGCCACCTGGATGGCGACCTCGTCGCCCGGCTTGGCCTGCTGGACCTTCTGGTGGTTCACCTCCATCGAGGTGACCTGCTCGATGAACTCGGTGGTGTGGCCGTGAAACCGGACACGATCGCCCACCGCCAGCTCTCCGTCGGTGATGCGCACGACCGCGACACTGGGCCCTTTGAAAAAGTGGACCACAGTTCCGATGAGCTGCTCGGGCATGGGGGCCTCCTCGTCCTTGAAACGTAGGGGCGGCCGCGCCCGCCGCTAGGGAAGGGGCTCGGGACCTGGGGCCGCTGTGGCCCGGGTCAGGGTGCTCATCAACTGCTGATGCTTCTCTCCCAGCACCAGCCGCGCGTCATCGCGCAGCCGGTCGTTCGCGTACACCGCCGCGACCGCGCTGCCCGAGCCGCACAGGCGCACCCATAGGGGGTGCGTCTGGGCCAGCCGCTCGTACAGATCGCGCAGCGCGGGATGTTTGCCGAACACGGGGATCTCGAAGTCATTCCCGCCCAGCCGGCCGACGCTGCCCCAACCGGTGAACGCCCCCGCGTCGAGCACCACCGGCCCTCGCGCCGCAGGCTCGGGATACAGCTCGTCCCACCAGCGGTACGCATCCGGGGTGGCGATGGCGAGCGGCGGCACGGCGACGAGCGCGGGCGCGGCGGGCGGCGGATCGAGCCGGAACAGCCGCTCGCCTCGGCCCCAGGCGACGGCCGCGGGCGCGCCGCTCGCGAAGAACGCGACGTCGGCGCCGAGCCGCACGCCGAGCTGCAGCAGCTCGTAGCGCGGGACCACATTGCCGGCGAGCGCGTTGACGGCGTGGAGCGCGGCCGCAGCGTCGCTCGACCCGCCGCCCAGCCCGGCGCGTGCGGGGATTCGCTTGGTGAGTTCGATCGTCACGCCGAATCTACCGCCGGTCGCTTCCAGCACGGCCTGCGCCGCGCGCACGGCGAGATTCGCCTGGGGAGGCCCGAGGTCGGGGCCGTGCACGGTGAGCGCAATGCCGGACTCGGCGCGCCGGACGACTAGCTCATCCGCCAGCTCGAGCAGCGCGAACGCGGTCTCGATCTGATGATAGCCGCGCCCGTGCGCTTCACGCGCCAGGATGCGCAGCAGCAGGTTGAGCTTCGCGTGCGCGGCGACGCGCACCGCGTCCACGGTGACCACCGGCGTTAGGCTGCCGTCGCCGCCGCGGCACGCAGCTCCGCCAAATGGAGCCGCAGACGCGACAGCGAGTACAGGCCCATCAGGGTGATCGGCAGGAACGTGGCGACGTGATACGCCACTGCATAGCTCACGGCGCGGGTGGCGTCGATGCCGTAGATCGCGAGCGTGACGCGCGTCGCGGCCTCGAACACGCCGACGAATCCGGGGGAGGCGGGGAGCGCGACCCCCAAGCCGATGATACCCTGCAGCAGGAACGCCCCCTCCGCGGGAACGGCGAGCCCGAAGGCCCGGAAGCACACGGCGAACGCCGCGGCGTTCACCAGCCACTGCACCACGGACCAGCCGACCACGCCGAGGAACCGCCCCGGGCTCTTCAGCACCTCGAGTCCCGCGACCAGCCCTTCGGCGACCCGGATGAGGCGCTCGCCGAAGCGCGCGGGGAGCACGGCGTGCGTGACGCGGCGCAGCAGGGCCAGCCACGGCGCCGGGCGGTGCACCACGAGGAAGGCGAGCCCGAGCACGGCGGCGAACACCACCGCCGCGCCGGTGGCGAGCCCGGAGACCGACGTGGTCCCGATCTGCGCGTGACGGGGGAAAGCAGGCGAAGCGATGGCGAGCATCATCAGGCCCACCAGCAACAGCCCGTCGAACACGCGCTCCACCCCGATCGAGGCGAGCGCGGTGCTGAACCGCACCGGCAACCGTTGCTGCGCGACGTATGCACGAGCGAACTCTCCCGCCCGCGCGGGGAGCAGATTGTTCGCCATGAACCCGATGGCCGTCGCGTGCCACAGCGGTCCCAGCGGGAACCGGGCCCCGCCTACGTCTCGCAGGATCAGACGCCAGCGCACCGCGCGCAGCGGGAACGTCAGCGTCGCCAGCGCCACGGCGACGAGCAGCAGCAGTGGGTCGGCGCGCCGCACGTGTCCCACCAACTCGCCTGCGTCCACACCGTGCAGCGCCCACGCGAGCAGCCCGAGCGTGACCGCGAGCCCCACGATCCACGCCCAGCGCGAGGCGGATGCGCCGCTACTGGGCGGGGCTGGGCTCGGAAGCGAGGGCAACGAGGTCGCAGACTTCGTCGACGAGGGCCCGGAGCGAATCGCCCGACGCGGTGCGCGCCGCGGCGCGCAGCTCCTGCGCGCGCTTGAGCGCCCGGTCGCCGCGGTACAACAGCGTGCGGACATCGACCACCGGCGGCGACTCCGCCGGCGGCGCGCCCGGCCCGGCCGGGCCGGCGGTCAGCTCCTCGAGCGATGCGGGGCCGATGCCGCCTTGCAGCAGCCGTTGGTACGCCGCCCACGAGCCGACGAGGTCCGGCGTCTCGGGCACCAGTTCGCCCACTGCGCCCTTGGTGGGCTGGGCCACGGGGCGCGCGGTGGGCGGGGCGGGTGCGGGGGGCGGGGGCGGCACGGGCCGCGGGACCCGCGCTGGCGGCGGTACGGCTGGCTGGGGCGCGCGCAGCGGCGCCGGGTCGGCCGCGAGCGCCGCGATCGGCACGATCGGGGTCGCACCCGGGCCACCCAGCGCGCGGATCCGCTCGATCAGGGGATCGAGCTCGGCGGAGAGCGCCTCCTCGTCGCCGGAGCTCGAGCGCGTGAGCAGGTCGCCCACGCGCCGCAGCTCCGCCGCGAACGCGGCGGCGTGGCTCACGGCGAGCCCGCTCGCCACCGCCTCGCGCGCCGCCACGGCGAAGTGAGCCACGCGGTCGGCGAGGATGCCGCCACCCCCGTTCGCGAGCGCGCGGAACGTGCTGCCCAGCGTGTGAGCGCGCAGCTCGCGCTGCGTGGCGCTCGGTGCCCGCTCGAGTGAGTCCGCCGCTTGGCGCAGGTGCTCCCCGTGACTCACCAGCTCGAGCCGTCCCAGCGTGGACGGGCGCGCCGCCGGCACGCCGCGCGACACGATGTGCGGCCCCGAGTCGCTGTAATAGAGCGACCCGATCGACACTGCGTCGGGCTCGCTTTCCATCGACTTGACTAGCAGCTCGGCGAACTGCCGGAACTCGGCCCCTTCGGGATCGGGGCGTCCCCGCTCGGCCACGTCCCGCGCCGAGCGCGCGATGGCCGTCGCCGCCGTCCGAAACAGCTCGGCGATGTGCGCGGGAGGCTCGAGCCCGGAGCGCTCCAGCTCGGCGATGGACCGCTCGATCCCCTCGAGCAAGTCGGGCAGGGGCGGGAGGTCAGCCAGCGCGGCGAGGCCGCGCAGCGGCTGTAGCGCGCGCAGCACGTGCTGCAGGGGGTCGTGGGCGGTCGGGTTGGCGCGCAGCGCTTGGGCGGCGCGGTCCAGCGCGCTCGCAATCGCCGCCCCCTCGCGCGCCACGAACGCGCGCGCGCCCGCGTCCAACCCCAGCGCCTCGGCGGCGCGAACTTGGGCCGAGGGGCGGCCCGCCACCTGGTCCAGCTCTTCGCCCAGCGCCTCCGCCTTGGCCGTGTCCGCGTCGGTCCAGCTCCCCGCCCGGCGCACGAAGATCTTGAGATCGTCCACCGCGCGTACGGCCAGCTGCTTCGTCTGGGCGTTCCAGGTGCGGCGGGCCTCGCGCACCGCGCGCGCCAGCGACTCGAGCCCGGAGGCCGCGCGCGCGATCGCGTGCTGGTTGGCCATCAGCGCGCTGCCGCGCACCGCCCGCGCCAGCCGCACCAGCTCATCGCCGTTGGGGTGCTCCCCCTGCGCGACCAGCCCATCCAACCGCTCCAGGTACTCCCCCGCCTCGAGGGCGAAGAAGTCCGACATCCCGAGCGGCTTGTTTGGTTCGGTCATGGCGGCTCCAAACTATAACCCTCTCGCCTCATCCACCAACTTCCGCATCCGCCGCACCGCCTCTTCCAGTCCCCAGAACACCGAGTTGCTCACGATCGAGTGCCCGATATTCAGCTCCTCGATCTCGGGGATACGGGCGACCGGCTGGACGTTCTGATACGTCAGCCCGTGGCCCGCGTGCACCGCGAGGCCGCGGGCCTTGGCGTGCGCCGCCGCGCGCGCGAGCGCGCGCAGGGCCGCGTTGCTTTGCTTCCAGGTGTGCGCGTAACGGCCGGTGTGCAGCTCGACCGCCGCCACGCCGAGCCCGGCGGCTCGGTCGATCGTCGCCGGATCGGGGTCGATGAACAGACTGACCCGGATGCCGGCGTCCGTCAGGCGCCCCACGACCGCCCCGACCTTACGGTCGGGGCCACGCAACGCGAGACCGCCTTCGGTGGTGATCTCCTGCCGCCGCTCCGGGACGAGCGTCGCCTGAAACGGCTTCACGCGACACGCGATGCGCACGATCTCGTCGTGTGCGCCGAGCTCGAGGTTCAGCACCGTGCGGACCGACTGTTTGAGCGCACGGACGTCTGCGTCCTGGATGTGGCGTCGGTCCTCGCGCAGGTGCACCGTGATGCCGTCGGCGCCGCCGCGCTCGGCCGCGTCCGCCGCGCGCACCGGATCGGGCTCGTCGGTCTTGCGCGCCTCGCGCAGTGTCGCCACGTGATCAATGTTGACGTAGAGCCGCATGGCGCCTTACCTTCGGTTCACTCCGTCCAACCCTAGGATGATCGTGAAACCACGACTGGCCGTGCTCGTCGCGCTGGGCCTCCTCGCGTGCGGAGGCGGCAGTCGGACGCCCGCGCCGCAGTCGCTACCCGAGACGCTCGCGCAGTTCATGTCGGCCGTGAAGGCGAACGACGCGAAGCGCATGGGCACCCTCTGGGGCACGGAGCGCGGGCCCGCGGCCGAGTGGATGAAGTCCGACGAGCTGCAGCAGCGGCTCGGGGTCATCCAGAAGTATCTCAGCCACGCGGGCTACCGCGTGATCGAAGGCCCGCTCCCGGTCGCGGGACAAGACAACCAACGGCGCTTCCGCGTCGACATCCAGCGGCCCAACGGGTGCAACATCGTGCTGCCGATCGATCTGGTGCGCACCAAGGCCGGTAGTTGGCTGGTGCTGGACGTGCACCTCGACGTCGCGGGCAACCCGGCCGCCGGGTGCAAGCCGTAAGCGCGCGCGGAACGCTCCGTACCCCGGCGGCGTTACATTTACTCAGTCAGCTCCAGCAGGATCCCGGCCGTCGCCTTCGGATGGAGGAAGGCGATGCGGCGGCCTGCGGCGCCGCGGCGCGGTATCTCGTCCACGAGACGGTAGCCCGCCGCGCGGCAGCGCTCCAGCGCCCGGTCGAGATCGGGCACGCGGTAGCAGATGTGGTGTATGCCCGGGCCGCGGCGCGCGAGAAACTTCGCCACGGGGCTATCGGGATCGCGGGGCTCGAGCAGCTCGACCTGAACGTCGCCCAGCGTGAGGCCGACGATCGTAGCGCCGTCGGCCGACTCGGATCGCCCCGGCGCGAGGCCGAGGATGTCACGATAGAAGGCCAGGGCGGCCGCGATGCTGGGCACGGCGATGCCGATGTGGGCGACGCGGGCAGCGGAGTCCGTCATCTCGCCCGTCAACATAACGAGTGCACGAGAGGGAGTGGAGGGTCATGGTAGATCAACATCCGGTGGCGGTCACAGACGCCACGTTCGATCAGGAAGTCGAGCAGCACCGCGGGCTCGCGGTGGTGGACTTCTGGGCGACGTGGTGTGGCCCGTGCCACATGGTGGCGCCCATCATGGACCAGCTCGCTGGGGAGTACCACGGCAAGCTGAAGTTCGCGAAGATGGACGTCGACGAAAACCAGAAGACGGCGATGCGCTTCAACGTGCGGTCGATTCCGAGTATTCTATTCTTCAAGGACGGGCGCCACGTGGACACACTGGTGGGCGCCTATCCGAAGCCGGTGTTCGAGCAGAAGATCCAGCAGCACATGCCGTAGCAGCCTCCCGGAGGCCCATGCGCGCGAGCACCGCTCGCCTGATGAATTCGCCGGTTCGCATCGCGGACTTGACGTTCCCGCAGGTGAACCGGCTGATTCATCGTACCCGCCTGGCCTTCATCCATCTCGACAACTTGCTGGCGTTTGCCAAGCGCGACCGCGACGGCCGCGTGGACGGCTACATCACGGCGCACCTCCCCGACGAATGCCTGCTGCTGTTCTTTCGCAAGGGTGAAGCGGTGAACGCCGCGTCGCTCCACACCACCGGCCGGCAGGTCGTCACCATCACCGAGGCGCTCAAGCGGATGCGGACCGAGGTGGAGCGGGGCGAGCTGGCGTACTGCGCCGCGCCCATGGAGCAGCTCGCGTGGATGTACCAGTCGTGCGCGGTGCCCGCCCAGCCGCGCGCCATCGATCCGACCAACCCCGAGGCGGTGTTCCCCGCGCTGCAGCGGGAGAAAGTGAGCGGCGTGCTGGAGCTGATCTCGGACGGGCGCGTGTCCTACGTGCGGCTGGAGGAGGGCCGGTTCGCGAGCGGCTACTTCTGCGACAAGCCGGAGGCGCTGCCCGTGGGGAAGTTCATCGAAACCCAGTTCCAGGAGCGGCCGGGTGGCGCTACGCCCGCGATCTCGGCGGTGGTGTTCCCGCCCGCCGCCGACCTGCCGCAGCAGGCGCCGAATGCGCTGATCAACACCTACCGCGAGCTGTACTGGCGCATCGTCGAGGAAGTGGAGAAGGAGTTCCCCGGCGAGGCGAAGCGGCGCGCGCTGAAGGTCAGCTCGGGCATCCGCGATCAACACAAGGCGATCATGATCCTCGCCGCCGCGCGCGGCGCCGACACGCCGGACGCCGTGGTCCGGCCCGAGGAGCTCGCCAACGCCCTGATGGACTGGTCGCTGCAGCTGCTCGAAGGGGTGGAGGTGATCATGCCCGGCACGGCGCCCAAGATCCTGCGCGAGGCGACGCGTGAGCACCGCTACGTGCTGCAGTCGGCCGGGTACTACGGGCACCTGCCGTGGCAGGTCACGTGGTAAGATGGCCGGCACCCTCTACGTCGTGGCAACGCCGCTCGGCAACCTCGACGACCTCTCCCCTCGCGCGGCCGCGACCCTGAAGCAGGCGGCCGCGGTCGCGGCCGAAGACACCCGGCATACCAAGGTCTTGCTCGCGCACGTCGGCTCGGGCGCCGAGCTCGTGAGCTTCCACGCGCATTCGCCCGACTCGGCGCTGCGTCGCATTCTCCATCTGCTCGGTACGGGGAAGGACGTCGCCCTCGTGACCGACGCTGGTACCCCGACGGTGAGCGACCCCGGCGCCGTGCTCGTCGCCGCGGCGCGCCAGCGCGACGTCCCCGTCGTGACCATCCCGGGCCCCACCGCGGTCGCCGCGGCGCTGGCGGTCTCGGGCCTCCCCGCCGATCGCTACCTCTTCCTCGGCTTTCTCCCGCGCAAGGGGAGCGAGCGGCGCCGGCTGCTCGAGACGGTGGCGAAGAGCGAGTGGACCGTGGTGCTGTTCGAGGCGCCCCAGCGCACCGCGGAGCTGCTCGCGGACCTCGCGGCCGCCTGCGGCGGGGAGCGCCGCGCCGCGGTGGCGCGTGAGCTGACCAAGGTGTTCGAGGAGACCCGCGCCGGGACCCTGACCGAGCTCGCGGGTTACTATGCCCAGGCGCCCGCTCGCGGTGAAGTGACCGTCGTCGTCGCCGGCGCCGGCAAACCCGCCCGGGAAGAACGGCCCCCCGATCCGGAAGCGCGCGCCCGCGTGCTGCTGGCGCAGGGGATGACACGCAAGGACGTCGCCGAGCGCCTCGCGGAGGAGACCGGGATCGCTCGGAACACCGCATACCGCTTGGTCAACGAATTGTGAGACGCGGCGCTTTGATCGTGGTGACCGCGCTGTCAGCCGTCGGCTATCGGCAGTCGGGGCCGACTTCAGCCGACAGCCGACTGCTGAAAGCTGATCGCGCCGCCTCCCTCACCATCGGCCGCCTGCATTACGACGGCGGCGGCGACTGGTACGCGGGTCCGTCGAAGCTCGCCAATCTCCTCGCCGCTATCCGCCAGCGCACCGGGCTCGCGGTCGCCGAGCGGGAGCGTGTGGTGACGCTGACGGGCCCGGACCTATGGGATGTCCCTTACCTCTATATGACGGGACACGGCAACGTCCGATTCTCGGACGAAGAGGTGAAGCTGCTGCGTCGCTACCTGGAGCAGGGCGGGTTCCTGCATGCCGACGACGATTACGGGATGGACAAGGCGTTCCGGCGCGAGATCGCCCGCGTGTTTCCGGACCACCCGCTTGTTGAAGTTCCGTTGACCCACCCTATCTATCACGTGCCGAATGAGTTTCCCAAGGGGATCCCCAAGATCCACGAGCACGACGGCTTGCCGGCGCAGGGGTTCGGCATCTTTTTGGGTGACCGCCTGGTCGTGTACTATTCCTATCAGTCGGACCTGGGCGACGGATGGGAAGATCCCGAGGTCCATCACGATACGCCGGAGCTGCATGAGGCGGCGCTGCGCATGGGCGTGAATCTCTTCACCTACGCCGTGAGCTCCACCCGATGACCGACCGGAGCACAGCCGTGCGGCTGGCGCGCCTGGGGCTGCCGCACGCGCGCGCCCGGGCCGGAGCCGTCCTGCTCGCCAGCCTCGGCATCGCTGGCGCGCTCGCCGGGCTGGGTGTGTGGCTCGCTCCGCATGTCGCGGGCGTGCTGGGCGCGTGGATCGCGATCGTGGCGGTCGTGGCGGTCGCGGTGTGGGGGACGCGTCGGGCCCAGCGCGCTACTACGCCGCCCGCACTCGGGCGCCGCGCCGAGACCGAAGCGGGAGCGCGCGCGGGGAGCGTCGTCGGGCTGCTCGCTCCCGCGCCGGCGGGGGGTGTGAGCGCCGATCTCCTGGCGCTGGCCGATGCACGCGCGCTGCAGGCGGTCGAGCGCGCCGCCCCGGCGCTGCGGCGCGCTCTGGCGCGCGGCACGCGGCGCGGCGTGCTCGTGGCGCTCGGCGCCGCGGCGGCGGGAGCAGCGCTGTTCGTCGCCTCCGCTCCGGCGGCGGGACGCGCCGCCGCATTCTGGCATCCGCTGCGGACGCTGGCCGACGCGCGCACTCCCGTGCGCCTCTCGGTCGATCGCGCCACCGTGCGGCGCGGCGACAGCGTCACGGTGACCGTGCAAGTCCCGGCCGCCGCGCGGGCCACGCTGTGGACGCGGGGGCCGGGGGAGCCATGGCGTGCCGCGAGTCTGGGCCTCGACTCCGCCGGTCGGGCGATCCGCCGGATCGGACCGCTCGAGGCCGATCTCTTCCTCCGGGCCTCGAGCGGCGGGCGCAACAGCGTCGAGCGCCGGGTCACGATCGCGCTTCCGGCATTCGTCGCCGAGCTCGAGCTCACGGCCCACTATCCCGCGTATCTCGCGCGCGGCGACGAGCCGCTGGTTCCCGGCCGTGACACGATCTTCGTTCCCGAAGGCACGGTGATTCTGACGAGCGGCGCGGCCAGCGTGCCGCTGGCTTCGGCTGGCTGGCGACACGCCGGTACGGTGGCGCGGCTCGCGGTGTCGGGCGCGCGCTTCTCGGGGCGGCTCGCGCCCGTCGCCTCGGGAGCGGGAAGCTGGCGCCTGGACGTCACGACCGCGGACGGGACGCCACTCGAGGGCGACGCGCCGGCGCTCGAGCTGCGCGTGGTCCCCGACTCGGCGCCGGTCGTGGCCGTGCCGGTGCCGGGGCGCGACACCACACTGCCCCTCTCGCTCCGCCAGCCGCTCGTGATCGACGCGCGCGATGACCACGGCCTGTCGCGGCTGCAGGTGGTGAGCTGGCGGGTGAGCCGCACCGGCAAGGTGGGCGACGCGGTGCGCGACTCGCTCGACGTGAGCGGCGTGGGCGATCGAGCGATCGTGCAGGGCGATCTCGATGCCGCGCGGCGCGGACTCCTCCCTGGCGACACCCTGCGGTTCCGCGTGGAGGCGTGGGACAACGCGCCGGCCCCGCATGTGGGCCGGAGTGGGGAATTCGCGCTGCGCCTGCCGAGCCTGGACGAGCTGCGAGCAGCGATGCGCGCCGCGACGCACGGACTGGTCGAAGCGGCGGACTCGATCGCCGGGTCGCAGCGCGACCTGGGGGAGCGGACGAGCGATCTTGCGGAGCAGCGCTCGCGCGAGGAGACACCGGGGGGAGCCCGCCGGCCGCCGCCCGGCGCACAGTCCGGGACGCTCCCCTTCCAGGCGACCGAGCGCGCGCAAGCGGTGGCCCAGGAGCAGGAGGCGGTCGAGCAGCGGGTGCGGGAGCTCAGCAAAGCGGTCGAGGAGATCGCGCGGGCCGCGAAGGCGGCGGGGATCGACGACACGGCGTTCCAGGCGCGGCTGCGCGAAGTGCAGGAGCTGCTGCAGCGCGCCGTCACGCCGGAGCTCGAGCAACGGCTGCGCGAGCTGCAAGAAGCGCTGGCCAAGCTCGACCCCGAAGCTACACGGCAGGCGCTGCAGCGGCTCGCCGAGGCGCAACAGCAGCTCAAGGCCGAGCTCGAGCGGAGCCGGGAGCTGTTCCAGCGGGCCGCCGTGGAGGGCGCGCTGGCCTCGCTCGCCGCCGACGCGGAAGACTTGAAGCGCCGCCAGGGCGAGTGGAACGGCACCGACGCCCGCCGGCCGGACAGCGCGGCGGCGGCCCGCGAGAGCGCGCTCGCGGAGCGCACCGATTCGCTGGCGCGCGGCATCGAGCAGGTGGGGAAAGACCTCGGGCAGCCACCGGGTCGCGAAGCCCCGCTCGCGGCGCCGCAGCGCACCGCGCAGCAGGCCGCCGGCGCCATGCAGCGCGCCGCCCAGTCGGCCGAGCAGGGGGATGCGGGCGCGGCGCAGCGGTCCGGCGCGGAGGCGGAGCAGCAGCTCGCGCAGCTGCCCGCCGCGCTGCGCGCGCGGCGCGACTCGCTCGCGGGCGCGTGGCGCCAGGAGACGCTCGACGCGCTCGACCGCGCGCTCTCCGAGACGGCGGCGCTGGCGGAGCGCGAGCAACGCGTAGCCGAGGCGCTGCGGCGCGGCGAAGGCGGTCCCACGACGCGCTCGCGCCAGGCCTCGATCGAAGAGGGAACGGCGGCGGTGGAGCGGCAGATCCGCGAGGCGGCGGGGAAACACGCGCTGGTGTCACCGCAGCTCGAGGGGGCGCTGGGCTTCGCCCAGCGTCAGATGGCCGCGGCGCGCGAGCAGCTGGAGCAGGGCGATCCGAACAGCGGCGAAGCGGCGGCGCTGGCGGAGCAGGCGGTGGACGCGCTCAACGCCACGGCGCTCGCCCTCGCGCGCAGCCGCAGTCAAGTGGGGGGAGCGCAGTCGGGGAGCGGGTTCGCGGAAGCGGTGGAGCAGCTCGCCCGCTTGGCCCGCGACCAACAGGGACTGAATAGTCAGGCGCGCGGGCTCGTGCCGCTGGTGGGGCCAGGCGGGCAGGCGGTGCTGGAGCAGCTGCGCGCGCTCGCGGCTCGGCAGCGCGCGCTCGCACAACGGCTCGAACGCCTGCAGGCGGAAGGCGGCAGCGCCGCGGCCGGGGCGCTCGCGCAGGAAGCGCGCGAGCTGGCGCGCCAGCTCGAAGCCGGACGGCTCGACCCGCAGACGATCCAGCGGCAGGAGCGCCTGTACCGCCGCCTGCTCGACGCCGGCCGGACGCTATCGGGCAGCGAGCCCGATGAGAACCGGGAGCGCACCAGCCGCCCCGCGACGGGTGACAGCGTGCACCTTCCCGCCGTGCTCAAGCCCGGGGCGACGGGCGCGGGCCCGAGATTGCGCTATCCGCGGTGGGAAGAGCTGTCGGGGCTCACGCCCGAGCAGCGGCGGCTCGTGCTCGAGTACTTCCGGAGATTGAATGCCCCCGAGCCGCGTTGAGTCCGCGGCTGAAGCCGCGGCTCGGCGACGGCCGGTAAACCGGCACGACCCCGCTTCAGCGGGCGAGGCCGAGCCGCGGCTTCAGCCGCGCACGCTCGCGGCACTTCTGGTGCTTCTCCTTGCACTCCTGCTCTGGTCCCGGTTTGCGCCTGCGCAAGCTGTCGGACAAGGCTTCGAGCTGGAGCGCGCCGGCCAGTACCAACGCGCCGCGACCGTCTACTTCACGACGCTACGCGGCGATTCCACCAACCTCGCCGCGCTGCTCGGGCTGGAGCGCGTGCTGCCGTCCTTGAACCGTGTGCCCGATCTGCTGCCCGCGGCGCAGCGGGCCGTCGCCGCGAGTCCCAAGAACGCCGCCCTGCGGGGCCTGTTGCTGCGGACGTACGTGACGCTGAACGAGGCCGATAGCGCGCGCGTGCTGGCGCAGCGCTGGGCGGCGGAGCAGCCGCGCGACGAGGTTCCCTACCGAGAGTGGGCGATCGCGTTGCAGGACGCGCACCGCTACGCGGAGGCACGCCAGGTATTCCTCGCCGGGCGACGCGCGCTGGGGCGGCGCGGGGCGTTCGGCGTCGAGCTGGGCGAGCTGCTGGAGCGCGTCGGCGAGTGGGAAGGGGCGGCGCGCGAATGGGCCGCGGCGCTGGCCGAGGCGCCGACGCAGCTGGCGAACGCGGCGAGCTCGCTCGCGGAAGCGCCAGCCGAGCAGCGGGAGCGGATCGTGCGCGCGGTCTTGACGCCGGAGGCGACCCCGCTGCAGCGCCGTCTCGCGGGTGAGCTGCTGCTCGGCTGGGGTCAGCCGGAGAGCGCCTGGAACGCATTCGCGCCCACGGTGGCCGAGCCGTCGTCCGACGCGGCGTACGCCCTGCGGCGCTTCGCCGACCTGGCGGGAGCGGGGGGACCGGGGGGGGCCGGGGGAGGCGCCACTCCCGAGGCGCGCCGGGTGCGCGGGCTCGCGCTGGCGCGCTACGCGGAGATGGTCCCGGAGCCGCTGGCCGTACGGGCCCGGGCTGAGGCGGCGCGCGCCTTCCTCGCGGCGGGCGACCGGGTCGCGGCTCGGCGGGTGCTCGAGCGGGTGGCGGCCGATTCCACGGCCCCGCCCGACGCGCAGGCGCTGGCCCAGGGCGCGCTGGTGGAGGCGCTGATCGAGGACGGCCAGCTCGCCGAGGCGGGGACGCGGCTCTCGGCGGATACCCGACTCGCCGATGACGACCGTGCGGCGTTGCGGCTCAAGCTCGCGCGCGCGCGCATCCGGCGCGGCGAGCTCCAGCTCGCCGATTCGACGCTGGTGGGGGATTCGAGCGTCGAGGCGCTGGCGGTGCGGGGGTGGATCGCGCTGTACCGGGGCGAGATGAAAACGGCGCAGCAGCTGTTTCGCGCCGCGGGCCCGTACGCGGGCGAGCGACGCGACGCCACCGAGCGCACCGGCGTGGTGGCGCTGCTGCAGCAGCTTCCGGGTGACCGCTTCCCCGAGCTGGGGGCGGCGCTGCTGCTCGTCGCCCGCGGGGATTCCGCGGGGGCGCTGGCGGGGCTGCGCGCGGCGGCGGAGCGCGCCGGCGACGCGCGACCCGACGTCCTGTTGCTCGCGGGACGCATCGCGGCCCGGCTGGGCACGGCGCAGCAAGCGACGGCGCTCGCGTTGTTCCAAGAGGTGGCGACGACGGGCGGGAAGAGCGCCGCGGCTCCGGCGGCCGAGCTCGAGTGGGCGCGATTGCTGTTGCGCCAGCAGCAGACGGCCGCGGCGATCGCGCAGCTCGAGCACCTGATCCTGGCGTATCCGGCGAGCGCGGTGGTGCCGGAGGCACGCCGGGAACTCGAGCGCGCCAAAGGAGCGATTCCAAAGTCGTGAGACGGCGAGAGTTCGTACGGACGGTCAGCCGCACGGTTGGGCTGTCGGTCGGTGCCGGCGTTCTCGGTTTCCGTCCGACCGTCCCACAGTCTGTCGGTCCCTCGCTCTTGATCCCCATGGACGACTCGCAAACCGACCATCTCAAGGCCTACGGTGTCACCTATCGCGTGGTGCAGGCCGGGATCAAGGCCGAGTGGCTGCTCAACTACCGCGGTGGGTCGTTCCTGCTCCCCGACGGGGAAGCGATCCGGCGCGACGCGGCGCTCGCGGGGGTGAAGGTGGAGCCGGTGGACGACGGCCGCGTGATCGCGATCCGCGGCGAGATCGAGGCCAACAACATGGACGCGGTGCCGCTCGAGAAGGCACCCAAGGTGGCCGTGTACGCGCCACCCAACGCGCCGCCCTGGGATGACGCCGTGACCATGGCGTTGCAATACGCCGGTATCCCGTTCGACAAGGTGTGGGACTTCGAGGTGATGGCCGGCAAGCTCACGACCTATGACTGGCTGCATCTGCACCACGAGGACTTCACGGGGCAATACTCGAAGTTCTTCCTGATCTACGGCGGCGCGCCGTGGCTTGGCGAGATGGTCCGCTTCAACTCGGACGCGGCGAGACGGCTCGGCTTCGACACGGTCCCGGACCTCAAGAAAGCGGTGGCGCGTCGCATGCGCGACTACATCGCGAACGGCGGCTTCCTGTTCGCGATGTGCACGGCCACGGAGACCATCGACCTAGCGCTCGCCGCCGAGCACGTGGACATCGCGGCCGCCTTCGCCGACGGTACGCCGATGGACCCGCAGGCGGACGCCAAGCTCGACTGGGCGAAGAGCCTGGCCTTCACGGGGGCGCACGTCGAGCCGAACCCCTCCATCGCGAGCTTCTCCGACATCGACGGTCACCAGGTGAACGCCGGTCCGCGGCGCCAGCCGCTCGGGGCGTTCAAGCTGTTCAACTTCAGCGCGAAAATCGATCCGGTGCCGACGATGCTGGTCCAGGACCACCGCCAGGTGATCCCGGACTTCTACGGGCTCACGACGTCGTTCCTGCGCAGCCGCTTGAAGCCCAGCGTGACGGTGCTGGCCGACGAGGAAGGCGCGCCGTGGGTGAAGTACATTCACGGGGACTCGGGGAAGGGGACGTGGACCTTTTTCGGTGGCCACGATCCCGAAGACCAGCAACACCAGATCGGCGATCCGCCCACCGACCTGTCGCTGCACCCGCACTCGCCGGGCTATCGCCTGATCCTCAACAACGTGCTGTTTCCGGCCGCCAAGAAGCGCGAGCTGAAGACGTGAGCATCGAGCGCCTCGCCCCGGCGGTGCGCGAGCTGGTACGCGCGGAGATCGCCGCGGCTCACGGGCGCGAGGTGTCGTTCGTGGCGCATCCCGATGCGAACGGCCTGATCGTGGCGGCGCGCGCCGTGGCCCGCGGGACGGTGGACGCGGTGCTGGCGCTGCCGGGGATCGCCGAACGGGGAGAGCTGCTACTGCACAATCACCCGAGCGGCGTGCTCGAGCCCTCGGGCGCCGATCTCAGCGTGGCGGCCCGGCTGCACGACGGGGGCGTGGGCTTCGCCATCGTGGACAACGCGGTCACCGATTGCTACGTGGTGGTCGAGTGCCCCCGGCCGCGCGCCACCACGCGGCTCGATCCGTTCGACACGGCAGGGCTGCTCGCCCCGCGGGGTCCGGTGGCCCGCGCGCTCGGGGCGTTCGAAGACCGGCCCAGCCAGCGCGACATGGCGGCGTACATCGCGGACGCCTACAACGACGGCGGGGTGGCGCTGCTCGAGGCGGGCACCGGCGTGGGCAAGTCGTTCGCCTACTTGGCGCCCGCCCTGGTATGGGCGCGTGAGAACGGCGAGCGCACCATCGTTTCCACCAACACCATCAATCTGCAGGAGCAGCTGGTCGGCAAGGATCTTCCGATCCTCGCCCGCGCGCTCGGCACGGGCGACCACTCCCCCACGTTTGCCCTGCTGAAGGGCTGGCGGAACTACATCTGTCTCGCGCGGCTGGAGCAGGCGCGCGACGGCGAGCATTCGTTGTTCGAGGACGAGCGCGCCGCGGAGCTCGAAGGGCTCGCCCACTGGGCCGCCAAAACGAGCGACGGCAGCCTCTCGGACCTGCAGGACGAGCCGACCGGCGAAGTGTGGGACGCGGTGGCCGCCGAGTCCGACCTCTGCACCCGGCTCAAGTGTCCTCACTTCGAGCGGTGCTTCCTGTTCCAGGCGCGCCGCCGCGCGGCCGAGGCGGACGTCGTGGTGGTGAATCATCACCTGCTCGCGAGCGATCTCGCCGTGCGCATGGCGAGCGACAACTGGCAGGAGGCGGCGGTGCTGCCGCCCTACCGCCGGCTGGTGCTCGACGAGGCACATCATCTGGAGGACGTGGCCGCGATGCACCTGGGCTCCCAGGTCAGCATGCTCGGCGTGCAGCGGCTGTTGTGGCGGCTCGAGAAGAACGGCCGCGGGCTGTTGCCGACGCTGCGAGCGGTGCTCGCCAACCGCGACGACCTGCTCTCCGCGGCGAGCCGCGACCTGGTGCAACAGAGTCTGCTCGACGCGGTCGGCGCCGCCCGGCGGGCCGCGGACGAGTTGTTCGCGCGGCTCACGCGGCGCCTCGAGGCGGAGCCGGGACCAACGCCGGTGTTGCGGCTCACCGACGAGTTCGCGCGGGACGACGTCTGGCCCCAGGGCCTCGACGTCGCGCTCGACAATCTGCTGCTCGCCTTCTCGCGGCTGCGCGACGGCGTCGAGACCATCGCCGACCGTCTGTCGCTCGACGACCCCTCGGAGCGGCGGGCCCAGCTCGTGGGGGAGCTGCGCGGCGTGGTGCGGCGGCTCGACGCCGTGGCGACGGGGCTCACCGCCGCGCTGCGGCCGCCGGCGGGTGGCCCCGCGGCGGTGCGCTGGGTGGAGCGGCGCGGCCGCAAGGTCGCGAACGTCTCGCTCGCGGCCGTGCCGCTCGACCTGGCGCCGATCTTGAAGGACAACTTGTTCGACCGGGTGGAGACCGTGGTGCTCACGAGCGCCACACTCGCCGCCGGAGGCGAGTTCGGCTATCTCGAGGAGCGCCTGGGACTCGACCTCCCGCCGTCGCGCGTGCGGGCGCGCGAGATCCACGCGTCGCCGTTCGATTTCCCCGTACAGTGCCTGTTCGGGATCCCCACCGATCTGCCCGAGCCGCGCGACGACGAGCCGGGACACGACGCGGCCGTCGCGCGCGTGCTGGTGGAGCTGGCGCACGCGTCGGACGGCGGCATGTTCGTGCTGTTCACGAGCCACGGCGCCCTGCGCCGCGCCGCCGACGCGGTGCGCGACCAGCTGGGCGGCCGCTGGCCGCTGCTGGTTCAGGGCGACGGCCAGCGCGACCAGCTGCTGCGGCGGTTCCGCGAGGCGGGCTCCGCCATCTTGCTCGGCACCGATTCGTTCTGGGAGGGCGTCGACGTGCCCGGCCGCGCCCTGCGGGTGCTGATCCTCGCGAAGCTGCCGTTCAAGGTGCCGAGCGAGCCGCTCACCGCGGCCCGCCTGGAGCGGCTCGCCGCTCGGGGTTTGGACGGGTTCATGCACTACCTCGTGCCGAACGCCGCGCTCAAGCTGAAACAGGGCTTCGGGCGACTGATTCGGAGCACCAGCGACGTCGGCGCCGTGGTGCTGCTCGACCGCCGCGTCGTCACCAAGCGCTACGGCCGGCTGATCCTCGAGGGGCTGCCGCCGGCGGCGCGCGTCGTGGGCCGGTGGCCGGAAGTGCGGCGGGCGTGCGAGGAGTTCTTCGCGGGGCACGGCATCGAGGCGGCCCTGGGCGCCGGCGGGTAGATTGTTCCTGGTGGTGTGGATGTTCGAGACGAAGGCCGGCGCCGAGCAGGACTTCATCCGGGCCTACGGGGCCGACGGCGATTGGGCCCAACTGTTCCGGCGCAGCACCGGGTACGTGGACACCGCGCTGGCGCGCGACAGCGAGATCTCCAGACGCTTCGTGACCATCGATCGCTGGGCCTCGCGGCAGGCGTTCGAGGACTTCAAGGCGTCCTCCAAGGCGGACTACGACGCGCTCGACGCCCGGTGCCAGCAGCTCACGCGGAGCGAGCGGCTGATCGGGCACTTTGAAACGTGACACGGACGACTCGTCGTGCGTAACACAGACAGGTGATCCCGTGACTAGGCTCAGCAAGCGCCTTGCCGCGCTCCCTGGCTATCCCATGGCCGAGCTCCCCGCCATCAAGCGGCGGCTGATCGAACAGGGGGTCGACGTCATCGACGTGGGGGCGGGGGATGCCGACCTGGCGCCGCCCCGCGTGGCGGTCGAGGCGCTGGCGCGGGCCGCGCGCGATCCCGCGATGAGCCGCTACCCGTTCCAGCTGGGCTTGCCGGCGTTCCGCGAAGCCGCCGCCGCCTACATGCAGCGCCGCTTCGGCGTGAAGGTCGAGCCGTTCGCCGAGCTACACCCGCTGCTCGGCTCCAAGGAGGGGATCGCCCACCTCGCGATGGCCCTGCTCGACGCAGCGGACGTGGGCATCGTCCCGGAACCGGGGTACGCCGTGTACGAAGGGGGGACCAGGCTGGCGGGCGGGGAGCCGTACCGCTACGCGCTCACGCCGCGCACCGCGTTCCTGCTCGAGCTGGAGGAGATCCCGGCCGAAGTGATTCGGCGGGCGCGACTCGTCTACCTGAACTACCCAAACAATCCTACGGCCGCGGTCGCGACGCGCGAGTACCTGGAGCGCACCGTGGCGTTCTGTCAGCGGCACGACCTCGTGATCGCGTACGACAATCCCTACTGTGAGATCACGTTCGACGACTACGTCGCGCCCAGCATCTTCCAGATCCCGGGCGCGTGGGACGTCGCCGTCGAGTTCCATTCCCTCTCGAAGACGTTCTGCATGACGGGGTGGCGGCTGGGGTGGGCGGTGGGGCGCGCGGAGCTCATCGCTGCTCTGGCGCGCGTCAAGAACTACGTGGACACCGGCGCCTTCCTCGCGGTGCAGGCCGCGGGCGCGGCCGTGCTGCCGCAGGCGGAGCCGCTGGCGCGCGGCTACGTGGCGCAGTTCCGGGAGCGGCGGGACGCGATGGTGCCCGTGTTGCGGGCGCAGGGGTTCGAACCCGAGACTCCGCGTGCCACGATGTACGTCTGGGTGCCGCTGCCGGAGGGGCTCGCCTCGGCGACGTTCCAGCGCCGGGCGCTCGAGGAGGCAGGCGTGGTGACCCTCCCGGGGAGCGCGTTCGGTGCCGGCGGCGAAGGGTTCTTCCGCGTCGCGCTCACGGTCGCGGCGCCTCGGCTGGTCGAGGCGGCGGAGCGACTGGGAAAGGTGTTGGCCGCTGTTTAATCCCCGGCGGCTCCCGCGCGCCAGAACGCGGCTCACCTGGGCCGCGAGTATCGTGCTGCACGGGCTGCTCATCACGCTTGCGCTGACCACCGCGTGGCGGATCGACCGCCACCAATCCCTCATCACCATCATCCCGCCCGAGCCGCCGCGGCGGGCGGAGCTACCCCCCTTTGGGGGCACCAAGCGCGGTAAGGGGCCGAGCGGAGGCCTGGGGCGGCCGCCCGCGCCGGCGCCGGCCGCGGATACCACGACGCCGCCCCCCGCGCCGCCCGTCGGCACGCCGGATACGACGCTCGCGGCGAGCCCCACGGCCGTCGGCCCGCACTTCGTGATCCCACCTCAGGTGGGAGACGGACGCCTCTGGGTGTTGCCGCGGCCCGCGCTCCCCGGCGAAGTGGCGGACGCGCTGTACGGCCAGGAGGAGCACAAGGACTCGATCGCGGTCCACCGGCTGCGTTCCATGGTGGACTCGTTGAACGTGATCATCGATCAGGAGCAACGCGCGCGCCAGAAGCCGACCTGGACCACGGAGGTAGCGGGGAAGACGATCGGCATTGATTCCCAGTACATCCACGTCGCGGGGATCAAGATTCCTACGGCGGTGCTTGCGCTGCTGCCGATCACACTGCCGCAGGGGAACTACGACGAGCAACTGCGAGCGCGCCAGCTCGAGGACATGCGTCGGGACCTGATGCAGGCGGCGCGGCGCACCGAGACGCTGCAAATGTTCCGGAAGTACGTGCGCGAGCTGCGGGCGCGCAAGCAGGCGGAGCGGGACGCGGAGAAACGGGCGAGGGGGGATACGACGACGACGAAGGCGGATACCGTCAAAGCGGTGCCCTAACCCGGCCTCTCGCCGTCCCCGCTGTTTCGGAGTTCGGTACTCATGGCCAACCCGCTACTCGCAGGACTTCTCGTTGCAGCTACCCTCCTGCCACCCCAGGGCCAGCAGGACACCGTCCCAACAGAACTGCGCGCCGCCGCTGAGGAACTCGCGTTGGGGCGCGTGGAGGAGGCCATCAAACTCGCGGAGCGGTACACGCTGCGGCATGGGCGTGACCCCCGCGGGTTCATGATCTTGGGTGACGCGCACGCCGCTCACATGCCCACGGGTCGCTTTCGAGCACTAGAGTCATATCGGCAAGCGAAACAGCTTCTGCCCCACGATCCAGAGCCACCTTATCGCATCGCTCTCATGGGTCTGTGGCTCGGCGGCGATGACGGCGAGCGGATCGCTCGCGAAGGCTTGGAGCGGGTGATCGAGCTCGACCCGCTTTACAGAGATGCCTGGGACCAGTGGCTTCCGTTGTACCGGAACGCCGGCGGTCGGCGGAAGATGATCGAGCGACTGCAAGCGAACACCACGGACCCCGTGGTGCAGTTGCGCATCGCGGAGTTGCTGATCGAGGAGGAGCGGTACGCGGATGCTGACCACCTTCTCGATATCGGGCTCACGCAAGACTCTACCGGCCCCGGCTGGAACGCGCTGCGGGCGGAGAGCGCGCTCGAGTCAGGCGACACACTGGCTGGGATCGTGTTCTACCACCGAGCGCTGCGGTATGCTGTGCGGGATTCCGCAAATGTGCTGTGGCGCCAGGTCGTTGGCATCGCTACGCCGAGCGAGCTCCGTGCGTGGTGGGCCGGCGTTCCACCCGAGGCGAAGGGCACCTGGCTCGAGAGCTTCTGGGCACGGCGAAACCCCAACCTGTTCGCGAGCACCAACCACCGGATCGTGGAGCACTTTTCGAGGCTGCGGTATGCCCGCAAGCACTACCCGCTGCTCCATCCCCTCGTCTCATACCACCGCAGTAGTGTGGCCCGCACTCTCAACCTCGAGCCGGCGCAAGGGGAGCGCGAGTTCCACTTGCGGTGCGAAGTGTTCAAGGCGCTCCCGCCCTACTACTCGGGTGGACGCGTCCCGTTGCCTGGCGTGAGCAGTGTGCGAGACCGTGCTCGCGTCGCCACGGATCCTGCGGCCCATCTCACCACTGAGGAGAAGGAGAGCATGCCGAGGAACACTCGGCGCGGGCTTGAGGCGATGGGGGTGGTGCTCTCACCCACGCTGTTTGTTCCCTTGGGGATGGATCTGCGGGGCGCGGACACTATGGCGGCGCGTGTGGGCTACAACCTCGCTACAGGGTTGGACGACCGCGGAATCATGTACCTGCGCTTCGGGCCACCGGACGCGTCGAGGTTGGGTGGGGACAATACGGTCGACCCGCAGTGCAACACGGACGAATTGGAGCGGTGGAGGTACGCCGAGTGGGGAGAGGTGCGCTTCGTCAGGCCGAGCGCGTTCTCCAAGGGACTGCGCACCACGCCGGAGATGGTCTTCCGGCCGATGAACCAGGACCAGTTCGCGTCCATGCAGCTCGGGCTGACGCGCGACGCATCCTCCGAACCCGCCGCCCTCGAGTTCGGCCTCTGGACGGCGCAGTTCCGGAACCTGGGGGGGGCGGCGACCACGGATCTCGTAATCGTCTCGACGACCGGGACACTCGCGGCGGCGCTAGTCGGTGATGTCGGGGGCGAGCGGGCATCCGGTGAGGGCGACGCCGGGAGCGTCACCCTGGCGGCGGCCCCCGGACGATACGTGCTGCTTGCCCACGCCCGCGAGGGCGACACACTGGGTCGTCAGGAGCTAGCGCTCACGCTGCGGTCCTTCCACGCCGGACCCGCAATCAGCGACCTCCTGCTGGCGAAGGCTTGGCGCGGCGACACGCTCGTCAGCCGGCCTGCGATGCTCGGACACCTGCAGCGGGGCCTGACTTTCGCGGCGGAAGACACGGTCCGAGTCTATGCCGAGGTGTACGGGCTGCGCGTGAGCGCCGAGCGAGTGAGTTACCACGTGACCTATCGGATTCTGCGTAGCGACGATCTCCAGCGAGACATCGCCCGTGAGGATTGGCCGGGAGCGAACGGCCTCGAGTTCGATCGCGCCTCAGCCGGGTCGGAGGGACGACCGGTGACAGAAGTGCTGGACCTTTCGCCGCAGCAGATCCCGCGCGGCAGCTATCTGCTACGGGTTCAGGTATGGGATAACGCGGCCGGGGCGCAGATCGGACGAGCGACGGTCGCCTTTCGGGTTAGATAGGGTTGGGCATCGGGAGGCGGTGCCTTATGCAGTGAAAATGTGCCGGGATCCCCTCGTTCAGCCTGTGGACCCCGTGACCGCCGCCTGTAGGCGCTTCAGCGCCGCCTCTTTCCCTACCACATGCAACAGCTCGTTCACCGGCTCCGACACCGTCCCACCCGTGAGCGCGATGCGGATCGGCTGGAAGATCTTCCCGGCAGCGACACCCTTTTCGTCTGCCAGGGCACGCAACGTCTTCTCGAGCGCTTCCGGCGTCCAGTCAGTCTTGCGGAGGACGGCGACACTCGCCTCGAGCGACGCCTTGTAACCCGCCGGATCCTTGGCGATCTCCTTTATCGCTTTGTCGTCGAACGCGACGAATTTCGCGTCGAGCCGCACGGCCACCTGCTTCGCGACGTCGAGCGTGGTGCGCGAGCGGGTCTTCACCGCGGCGATCGCCTTCAGGACGGCGTCCTTGTTGCCGTTCAACCCGAGCTGCTCGAGCTGGGGTGAGACCAGTGGGTACAGCTCGTCCGCGGACGCCATCGAGAGGTACTGCCCGTTCATCCACTCGAGCTTCGTCATGTCGAAGATCGCCGGCTTTTTCTGGATGCCTTCCAGCGAGAACAGCCCGATCATCTCGTCGAGCGTCATGATTTCCCGATCGCCCCCCGGACTCCAGCCGAGCAGCGCCAGGAAGTTGCGCATCGCGGCGGGGAGGATTCCCATGTGCTGGTAATCGCCCACCGCGGTGGCGCCGTGGCGCTTGGAGAGCTTTTTGCCGTCCGGGCCGTTGATCATCGGCACGTGACCGAACACCGGCGGCTGGGCACCGATGGCGCGGTACAGGGCGAGCTGCTTCGGCGTGTTGGAGATGTGGTCGTCGCCGCGCAGCACGTGTGTGATCGCCATGTCGATATCGTCCACGACGACCGCGAGGTTGTAGATCGGCGTGCGGTCCGAGCGCAGGATGATGAAGTCCTTGATATCCTCGCCCTGGAACGAGATGCGGCCGTGCACCGCGTCGTCCCACGCGATCTCGCCGGGCGGCAGGCGAAACCGGATCGCGCTCTCTTCGATGTAAGCCTTGCCTTCGGCCAGCAGCTTGTCAGCCACCTCCTGGTGCCGCTTCACCCGTCCCCCCTGGAAGACGGGCGCCTCGTCCCAGTCGAGGCCCAGCCAGGTGAGCCCGTCCAGAATCACCTTCGTGTGCTCGTCGGTGGAGCGTTGCTTGTCGGTGTCCTCGATGCGCAGCAGGAACTTCCCGCCCACGTGGCGGGCGTACAGCCAATTCAAGAGAGCGGTGCGGGCGCCGCCGACGTGCAGGTAGCCCGTCGGGGAGGGGGCGAAGCGAACGCGCGTGGTCATGGCGGTGCGGTACGGAGAGGGGGGGATTCGAACCCCCGATAAGGCTTTTAGGCCCTATAACGGTTTAGCAAACCGCCGCCTTCAGCCACTCGGCCACCTCTCCCGGAACAGGACAACCTCGCCAGTCCCCTCGACTGCTGCAACCCCCCGGAGTCTTGAAAACCACTTGATGATAGACGGCAACCATGAGCTCCTACACTCCGAAAGGTTGCCATGCGTGGTCTCACGCTACTCTGCCCTGTTTTGCTGTTGGCTTGCTTCGCGCGCGTTTCGGCCCAGGCCGGCCCCGACTCGACCGCGGCTCACACGCCTGCCCCGCTGTGTTACCGGGCACGGCCCAAACCCACTTGCTCCGCGTTCCTGCTCACCAATTTCGGTAGCTACGTGGTGCTCGGCAGGGACGAGTTCAACGACACGCGACTGCGCGAAGTAGCGGATTGGGGCTTGATGGCCAACATCACTACCCGTGACGCGATTGGCGGGTCGGTGTTCGCGAACCTGGACCGACTCGGGTTCGCACTCGGGCCCGCCGTCCGGTACCGTCGCTGGCTCCCGTCTTCCGGATCGGTGGATCTGGCCCTAGGCACGCCTTTGGTGACTACCACCACCGACCTGCAACCGGGCTCCGTGTTCGGCCTTGTGAGGTGGAGTCCCAACGACTGGTTTGCGGTCGCGGCTCGGCCCGAGCTCGTGCGCCGCTCCGTGTTTCTCGGCTGTGGACCAACCACGTGCAACTCCCAAGTGCAGTCGCGCGGGCGCGTATCGCTCGGGGTGGAGTTCGGCTGGGTGCCAGGGCTCGCGCTCACCGGCGCGGGCGGTCTTGCGACCGTGGTGCTCGCCGCTGCCATCGCCGCGGGTGGGGGCAACTAGACTGCCAGGCTCCTCACAAGAGCGCGTTCACGGCCGGCTGGCGCGGCCACCCCGACGCACGGTGAAGCGGAAAGTCAGTTTGGTCACTTGTTCGAGGCGACGCCCCGTGCCCACGTCCGGGAAGTCATAGCGCTCCAGCTCGTAGAACAACCCGCCGGCGATCGAGCCGCTGCGGTACTCCATCCCGGCTGCGGCGGTGAGCGCGACATCGGGTCCAGGCAGGCCGTTCACCGCAACGACGGGGAGCAGGCCGCCGCGCAGCACTCCCCGCACCGGGCTCGTCGCGAAGTCAAGGCGCACCTCGGCCCCAACCCCCACGGTGGTCCAGTGCTGCCGAGCGATCGCCGTGGAATACGCCCGCGATCGCGCGCTCCCTTGTAGCGCAAGCCACCGCACCGGGACGAAACTGGCCTCGATGCCGACTTCCCCGACATCCCGGTTTTCGGCTCCCGCCGCGTCGGTAGACAGCGACCCTCCCGCCACGCCGATCGAGATCTCGAGCCGAGAACGGAAGGCCACGACTCCTCCGGCACCGAACAGCAGGCCCCTCGATTCCTCGATGCCGTTTCCGATGTCCACCCGATGCTCGGCCAGCGACACCCCCGCGGTCCCCGACACGGTGATCTGCGCGATCCCGGCGGCCGGCGCGAGCGCGAGGCAGAGCAGAATGCCGGACGCGACGGGGATCGGGTCGCCTCGGGTCACGGGCCCACGCCGGCCGCCGGCCTGATGATCAGCACGGTCTCGGCGATCTTCTCGGCGTTGCGGTGCGCGATGCTCGCATTCGCGGCAGCCCGGGCGACGCGGCGCCGGCCGTTCTCGGCGATGTTGGCCGGGAGGTCGCGCTCATGGCGCGCGTTCAGTAGGGCCGTCACACCGGCGATCCCCGCCGTGGCGCCTACCGCGATGGCCAGTGCCCGACCTCCTCGTCCGAGGTCACGGTTCACCGCCACGCTGGAAACGGCCAGGGCGCCCGCGGCGATCACCAGACCCTTGATCAGGTCCTTGGCGCCCGCCGCCACCAGTAACCGCTCGGGGAGCAGTTGGGCCGGAGCAAGGTCGGGGAGCGTGTCCTCGAGCGGCGGCGTCTCGTGGGCCACGGTGAAGTAGACCCGCATCGAGTCGGAGCGAGCGAGCAGCTGGCTCCGGCCGACGACGCCCAGCTCGTATCGGCCGGGTGGGGCGAGGCGGCCGTCGGGCAGCAAGCCGTCCCACCGCACCTCCCGCAAGCCGTCATTGACATCGTGGAATAGCTCGACCGCGCCCTTCTCGTCGGCCGGTCGCAGCTCGACTCGCAGCGACGCCCGGTGAGTGGTCACGACGGTGAAGGTGGCGCGCTCCGTGCGGGGATCGACGCGCCCGGCCGCGACCGGGCGGACCGCCACGGCGAACGTCAGGCGCCGTGCCTGCCGAAACAGCGCCACCTGAGCCGGCGTGAAGCGCTGCGCGTCCAAGTCGGTGAACGGATCCCGCTCGATGGCGCTTCGGAAGTACATCGCCGCGGAGTCGCCCATGCCGAGCAGGGCGAGCGACGCCCCGAGGTAGGTGTAGGCCTCGACGCGCTGGTCTTGCGTGACCGCGTGAGGCCAGCTCGTGGCCACCACCTGGCGGAGCAACGGCACCGCGCGCTCGATCTCGAGCCGCTCGTAGAGATCCTCCGCTTGCCGCAACTGGTCGCCAGTCTCCGTCTGGGCGCGGGCCGACGGCGACGCCGCCACGACCAGCGTCAGGCCGAGCACGAGCCTTCTCATGGCCGCTGCTCAGCCACGGAGAGGGTGATTCGGCCTAGTGTCAGTGTGCTCCCCACCGTTACGACGAGCGTCGTGTCGAACGACCGGTATCCCGGCGCCCGTACCTCGAGCCGCCGCTCGCCCGCGGTCAGCGGCAGGTCCACGACGGCGCCCGCCCCCACGCGGCGGCCATCGATGAAGATCTCCGCATCAGTGGGGCGCGTGAGCATGCGTAGCTTGCCGCCCGGCGGCCGCGCCACCGGTGGCTTGCTAGCCGCCAGTGGCTTGGCGACCTGCAGCGTCGCGGGCGCCGCTGGGATCGCCGTCGGACCGGGAGTCGCATCGCCCCGCCGTGCCGTCAGGCGCAGCACGCCGAGCACGAGTCCCAGGAGGAGCACGCCGGAAGCGGCTACGCCGACTCGCACGGGCAATCGCCGCTTGCGCAGCTCGGCCGCGGCGAGCGGCATGGTCGGGCGGTCTGGAAGCGGGGGGAGAGCGCGAGCCGAAACCCTCGGCATCACGGTGCCCTGCACAAGCTGGCGCAGCATCTGCTCGCTCTCGCGGCGGTCGTCTTCCGAGAAGGGGATGGCCTCGAGCGCGGCGAGCATGTCACGGGTCGTGGCGTAGCGCGCGGCGGGGTCCTTCTGGAGGGTTCGGTTCAGCACCTCGGCGAGGGCGGGCGGCACGTCGTCGCGCGCCTGGCGGACGTCCGGGGCGGGGGTGAAGAAGTGGTGTTGCATCATGCCGGCAATCGTGTCGGCGCGGAAGGGCACCGCGCCGGTGAGCATCTGGAAACCGACGATGCCGATGGAATACTGGTCACTCTGGGGGCCGGTGCGCCGGCCGGCGCACTGCTCAGGGCTCATGAACGGCGGCGTGCCGATCACCGTACCGTCGGCGGTCAAGTTCACGTCCGCGGCGCGGAGCGCGACTCCGAAGTCCGATACCATGACCCGGCCGTCCTGGTCCACGAGGATATTGCCACCCTTGATGTCGCGATGGATGATATGGCGGTCGTGGGCGTAGGCGAGCCCGCGGGTGGCGCCGCGCAACACCTGCAGCGTGACGGGCACGGGCAACGCCCCTTGCGTATCGAGGATGAGGCCGAGCGAGCGGCCCTCGATGAACTTCATCGCGATGAAGAAGATCCCGCCCAGCTGCCCGACCCGGTAGACGGGGATGATGTTTGGATGATCGAGCTCGGCCACCATGCGCGCTTCGCGTTTGAACCGCTCGGCGGACCTGACGTTCAGCCCGAGTTCCGGCGGCAGCACCTTCAACGCCACGGAGCGCCGTAGCCCTACCTCGGTCGCTTTGAAGATCACGCCCATCCCCCCTCGGGCCAGCTCGCGCTCGACGTCGAATTCGCCTTCCAGCACCATGCGCACACGGCGGAACAGCGCCTCCGAGTCTTCGGTCTCGATGACGACCGTGGCGTCGTGCGGGTCTACCGCCACGGTCCCGCAGCTCGCGCAGAAGCGCGCGGCCCCGGGAATCTCCGCGCCGCAGCGGAAGCACTTCACGGGCACGTAGGGAGGGGCGATCCGCCCGTCACCCTGATCGAATCCTGAGCGGTCGGCGCCGTATCGGCGACCATCGAGCTGATAAGGCGGGTCCTGAGTACTGCGCGCCCGGTTCGACAAGCGACGAGGGTGTCGCCGATCTGAGTGAGCGCGAGGATGGTCGTGTCGGAGGAGGAGAAGCGGAGCCGGGGGTTCGGCATTGGGACGCCGTCCACCTCCACGGTGACCGCGGGTGCCACGCGAGTCCCGACGTTAAGGGTGGTCGCGCCGGTGTAGCGCAGCACGACGTCTTTCAACCCCCCGGGGCGGAAGACGTCTGCGAGACCGCAGGCACCGACAGCGAGCCCGCCGAGGGCAGCGAGCGCGACAGACCCGTGGGACCGGAAGAGCCGCATCGCCGCGCCTAGGGGACGGAGAGCATCGTGAAGATGCCATTCCTTCGGCAAAGGTTACCGGATTGTCCCAAGTGCGTCGTTACAAACTGCTTGTTTCTACCCGGCAGGCAAGCACTTCCACCTCTCCCGGGCCGAATTATCCCCGGCCGCGGAGCCCGGAGCAAGCCGTGATCCCGCGCACGTTTGCAATTCACGCGGCGCACCCGCGCCTTGAGATACCGGGCCGAACGCGCGGTCCTGCCGCGGATCGAGAGTGTCACGGGCGCGCGACAGAATTGCTGCATGGCGCTGCCCTCGGGCATGGCGGGCTGCACGAAATTAGTGCGAAACGAGAGGGCCCTCGCGCGGCCTGGCGTGGCACCCCCCTTGCGTAGGCGCAGGGACGCGTATGAGACACATCGCAACGCTGCTCCTCGTCGTCGGCGCCCTGGTCGCCTTGCCCGCACAGGGTGCGGCGCAGCGCGCCCTCAAAGACCACACGTTCTGGGCGGCGCCACGCGTCTCCGAGCAGCGGTTGACCGCCTGGAGTGTGCCTACTCCACCAAGTTGGTCGAGCCAGCCCAAGCCTACGATACAGCTCACCCTCAGCACGCCGCGGCCGGCCCTGCCGCGCCTGTCCTGGCCGCAATCCGATGTCGCGCTGGCGAGCGCCTTCACTGTCGCCCTGCTGATCGACGCCGCGCAGACGCGCGGGCTGGCCCGCAACGGGTGGCGCGACTTTCGCGAGACGAACTTCATCCTCGGACCGAATCCCACGGTCGGCCAGCTGAACACCTACACCGCCATCGCCGGTCTCAGCGTGCTCGGCGCGGCGGCCGCCCTGCCTGCCCGTGTACGGCCCTGGCTGCTGGGCGCCGCGCTCGCAGTCGAGGCCTTCACCGTCGCCGGAACCGCGAAGCAGGGCGTCGCCATCAGGTTCTAGGGCCCCCCGTCCCCCGCTCCTCCCGGCTTGCGGTGGGCCGTTCTTGAAAGTCCCTTGAGAAGGTCGTGCGATCATCTCCGGCGCACCTCACAGGGGGCTCTCGCATGCGGACGCTCGCTCTCGTCGGCGCCACTCTCAGCCTTGTCTCGCTCTTGGTATCGCCCGGATTCGCGCAGCAGGTCAGCTCGCTCACCGCGGCGGAGCGCGCCGGAATCGCCCTTGCGCGACTGGGCGCGCGGCAACGCGTGCGCATCCGCGTCGAGGGGGAGCGATTGATCGAGGGCTCCGTCGAGCTCGCGTCGCCCAGTCTGGTCGTGCTCCGCGTGGACGGGTCGCCGGAGCGGATTCCGGCCACCGCGGTGGACTCGCTGTGGGTGCACGCCACGCACTGGCGACGCGGGGCGCTGATCGGCGGCGCCATCGGGGGAATCGGGCTCGGCGCAATCGCCGCTGCTCTCGTCCACGCAACATGCGAGAGCGCGAGCGGCTGCAACGACGTCGGCGGATTCTTTGTCGGATTCTTGATGGGCGGCGTCGCGGGAGGGGTGACCGGCGGGCTCGTCGGCGCCGCGTTCCCGACGTGGCAGCGGCGCGTGCCGTAGGAGCCTGATCAAGGTCTCGCGTCTCCCACGCTCTAGCGTGGGACCGGCGGCCATATCCACCTCCATGGTTTCCTCACTCACAGACGTCAATCGCGCGATCGTCTCGTGCACCCGCTGTCCGCGGCTGCGCGCGTACTGCGCGCGCGTGGCGCGCGAAAAGAAGCGCGAGTTCCGCGATTGGCAGTACTGGGGGAAACCGGTACCGGGATTCGGTGACCCGCGGGCGCGCCTGCTCGTCGTCGGACTGGCGCCGGCGGCCCACGGCGCCAACCGCACCGGCCGGATGTTCACGGGTGACTCGAGCGGTAACTGGCTGTACGAGGCGCTGTATCGCTACGGCTTCGCGAATCAGCCCCAGTCGCGCGCCCGCGACGACGGCCTCGCGCTCACAGACTGCTACATCAGCGCCGCCGCCCGGTGCGCGCCGCCGCAAAACAAGCCCAGCCGTACCGAGCTGGAGCGCTGTCGGCCGTATCTCGAGGCCGAGCTGCGGCTGCTGCGGCGCGTGCGGGTGGTGGTGACGCTCGGTCGGGTGGCGCACGAGCACTGGCTCAAGGCCGCGGGCTGGTGGGCGAAGCTCCCGCCGCGCCGGCGACCCGCGTTCGCCCACGGCGCGGTGGCGACGCTCCCAGACGGGACGCAGCTCGTCTCGTCCTACCACCCGAGCCGCCAGAATACCAACACCGGTAAGCTCACGCGGGTGATGTGGCACGCGATCTTCAGGAAAGCGCGGCGACTCCTCGCGGACTGAGCTGTCTCGCCGGTCGTTTCAAAGGCTCCTCGCGAGCGAGTCGCGACAGGTTTTGACCCACCCGCACGCCCAACATCCCGAGCATGCAGATCCCGAGCAGTGCCAGCGTCGCATTCGCGATGAGGTACACGCCGCGTCCCGGGCCGCTCACGGCGAGGCCGGCGTTCACTGCAATGAGGAGGATCCGGACTTCAGTCGGGCCGAGCCGGCTGTAGGCGAGCCGGAACACGGCGAACACGTTCGCCTCGAGATAGACGTTGATCGAGAGGGCGAGGTAGACGATCACCACCCCCAGCGCGACGCACGGGTTCACGTAGGGCGAGAGTCCCAGGCCGAGACCGATCAGGGCGGTCGAGCCGGCGTCCACCACGTGATCCAGGTAGTAGCCGTAGCGCGGCCGCTCGGCGCCGCGCACCCGCGCCACCGTGCCGTCCAAGCTGTCCCCGAGCCACTGCACCGCGAGACACGCGCTCGCCGCCCACAACCACCCGGGGCTGAGACGCGAGAGCGCATAGGCCGCGGCGACGCCGAGCGCGCCGAACATGCCCAGCACGGTGAGGTGATCCGACGTCAACCCCTGGGGCAGACGCGCTGCGATCGCGCGCAACAGCCGCCGCTCGGGGTCGGCGAGCAAGAACGTCAGCTCGCGCTGGGCCGGGGCCATAGGGCGATTCTGAGAGACGGGATCAGCAACAGCGCCAACAGCGTCGCCATGAGCCAGAGCGGCAGGCGCACCGCTTCTCCGAGCCACGCGAGCAGCAGGTAGCGCGGGAGCGAGCGGGCCGTGACCGCGGCGAGATAGCGTCCGAGCGGGTAGCCCGTGGTGAAGGCGAGCGCTTTGAAAGGGAAAAAGGGCAGGGGGGTCAGCCCGGAGAGGGCGATCGTGGCGAACGGCCCACGCGCGAACAGCTGGAGCCACGCCCGGGCCGCCGGCCCGGGGTCAGCCGAGCGAGACCGTCTGCGCGCCGCGGCGCGACGGATCAGGGGCACGAAGATCCGGTGGTCCACGAGCGCAGCGGCCACGGTCCCAGCGGTCGCGACCAACGCCGTCGGCCACACACCGAGGCGCGCGCCGTACCAGATGACGGCGGGCTCGTGTGGCAGCACGGCGAGCGCGACGTTGGAGACGAACGCGTATGCGAACAGAGTGACCGCCTGCATGGGGCGTACGGTCGCCCGGCGGTCTCAAGCCGATTTCAAGTCCTGGGCAGGCGGGTGCGATGGACGCGCACGGGGCGCGCGGGCCGAGTGGCCGGGGCGAGCCCGCACGCCGGGCTGTCAATGCTGAGCCTGAGCTGTCCCAGCGGCAGGGTGCTGTGCTCGTTGTAGTGGAGCGTGAGCGTGACGTTGTACTCGGCGTGCGCCGGCGGGCCACTCTGTCCGACCGCGATCGCGAAGCGGTGCAGGCTTTCGGGGTCGACGAGCTGCGACACCATCACACTGTCGCGCTGGACCACGCGCTGCCCGTCAATCAGCAGATCGTACCCCCACGCGGCCGGGCCCTCCGAGCAGCCCCCGACCAGCGGCCGGCGCAGGCGAGTGCTGAGCTCCATGTCGAGCCTGGTCAGAAAGCTGAGCGAAGGAGCTGGGTTTCGCAGCGTGATCTCGATGACCGGAAACAGGCCGGCTGTGCCCTGCGAGTCGGCCGTCACGCGGATCGACTCCAGCCGGAGCGCGTGGCGGCGCGACTGCCAGGCGGCGACGGCGACGGGGGCGAACCGGACGATGCCGAGCCCCGCGCCCAAGCACACGAGCCAGAAGACCACCAGGCGGACCCGCGGCATGAGTGGCCTTAGCTAGGCCCAGGGCAGCCAGCGCAGCTGCGTCAGGGTCCACCGCAGCGCCCGCACGCCGGTGCCGGGGTCGATTCGCAGCCTCGCCAGGCGGAACGGGTCCGTCGCGGTGGAGTTGAGCCTGCGCCGCGCGATCACCGCCGCCTCGTAGCCTGCCTCTCGCGCCAGGGCGCGCACGGCGGGGTTCTGTTTGCCGTAGGGATAACACAGCACCCGGACCGGCTCGCCCAGCAGGCGCTCGAGCGCGGCGCGGGAGTCGCCCAGCTCTGCTCTCGCTTGATGCGGGGACACGGTCGTGAGCGGAGCATGGGTCCTGGTGTGGGACCCGAACTCGATGCCGCCCGCCCGCAGCTCGGCGATTTCGGCGGGGCCGAGCAGCGGCTCCTGGAGTTCGTCGGCGTCCCACGCGTTGGTCTTGCCGACCAGATCGGAAACGAGGAACACCGTGGCGGCGCAGCCGTGACGCCGCAGCAGCGGCCACGCGATCTCGTAGGTGGAGCGGTAGCCGTCGTCGAAGGTGAGGATGATCGGGCGATGGGGCAGGGAGCGCGGGGACCGCTCACCGCGGCGGTAGGCGAGCCAGTCGGCAAACGAAATCGTTTGATAGCCCCAGCGAGTGAGGGCCGCCAGCTGGGCGTCGAACTGCTCGGGAAGCACGTAATTGCGGCGGTGGCGCGCGCCGGGCGGCAGCCGATCCACTTTGTGATACATCAGAATCGGAAGCTTCATCCCGGGCGGGACGCCGGCGGTGCTTGATCGAGCTCCCAGAGGTAAGCGTACTTCAGGAAGCCGGCGCAGGCGGTGAGCAGTGACGTCACCAGCCCATAGCGCCCATCCCGCCAGCTGCCGTACAGAAAGTAGTCGCGCACGAAGCGCCACGCCGGGCGACCGAGCAGGTCCCAGGCGGTGGCGTGACGGCCGCGCGCGTGCAGCTCCTTCGCTCCCCAGCGCGCGTACACGACCATCTTCTCGAGGTGATGAGTCAGGTTGCGGTACGGTACGTGCCGGATCGGTCCGCTCAGGTCCCCCACATCGGACACCGCTTCGAGACTCTCGTGCACCCGATCCTCGGAGAAGCGGCGGTCCCGCCGGAACAGCCGGACGTGCCAGTCACGGCCCCAGCGGCCGCGCTTGCGCTCGCGGCCCAGGAAGTAATTCTCGCAGCGGACGCGATAGGCCTCGTGCGCCGGTGAGAGCAGCACGCGCGCCAACTCATCGCGCAGCGCGTCGGTGACGCGCTCGTCCGCGTCGAGGGCGAGCACCCAGGCGTTGCGGGCCCGCGCGATGGCGGCGTTACGCTGCGCACCGATGCTCTGCCCGCGCAGTTCGATCACACTGGCGCCGTGTTGCTGAGCGAGCTCGCCTGTAAGATCGGTCGAGCCGCCGTCGGCGACGATGACTTCGTCGACCCACCGCAGCGCCTCGAGGGCAGTGGCGATCTGACGCGCTTCGTTGAGGGTCGGGATCACGACGGTCAGTGGGAGCTTCGCCCCGGCTTGCGCGACGGAGACGGGCATGACGACACCTGCCTTCTGTGGGCTCGTGCGAAGTGGAAGCATACCTGCGGCGGGGGTGCGGGTCTATCCGGCTAGGACCCGCAGCGAAACGGCTACGCCAGATCGAGATCCAGCGACCAGGAGATTTCGAACTCGCCGCCGCAGGTGTTGCAAATCATGCTGGGGACAGGGCGACCGAGCGGCGCGCGCCCGCTGCACTTGGGGCACACCGCGTACTTGGTGCCCCAACTCAGCGGCAGGTTCACGGCGTCGAGCGGGCGCGGGACCACCGACCAGACCTGGGGACGCGTGGGAACGATCTGCAAGAGCTCGACCGGCACGGTCATCGTCTGGTGGTTGACTTCGATCAACGCCTCGCCCTGCGTCACGCGCACGACCTCGTACCAGGCCCCGCGACGGAGGTGGTAGTTGACGCCTGTCTTGACCCGTGCCCACTGGGGGGCTTCTGGCATAGTGAGGACTCCCGCGTCACCGCGGCGCACGGTTCTAGGTATAGGAAGCGGGGCGGCCTCAAGTCAAGAGATAGCTTGAGGTCGTGGGAGTTAACCGTCAGTGGCGATGCAGCTTGCCGGTCTTCGCCAGCGTGTGAGGCGCGTCGTCCAGGATTCGGGCATGCGGTCGCATGGCGGTTGCCAGGGGGGGGCCCGCCCATCGTTGGAGGCGCTCGGACGATCGGATATCGCGGGACGCGCCGCAAGGCCTTACGCGGCGGGTCCGCCGGGGTTGCCGGTTCAGTTCGGGGCGTGCACGCGCGGGCTGCCGTAGTTGCGGTCCCGCCCAACGCCGGGGCCGTTCGCATCGAGCCCGCCGCGTGTATTGTCGATGCGGGCGATGAACTGTCGGATGGAGCCCACGAACGGGTCCGTGCGGCCATGCTTCCCGAACGGATCGGTGTACCAGACCTCCGGTCCCTGCGGGTTGTCTACGATGTTCGCGTTCACATCCACCACTCGATCCACCCCGTTGAACACGGACCGCGGGTCGTCGAACGTCACCCCCGCGATCGTGCCGTTGTTCGTGGACACGGCGCAGGGCGTGCCCTGGGCGCGCCCGCCGGTGGGAGTCACTTCGTAGCACACGTCGATCGGCCGCCCCACGAGCGGGGCGATCTTGGGATCGTAGAATCGGCTCGGCAGGAACACCTGGAAGTACGGATTGAAGAACGTCAGCCCGTGGCCATCCGCCCGCTCGATGCTGTTCGAGGTTTGCCAGCTCTCGTGCAGCGCGCCGAAGTCCGAGCGCTGGCCTGCGGGTACGAGGATGTCTTGGTCCACGCAGGTGCGGTCAGGGATGAGCCGGCGGCCTCCGCCTGCGGGCGAGTTGGCAGGGGTGGCGGGCCCGACCACGACGTCCGTCGTACCGTCGCACGAGCGCGTGAACTGCCCCGGGTCCCCGATCGCCGCCAGAATCGTGACGTGGAGCTCGGTGCCGTCGCTGCACAGGATGTGATAGGCGAGCTCGTGCAGGTTGTTGGTGAACGCGTCCTTCGAGTGCGTTCCCTGGTGCAGCTTGGTGAGTACGTCGCAGCGGATGTCGAACAGCGCGTCGGCGGCGGGGCTGCCGAAATGCATCTGCACCCCGTTCTCCCACTCGACCTTGTGGCCGAAGTGGTCTTCGTGGCGCGGGTTCGCCGGATCGTAGGCGTCGAGCTGCTCGTTGGCGTACCCGAAGGGGATCGGCCCGACCGCGGCGTACAGCGCCGAGCCGCGCGGATCGCGCCCATGATCGTGCCCGAACGAGCAACCGGTGACGGGATCCACCGGCGGGTGCCAGGTGGGGTAGAGCTTGCCGTCCGGCCCGACGACGGAATAGCTGTCGTGGATCGCCGCCGTGCAGTCGTCGCGCGGCCCCGGGGTCCAGACGCCGTAGGACTGGGCGAAGCCGGTCGGTGTCCCGCCGCCGGGCGTGACGACCGGATGCTCGGTGCAACCGACCACCGCTGCTACCCACACGATAGCGCGTAAGGTGTGACGCATAAGACCTCCGGCCCCAGCTTGCGCCTCACGCGGACGAAACCGCCGTGACTGGAATCACCTCGGTGCGGGCCGTGGAGACGTAGCAATGAAGCAGACCTATGTCCCGTCTAGCGGTCGTCCTCACGAGTGCGATCCTGCTCGGCTTGCCGAGCGGGCTCGCGGCGCAGCGGCGCGAGGCCCGCACGGGGGTGTGGTTCGATGTCGGCCTCGGTGCGGGCTGGGGGCATGTCGGGTGCTACATCTGCCGTAGCGACCGCCCGTCCGGCCTGTCCGGCCACCTTCGTCTGGGTGGCGGCGTCAGCAAGCGCGTGCTGATTGGAGGGGAAGCCGCGATGTGGCGCCACCGCACGAGCAGCGTGCACCAGACGCTTGCGGCGCTGAGCGCGGCAGCCTATTGGTATCCGACGCGACGGACGCCGCTGTACTTGAAGGGCGGGTTGGGGTGGGTGACGCACCGCGCCGAGGACGGCACCAACGTCATCACGTCAACGGGGTTCGGGCCGCAGATGGGGATCGGCTATGAGCTGCCCGTGGGCCGGATGCTCTACTTCGCTCCCTACTTCAACGCGATCTTCGGCGTCGTCGGCGGCTCCGTGAAGTTCAACGGCGGCGACGTCACCAGCTCGCCCCGCCTGACCTTGATTCAGCTCGGCGTGGCGCTTACGGCGCGCTAGCGATGTGATGGCAGTATGCTTGGATGACCCCTCAGCAGGAGCGCCCGCAGGATGTACCGCGTCCGCCAGGAAGATCTGCCGTTTCAAGGAAGCTCTCATCAGGAATTCGAAGCCGGCGCGGGTGACATTCTTGTCATCAAGGCCGGAGAGATCCATGGCTTCCGCTGCATTGGTGAGGGGCCGCTCGTCCAGGTTGATGTACATCTCAGCCCACATTTCATCCAGGAGAACCTGACCTAGTGTCTCTAATAACCAACTGGTCCCTTCGAAGTCTGCTCATTGCGGCGGGCCTGGGTTCCATCGCTCTCCTGGCTGCGGCTCAGGTCACGCAGCACGTCGAGCAAAACCTCGGGTGGGCCAACGGACCCGTCTCCAACACGGCTTTGGACGGCCGTCTCAGCCAGGCCGCGGCACAGTATCGGAGCTACGCTCCCGTCCCGCGCATTGCTTTTTACGACATTGCGTTTCCAAAGGACTGCGCCGAGTTGGCAGCGATGAACGATCAAGCGGTGTTAGTGGTGACGGCTGTCGCTCAGGACAGCACCGAGCTGCCGCCAGCGAGCGTCTATCTCCGGGCAGGACCTGGCGACACAAAGCTGCCTCGAGCAGCCGGCGTTCAGTCCCGTGTCGTCTCGCCCGATGTGAAGGGTACGTTCGGTGCGTTTCGCGTGGACGTCCTCTATCTCCTTCCTGTCAAACAGATGCTCGGCGAGGGCGACGTCCTCGTGGACTTTGCCGCTCATCGCCAAGGGTTCCGCCTTGCTCACCTCTCTGGGCAAGTGCCTAAAGCCTTGGCCGCTTGTCCCGAGACGCGGACACCGGTTCAGCCTCCCGCGGGTTCCGTCCTTTGGGGGCTCGTGCGGAGGGAGTACCCGGACCTGTCCCAGGCGGTCGCGCCGGCGCACTAGGGGCATACCATGAAGTCCTCCCATTTCACGATTCCGGCCGCGTGCGTCATTGGGGGACAGGGCGATCCCCCAGGTGAATGATTTCAGGGTCGAGTCTCGCGTAGTCGACCAGCGGTGACCCACCCGGTCGCGTCGTCGCCCCCTCCGATGGTCCGCCGCTTTGGCCTGATTCACGCCACGGCGCTCAATATGACGAACATGATCGGGATCGGACCGTTCATCACGATCCCGCTCCTCATGTCCGCGCTGGGCGGTCCCCAGGCAATGCTCGGCTGGCTCGTCGCACTGGTGGTGGTCGTGTGCGACGGGATGGTCTGGAGCGAGCTGGGGGCGGCGCTGCCGGGATCCGGCGGCTCGTTCGGGTATCTGCGGCACGGCTATGGCGCGGAGAAGGTCGGCCGGCTGATGGGCTTTCTCTTCGTGTGGCAATTTGTGCTGAGTGGTCCCCTCGAGATCGCGTCCGGGTACATCGGCTTCTCGCAGTACCTGGGCTACATCTGGAAAGGGATCACGGCGCGCCAGACGATCCTCGTCGTGACGCTCGTCGGGCTCGCGAACCTGGCACTCCTGTACCGGCGGATCACCTCGATCGCAACGATCACCGTCGCGCTGTGGATCGGCACGATCGTCACCGTCATCGTGGTCGTCGTGACCGGCGCACGGCACTTCGACCCCAAGGTCGCCTTCGACTTTCCGCCGGGCGCGCTCGACTTTTCATTGGGTTTTCTGCTGGGCCTCGGCGCCGCGTCGCGGATCGGCGTGTACGACTACCTCGGCTACTACGATGTCTGCTATATCGGCGACGAGGTCGAGAACCCGGGCCGAGTGATCCCACGGTCGATTCTCATCAGCACCGTCCTAGTCGCGGCGATCTACCTCGCGATCAATCTCTCGATCATCGGCGTCGTCCCGTGGCGGGATTTCGTCCCGGCTGCGTCACACCCGCAGTCCAACTTCGTAGTCTCGGTCTTCATGGAACGGACGTACGGTCCCGGCGTCGCGACGCTATTCACGGCGATGATCCTCTGGACCGCCTTCGGCTCGGTGTTCGCCCTGTTGCTCGGGTACTCGCGCGTGCCCTACGCGGCGGCGAAGGACGGCTACTTCTTCAAGGTATTCGCGCGCCTCCATCCGTCCGAGGGATTTCCATACGTCTCGCTCGTGGTGCTCGGCGTCCTCTCGATCCTCGCCGGTTTTGTGTCGTTGGGCATGGTCATAGACGCATTGATCACGACGCGGATTCTCGTGCAATTCATCGGGCAGATCGGCGCGGTGACCTTGCTGCGGCGGCGCGCGCCGGACCTGCCGCGGCCGTTTCGGATGTGGCTCTATCCGTTGCCGAGCTTCGTCGCGCTGGTGGGATGGATCTTCATCTTTGCCACGACGCCGCCCGCGGTGGTGGCGTTCGGGCTAGGCGCGCTGCTGCTGGGTGTCGTGTGTTTCGGAGCGTGGTCGTGGAAGGGACGAACCTGGCCGTTCGAGGCACGACGCCTGGCGGTCTGAACTCCAGCGGAGGGCACAGGACTCGAACCTGTACGGGCTTGCGCCCAGCGGTTTTCAAGACCGCCGCCTTACCAATTAGGTCTAGCCCTCCTGATTACTAGCACTGAACTTACGCTGCCGCGGCCCGGCGAGAAGGTCAATGATCGCGCGCGACGTCCCTAGCGAGCGTGGCACCCAGGATAGAAGGCACATCGACGTCTGGGTGGCCGAAGTGTTTGAACCCGGACCCTACCAAGTAGATGGCCGCTAAGGCGCCGGCTGGCTGTGTCGCCTGCGCCTGCGCGGCGGCCAGCATGAGATCGTAGTACCTGGCGACCCGGGCGGAGTCGACGGTGCGGGCGCCGCTCGTTATCAGGAGCGCGACGGAGAACGGGTCCGCGCTGTCGGCGGCCAGCCGCTGCGACACCCAGGCATGGGCGCTATCGAGCTTCGCGTCCGTCCAATGCCGGACGTCGATGGCTGCCCAGTGGACGAACTCCGCGTACGCCGTATCCTCGCGCTGTGTGCGGGAGCGGACGCGGAACGACACGGAGGGCGCGGCGACCGATGCCGCCGCGCTATCGTTGCAGCGAAACGAGGCCTCGAGTACGTACTCTCCCGCAGGGAGATCGTAATAGTACGAGCCGTCGGTAAGCGGACCTGGCTCGCCCCAGAATCTCTGTAGGACCAAAGGGCGGTACCGCGCAGCGCCGGGGGCCAGCGGGTCGGTGGGCGGGCAGGGGACACCGGGCCGAGGACAAATCCAGTTAACGTAAGGGTCTCGCCGGTGCGGAACAGGCGTCCCGGCGCGCCGACGCAGAGACCACTGAAGCCAATCCTCCACCAGGCCGAACTGAATGATGGGGACGGTATCCGGGCCAGCATTCTGCAACGTGAGTACGGCGTAGATCGGCTCGCCTTCAAAGAACTCGGTTCTGTTCCCGAGATCGATCCTGAGCTCCAGACGGGAGGCGGGCGGCGCACTGTGAGCGCTCGCGCAACCGAGCGCCAAGCACGCGCTGAACACCGCGCCCCAACCACGATTAGGACACATGCTAGTACCTTTATTCTCCGCAGTCACTTCTCGCCACGCATCTGCTTCGTGGCGAGGGGTTCGTCGGTTCCTCTGGTAAGTCAGAACGCCAGGCGATCCCGCTTGGCTTGAATCTTTGCCGTATCAAGACCGGGTACCTG
>Ga0209057_1000091_pt1 | contig 74391 bp, 62 predicted proteins | sample GraSoiAngelo_146_FD_185903 | JGI IMG/M metagenome (GOLD analysis project Ga0209057, IMG submission 185903) | Grasslands soil microbial communities from the Angelo Coastal Reserve, California, USA - 14_1009_05_30cm (SPAdes) (version 2) | ecosystem: Environmental > Terrestrial > Soil > Grasslands ...
CAGGGCGACGAGGACGGGCGCGGTCGGCGGGGCGGGAACCCGGAACAGCCGCTCGCCCCGGCCCCACCCCAGCGCCGCCGGCGCGCCGCTCGCGAAGAACGCGACATCGGCGCCGAGCCGCGTGGCTAAGTGGAGCAGCTCGTGGCGGGGGACCGCGTTGCCGGCGAGCGCGTTCACCGCGTGCAGCGCGGCCGCCGCGTCGCTCGATCCACCGCCGAGGCCCGAGCGCACGGGAATTCGCTTGGTCAGCTCGAGCGCGACGCCGAACTTGTGCCCGGTCGCCTCCAGGACGGCGCGCGCGGCGCGCACGGCGAGGTTCTGCTCCGGCGGGCCCAGGTCGTCGGGGCCGTGCACGGTGAGCTCGACTCCGCTCGTCGTGCGCGTCACCACCAGCTCGTCCGCCTGCTCGAGCAAGGCGAACGCGGTCTCGATCTGGTGATAGCCCGCCGGCGCTTCGCGCGCGAGAATGCGCAGCAGGAGATTGAGTTTGGCGTGCGCCGCGATGCGGACCCGCTCAGCGGAAGCCGCCACGGATCAATCTTCCGCCGCGGCCGCGCTGCGCAGCTCGGCGAGGTGCAGCCGCATCCGCGAGAGCGAGGCGAGTCCGAGCAGGGTGATCGGAAAGAAGGTGCCGATGTGGTAGGCCACCGCGTAGCTCACCGCCCGGGTCGCATCCACGCCGTAGATCGCGAGCGTGCCGCGCGTCGCCGCCTCGAACACGCCGACGAACCCCGGGGAGGACGGCAACGCGACCCCGAACCCGATCACCCCCTGCAACAGGAAGGCACCCTCGGCCGGCACTCCCAGCCCGAAGGCGCGGAAGCACACGGCGAACGATGCGGCGTTCACGAGCCACAGCAGGAGCGACCATGCGACCACGCCGAGGAAGCGGCCCGGGCGCTTCAGGACGTCGAGCCCCGCCACGAGCCCCTCGGCCAGGTGGGTGACGCGATCGGCGAGCCGCGCCGGAAGCACCGCGTGCGCCACGCGGCCGAGCAACGCGATCCATGCGGCCGGACGGTGGACCACGAGCAGCGCCAGGAGCAGGATTCCCGCGAACATCGCGGCGCCCGCGGTCGCCAGGCCCGCGAGCCGCACCCCGCCGATCATCGCGTCGCGCGGGAATGAGGGGACGACGAGGGCCACCGTGAACAGTCCGACCAGCAACAACCCGTCGAACACCCGTTCCACCGCGATCGAAGCGAGGGCGGTGGTGAACCGCACCGGGAGCGCCTGGCGCGCCGCATACGCGCGCGCGAGCTCGCCGGCCCGCACCGGGAGCAGATTGTTGGCCATGAATCCGATCGCCGTGGCGTGCCACAGCGAGCCGAGCGGCAGCGGGCTGCCGCCCGTACCGCGTAGGATCAGCCGCCACCGGATGGCTCGCAACGGGAAGGTGCACGTGGCGAGCGCGATCGTCTCCAGCATGAGCCAGGGGTTGGCACGGCGCAGGTGATCGATCAGCGCGCGGGCATCTACGCCGTGCAGCGCCCAGGCGAGGAGCCCGAGGGTGACCACGAGCCCCACGAGCCACGCCTGTCTCCAGCGCGAGGCCGAGGCGCGCCTAGGGGCTGGGCTCGAGGGCGAGGGCAACGAGATCGCAGACTTCTTCGACGAGCTCGCGGAGCGCCTCGCCTGAGGTCTGCTTGGCCGCCGCGCGCAGCTCCTGGGCCCGGCTGAGCGCGCGCTCGCCTCGGTACAACAGGGCCCGCACGTCCACGGCCGACGGCGCGGGAGCCGGGAGCCCTGACGGAGTCCCAGACGGTCCCGGGGGGCCGGGAGCAGGGGCGACTGGTGCGCTCTGGGCGCCGCCAACGAGCTCCGCGAGCGACGCCGCCCCGATCCCTCCCTCCGCCAGCCGCTGGTACGCGGCCCAAGACCCGACGAGGTCGGGCGTTTCGGATATCACCTGCTCGACCCGCGGCGCGGGGGCGGGGGCGGGGGGGGGAGCGGCTCTCTCTACGGGAACCACCGGTGCCGCGCGCGGCGGCGGTGGCGGCGCGGGACGCGGGGCGGGAGAGAGCGGGGGAGCAGCCGCAGGAGCGCCCGGCTGGATGCCGCGGAGGGCCGCGGTGAGGGCGTCGAGCTCGGTCGCGAGCGCTTCTTCGTCGCCCGTGCTCGAGCGGGCGAGCAGGTCGCCCGCGCGCCGCAGCTCGGCGGCGAACGCGGCCGGGCTGCTCACGGCGATCCCCGACGCCACCGCTTCGCGCGCGGCCGCGGCGAAATGAGCCGCGCGGTCGGCGAGCACGCCGCCGCCCGCGTTCGCGAGCGCCCGGAACGTGCTGCCGAGCGTGTGGGCTCGCAGCTCCCGCTGGGTGGCGGACGGCGCGCGCTCGAGCGAGTCGGCCGCCTGGCGGAGGTGCTCACCATGGCTCACGAGCTCCAGCTTGCCGAGCGTGGACGGACGCGCCGCGGGGACGCCGCGCTGTACGATGTGAGGACCGGAGTCGCTGTAATAGAGGGAGCCAATCGAGACGGCGTCCGGCTCGCTTTCCATGAACTTCACCAGCAGGCCGGCGAACTGCCGGAAGTCGGCTCCGTCGGGGTCGGGTCGACCGCGCTCGGCGACTTCGCGGGCGGCGCGCGCGATCGCGCTCCCGGCGACCTGGAACAGCTCGCCCACGTTGGCCGGGGGCTCGAGTCCGGAGCCCGACAGCTCGCCGATAGCGCGCTCGATGCCCTCCAGGAGGTCCGGGAGCGGCGGCAGGTCGGTGAGCGCGGCGAGCCCGCGCAACGGCTGGAGCGCGCGCACGACGTGCTGGAGCGGATCGTGCGCCAGCGGATTGGCCCGCAGCGCCTGCGCCGCGCGCTCCAGCGCGCCCGCGATCGCCGCGCCCTCGCGCGCCACGAACGCCCGCGCGCCCGCATCGAGCCCCAGGGCCTCCACCGCGCGGATCTGGGCCGACGGACGGCCCGCGAGCTGCTCGAGCTGCTGGGCCAGCGCCTCGGCCTTCGCGGTGTCGGCTTCGGTCCAGCTACCCGCCCGGCGCACGAAGATCTTCAAGTCGTCCACGCCGCGGAGGGCGAGCTGTTGCGTTTGGGGATCCCAGGCGCGCCGTCCTTCGCGCACCGCGCGCGCCACGGCCTCGAGCCCGGCGGCGGTGCGCGCGATCGCGGGCTGGCTCGCCATGAGGGCGCTGCCGCGCAGCGCCCGAGCGAGCCGCACGATCTCGTCGGCGCTGGGGCTCGAGCCCTTGGCCAGCAGGCCGTCGAGCCGCTCGAGATACTCCCCCGCCTCGAGGGCGAAGAAGTCGGACATCCCGAGGGGCTTCTGGGACTCGGTCATAGGGCTACCAAGCTAAGGCCTCCTGGCCTCATCGACCAACTGCCGCATGCGCCGCACCGCTTCTTCCATGCCCAGGAAGATCGCGTGGCTCACGATCGAATGTCCGATGTTCAGCTCCTCGATGTCCCGGAGGGCGGCGACGGGCTGGACGTTGTCGTAGGTCAGACCGTGCCCCGCGTGCACCGCCAGGCTGCGCCCGCGGGCGTGGGCCGCCGCGCGTTCCAGCGCGCGCAGTGCGGCATCGCTCTTCCGCCACGAGCGAGCGTAGCGGCCGGTGTGCAGCTCGACCGCGGCGACCCCGAGCGCGGCGGCGCGATCGATGGTGCCTGGGTCGGGGTCGATGAAGAGACTGACGCGAATGCCGGCCGCGGTGAGGCGCGCGATGGCCGTCCGGATCTTGGGAGTGGCGCCGCCGAGTGCGAGGCCGCCTTCGGTCGTGATCTCCTGGCGCCGCTCGGGGACGAGCGTCGCCTGGAAGGGCTTCAGGCGGCCCGCGATCCGCACGATCTCGGGCGCCGCGCCGAGCTCGAGATTGAGTACCGTGCGCACGGCGGTGCGGAGCGCGCGGACGTCGGCGTCCTGGATATGGCGACGGTCCTCGCGCAGGTGCACGGTGATGCCGTCGGCGCCGCCCCGCTCGGCCGCGGCCGCGGCGCGCACGGGGTCGGGCTCGTCGGTGCGGCGCGCCTCGCGCACCGTCGCGACGTGATCAATGTTGACGTAGAGCCGCATGCCGTCTTACCTTCGGTTCACTCCGCCCACACTCGAGGTACCGCTCGTGAGACCACGACTGACCGTGCTCGTCGCGCTGGGCTGCCTCGCGTGCGGTGGCGGCGCCGGCCCGGGAAAGCTCGCACCGCAGTCGCCGCAGGAGACGCTCGCGCAGTTCATGTCGGCGGTCAAGGACAACAACATCGAACGGATGGGCACGCTGTGGGGCTCGGAGCGCGGCCCCGCGACGAGCTGGATGAAATCCGACCAGCTCCGGGAACGCCTCTCGGTGGTCCAAAAGTACGTGGATCACGCGGGCTACCGCGTGATCGAAGGGCCCCTCGCGGTGCCAGGGCACGACAACTTGAAAAGCTTCCGCGTCGAGCTGCAGCGGCAGGGAGGCTGCACGGTCGTGTTTCCGGTCGATCTCGTGCGGACCAAGAGCGGCGGCTGGGTGGTGAACGACGTGCACCTGGGGAGCATTCCCACGCCGGGGACGGCGTGCCGGCAGTGAGCGAGGGGAACGTTTCGGCCGGGTGGCGCGTTTGTTACTCGGTGAGCTCCAGCAAGATGCCGGCCGTCGTCTTCGGATGCAGGAAGGCGATGCGCCGACCGCCGGCGCCGCGTCGCGGCACCTCGTCGACGAGACGATACCCCGCCGCCCGGCAGCGCTCGAGCGCCCGGTCCAGATCCGGCACGCGGTAGCAGACATGATGGATGCCCGGCCCGCGTTTGGCGAGAAACTTCGCCACCGGGCCGTTCGGATCGCGGGGCTCGAGCAGCTCGACCTGGACGTCGCCCAGGGACAAGGGGACAATCGTCGCGCCGTCGGCCGTCTCGGGGCGCCCCGGCTGGAGGCCGAGGACGTCTCGGTAGAAGCCGAGGGCGGCGTCGATGGATGGAACGGCGATGCCGACGTGAGCGACGCGGGCGCGTGACTCGGTCATGACGCCCGTCAACATAACGATTGCACGAGAGGGAGTGGAGAGGTCATGGCAGCGGAGAATCTCACGGCCGTCACGGATGCCACGTTCGGGTTGGAGGTCGAGCAGCACCAGGGGCTCACGATCGTGGACTTCTGGGCCACGTGGTGCGGGCCGTGTCACATGGTGGCGCCGATCCTGGACCAGCTGGCGGGAGAGTATCAGGGCAAGCTGAAGGTGGCCAAGGTGGACGTGGACGCCAATCAGAAGACGGCGATGCGCTTTAACGTTCGCTCGATACCGAGTATTCTATTCTTCAAGGACGGGCGGCACGTGGATACGCTGGTGGGCGCGTACCCGAAGCCGGTCTTCGTGCAGAAGATCCAGCAGCATCTGTCGTAGCATCCTCCGCGGAGGACCATGCGCGCGAGCACCGCTCGCCTGATGAATTCGCCGGTTCGCCTCGCGGACCTGACGTTCCCGCAGGTGAACCGGCTGATTCATCGCACCCGCCTCGCCTTCATCCACCTCGACAACCTCCTCGCCTTCGGCAAACGCGACCGGGACGGCCGCGTCGACGGCTACATCACGGCCTATCTCCCGGACGAATGCCTGCTGCTGTTTTTCCGCAAGGGCGAGGCGGTGAACGCCGCGTCCCTGCACACCACCGGGCGACACGTCATCACCATCACGGAAGCGCTGAAGCGCATGCGCGCCGAAGTCGAGCGCGGGGAGCTCGCCTACTCGGCCGCGCCGATGGAGCAGCTCGCCTGGATGTATCAGTCGTGCGCGATCCCGGTTGAGATGCGCACCGTGGATGCGTCACAGCCGGGCGCGTTCTTTGCCGGGTTCGCGCGGGACAAGACCAGCGGGATCCTGGAGCTGACGTCGAACGCGCACGTGTCGTACGTGCGGTTCGACGGCGGACGCTACCACAGCGGCTACTTCTGCGACAAGCCGGAGGTGATGGCCATTCCGAAGTTTCTCGAATCGCAGTTCCACCCCGGCGCCGGCGGGCAAACGCCCGTGCTCACGGCGGCCGTGTTCCCGTACGTCGCCGACCTGCCGCAGCAGGCGCCCAACGCCCTCATCAACACCTACCGCGAGCTGTACTGGCGCATCGTCGATGAGGTGGACAAGGAGTTTCCGGGCGAGGCGAAGCGCCGGGCACAGAAGGTGAGCGCCGGCATCGTGGATGCCCACAAGGCCATCACGATCCTCTCGGCGCCGCGCGGGACCGATACGCCGGACTCGGTGGTGCAGCCGGAGGAGCTGTCCAATGCGCTCACGGATTGGTCGCTCCAGCTGCTCGAGGGCGTCGAGGTGATGATGCCGGGGACGGCGCCCAAGATCCTGCGCGAGGCGACGCGCGAGCACCGCTACGTCCTGCAGTCGGCGGGTTACTACGGTCGTCTGCCGTGGCCCGTGTCGTGGTGAGATGGCCGGCACCCTGTACGTCGTGGCGACGCCGTTGGGCAACCTCGAGGACCTCTCCCCGCGCGCGGCCGCGACCCTGACGCGCGCGGCGGCGGTCGCGGCCGAGGACACGCGCCACACCAAGCCGCTGCTCGCCCACGTCGGCTCCCGCGCCGAGCTCATCAGCTTCCATGCGCACTCGAGCGACGCGGCGCTGCGCCGAATCCTGCATCTGCTGGCGAGCGGTAAGGATGTGGCGCTCGTGACGGACGCGGGGACGCCGACGGTGAGCGACCCGGGCGCCCGGCTCGTCGCCGCCGCGCGGGAGCGTGACGTCCCCGTGGTCAGCGTCCCGGGGCCGACAGCCGTGGCGGCCGCGTTGTCGGTCTCGGGACTCGGCGCCGATCGCTACCTGTTCCTGGGCTTCGTCCCCCGCAAGGGCGCGGAGCGGCGGCGGCTGCTCGACGTGGTCGCGAAGAGCGAGTGGACGGTGGTGCTGTTCGAGGCGCCGCCGCGCGTGGCCGAGCTGCTTGAGGACCTCGCGGCGGCGTGCGGCGCGGAGCGACCCGCGGCCGTGGCGCGCGAGCTGACCAAGCTGTTCGAAGAGACCCGCGCCGGGACCTTGGCCGAGCTCGCGGGTTACTACGCCGAAGCGCCCGCCCGCGGCGAGGTGACGGTGATGGTGGCCGGCACCGGCAAGCCCGCGCGGGAGGAGCGCGCGTCGCCCCCCGACCCCGAGGCGCGGGCTCGCGCGCTGCTGGCCCAGGGGATGACGCGCCGCGACGTGGCCGAGCAGCTCGCGGTGGAGACGGGACTCACGCGCAATACGGCGTATCGGTTGGTGAACGAGCTGTGAAGCGCTTGACGGTCTTACTGTGCGTCCTCGCGCTGCCCTCTGCCGGCCGGCGGGATTGCGGATTGCGGATTGGCGATTGCGGATTCGTCGGGACCGAGGTCTCGTCCATTCCGCAATCCGCAATCCGCAATCCGCAATTAGCGTCTCTGACGATTGGCCGCCTGCACTATGACGGTGGGGGAGATTGGTACGCCGGCCCTTCCGCCCTCCCGAACCTCCTCGCGGCCCTCCGCCAACGCACCGCCCTCCCCGTCGCCGAGCGCGAGCGCGTCGTGACGCTCACCGGCCCCGAGCTGTGGGACGTTCCCTACGTCTTCATGACGGGGCACGGGAACGTGCATTTCTCGGACGACGAGGTGCAGCGGCTGCGTCGCTGGCTCGAGCAGGGGGGCTTCCTGCACGCCGACGACGACTACGGCATGGACAAATCGTTCCGCCGTGAGATCGCGCGGGTTTTCCCCGATCACCCGCTGGTTGAAGTCCCGTTGAGCCACCCCATCTATCACCTGGTGTACGACTTCCCCAAGGGCATCCCCAAGATCCACGAGCACGACGGGCTTCCCGCGCAGGGCTTCGGTGTCTTTTTGGGGACGCGGTTGGTCGTGTACTATTCCTATCAGACCGACTTGGGCGACGGGTGGGAAGATCCGGAAGTCCACCACGACCCGCCGGAGCTTCATGAGGCGGCACTACGGATGGGGGTCAACCTGTTCACCTATGCCGTGAGCGCGACGCGGTGACCGACACGGCCGTTCGGCTGCGGCGGCTGGGTGGGCCGCACGCGCGCGCGCGCGCCGGAGCGATGCTGCTCACGAGCGCGGGCGTCGCGTTGGCCATCGCGGCCGCTGGGCTGGCGCTCGCGCCGCGCGTCGCGGCGGTGGTGGTCGCGTGGCTCTTGATCGCAGGGATCGCCGCGGCGGCCGTATGGCTCGTCCGCCGGGCGGGACGTCCCGCTGCGCCTGCTGCCGTCGGACGGCTCGTCGAGACGGCGGCCGGCACTCGTGCCGGGAGCGTCGTGGGCCTGCTCGCGCCCGCGGCGAGTGCGGGAGCGAGCGCGGCGCTCTTGGGGTTGGCGGACGCGCGAGCGGCCGCGGTGGTGGAGCGGGCGGCGCCGGTCGTCGGCAGGTTGCTGGCCCGCGGCACGCGGACGTCGCTCGCGATGGGCGCGGGCACGGCGGCGCTCGGTGCGGCGCTGTTCGTGGCGTCGTCCCCCGGGGCGGGACGGGCCGCCGCGTTCTGGCATCCCCTCCGGGCCATCGTCGACGCCGGGGCGCCGCTGCGTCTCGCCGTGGACCGCGTCACCGTGCGCCGCGGCGACAGCGTCACGGTCACGCTGCAAGTGCCCGCGGCGACGCGGGCCATCCTGTGGACCCGCGGACCGGGAGAGCCGTGGCGCCCGGCCCCGGTCGCGCTCGATTCGCTGGGCTATGCCACCCGACGGATCGGCCCGCTCGAGTCCGATCTGTATCTCCGGGCGTCGAGCGGGAGCCGCCGCAGCGGCGAGCGCCGTGTCAGCGTGACCCTGCCCGCATTCGTCGCCGGCCTCGAGCTCACCGCCCGGTATCCCGAGTACCTCGCCCGTCCCGACGAGCCGCTCGTTCCCGGTCCGGACCCGGTGGCGATCCCCGAAGGCACGGTGATCCTCACGAGCGGGGCGGCGAGCGTCCCGCTGGCGGCGGCCGCGTGGCGTCGCGGGGACGGACGCGCGCGGCTCGCCGTGAAGGGAACTCGGTTCTCGGGCCGGTTGGCCGCCCTGGCGTCGGCCTCGGGCACCTGGCAGCTCGAGCTCGCCACTGCGGATGGCGCTCCGCTCGAGGGGGACGTCGCGGAGCTGCGGCTGCGCGTCGTGCCCGATTCCGCGCCGGTGGTGACGGTCCCCGTCCCGGGCCGCGACACCACGCTGCCGCTCTCGCTCAGGCAGCCGCTCGTGATCGACGCGCGGGACGATCACGGTCTGACCCGGCTGGAGGTGGTGAGCTGGCGCGTGAGTCAAACGGGGAAAGTGGGGGCGGCCGTGCGTGAGTCGCTGGACGTGTCGGGCGCGGGCGAGCGGGCAATCGTGCAGGGGGATCTCGACGCAGAGCGGCGCGGGCTCTTGCCCGGCGACACGCTGCGGCTCCGCGTCGAGGCGTGGGACAACGTCCCGGCGACCGGGACTCACGTCGGGCGGAGCGAGGAGATCGCGCTGCGGCTCCCGAGCTTCGAGGAGCTGCGCGCCGCCACCCGAGCGGCGGCGCAGGACATCGCCGCCGCGGCAGACTCCCTGGCCCAGGCGGAGCGCGAGCTCGGGGGGCGGACGCGGGATCTCGCCCAGCAGCGCTCCCGCGATGCCGCCGGGCAACGCAGCCCTGCGGAGGGGCGGGACGGACCGCTTCCTTTTCAGGCGACGGAGCGCGCGCAGGCCGTGGCGCGGGAGCAGGAGGCGCTGCAGCAGCGGGTCCAGGAGCTGTCGCGCGCGGTGGAGGAGATCACGCGCGCGGCCCAGGCCGCCGGGCTGGGCGACACGGCATTCCAGGCGCGGCTGCGCGAAGTCCAGGAGCTGCTGCAGCGCGCGGTGACGCCGGAGCTGGCGGCGCGGCTCCGTGAGCTGCAGGAAGCAGTGGCGCGGCTCGACCCCGAGGCGACGCGCCGGGCGCTCGAGCGCCTCGCCGAGGCGCAGCAGCAGCTCAAGGCGGAGCTCGAGCGCAGCGAGGAGCTGTTCCGCCGGGCCGCCGTCGAGGGTGCGCTCGCGTCGCTCGCGGCCGACGCCGAGGACTTGCGGCGGCGGCAGGGGGAGTGGAATCGCGAGGACGCGCCGCGGCCGGATAGCGGCGGCGCCGCGCGCCAGCGCGCGCTCGCCGACCGCGCGGACTCGCTGGCGCGCGGCATCGAACGGGTGGCCACCGACCTTCGCGCGGCTCCCCGTACCCCGCTCGCCGCGCCGCAGCAGGCGACACGCGACGCGCGCGCGGCGATGCAACGCGCGGCGCAGGCCGCGGACGACGCGCGGGCGGCGCCCGCGAGCGAAGCGGGAAGCGACGCGGAGCGGCAGCTCGCGGGTGTGCCCGAAGCGTTGCGCGGTCAGCGCGATTCGCTGGCGCGGGAGTGGCGCGGCGAGACGCTCGCCGCGCTCGACCGGGCGCTGTCGGAGACGGCGGCGCTCGCCCAGGGGCAAGAGGGCGTGGCCGAGGCGCTGCGGCGCGGCGAGGCGGGTGCCGGCACCCGGTCGCGGCAGGCGTCGGTGGAGGAAGGGACCGATGCGGTGGCACGCCAGATCCGCGAGGCGGCCGGGAAGCACGCGCTCGTGTCACCGCAGCTCGACGCGGCGCTGGGGTATGCGAAGCGACAAATGGCGGCGGCGCGCTCCGAGCTCGAAGAAGCCGACCCCAATGCCTCCGAGGCGGCTTCGCTCGCCGAGGACGCCCTCGACGCCCTCAACGCCACCGCCTTGGCGCTGGCCCGCAGCCGCAGCCAGGTCGCCGGCGGGAAGTCGGGGAGCGGGTTCGCCGAAGCGGTGGAGCAGCTGGCGCGCCTGGCGCGCGATCAGCAGGGGCTGAACGGGCTGGCGCAGGGTCTGGTGCCGTTGATGGGCGTGAGCGGCGAGGCGATGCTGCAGCGACTCCGCGCCCTGGCCGCCCGCCAGCGCGCTCTTGCGGAGCAGCTCGAGCGGCTCCAGGCCGGAGGCGCGAGCGCCGCCGCCGGACCACTGGCGCAGGAGGCGAAAGAGCTCGCGCGTCAGCTCGAGGCCGGGCGCCTCGACCAGCAGACCATCGAGCGCCAGCAGCGGCTGTACCGCCGATTGCTCGACGCGGGCCGCACGCTCTCGAACGACGAGCCCGACGAGACCAAGGAGCGCGTCAGCCGCTCCGCGACCGGGGACAGCGTTCACATCCCCGACATCCTGAAACCCGGGGCGACGGGCCCGGGCCCGCGGCTCCGCTACCCCACGTGGGAGGAGCTCCAGGGTCTCACTCCCGAGCAGCGTCGCCTGGTGCTCGAGTATTTCCGGAGACTGAATGCGCCCAGGTTGCCCTGAGTCCGCGGCTGAAGCCGCGACTCGGCACTGGCCGGTAAACCGGCCTTGTCCCGCTTTAGCGGGTGATGCCGAGCCGCGGGTTTACCCGCGAACGCGGCCCCGGACCCCGAGTGGATTCCTCCGGCTGACTCTTCTCGGGCTGCTCGTCCTGGCTGCTCGCTCGTTGCCGGCCCAGGCCATCGGCCAGGGCTTCGAGCTCGAGCGCGCCGGCCAGTATGAGCAGGCCGCGGGCATCTATCTCGCGACCCTGCGGGCCGATCCCACCAACCTGTCGGCGCTGCTCGGGCTCGAGCGCGTCCTGCGGCCGCTCAATCGCCTGGGCGAGCTGCTGCCGGCGGCCCAGCGGGCGGCGGCGGCGAGTCCGACCAACGCCGCCCTGCGGGGTGTGCTGCTCCGCACGTACGTGGCGCTCAACGAGCCCGACAGCGGCCGGGCGGTGGCGCTCCGGTGGGCCGCGGCCGCGCCGCGCGACGAGGCCCCGTACCGCGAGTGGGCGATGGCGCTCGAGGACGCGCACCGCCACGCGGCGGCGCGCGACGTGCTGCTCGTCGGCCGGCGCGCGCTCGGCCGGCCCGGCGCGTTCGGGATCGAGCTGGCGGAGCTGAGCCGGCTCTCGGGCGATTGGGAAGGCGCGGCGCGTGAATGGGCGGCAGCGCTCGAGGACGCGCCGGTGCAGCTGCCCAACGCGGCGAGCGCGCTCGCCGAGGCGCCCGATGCGGCACGCGAGCGCATCGCGCGCCTGCTCACCGCCGGGACCCCGTCGCCCCTCACGCGCCGGCTCGCCGGCGAGCTGCTGTTGGGCTGGGGGCAGCCGCAGCGCGCCTGGGCCGTGTTCGAGCCGAGCGTCGCTACGCCGTCCGCGGACGCGGCGTTCGCGCTGCGGCGCTTCGCCGACCTCGCGAGCGCGCGCAGCACGCCCGATGCCCGTCGCGTGCGCGCCCTCGCGCTCGCACGCTACGCCGACCTGACGCCGGAACCGGGAGGGGCGGCCGCCCGGGCACGGGCCGACGCGGCACGCGCCTTCATCGACGCAGGCGATCGCGCCGCCGCGCGCGCCGTGCTCGAGCGCGTGGCCCAGGACTCGAGCGCGCCCGCTGACGCACAGCGGCTGGCCCAGCGCGCGGTGGTGGAGGCCCTGATCGATGGGGGCCAGCTCGACACGGCGGCGCGACAGCTCGCGACCAACGGCCGGCTATCCGCCGACGACCGCGCGGGGCTGCGCCTGCGGCTCGCGCGCGCCCGCATCGCGACGGGAGACCTGGACCGGGCGGACTCGGCGGTGGCGCGCGATTCCAGCGTCGAGGGGCTCGCGCTCCAGGGGTGGATCGCCTTGTATCGAGGGCGACTGAAGGACGCCCAGGGGCTGTTCCACGCCGCCGGGCCCTACGCCGGCGACCGGCACGAGGCGACCGAGCGCACCGCGATGCTGGCGCTGCTGCAGCAGGTGCCGGCCGAGTCGTTCCGCGAGCTCGGCGGCGCGTTGCTGTTGCTCGCCCAGGGCGACTCGCTGCACGCCGTGCAGGCCTTACGGCTTGCGGCTGGGCGTCTGGCAACGGGGGCGGGCGGGGGAGGGCGGCCGGACCTCCTGCTCCTGGCCGGCCGCGTCGCGGCCCGGCTCGACAGCGCGCAACAGCAGACCGCGCTCGCTCTGTTCGACGAAATCGTCCACACCGCGGGGGAGGGGGCGGCGGCGCCCGCTGCCGAGCTCGAGTGGGCCCGGCTGCTGGAACGGCGGGCGCAGACGGCGGAAGCGATGCGGCATCTCGAGCACTTGATTCTCACGTATCCCGGGAGCGCCGTAGTGCCCGAGGCGCGACGCGAGCTCGAGCGGGCGAAGGGGGCGATTCCGAAGTCATGAAGCGGCGAAACTTCCTAAAGCAGCTAAGCGGCTACGTGGCTACGGGGCTAAGCGGTGACATCGCAGCCCTGTTAGCCCCTTATCGCTCTAGCCCCTTAGCCTCTCTGCTCGTCCCCATGGACGATGCTCAGAGCGATCACCTGAAGGCTTACGGCGTCACGTATCACGTCGTGCAGGCGGGGATCAAGGCGGAGTGGCTCTTGAACTACCGCGGCGGTTCGTTCCTGCTGCCGGACGGGCCCGCGATCCGACGCGACGCGGCGCTCGCGGGCGTGAGTGTCGAGCCGGTGGAGGAGTCGCGCGTGACGGCGATCCGTGGGGAGATCGAGGCCAGTAACATGGATGCCGTCCCGCTGGAAAAAGCGCCCAAGGTGGCCGTGTACGTGCCGCCCAACGCGCCGCCCTGGGACGACGCCGTCACGATGGCCCTGCAGTACGCCGGGATCCCCTTCGACAAGGTGTGGGATTTCGAAGTCCTCGGCGGGAAGCTCCCGGGTTACGACTGGCTGCACCTCCACCACGAGGACTTCACGGGGCAGTATTCGAAGTTTTACCTCATCTACGCCGGTCAGCCGTGGCTCGCCGAGATGGTGCGGTTCAACGCGGATGCGGCGAAGCAGCTGGGTGCCGCGACGGTCCCCGCGTTGAAAAAAGCCGTGGCCCGGCACATCCGGGACTACGTCGGCAACGGGGGATTCCTGTTTGCGATGTGCACCGCCACGGAGACCATCGACCTGGCGCTCGCCGCGGAGCGCGTGGACATCGCCGCCGCGTTTGCGGACGGCACGCCCATGGACCCGGAGGCGGATGCGAAGCTCGATTGGTCGAAGACCCTCGCGTTCACGGGTGCGCACATCGAGCCCAGCCCGCAGATCGCGAGCTTCTCCGACATCGACGGACACCAGGTCAACGCCCCGGCGCGCCGCCAGCCGCTCGGGGCGTTCAAGCTCTTCAACTTCAGCGCGAAAATCGATCCGGTCCCGACGCTCCTAGTGCAGAACCACCGGCAGGTGATCCCCGATTTCTACGGGCTCACCACGTCGTTTCTGCGCAGTCGCCTGAAGCCGAGCGACGTCGTGCTCGCGGACGAAGAAGGCGCGCCCTGGGTCAAGTACATCAACGGCAACCACGGGAAGGGGACCTGGACCTTCTTTGGCGGCCACGATCCGGAGGACCAGCAGCACCAGATCGGCGATCCGCCGACCGACCTCTCGTTGCATCCCCATTCCCCGGGCTACCGCCTGATCCTCAACAACGTGCTCTTCCCGGCGGCCAAGAAGCGCGAGCTGAAGACGTGAGCGTCGAGCGCCTCGCGCCCGCCGTCCGCGAGCTGCTGCGCGCCGAGATCGCGGGCGCTCGCGGGCGGGAAGTGTCGTTCGTGGCGCGCCTCGACTCCGACGGACTGATCGTCGACGCGCGGGTCGTCGCGCGCGGGACGGTGGACGCCGTGCTCGCCCTTCCCGGGATCGCGGTCCGCGGCGAGCTGCTGCTCCACAACCACCCGAGCGGCGTGCTCGAGCCGTCGGGCGCGGATCTGAGCGTCGCGGCGCGGCTGCACGACGGCGGCGTCGGGTTCGCGATCGTGGACAACGACGTCACCGACTGCTACGTGGTGGTGGAGTGCCCGCGGCCCCGCGCCACCACCCGAATCGATCCGATCGACGTGGCGGCGCTCCTCTCGCCGAGCGGTCCCGTGGCCCGCGCGCTCGGCAGCTTCGAGGATCGCCCCAGCCAGCGCGACATGGCGGCGTACGTCTCCGACCTCTACAACGACGGCGGCATCGGGATGCTCGAAGCGGGGACGGGAGTGGGGAAGTCGTTCGCGTATCTCGTACCGGCGCTCGTGTGGGCCCGTGAGAACGGCGAACGGACCGTCGTCTCGACCAACACGATCAACCTCCAGGAGCAGCTCGTCGGCAAGGATCTCCCGATCCTCGCCCGTGCGCTCGGCACGGGCGACCATTCCCCGACGTTCGCGCTGCTCAAGGGGTGGCGGAATTACATCTGCCTCTCGCGGCTCCAGCAGGCGCGGGAGCAGGGAGACTCGTTGTTCGAGGACGAGCGCCGGACCGAGCTGGACGGCCTCGCGGCGTGGGCCGCCCGGACGAGCGACGGCTCGCTCGCCGACCTCACGGACGAGCCGAGCGGCGAGGTATGGGACGCGGTGGCGGCCGAGTCGGATCTGTGCACGCGGCTCAAGTGTCCCCATTTCGACCGCTGCTTCCTGTTCCAGGCGAGGCGGCGCGCGGCGGAGGCGGACATCGTGGTCGTCAACCACCATCTGCTCGCGTCCGACCTCGCCGTGCGCATGGCGTCCGACAACTGGCAGGAAGCCGCCGTGCTCCCCCCGTATCGGCGGCTGATCCTCGACGAGGCCCATCACCTCGAGGACGTGGCCGCCATGCATCTCGGCGCGCAGGTCAGCATGCTCGGGGTGCAGCGGCTCCTCTCCCGGCTCGAGAAGAACGGTCGCGGACTCCTCCCGACGCTGCGCTCGGTGCTGTTCGGGCGCGACGATCTCCTGTCGGCGGCCAGCCGCGAGCTGGCGCAGCAGGGCCTGACGGACGCGCTCGCGGCGGCGCGGCGCGCGGCGGACGACGTGTTCACCCGGCTGGCGCGACGGCTCGACGGCGAGCCAGGTCCGGCCCCGGTCCTTCGGCTGCGCGATGAGTTCCTCAGGGACGGGGTGTGGGACGACGGATTGGGCGTGGAGCTCGACAATCTGCTGCTCGCGTTTTCGCGACTGTCGGAGGGCGCCGCGATGATCGCCGACCGGCTGACGCTCGACGACCCGTCGGAGCGGCGCGCCCAGCTGGTCGGCGAGCTGCGGGGCGTCGTGCGGCGGCTCGACGCCGCGGCCGCGGGTCTCACGGCGACGCTGCGACCGCCGGCTGCCGGTCCCGCCGCAGTACGCTGGCTCGAGCGGCGCGGGCGGAAGACCCCGAACGTCTCCCTCGCCGCCGTGCCGCTCGATCTGGCGCCCGTCCTCAAGGAGAGCCTGTTCGACCGGATCGAGACGGTGGTGCTCACGAGCGCCACCCTCGCGGCAGGAGGAGACTTCGGCTACCTCGAGGAGCGGCTCGGGCTCGACCTGCCGCCGTCACGGACGAAGGTACGTGAGATCCATGCGTCGCCCTTCGACTACGCCGCGCAGTGCCTGTTTGGGATCCCGACCGACCTCCCCGAGCCGCGTGACGACGAATCGGGTCACGGCGCCGCGGTCGCGCGGGTGCTCGTGGAGCTGGCTCATGCGTCCGACGGCGGCATGTTCGTGCTGTTCACGAGCCACCGAGCGCTGCGGAGCGCGGCGGACGCCGTGCGCGACTCGATCGGCGGCCGGTGGCCCTTGTTCGTGCAGGGCGAGGGGCAGCGTGACCACCTGCTGCGACGCTTCCGGGAGGCAGGCTCGGGGATTCTCCTGGGAACCGACTCGTTCTGGGAGGGCGTTGACGTACCGGGGCGCGCGCTGCGGGTGTTGATCCTCGCCAAGCTCCCCTTCAAGGTTCCGACTGAGCCCCTCACGGCCGCGCGGCTGGAGCGTCTGGAGGCGCGGGGGCTGAACGGCTTCGCGCACTACCTGGTCCCGAACGCCGCCCTCAAGCTCAAGCAGGGATTCGGGCGCTTGATCCGCAGCCGCGGGGACGTCGGGGCGGTCGTGCTGCTGGATCCGCGGGTGGTTACGAAACGTTACGGTGCGATGATCCTCGAAGGGCTGCCCCCCGCGACGCGCCTCGTGGGCCACTGGGCCGATGTGCGCGGCGCTTGCGAGGAGTTCTTTGCGCGACACGGCATTGGAGCGGAAACGGGGGCGGTAGAGGGCGGTACAGGGCGGTAGAGGCGGTAGAGGGCGGTAACGAGCCGCAGCGGGGGAGCGTAGATTCATCGAGAGGCGACATCGTGACCCAGTTCAGCCGGCGCCTGGCGGCGCTCCCCACCTACCCGATGGCCGAGATTCCGGCGATCAAGCGCCGGCTTGCGCAGCAGGGCGTCGACGTCATCGACGTCGGGGCGGGGGACGCCGACTTCGCGCCGCCGGAGGTGGCGGTGGAGGCGCTGGCGCACGCCGTCCGCGATCCGGCGATGAGCCGCTATGCGTTCCAGCTCGGCCTGCCGGCGTTTCGCGAGGCGGCCGCGGCGTATATGAAGCGGCGGTTCGACGTGCGATTCGACCCGTTCACCGAGCTGCACCCGCTCATCGGATCCAAGGAAGGCATCGCGCATCTCGCGACGGCCCTGCTCGACCCGGGTGATGTGGCCATCGTGCCCGAGCCGGGCTACGCCGTGTACGAGGGCGGGACGGTGCTCGCGGGCGCGGAGCCGTATCGGTACGCGCTGACGCCGCGCACGGGCTTCCTGCTGGAGCTCGACGAAATCCCCGCCGATGTCCTCCGCCGCGCCAAGCTCGTTTACTTGAACTATCCCAACAATCCGACCGCCGCGATCGCGCCCCGAGAGTACCTCGCGCGCGCGGTCGCGGTGTGTCGGAAGCAGGGGATCGTCATCGCGTACGACAATCCCTACTGCGAGATCACGTTCGACGGCCACGTCGCGCCCAGCGTCTTCGAGATCCCGGGCGCGCGCGACATCGCGGTCGAGTTCCACTCGCTGTCCAAGACCTTCTGCATGACCGGGTGGCGGCTCGCGTGGGCGGTGGGACGGCCGGAGCTCATCGCGGCGCTGGCGCGGGTGAAGAACTATGTGGACACGGGCGCCTTCCTCGCGGTACAGGCCGCGGGGGCGGCCGTGTTGCCGCAGGCGGAGGCACTGGCGCGCGGCTACGTTGCGCGCTTCAAGGAGCGGCGTGATGCGATGCTGCCGGCGCTCCGCGCCCAGGGTTTCGAGCCCGAGACCCCCGAGGCCACGATGTACGTGTGGGTGCCGCTCCCCGAGGGCGTGGCCTCCGCGGCGTTTTCGCGGCGTGCGCTCACGGAGGTAGGGGTCGTGACGCTCGCCGGAAGCGGGTTCGGGGCCGGCGGCGAAGGATTTTTCCGTATCGCACTCACCGTCGGCACGCCGCGGCTGGTCGAGGCCGCCGAGCGGCTGGGAAAGGTGCTCGCCGCTGTTTGAGATCCGGAGGCCCGGCCCCGAGTTTCGGCGGCTCACCTGGGTCGCCAGCGGCGCAGTGCACGTGGCGATCATCGTCCTGGCGTTCAGCGGGTCGTGGCGCATCGACCGGCCGCAGGGGCTGATCACGATCATTCCGCCTGCACGGCCCCAGCCGCCCGAGCTCCCGCCGTTCGGCGGCACGCGACGCGGCAAGGGGCCGAGCGGCGGGCTGGGACGGCCGGTGCCGAGCGCCGCGGCGCCCGACACGACGCCGCCCGTCCCGGCCCCGGTGGGCAGGCCCGACTCGACGCTCGCCGCGAGCCCCGCCGCCGTCGGCCCTCACATCGTGGACATGCCCCAGGTGGGCGACGGTCGGCTCTGGGTGTTGCCGCGCCCCGCGCTGCCGTCCGACGTCGCGGACGCGCTGTACGAGCCCCATGAGAGCCGGGACACCACGGTGGTGCGCCGGCTGCGGGCCATGGTCGACTCGCTCAACGTATTGATCGATCAGGATCAGCGCGCTCGGCAACGCCCCGTCTGGACCACGGACGTGGCCGGAAAGGTGTTCGGCATCGACTCCCAGTTCATCCACGTGGCCGGGATCAAGATTCCGACGGCGGCGCTCGCGCTGCTGCCCATCAACCTGCCCCAGGGGAACTACGACGAGCAAATGCGGGCACGCCAGTTGGACGAGATGCGGCAGGACCTGATGCAGGCGGCGCGGCGCACCGAGACGCTGCGGCTCTTCAAGCAGTACGTGCGCGAGCTGCGGGCGCGGAAGCAGGCCGAGCGGGACGCCGAGCGCCGGGCGCGGGGGGACACGTTAAATGCCGCCGTAGATACTGTGAAAGCGGTTCCCTGAGGCGTCGTGTCACGCAGTCATGTCTCGCGAGCCGCGGCCTCCAACCTGCGTAACGCGGCATCTCTGCCCACCACATACAGCAGCTCGTTCACCGGCTCCGAAACGGTGCCGCCCGTCAGCGCGATCCGGATCGGCTGGAAGATTTTCCCCGCGGCGACGCCCTTCTGCTCCGCGAGCGCGCGCAACGTCCGCTCCAGCGCCTCCGGGGTCCACTCCGTGGCCTTCAGGACAGCCAGGCTGGCCTCGAGCGACGCCTTGTAGCCGGCCGGATCCTTCGCGATCTCCTTTTTGGCCTTCTCGTCAACGACGACGTGCTTCGCATCGAGCCGGGCGGCCACCTGGCGCGCGACGTCGAGCGTGGTGCGCGACCGGGTCTTCACGGCGGCGATCGCCTTGAGCACCGCGTCGCGGTTGCCGTTCACGCCGAGCTGCGCGAGCTGCGGGGCCACGAGTGGGTAGAGGTCCTCGGCGGGCGTCATCGAGAGGTACTGCCCGTTCATCCACTCGAGCTTCGTCATGTCGAAGATCGCGGCCTTTTGCTGGATCCCGGCGAAGGAAAACAGCCGGATCATCTCGTCCAGCGTCATGATCTCGCGATCCCCGCCGGGACTCCAGCCGAGCAGGGCGAGGAAGTTGCGCATCGCGGCGGGGAGGATGCCCATGTGCTGGTAGTCCCCGACTGCCGTCGCGCCATGGCGCTTGGAGAGCTTCTTGCCGTCGGGTCCGTTGATCATGGGGACGTGGCCGAACACCGGGAGCGGGGCGCCGAGCGCCTGGTACAGCGCGATCTGTTTGGGGGTGTTGGAAATGTGATCGTCGCCCCGCAACACGTGGGTGATCCGCATGTCGAGATCGTCCACGACCACGGCGAGGTTGTAGATCGGCGTGCGGTCCGAGCGCAGGATGATGAAGTCCTTGATGTCCGCACCCTGGAATGAAATCCGGCCGTGCACCGCATCCTCCCAGGCGATCTCGCCGGGCGGCAGCCGGAACCGGATCGCGCCCTCGTCCATGTAGGCCTTGCCTTCGGCGAGGAGGCGGTCGGCGGTTTCCTGGTGGCGCTTCACGCGGGCGCCCTGGAATACCAGCTCCTCGTCCCAGTCGAGGCCCAGCCAGGTAAGGCCGTCGAGGATCACCTGCGTATGCTCGTCGGTGGAGCGTGCCTTGTCGGTGTCCTCGATGCGGAGCAGGAACTTGCCGCCCTCATGACGGGCGTACAGCCAGTTGAAGAGGGCCGTGCGGGCGCCGCCGACGTGGAGGTAGCCGGTGGGGGAGGGGGCGAAACGCAGGCGGGGTGCCGTGCTCGTCATGGGCCCGGGTGAGTCGGGAAACGGGAAAGGGGAAACGAGAAACGTGATGCGGCGAGACGCGGTCAGACGTTTCCCGTTTCCCGCTTCCCGTTTCCCGGCCCTTCACGGAGAGGGGGGGATTCGAACCCCCGATAGGGGTATTAGCCCCTATAACGGTTTAGCAAACCGCCGCCTTCAGCCACTCGGCCACCTCTCCAACGTTGCAGCGCTCGAAGTTAGCGCGACGCAGGAATCGGGGGTACCCCCGTGTTGTTCCCGAGCGATTCAGAGGATGTCGCGGAGCGGACAGCGAAATCCCGGCAGCACGTCCTCACCGTTCAGCTCGCCGTCCGGCGCCACGGTGGAGACCGTTCCGTCCGCGCGGTAGATGCGCGCCTCCCGCCGGACCTGGTCGAGGACCCACACGACCCGCACGCCCGCGCCCAGCCACTGGCCCACCTTCTCCAAAACCTCGCCGGGCCGGTCGTTGGGTGAAAGGATCTCGGCCACCCAGTCGGGCGCGAGCTCGGCGTAGCCTTCGTCCGGGATGTGCGCCAGGCGCTCGCGCACCACGAAGGCGACGTCCGGCGCCCCTCCCGTGTCGGGGTCACGCTCGATCTTGAAGCCCGTGTCCGGAGGCATGGCCGAAACGTAACGCTGCTGCGAATCCACGGGGAGCGAGAATGGGGCGGGGACGTTGACCAATTTGGTCAGATCTACTTAGACTCGCCTCCGTGAGGTGGCGCGAATCCGTTCATCCGCGGCGCGAAGCTGTCACAGTTCGACCACAAAACCGGGTTGTTGCGAGACACGCCGGCGTGCTGAAATGCCCGTGAGGCTAGTCATGGCGCGGCTTGGCACCGTGCAGCCTACATGTGGCACCGCCCTTGCCCCTGCGGCCGGCATGACGTTGAGGATTCAGCGTAGGTATTCTGGGTCTTGGTCCACACTGCCGCCATGAGCCATTGCGTCGCCGCGCGATGCTTCGAGCATGCCACTGATCATGGCGATCGGCTCGCGCTGTCGGTTGCCGGCCTGCAAGTCTCTTACGCCGAATTGACAACGCTGGCAGCGCGTATCGGGATGTGGCTCGAGAGTGCCGCTGAGCGTCCGCCCGAGCGGGTGGGAATACTGGCGTCCCGCAGCCTGGCGGCTTACGCCGGCATATTGGGCGCATGGTGGTGTGGTGCGTCGTACGTGCCGCTCAACCCCAAACTGCCCGCGACGCGCCTGCTGAAAATCCAGGAGATCACAGGGCTCGACGCTCTGGTTGTGGATGCGGCGGGTCTCCAGCTGGTCCTGGAGAATCCTCTGATCGCCGCTCCGGCACGCGTGCTTGCTCCCTGCGACAGGGTGAACGAGTCGGTTGGGGCCGGACCGCGAGAGATGCTAATTGCCGGCTGCAACGAGCTCCCGGCTCTCACTGCTCCACACCCGCCGAAGTCCGTTCGGGCCGATGAATCGGCCTATATCATGTTCACCTCCGGCAGCACGGGTGTGCCGAAAGGGGTGGTGGTCACGGCGGGAAACGTCGCCCACTTCCTTGCGGCCATCGAAGAGCGCTTTTCCTTCCGACCGACGGACCGGTTCTCCCAACTATTCGAGCTGAACTTTGATCTCTCGGTCGCGGATATGGCCAATGCCTGGAGTGTTGGCGCTTCACTCCACGTCGTCCCTGCGACACAGTTGATAGCCCCGGCGCGATTCCTTCAGGAGCACGAACTCACCGTGTGGTTCTCTGTGCCCTCCACTGCCGTGATGATGGGGCGCATGAGACTCCTGAGGCCGGGAGCCTTCCCATCGTTGCGGTACTCCCTGTTTTGCGGTGAGCCGTTGCCGCTCAGCACCGTGGAACAGTGGCGCCAGGCGGCTCCCCAGAGCATCATCGAGAATCTCTACGGGCCCACGGAAGCAACCATATTTTGCCTGGGAGAGCGGGTGACGTGGCCACCCAACGTGACACCGAATCGAGGCACCATCGCCATCGGGAAGCCCCTCAGGGGGACGAACGCTGCGGTAATAGACTCGGCACGCCGCGCTCTCGGACCGGGCCAACCGGGCGAATTGGCGTTATCCGGCGGGCAAGTGGCGCAGGGCTATTTCGCGGATCCCGGCACCACCAGGGCGCGGTTTCCACTCATCGACGGGGAGACGTGGTACCTGACGGGCGATTTGGCTTATCGGGACGATGCCGGCGTGTTCCACCACCTCGGCCGCATCGACAATCAAGTCAAAGTGCTGGGGAACCGTGTCGAGCTCGAAGAGGTGGAAGCGCATTTGCGTGAGGTCTGCGGATGCGACTCGGTGTGCGCTGTTGCGTGGCCGGTGCAGCACGGGTCGGCCTCGGGAATTGTCGCCTTCCTGAGCGGCGTGCAGCTCGCGTCGCAGGCGGTCCGCGAGGCGATGCGCGAGCGGCTGCCGTCGTACATGGTGCCTACCGAGGTCAGGATTCTCGACGACCTGCCGCACGGCGTGACGGGCAAAGTGGACCGGACAGCGTTGGTTCAACTCTTGGAACGAGGTGGCGCCTGCCGTTCAGGTTGATCCCCGCTCTGGACACGTATCCCCGCTGTGTGACTGTCGCACAGACAGTGCATGGAAAGGCGTCGCTTCTCGCGGCGTTCGCCGTGGGGCTGGCTCTCCTCGGCAACGCGGGTTGGTGGGCAATAGCCGCCTTCCTTGTGCTCACCACGTTTCTTCCGCGCCAGCGCAGGGTCTGGCTCACGCTCGGTTCGCTCTCTCTGCTTTTCTTTCACACCCACTGGCCCAAGGCGGCATTCATTCGAGACTTGGCGACGCGGGAGCAGGCCTCTGACTTCCTCGTATCTCCGACCTTTCAGATCCTGGGGGCCCTCGTCATGCTCGGCCTGCTGGGAATTGTATCGCACCTCGCGGGTGAGTTTAGGAAGAGCTTTCCGCTGAAGAGGCCGCTGCTCACGCTCGCCCTCTGCTACTTCCTCCTCGTACTGACCGCGTCTTATGCGCCCGTGTCTGGGTCGGGCCGAGTCGTGTTATGGATGGTGGTCGTCTTTTTCGGGTCTTACTTTTGGTATTTCGGCTTCACCTTGCTCGACCACAATTCCAAAGATCCCGATCCATACTACCTGCAGCTCGGCACCTATTATCCCGTCTGGGCCTTGCGAGCGTCTCCAACACCATTTGTGAAAGGAGCGGCCTACCTGCGAAAGATCGAGGCCAAGAATCCCGAAGAGCTGGCCGTGACCCAGCTCAAAGGTTTGAAGCTGCTCTATTGGGTCTTGGTCCTGGACATCCTGAATGCGCTCTTCACCCGGTTCGTTTTTGGACCAGAGAATGCGAGCTCCTCCCTGGTTGTGAACCGCCTACTCCGGTCGACTGGTTGGGAACTGCCCGTGCATCTGAGCGTCCCGACCCTCGGTACCGCCATAGCTCGAAATGCAGCCGGTGCGCCGTTCGCGTGGTACGTCTGCTGGGTCACGTTGATTGCGTCCTTCTTGAAGAGCCTGTTGACGGCGTCGCTCTTCGGGCATCCGATCGTCGCGTGCTGCCGCGCGGCGGGCTTTCGGGCCCTGCGGAGCACATACAGACCACTGGAGTCGAGAACCATCGCAGATTTCTTCAACCGGTACTACTTCTACTTCAAAGAGATGCTCGTTGATTTCTTCTTCTACCCGACGTACCTGCGATACTTCAAACGTCACCCTCGTCTACGGCTCGTGGTGGCGAGCCTGGCGGCCGCGACGCTCGGGAACATGATGTATCACTTCATGCGGGATATTGAGTACGTTGACCAGTTGGGGCTGTGGAAAGCTCTGGTCGGATTTCGTGTGTACGCATTCTACACGCTGGTGCTGGGTCTCGGGATCGCCGTTTCCCAAATCGGAGATCGTCGAAAGAGCCCGCATACCCCCGGGTGGATTCGAGACCGGCTCTGGCCATCGTTGCGCGTTGGGTTGTTTTTCTGTCTGCTGCAAGTCTTTGATTCCACTGCGAGGACTACCCCGCTCCGGGACCACTTTCTCTTCCTGGCAAACCTCTTGCCGGGGTTGAGGTAGCGGCGGCAGTGGCGGATCTGGGAAGCGAGGTTCGGACTCTGCTCGTGGAGCTGCTGCGCAACAAGGGCGACACCGCGACCTTTTCCGACGACGAATCGCTGATCTTCAGCGGACGGTTGCAGTCTATTGATGTTGTGGAGCTCGTCGTACTATTGGAAACGCATTTCGGGATTGACTTTTCCAAGCGCGGGTTCGACCAGAGCCAGCTCGACTCAGTGAGGGATATCCTCCAATTGATTGCAGAGCTCCGGGCGTAGACAGCCTGCTCTCCAGCCCCAGCATGGCGGGCGCCGCCCGCAGGCGCCACGCATCCGTTCATTCGCGCCGCGAAGCTGTCACAGTTCGCCCACATAAACCGGGTTGTTGCGATACGCGCCGGGTCGCGGTGAAATGCCCGTGACCCTAGTCACCGTGCGGCTTTGCGAAGGTGTAGCCTGCACCTGGCACCGCCTTTGCCCCTGCCGCGGGCATGACGCGAATTACGGCCCTTCTTCTGGCAGCGACCGCACTCGGCGGATGGCTCACACCATCGGTCGCGCAAAAGGCCTCGAGGGGACCTATCCTCAGGGCCGCGTCCTACATCTACCTCACGCCGACCCCGTTCCTGGGATCGATGACCGCTCGCGGTTCACACGCGATGCGGCCGGGCCCGGATCGTCGGGCCCTGCGCGCCGTGGCAGAAGCGGTGCCTGCGCGAGCGTCGTGGAGCACGGAGCCCCTGACACAGCTCCCGGCGCGCGTCTCGTGGACGCCGGCGCACACGGCGCTGGCGAGTGCCTTCGTCGTCACCCTGTTGATCGATGCCGCACAGACTCGGTCACTCGCCCGCCAGGGCTGGGTCGATTTCCGCGAAGCGAATCCGCTGCTCGGCCCGCGGCCAAGCGTCGGCCGGGTGAACAGCTACACCGCCCTGGCCGGTCTGAGCGTGCTCGGCGCGGCGGCGGTCGCCCCGCCGCGCCTGCGCCCCTGGCTGCTCGGCGCCGCGGTCGCGGTACAGCTGTTCACGATCCAGGGCAGCGTGCGCCAGGGGATCCCCATCCGATTCCCCTGAGCTACCCTTCAGGGTAGTGCCGTGCCGGGCCCACCCCTTCAGGGTGGGAACTCCGAACGAGACGCAACCGATTGTTCGCTTCCCTCGCTGCCGTCAACCACTCCATCGTCAGTTGCACGCGCTGCCCGCGGCTGCGCGCCTATTGCCGCCGGGTAGCCCGGGACAAGAAACGTGAGTTTCGCGACTGGCAGTACTGGGGAAAGCCGGTCCCCGGCTTCGGCGACCGGGATGCGCGGTTGCTCGTCGTCGGGCTCGCACCGGCGGCACACGGAGCAAACCGCACCGGCCGCATGTTCACGGGAGACTCGAGCGGCAGCTGGTTGTACGCGGTGCTGCACCGCCACGGGTTCGCCAACCAGCCGCAATCGCTGTCGCGCGACGACGGCCTGAAGCTCACTGACTGCTACATCACCGCTGCGGCGCGATGTGCGCCGCCCGGCAACAAGCCCAGCCGCGTCGAGCTCGACCGTTGCCGGCCCTATCTCGCGGCCGAGCTGCGATTGCTGCGGCGCGTGCGCGTGGTCGTCACGCTCGGTCGGATCGCGCACGAGGGCTTTCTCAAGGCGGCGGGATGGTGGGAGCGGCTTGCGCCGCGGGCGCGGCCCGCGTTCGCGCACGGCGCGGTGTCGACGCTTCCCGACGGTTGCATCGTCATCGCGTCGTATCATCCGAGCCGGCAGAACACGAACACGGGCAAGCTGACGCGGACGATGTGGAACGCGGTGTTCCGTCGGGCGAAGGCCGCGCTCGTGGATCGCGGCTAAAGTCCCGGAGTATTGCGTCTCCGCCACAACTCGGTCGTCGTCCAAGCGCCGCAGCGCGCGGCACCTCTCTTGCGGCTCCGCCACAACCGGCTGCAGCACTTTCCGGTGGGGTCCATCACGGAGGGGATTCCAATGAAACGTTGGCTACTCGCCGCCGCACTGGTCGTCGGCGCGGCGTGCGACACGCAGCGGGAGGCCGCGGCACCGCAACGCACCGTCGATCCTGGGCTCACGGCAGCGCTCGCGACCGTCACCCCGAGCGACAGGCTGGTCGTCATCGTCAACTACGACGAAACGGTGACCACGTCGGATGCGATGAGCGCGGCCATCATGAACGTCGGCTCCGGGGTGATCCAGTTCAGGAACCTGGACCTCGTTGCCGCGCTCGCTACGCCGGCCGAGATCACCGCGATCGGCGCGCTCCCGGGCGTGCAAGGCGTGTACGCGAACAAGCAGCTCACCTGGGAGACCGCGGTGCTGCACGAGAGCGTCCCGTCGATCCGCGCCGACGCGGTCCAGGCGTCTGGCATCACCGGCAAGGGGATCGGGATCGCGATTCTGGACTCCGGCATCGACGGCCTCTACAACCCCGATCTGCACTACCCCGACAAGACCGTCCAGAACGTCAAAGTTCTCTTCAACCTCACGGATCTCTTCACGTTCAAGGGCTCGATCAACAAGACCGCGAGGGCAGCGGACTTGTTCGTCGAGAACCTGCCGAACAGTGAGACCTCGGTCGGCCACGGCACGCACGTCGCGGGGATCGCAGCCGGTTTGGGGACGGCGTCGGCGGGCTACTACACGGGCGTCGCTCCCGGCGCGAAGCTCGTCGGGATCAGCACCGGCGACATCCTGTTCATCTTCTGGGCCCTCGCGGGCTTCGACTACATCCTGGACCATCAGAAGGCCTACAACATCATGGTGGTGAACAACTCGTGGGGGACGAGCGGGCCGTTTGACCCCAAGGATCCCATCAACAAGGCCACCAAGAAGGTGCACGATAAGGGGATCACGGTCGTATTCGCGGCCGGGAACGATGGCCCCGACCAGAACACCCTCAACCCGTACAGTGTGGCGCCGTGGGTGATCGGCGTGGCGGCGGGGTGCAAACTCGTGACTCCGGACCCGACGAACTCGGCGGTCCACTGCGCCGACCAGACCGGCCAAAACCGCCCGGCCTGGCTGGCGGACTTCTCGTCGCGCGGGATCCCGGGCAGTCCGCGGTACCACCCCGACATTACGGCGCCTGGCGTACACATCGTGTCCACCCGCGCGTCGACCGGGACGGTGCTCAACGCGCTCGACGCGAACCACGACTTTGACTTGACCAGCAGCTGCGCCATCAGCTCGGCGAACGAGCAGTATTACACCTGCGCCTCCGGCACATCGATGGCGACGCCGCACGTCGTGGGCGTGGTGGCGTTGATGCAGGAAGCGGCGGGCGGGAGCCTGACGCCTGATCAAATCGCGTCGGTCCTCACGGCAACGGCGCGTCCACTCCCGGGATTTGCGCTGTGGGAAGTGGGGGCGGGGTACCTAGACGCGCTAGCGGCGGTGACCGCGGTCAGGAAGTAGCGCCACCGACACGGGGGGGCGCGCGCGGCGGAAACGGCCCCGGAGCAACCCGGGGCCGTGCTCTGTAACCACCTCATGCCTGGGCACTTGTGCGTGCGCGCCAATGCGCGGCGCCGGGCCGTGCGATCGCATGAGTGACCAAAGCCGCCGCGCCGGACTCCTTGGTTATCCACGGACAGCAAGGGAGCCATGCGCCCGTCTTCGCCACTCGACGACCACACCGTCTTTGTGCCCTATCTGGACAAGTCCGACAGCTTCGCGCTCGGTGTCGAGCTCGGCGAGTTCCTCGGCCCGGCGACGCACGGCGTCGAGGTCATCGACGGGGAGTTCAGCGCGCGCCTCGAGGCGCAGCTGCTCGTCGCGGCCGCGAGGCTCGGCTACGTACGCCAGGAGTGGCGCCGGCTGAAGAACGGGAGCTATTACGGTCTCTTCATATCGCGGGCCTGCGGGGCCGAGCAGGCCAACGACTGAGGAGTCTGGGCGAACGGAGGGCACAGGACTCGAACCTGTACGGGCTTGCGCCCAGCGGTTTTCAAGACCGCCGCCTTACCAGTTAGGTCTAGCCCTCCCGAACTCGAAGGCTAACCTAGCGCCGCCCGCACAGACTTCAATGGGAGATGACGATCGTCAGGTTCGAGGTCGACCCTATTTGCGCGTAAAAAGTCGACGCGAACGACACCCCGACAACGGTACCGCTACCGTCCGCCGACCCCGAAGTGCTCAGGCCAGTCGAATGATACCTGAAGGCGCCGGAGTTCGCGGACTCCTCGAACGTGCCTTCGGACCTCTGCTGGAGCAATCCGTTTTCCTGCCAGCTCACAGTCACTTGCCCAGGCGGGATCGTGCCGTATGTCGCGAAGTTCGGATTGCCGGCGGTGTTCGTGTTGAGCTGCGCTGACTTGGCGGTCACACTGAAATCCTCATTGGGGATCTGCCCAAAGCCAACGGTGACGTTGCAGTTGAAGGTGGCGTCACACTGCTCGATGAGGTAGTACAGGGACGTTTGGGGGTCGCCGGCAGGACCGCCCCGGTTGACCCTGACGCTACCGAGAGTGAAGCCCGATTCTCCATTGGCGCTCCAGTTGGCGATGGCGAAGTCACCCTGCGCGTTGAAGTGATACTGGCTCCCGGATCCACCACTCGCGTCACCGGCGGTCGCGAAGGTGGGGGTTCGCGCCGCGGGCCGGCCCTCGAGCTCCGTCGATGAATCCCGGCAGGCGACGAACGCCGCGATCAGTGCGACCGTGCCGCACAGCCTCTCAACATGCGCGCTCATGATCCGCTCCCTCTGTAAGGGGGAAACGCCGTGACGTGACTCTGGGATGAATCGCACCCGAGCTGGGCAAACCCTGTTCCGTTCCGCGTCGACCGCACCGCAACAGCGACCTGTTGCACGCGGACAACGCGTCTCTCTATCTTGCAGCCCGTGGGAGAGGCTTTGAACCCCGAGGCGCGAAGTCGTGCGGCTCACCCCCTTGCGGTCACACGCCAATCGACACAGGCAAGCACACCGACAGCCCGGGACACAGATGGCAGACGGCCACCCTCTCCACGGTGATCGCCGTCGCATTGGCGGCGTGTAAGGGGACCGAGTCCCCGCGGCAGTTCACGCTGACTGTGCAAGGCGCGGGGACTGGGACCGGGACGGTGAGGTCCGCCCCGGCGGGGATCAACTGCACGACGACGGCGGGGACGACGAGCGGGACGTGCACGACGAGCTACACCGGCGGGACGTCGGTGACCCTCACGGCCACCCCCGCGGCAGGCGCGGTGTTCAGCAGTTGGAACGGGTCAGGGATCACGTGTGCGACCTCGCGCCCGTGCGTGGTCACAATGGACCAGGCGCGGAGCGTGAGCGCGACGTTCGGGCAGCAGCAGTTTATGCTGACCGTGCAGGGAGCGGGGAGTGGGACGGGGTCGGTGACGTCCGCCCCGCCCGGGATCAACTGCACCAGCTCGGCGGGGACGACGAGCGGAACGTGCGCGGCGACCTACGCTGGGGGGACGTTCGTCACGCTGACGGCCGCCCCCGCGGCCGGCACGGTGGCTGGCGGCTGGAGCGGATCAGGGATCGGCTGTCCCGGCACGGGCCCCTGCACGGTCACAATAGACCAGGCGCGCACCGTGACTGCGACATTCGCGCGGTCGTTCGCGCTGACTGTCCAGGGCGGGGGCGGGACGGGAGCGGTGTCCTCCTCGCCGGGGGGGATCAACTGCACGATCAGGGCAGGGACGACGAGTGGGACGTGCAGGGCGAGCTACATCAGCGGGACGTTGGTGACCCTGGCGGCCACCCCCGTGGCGGGTGGGGACTTCAGCGGCTGGAGTGGAGCGTGCACGGGGACAGGGAGTTGTGTGCTCGACATGACGGCAGACCGCGCGGTGACGGCCACGTTCATCGGGCCCGCTGGGCCCACCGTGTTGGTCCTGACACCGAAGCCATTGATCGTCGATGCCGGCGCCGCCGCGGCGACGACAGTCGCCGTGAAGGATGGGAGCGGCAGCACGATCCCGAACCCGACGGTCACCTACGTTAGCCGGAATTCTTCTGTGGCCTCGGTGTCGGGAACCGGAACCGTCAGTGGGGTTACCCAGGGGCAAGCGGTCGTCGTGGCGACGGCTCAAGGCGGAATCAATCCATCAGATTCGTTGCTCGCCGTCGTGGCCGTACCCGGCGGGCCCGTGCTCATCACGGATATCGCCCAGTTCTCATACAAGACAGACACGGTGTTCACGGTAACCGTGATCATGGACATGCGAGCGTCTGCGGAGTTGCTCGGGTCCACCAGCGTGAACGTCACATGGGATCCGTCGGTCCTGGTCTACCAGGCTCATGCGGACGGCGGCAGCGGCGTGTCGCCAGCGGTGAACACGTCGTACGCGGCGAGCGGGTTGCTGACGCTCACGATGGCCGATCCGAACGGGTTCGGAGGTCGGGTCGAGCTGTTAAGGATCACCTTCAGCGCCGGCTCGGCTTCTGGTAACACCGGGCTGCTGTCGCTCACCACGTCGGAGGTGACCGGAGCCGGGACATTCACGGATCTACTCGCGAGGACGGTTGCGGTGACGCAGCCGCTGTCCACACGCTGAACGAGGCCAGGTTCCCCATGCGTGGCCTCCGCACGCTCAGCCGGCTCGGGCTCGTTGTCATCGCGCTCGGTTGTCGGGACGACCCTCGCAGAGTTCTCACGGAGACAGCCGCCCCCCAGGCGGGATCGGTGCTGTACTTGACGACGTCGGACCAAGCCCCGCCACCCGGCTCTACCGTTACGGTGACGGCAAACGTCGCTCCCACTCCTGACATCAAGGCCATCGGGAGCTTCGCCGCCCACCTGCGCTACGACACCGCTGGCCTCACCTTCATTGCCGAGTCCCGGCTGCCCTCGGGCATGCGCGTCCTGAACCCGCAGCCCGGTCACATCAGAGCCGCGGGCGCGGCCGTCGAAGGTTTCGCAGATGGAAGGCTCTTTGCGGTGACGTTCAGGGTCACGGACCCCGGAGCCCTCGCCTCGATGGAGCTGACGCTCGATGAGATGACCGGAACGGACTTCGGGAATCGCCTGCCGGCGAATCCCCTCCACCGGAGCGCCCGCCTTGGCTCGACACGAAGGTAGGTGGCTTCTGATCATACGCGGTCTCGCCATCCTTGCTCTGGCGCCCGGTTTCTTGGCGGCGCAAGGCCCGCCGGAGCGGGAGAATCCCCTCGACCGCTTGAACTACTTCCACGGTCAGCGGGCATATCCCTTTGAGAAGATCCCGCCCAACGCTCTGCAGCGGGCGCGGGCCAGCTATCGCGCGCGCTGGCCGGCTGCAATCCCGTCGCAGCGCATGCAGGTGACAGCGAGTACCGAGGGCTGGGCCGCGCTGGGCCCAAGCGCCATTTCGGATGCTTACAGATCCGCCGGTCGCGTCACGACGGTCGCGATCGATCCGACAAACTCGAACACGATCTACGCGGGTGCCGCGCAAGGGGGTGTTTGGAAAACGGTGAACGGCGGTGCGGACTGGACGCCGCTGACCGATGCGCAATGCTCGCTGGCCATGGGCGCATTAGCCGTGGACCCCATAACGCCGAGCATCGTGTATGCCGGGACAGGAGAAATGCACTTCTCGCTCGATAGCTACTATGGCTGCGGCGTGCTGCGATCGAGTGACGGCGGAGTTACCTGGACACAACTAGGCGGCGCAGTCTTCGACACGCCAACGGGTGGAGCGCACATCAGCAAGATCGTCGTGGACCCCGCGACGGCCGGCTCTGCGAGCAGTTCGACCGTGTTCGCCGCGACGAGCTTTGGACTCTACAAGTCGGTGAATAGCGGAGGCTCCTGGAGCCAACTGTTTGCGGCTTCGGTTACCGACGTGATACAAGATCCGTCTAACCACTCTGTTCTGTTTGCGGCGGTTGGTTGCTTCCTTTCGTCTTGTGACCCTCGTGTGAAGGCGAACGGGGTGTACAAGTCCATTGATGGGGGTGCCACCTGGAACGGATTGTCGGGCGGATTCCCGAGCTCCAACGTAGGTCGTGTCCAATTGGCGATCTCGGCCTCCTCGCCCTCGATTCTCTACTCTGCGGTGGCGGACGCATTCTACAATGGCGTCGGTAACGACGGCGCCTTACTGGGCCTTTTCAAGTCGACGGACGCCGGTGCTACTTGGACCAGTCTGAGTCATGCGGGCGAATTCTGCAGCAACCAGTGCTGGTACGACCTGGTCATCTCGGTCGATCCCACGGATCCCAATGTGGTGTACGTCGGCGGCGTGGGGTTGTACCGCTCAACCGACGGGGGCGCCACGTTTGGCTACATCGGAGGCCCGACCCACCCAGACCAGCATGCTCTTGCGTTCGACCCACGAAATCCCGCCACGATCTTCGTGGGGAACGACGGCGGGGTCTATAAATCAACGGACCGCGGTCTGAGCTGGGCGAGCCTCAACACCAATCTTGCGATCACGCAATTCTACCCGGGCATTTCGCTCTCTCCCAATTCCTCGCCCGATATTCTGGGTGGCACGCAGGACAATGGCACCGTCGAATACACCGGCGCGTCAGTGTGGTCGCTGGTGCTGGGCGGCGACGGCGGCTTTACGGCCATCGACTTCCAGACGCCGACCACCGCCTACGCCGAGCTCGAGTGGATTGCAGGGTACGGGGGGCCTCGGCGACGCCGTGGCGGGACGGGCGGGTTTTTCTCTCCGAAGGCCAATGGTATCGACTTCAACGAGACGGCACTCTTCATACCACCGCTGGTGATGGATCCGGTCACTCCACAGGTCCTCTACTTCGGCACTTCCCGGCTGTATCGCACGGTCGACAACGCGGAATCGTGGACTTCAGTCAGTGGAGCCTTCGACGGCTTCGATCGAGCGGTCTCAGCCATCGCAGTCGCACCAGGGGACCCACAGACGATCTACGTCGGTATGAACGACGGAACCGTGCACGTTACGACCAATGCTGCTGCGACATGGACGCTGGTGAACTCTGGGCTGCCGGGTCGCTACGTCACGGACATCGCCGTCGCGTCCTCTGATCCACAGCGTGCTTATGTGACAGTCTCAGGATTTGGCTCTGGGCATGTATTCAGGACCGTGAACCGCGGCGGCAGCTGGCAGGACATCAGCTCCAATCTGATCGACGTGCCCGTGAATGCCATCCTGCGTCTGCCGGGGAGCGACGAGCTCTACGTCGGTACGGACCTCGGCGTCTTCCAGTCCGGGGACGACGGGTTGAGCTGGGCCCCGTCAACGACGGGAATGCCGAACGTCGCCGTGCTCGATCTTGCCTTTCAGAACGTGACGCAGACCATCGTTGCGGCGACGCACGGGCGAGGCATGTTCGCGCATACCGTCGCAGGCGTCGGCGCCTTGCGCGGGGACGTCAGCCTCGACGGCCAGGTCTCGGCAATGGACGCGCAAGGGATCCTGACCGGCGTCGCCGGGTTGCCGCTGCCGTCAGGCTGGATCGCCAACCCCAACGGGGACGCCAACTGCGACGGGCGCACCGCCGCGCTCGATGCGCAGATCGTCTTGTCCTTCGTCGTCGGGCTGCCCACGTCGCAGTTCTGCGTCGGTCAGGTCAGGTAGCGAGCGTCCGTCGGTCAGCGATCGGCCGGCGGGATCAAGCCGTAGCTCGTGTTCTTGAAGACCGAGTCGGCCAGCAGCAGGGCGCGGTTCGCCACCGCCGGGTTGGTCGGCCGCAGCGCCTGCGCCAGAGACTGGTACAGGAGCCCGTAGGTCGCGAGGATTCCTTCCGACGGCCGGTCCACCCAGCCGCGCGGGCGGCGGCGCCCGGCGGCGTCCGCGTGATACACACCGAACGCCAGCGCCTCGGTGCGTGGCATGTTCACGAAGCCGAACACGGACAAGAGCTTGAGGCTGTCCGACTCGGCGAGCTGCTGCTGGCGCAGCTTGCGCGCGAAGCCTTGCCCCTCCAGGTAGCCGGTGAGGCCGAACTGGTCGGCGTATGGGCCCACGGTGCGCGAGTAGTAAATCGGCCGCTTGCCGACCTGGTCCTTGATCGCCTCGAGCACGATCACATCCGCGCGCTCGAGATACTGGCGGCCGAGCTGCTGGGGATCGAGCGTGACCGCGACGCCGCCGAAGTTCACATACCGCTTCTGATCGAGCCAGTACACCGGCTGCAGGCTCGCGACCTGGTCGTCGGTATAGTCGAGCAGCTTGCCGGTCGGCTTGGGCCACGCGCGGTGCCGGTAGATGGCCGGTGCGCTCGAGGAATCGAAGGTCGCCAACGGCCGTCGCTGGAGCTGGCGGATATACCAGTCGGTGTTCGCGAGCGACAGGTTCACGACGGTCACGTCCTGGCGGACGTGCTCGACCTCCTGTGCGTACCACAGGGGGAAGGTGTCGTTGTCGCCCGCCGTCACGAGAACGCCGTAGGGCTCGACCGACTGCAGCAGGTCGAACGCGAAGTCACGCGCCAGCGTTTCGCCCTTGCGGGAGGCGGTGAGATGGTTCCCCCACAGCGGGATGAGCGCCAGCAGCAGGACCGGCGTCGCGAGCGTCCAGCGACGGGTGCCGTCGGGCACCCTGAGCTCCAGGGCCTCGCTGATCCATTCCATGAGGGTCGCGAGCCCCATCCCGACCCACACACCCCACAGCGCGAACGACGCGATGAAGAAGTAGTCGCGCTCGCGCACCTCTCGCGACAGCTGCTTCTCGGACTGCCACGAGTAGCCGTACTTGAAATTCAAGTAGAAGATCAGGAACAGCGTGAAGGTGACGACGAGCGCGGTCATCGCGATCGCCCGGCGGCGGTCCGCCAGCCAGTGGCGCACCGCGCCGAGCACGCCGAGCGCCCCGAACACCACCGCGAGCCCGGCCTGCATGGAGCCGGGAAAATCACGTCCCCACTGCCAGCTGAAGTACTGGAACCACATCCCCAGCTGCGCCGCGAGCGTCGCTTGCCGCTCCCACACCGGCGGCTTGCCGTACTGCTGTCGCGTGAGTACGTCCCACAGCGCCTGCAGTGTCGTCGGCTCGCCTTCGTTGATCGCCGGGAAGTGCGCCGCGCGGATCGGGAGGAAGAGGTAGACCGACACGCCCACGATCGCGACCAGCAGCACCGCGACCGCGAAGTCCCAGTTCCGCGCCTGCAGAAACGCGTACCCTAGGGCGCCGAGAAACAGCACAGCGGCGAGCTTTAGCGGACCGGCGTTCTCGAGCCCGCTCGCCACGATCAGGGCGTACACGCTGCAGAACACCAGCCACTGCGACCACTCCACCCGGCGCGCGGCCTCGTCCGACGGCCGCTGGTCCTTGAGGGGCGGGAACAACAGCACCACGACGGCCGGCCCCACGAGCACGCCCATCATGTGGTTCGTGGACGTGAGGGCGAGCAGGAACACGATCATCAGCAGATGATGATCGTGCCCCTCGCCGGCCGGCTGATCGTCCCAGCGCACGATGAGCCACAGCGCCAGGGCGATCGAGAGCAGCGACAGCGTGTAGACCTTCTCGTTCACCACCGACTGGTTCCAGACGGTGAACGCCGTGGCCGCGACGAGCGCGCCCGCCAGGGCGGCGAGTCGGCGCGGCAGGCGCGCGGGAACCCACGCCCGCATCCACCGCTCGCTCACGAGGAACCAGGATCCCGCCGCAATCGCGCTCGTGACCGCCGCCAGCAGGTTGATCCGCGTCGCGTACCCCGCCGCCAGCGGCAGCAAGCCCCAGGTGTGGGCGATCAGCACGAACAGCGGGTTCCCCGGCGGATGCGGGATGCCGAGCACGTGCGCGGCGGCGATGTATTCCGATGTGTCCCAGAACTGCGTGGTCGGCGCGAGCGTCGCGACATACAGGACGAGGGCGCCCAGGGTCACGAGGCCCGCGAGCAGATAGGGAGGCCGCTCCGGTTCGACGTACGGCGTCTGTGGCTCGGTCATGCTCGCTCGATCGGGGGGGATCAGTGGTCGATGGCGCGCCGGCCCGGGGGGGGCGCGTAGGTCGTGTTGGCCAGGATCGCATCCCGCAGGGCGATGGCCCGCTCGGCGCGCGGCGGATCTTCGTCACGCAACGCCGCGGCGATCGTATCGTACGCGAAGACGTATCCCAGGAGGCTGTTCTGCGAGGGCACGTCGACCCAGCCGCGAGGCCGCGGTCGGGCGGCGGTCGCACCCCCGCGATACACCCCGAACACGAGCGCGACGGACCGCGGCACGTTCACGAAACCGCGCCCATCCAGGAGCCGCACGCTCTCGCTCGCCGCCACGGGGCGGGGCACGAGGCGGCGCACCAGCCCCTCGCCCACCAGATAGGGAGAGAGACCGAGCTGATCCGCGTAATTGCCCGTGGAGGTGGAGAAGTAAATCGGGCGCTTTCCCAACTCGTCCTTGATGATCTGCAGCACCGCCAGGTCCGACCGCATCAGGTACGGGCGCCCGAGCGCGCCGGGGTCGAGCTTGACCGCGATCGGCCCGAGGTAGCCGGTGGCGGGCTGCGCCAGCGGGACGTACTCGGGTAGCGTGTCGGCGGGGCTGCCGAGATAGAAGCGGCTCATCCAGGGTGCGGCGGGGCGCGGCCAGGCGTGGCCGCGGTACAGGTCGGGAGCGGTACCTGTGTCGAAAGTCGGCGGTGCTCGCCGCTGCAGCTGCCGCAGATACCAGCCGGTGTTCGCGAGCGACAGCACGAGCACGCTCACGTCCTTGCGGACGCCGTCGACCTCCTGCGCGTACCACAGGGGGAATGTGTCGTTGTCACCCGCCGTCACGAGGAGCGCGTAGGGATCCACCGACTGCAGCACGTCGTGGGCGTAGTCGCGCGCCAGGGTCTCACCGCTGCGAGGCGCGGTGAGCCGGTTGCCGGCGAGGGGGACGAGCGCGAGGAGGAGCACGAGGGCCGCCGGGGCCAATCGTCTCGCGGGTGCCGCCGTCGGCGCTCGCGCGGCGATCGCCTCCTCGATCCACTCCATCACGCTCGCGATGCCCATCCCCACCCACACGCCCCACGCGGCGAACGACGCGATGAAGAAGTAATCCCGCTCCCGGACCTCATGCTCCAGTCCCGGTCCTCCGAAGGGCTGTGAATAGCCCCATCTGAAGTTGAGATAGAACACGAGCGCGACCGTGAGGGTCAGCATCAGCGTCGCCATCGCGAACGCGGCCCGGCGCTCGGCTCGCCAGTGACGCCGCGCCCCCAGGAGCCCCAATGCGGCGAACAGGACCGCCAGCGACGCTCGCATCCCGGGGAGCCAATCCCGGCCGAATTGCCAGGCGAAGTATTGCACGTAGTTCAGGAGCTGTTGCCCGTACAGCACAAGCGTGTGGCCCGGGTTGTCGGGGCCGGGCGGATACATCGGGTTGTCGAACACCGAGGGCTTGCCGAACTGTTCGCGTGCGAGGACGGCTTTGAGGGCCGGCCAGGTGGTCGCCTCACCCTGGTTGAGGTACGGGTCGAAGTGCGCCCGAATCGGGATGAAGAGGTTGACGCTCGTCCCGACTGCCACGACGAGCGCGGCCGCAACGAGGAACCGCGGCCTGAGCAGCGCGCGCGGGTCAGTCAGCACCACGTACACCAGCACCGCCGGCGCCACGAGGACGCCCATCAAATGGTTGGTTGCTGTGAGAGCAAGCAGGTAGGCGATGAGCACCAGGTGATGATCGCGTCGGGCGCTCTCCGGCTGGTCCGCCCATCGCATCGCGAGCCAGAGCACCAAGGCGATCGTCAACACGCTCAGGGTATAGACCTTCTCATTCACCACCGACTGGTTCCACACGGTGAACGCCGTGGCTCCGACGACGGCACCGGCGGCCGCAACCAGCCGCCGTCGCCAAGTGGGCGCGACGATAGGCCGCAACCAGCGCTCTCCGATGAGGAACCATACGCCCGACGCGGCGGCGCTCGTCACGGCCGCGAAGAGATTGATGCGTCGGGCATAGTCCACGCCCAACGGGAGCAGCCCCCACGCGTGCGCCAGAATGACGAACAGGGGGTTCGCGGGAGGGTGGGGAATCCCGAGTGCGTGCGCGGCGGTGATGTACTCGGACGCGTCCCAGAACTGCGTCGTGGGTGCGAGCGTCAGCACGTACAGCACGAGGGCGCCCAAGGCAACGACGCCCGCAACCAGATAGGGAGGCCGCTCGGCTGCGACGCCCGGTGTCGGTGGGTCGGTCATGCGCTCGTCACGGGTTAGTGCCGGAATTGTCGGATGCCGGTGAACACCATCGCCAGGCCCGCCTGATCGGCCGCCGCCGTTACCTCGGCGTCCTTTACCGAGCCGCCCGGCTGGATGATCGCGCGTACGCCCGCCCGCGCGGCCTCTTCTACCCCGTCCGCGAACGGAAAGAACGCGTCGGAAGCTAACGCGGCGCCGTTGGGATCGTGACCCTGTTGGCGCGCCTTGTGGATCGCCAGGAACGAGGCGTCCACACGCGACGTCTGCCCCGCGCCGATTCCGATCGCGGCTTCGTCGCGGGCCACGAGAATCGCGTTCGACTTGACCGCCCCGACGGCGGCCCACGCGAAGCGCAGGTCGCGCCACTCGAAGGCGTTCGGCGGCCGCTTGGTCACCACCTTCCAGCGGGTTTCATCCATGACGTGCTCGATGCGTGAGCGCTGCTGTGTGAGCAACCCGCCCCGAATCCGCTTCCAGTCCCAACCGGCGGCCTCTCCGGCGGGGAGCCGCACCACGCGCAGGTTCTTCTTCTCCCGGAACACGGTGACGGCGTCGTCCGCGAACGCGGGTGCTACCACTACTTCGACGAACAACCCTCGCATCGCCTCCGCCGCCGCGCGGTCTACCTGCACATTGAACGCGATTACCGATCCGAAGGCGGACGTACGATCCGTGGCCAGGGCCCGCTCGTACGCCTCGCCGGGCGAGCCGCCCAGCGCGATGCCGCACGGAGTCGTATGCTTGATGATGGCGCACGCGGCACGGCCCGTGCCGCTCGAGCTCCAGGGCGCGACCGCCAGGAGCCCCGCGTCCAGATCCAGCAGGTTGTTGAAGGACAGCTCTTTGCCGGAAAGCTGCTCCAGGTCGCGGATGCCGGGCTCCGCCGTGGCGTACAGTGCGGCTTCCTGGTGCGGGTTCTCGCCGTAGCGAAGCTCCTGGCGGTGCTCCAGCGCGAGCGTGATCCGCTGGGGCCACCCGGGCGCATCCTTGGTCAGGTAGCGGTGGATCGCGGCGTCGTAGGCGGCGGTGTGAGCGAAGACCTTGGCGGCAAACTCTCGGCGCATACCCGGGGACCCCGGGCTTGCGCCCGGGGTTAGTTCACCCGCCTTCAGTCCCGCGATGACGGCGGGATAGTCATCCGGGTCCACGACCACGAGCACGTCCTGGTGGTTCTTCGCCGCCGAGCGGAGCATGGAGGGGCCCCCGATATCGATTTGCTCGATCGCCTGCTCGAAGGCGACGCCGCGCTGCGCGATCGTTTCGCGGAACGGATAGAGGTTGACGACCACCAGGTCGATCGGGGTGATGGCGTGCTCGGCCAGCGCGGCGCGATCACCGGGATGGGCGCGGCGCGCGAGCAGGCCGCCGTGCACCTTGGGGTGCAGCGTCTTCACGCGACCGTCCATCATCTCGGGGAAACCCGTCACCTGCTCGATCGGAATCACGGGGATCCCGGCCTTCCGGAGGGCCTCGGCGGTGCCACCGGTGGACACGATCTCCCAGCCGAGCGCGACCAGCTCCCGGGCGAGCTCCACGATGCCGCGCTTGTCCGACACCGACAGCAGGGCTCGGGTCTTTACCACGTCTCGGCCACTGCGCGGATCAAGTCGGCGAGGCTCACCACGTCCTTCAGGTCCACGACCTCGACGGGAGAGTGGGAGTAGCGGAGCGGCCAGCCGATCGCCACGTCGACCACGCCGTATGGCGTGAATACGGATCCGTCGTTGCCGCCGTTGGTGGTGCCGACCTGCAACGCGACGCCGCGCGCCCGGGCGACCTGGACGAGCGAGTCCACGTATGCGGGGGGCGTGACGGACGAGTTGTCGAGCGCCCGCGCCACCGCTCCCCGCCCGATGGGGGCCACGGCGAAATTGGGCGGCTCGAGCGGTGAGTCTGCCGACACGAAGGTATCGATCGCGTAGACGCGTCGCGGCATCATGCCGAGGGTCGCCGCCGCCGCTTCCGCTCCCTCGAGCCCGATCTCCTCGCGTACGCTCCAGATGAAAATCACCTGGTGCTTGAGCGCCGCCCGGTCCAGTCGCCGCAGTGCGAGCAGCTGCGCGGCCGACCCGACGCGATCGTCGAACGACCGGCCGGTTGCGCGGGTGCCCGCGAGCCGGACGTACTGCTTCGGCATCGTCACTGTAGCCCCGGGGCTCACGCCGCGAGCCATCGCGCCGGCGCGCGATCCGGCGCCCACGTCGACGCGGAGCGGGGGCGGGGTGCGACGCGTGAAGCCGGAGTCGCGCGGCAGGAAGATGCCCGCCACCTCGCCCCGGTCCGTGTGCACCAGCGCCGGTTGTGCCTCGAACAGGGAGGAGAAGAAGCCGCCGCGGGTTTCCAGCTCGAGCGTCCCGTCGTCCCGGATCCCGCTCACGCGAAAGCCGATTTCGTCCAGGTGCGCAATGAACGCGACCACGGGGCCACCCTGGCCGACTCGCACCCACAGGTTGCCCGCGGTGTCGGTCTCGCTCTTGGCCCAGGCGGGCAGCAGCCGCTTCACTGCCTCCCGCACCGGGCCCTCGGCGCTGGAGACGCCGTAGGACTCCACTAGCGGGGCGAGTACGGTTTGCGCCTCCGAGATTCGAACGGAATCTTGGGCGGAAAGACGGTAGAGCGGTAACGCGGTAAGCAGCCCCGCTGCGGTGCCCACCGCTCTACCGCTATACCGCCATACCGGCCTCATCGTCCCTCCATCCATTGCGTCATTTCCCGGACCAGCTTGTCCGCGTCGGCGAAGGCCACCGTCTCCACCGCCGTGTCCATGTAGCGCGCGGGGAGGGCAGCGGTTTTGGTGTCGTCGAACGGCCCGAGCAACGCCTTCACGCTCGCGAGGCCGGCGTTGCTCGCATAGAGGCTCTGCACCGTGAACGCGACGACGACCGTGCCCTTCACGTTGGGCTTCGCCTGGACCGCCGCCGCGAGCGCGGCACAGGCGGCGCGCCGTCCGGCGGCGGGCGCGGCGAGCAACCGCTCGCCGTAGAGTTGCGGCCGTTTGGCGAGCGACACGGGCGCGAGTACCGCGATCCCGAGAGCTTGCACCTCGGCCGCCGAGCTCGCGCCCACGTCCACGTACGCGTTGTCCACGGTGAACACGGGATCGGGTGCTCCGGTCGCGACGCGCCCACGCGTCAGGTGCGTCGACCTCACGGCGACGACACCGGGTACCGCGCTTCTCGTCCCGAAGACGGTCACGCGGTGACCCTCGAGCTCTTGATCGAGCAGCGGAGGCGCTGTGCGGCCTCCCCCTCCCACGCGGCGCAGCAGCAAGAATCCGTCGGGCAGGATGTTGCCCACGACATACCCGACTTCGTCGAGCGGACAGGTGCAGAGTCGCTTCGGGGAGCCCCGACCCAGCGTGAGCGTCAGGTTGCCCGCCTGATCACGGGTGCTGCCGGGGAAGAGCGCCCGGAGCGAGTCCACCATCGCCTGCTCGAGACCGGTGACGGCGGTCATGGAGGCGAAACGGATCGCGAGGCGATCGACGTCGCCTTGGGCGGACAGGCGGACTGTGGGACCGAGGGAAAGCACGAGTGTCAGGACCACGGTCGTCGTTCCCACGCTCAAGCGTGGGCCCGGCACGGCACTGTGCAGAAGCACACGCGCGCGTAGACGCTTCAGCGTTGTGCTGCGCCGGGCCCATCCTTCAGGATGGGGAACAATGTCGCGGCCCCCGACATCTTTCGCTCTATCCCTGAGCACCGAACCTCACGGAAGGTTGGTCCGCCACGACGAATGCCCCACCGCTCGCGACCAGCCGCACGGGCCCCTCCGGTACCCCCAACCGTGCGAGCTCCACGACCGCCTGCGGCAGCAACTGGTGCTCCACTTCGAGCACGCGCGCGGCAAGCGTGTCCGGCGTGTCGTCCCGACGGACCGGCACGGGCCACTGCGCGATGATCGGGCCGCGGTCGTACTCCTCGTCCACGTAGTGGACCGTCGCTCCGGTGAGCGCGGCGCCGCTCGCGAGCACGGCTTCGTGGACGCGGCGGCCGTACATCCCGGGGCCGCCGAACGCGGGGAGCAGCGCCGGATGGATATTAATCAGGCGCCAGCGAAGCCGCGCGATCGCGCCGGTTGGAATGCGCTTCAGGTATCCCGCGAGCACCACGAGCCTCGCGTCGCCGATGGCCGTCACGACCTCGCCCGGATCGTCCGGGTGCGCGAGCACGAGTGTGGACACCCCCGCCCGCCGCGCCCGCTCGAGCGCGCCCGCGTCGGCGCGGCTCGCGACCACGCGCGTGACCCGGGCCGCCGGCGAGTCGCGCAGCGCGTCGAGCAGCGCTTGGAGGTTCGTCCCGGCGCCCGAGACCAGCACGGCCACCGGAATCGGGCTCACCGATCGCACGGGGCGAGCGAGCGAGGCCTCGATCCGGCGACGACGCTGAGGGTGAACGCGCCGGTGGCGAACCGCTCGCTGCTCGTCACCACGATGAAATAGTCTCCGGTTCGGGGCAATCGGACGCTGAGCCGGGCGTTGCAGTGGCCGCCCGAGTCGTCGTCCTGGGGTGCTGCGCCCTCGAAGCCTGGGCCCAGCAGGAACGCGTACGCGTCGAACGCGGCCGCCGCAACGTCGATCGTGACGGTCTGCCCGGCCCGTCCCGCGAGCCGCCACTGCTGCGCGTAGGTGCTCTCCGCGGGGAGGCGCGCGTCGCGCCGCGTGAGCGAGTCCCGCACCGTGTCTCCCACGGCGATCGTCCGGTTCCCCTGCGCGGCGAGCACGCCCGGGCACATGGCGAGCAGGACGCACAGTCTCCACGGCTCCATCTCGCCCCGCAATCTGCGGGCGCTAGCCACCGCGCACAATCTCGGCGGCGGCGACCGCGAGGTCCGCCACGACGGAGACGCCGAGGGCGCGCGCTTGCGCCGCGTACGCCGCGCCGCGACCCGTCGCCGCCAAGAGGGCACGCCCTCCCAGCTGTCGCGCGGGCTCGACGTCGCTCAAGCGATCACCCACCCAATAGCAACGGGCGAGGTCGAGGCCGAGGGCGGCTTGCGCCTCACGGAACAACAGCAGTCCGGGCTTGCGGCACTCGCACGATCCCGTGATGTCCGGATGGTGTGGGCAGAAGTAGGCGCCGTCGAGCCGCGCGCCGCGCTCCGCCAGCAGCTCGACCAGGCGACGCTGCACGGCGTTGTAGGCGCTCGCGTCGTACAGGCCGCGCGCGATTCCCGACTGGTTGGAGACGGTGATCACGAGCCAGCCCGCTTGGTTCAGTCGGTGAATCGCCTCTCCGGCGCCGGGGAGGAGGCGGACCTTCCCGGGCTCGTGCAGGAAGCCCGGGTCCTCCACGATCGTGCCGTCGCGGTCGAGAAAGACCGCGCGCGGCGCGCCCCCGGCTCGGGCGTCAGTCATCGAGCGCGGCGCGCACCGCGCGGGCCACGGTCTCCAGCTCGTCGGGGAGGATGGTGCGTGGATCGAGGACCACGCGATCGTCGGCGATGCGCGCGACGATGGGAGGGGCGGCCCCCCGCAACCGCCCGGCCAGGGTGTCAGGTGCCAGGTGGTGGGGGTTGAGCCTCACGAGCCAGGTTCTCAACTTGGCGCCCGGGAACGACCCGCCACCGACCTCCGATTCTCCCTCGATGACCTCCGCCTCCTTGCCCACGCCTTTCTGCAACGCCTCTCCACGTCGACGTATTTCCGCGACGTCTTCGGTCAGCATCCGGAGCACAGGTATCTCCGCGCGAGCCCGCTCCGGATCTCGGTAGAGTGTGAGGGTCGCCTCGAGCGCGGCCAGCGTGAACTTGTCGGAGCGTACGGCGCGCGCGAGTGGATCGTTGCGACAAGCGGCGATCGCGTCTCGCGTGCCCAACAGAATCCCGGCTTGCGGGCCACCGAGCAGCTTGTCGCCCGAGAAGGCGACGGCGTCGACGCCGCTCGCGAGGGCTTCGGCCACCGTGGGCTCGCCGGCGAGGCCCCAGGGTGAGAGGTCGACCAGGAGCCCGCTGCCCAGATCGTACAGGCTGGCCGCGCCCCGCGCGTGCGCCACCGCCGCGATCTCTGGCGCGGAGACCTCGGCGGTGAAGCCCGTAACCTGAAAATTGGAGCGGTGGACCTTGAGCAGGAGCCTGGTGCGGTCGGTCACCGCGCCTTCATAGTCCCGCAGGTGCGTGCGGTTCGTGGTCCCCACCTCGACCAGTGTGGCGCCCGAGCGGGCCATGATGTCCGGGATCCGGAACGCGCCCCCGATCTCCACCAGCTCGCCCCGCGACACGACCGCCTCACCGTCGCGGGCCAGCGCCGAGAGGGCGACGAGGAGGGCCCCGGCCGCGTTGTTCACCACCAGCGCGTCCCCGGCGCCCGTCAGTTCGATCAGGAGATCGCGACACAGCGCGTGGCGGGAGCCGCGAGTGCCGAGGGCCAGGTCGTATTCGAGATTCGAATATCCCGCGGCGATGCGGCTCATCGCTTCGCGGGCGGAGCGCGCCAGCGGGGCCCGGCCGAGATTGGTGTGCAGCACCACGCCGGTGGCGTTGATCACCGGCAGGAGCGACGGGGCCGCGAGGCGCTGCACCCGCGCGCGAACGGCCGCCCCCCAGCCCTCGGGAGGCGCGGCGCCGCCGTTGGCGCGCGCGTGCTCGATCGTGTCCCGCACCGCGCGCACCACCAGACCCCGCGGCTGCGCCGTGAGGAGTGCCGCGACGTCGGGCTCGGCGAGCAGCGCGTCCACCGCGGGCAGCCGGCGGCGAGGGTCGGTCACGGCCCCTTGGCCTTGGTGGTATCGCGCGACGCAGGTTTCGGCACGGGGATCTCGACCACCCCGACGCCGTCGGCCGCGACGCCGCTCAGCCCGATCGCCGCGCGCACGCGCACGAGGTACTTCGCGCCCGGTGTGAGGGGCTGCGCGGTCTGGGCGACCAGCCGGTCGTAGGGTACGGGGCGCTGGCTCAGGAGCTTGCGGATGCGGGCGGTGTCGACCTTGGCGGCGGAAGTGTCGCGACGCGACGGCGCGCCCGGGGCGCGGCCGACGGCGGGCGCCCGCTGGGCTGCCGGAGGCCGCACCCCCAGCCGTGCCGTCGTATCACGCCGTGCCGTCGTATCGCGCCGCGCCGTCGTATCCCGCAGCCGCTTGAGCGAGTCGGCGACCGCCCGCGCCCGCGCCTGGAGCGAATCGAACTGCGCCGGCCGGTAGAGGGCCCGCACGCGGACGGCCGTCGTGTCGGGCAGCGCGAATACGCGCACCGCGGCCGTGTCCGGCGGGCGCGCCGGATCGAGCGGCTGCGAGAAGGAGATGCGGAGAGTGACCGAGTCCACCGACTCGACGGTGCGCACCCGCGGGCCGACCGTGTCGTGCACGAACGCCCAGAGGAGGGCGCTCGCCGTCGAGTCCACCGTGACCGTGACCGTATCGAACGGCTCGCGTCGGTCCTGGCGGCGGTTGTTGTTCTGGTCCTGAATGGCCCACACGCGATAGCGCCCAGATGGGATCTCCCGCAGCCGGAAGTTCCCCGCCGAGTCCGTCAGCGTGACGTAGGCGGCGGTGTCGGGGAGCGGGACGGCCCGGATCACGGCCTGCGCCAGCGTCCGCTGCTCGACCCACAACAGCGCCGTACCGCTGAGCGAGGCCCCGGGCAGGGCGCCGCCGGTCGAGAAGACGATCGTCGTGCCGGTCTTCGTGACGTTGCGCCGCAGGTCCGCGATGCCGGGCAGCACTTCGAGATGGTACACCCGGTTCGGCTTCCACCCCTCTTCGGGCCGGACGTGAATCGCGCTGCGGTGCCAGGACACCTTGACGTCGCCTGCCACCGGCGACAGCACGATCTTCTGCGCCAGGCCGGTGATCGCGCCGCCTCCTCCTCCTCCGATGGCGCCCGGCGCCTCGTCGATCACCTCGTCGAACTGAACGACGGCTTTGTCCCGGAAACCCGGCACGACCGCTCCCGACTCCGGGACGGTGCGCAGGATGGCAGCCGGCTTGGTGCGGGGCGGGCCGCCCGGCGGCGCACCCTGGTTGGCGCAGCCGAGCGCCAACGCGCTCAGGAGCAGCCCAGCGACTTGAGCTTGTCGGCCAGCACCTGCCGCTGGTCGTGCCACGCCCGCTCCTTCTCGCGCTCTTTAGCGACCACCTCGGCGGGCGCCCGCGCGACGAACTGCTGGTTGGTGAGCTTGGCGGCGAGCCCCGCCAGCTGTCGCTCGAGTCGCGTCAGCTCGCCCGACAGGCGCCGACACTCCTGTTGCACGTCGATCGCACCCTCGAGTGCGACGAACACCTCGCTGCCGTCACCGAACAGGGCATAGGCTCCGACACGCTTCGAGCCGCCGTCGAAGGACAGCTCGTCGAGCTGCGCGAGGCGCCGAATTGTGTCGCTCTCCGCTTCGAACACCTTCCGGTGGTCGCGCCCGCGCGCGGTGATGCTGGCGCGGAGCCGCGTCTTCGGTGGCACGTTGTATTCCGCGCGGATGCTCCGGATCTTTTCCACGACCTGCTGGACGCGGAGGAACTGCAGGTCGAGCTCCCCATCGACGAGCTCCGGTCTGAACGACGGCCAGGGGGCGACCGCGAGCAGGTCATCCGCCTTGCGACCCGGCAGTTTCTGCCACAGCTCCTCCGTGATGAACGGCACCACCGGATGTAACAGGCGCAGGGCGGTGTCAAAACAGTAGGCGAGGACTGCGTGAGCGGCGGCGGCGTCGCCTGCGGAAAGTCGCGGCTTGACCGCTTCCACGTACCAGTCCGCGAGGTCGCCCCACACGAACTCATAGCACCGCTTGGTCGCTTCGTCGAGCCGGAACGTCTCGAGCGATGCCGTCACGTCGCGGATCGCCCCCTGCGCGCGCGACAGGATCCACCGATCGGCGAGCAGCAGACGCTTCGCGTCGAGCGCCTCGAGCGGCTGCACGCGCTCCGGCAGCTGCGCCAGGATGAAGCGCCCGATGTTCCACAGCTTGTTCGCGAAGTTGCGGCCCGGCGCAAAGGTCGCCTCGAGGTCGTTGGGGTCGAGGATCAGGTCCGACCCCAGCGACACGCCGGCGATGGCCGTCCAACGCAGCGCGTCCGCGCCGAACAGCCGGACCACGTCGAGCGGGTCGATCCCGTTGCCGAGCGACTTCGACATCTTGCGATGCTCGGTGTCGCGCACGATGCCGTGGAGGTACACCGTCTGGAACGGCTTGTCGCCGAGGAAGTGGTAGCCCGCCATGATCATGCGGGCGACCCAGAAGAACAGGATGTCCGCGCCCGTGACGAGCGTGTGGCCGGGATAGAAGCGGGCCAGGTCCGGCGTCCGGTCCGGCCAGCCGAACGGGGCGAACGGCCACAGCCAGGACGAGAACCAGGTGTCGAGCACGTCGGGGTCCTGTTCGACCGGGCCGCCGCACGTGGGGCAGGTCTTCGGGTCCTCGCGGTCGGCCCACTGGCGGCGGGGGGCGCACTGGGTGCAGGTGAACACCGGGATGCGGTGGCCCCACCACAGCTGCCGCGAGATGTTCCAGTCGCGGATGTTCTCCATCCAGTGCTCGTACGTCGCGCCCCAGCGCTCGGGGACGAGGCGAATCGCCCCGGCGCGGTACGCCTCGAGCGCCGGCTGTGCGAGCGGCTGCATCTTCACGAACCATTGATCGGACAGCCGCGGCTCCACCACCGAGTCGCAGCGGTAGCAGTGGCGCACCGCGTGCCGATGCGGCTCCACTTTTGCGAGCAGGCCGCGCTCCTTGAGCATGTCGACGATCTTTTCGCGGGCATCGAAGCGGTCGAGCTCGGTGAGCGTCTTCGGCACGCGCGTCGGATGCTCCATCCGCCCGTCCTCGGTCATCACCAGGGGCATCTCGAGCTTGTGTCGCAGCCCGATCTCGAAGTCCGTCGCGTCGTGCGCCGGAGTCACCTTCACGAAGCCCGTTCCGAACCCGGGCTCGACTGCCTCATCCGCGAGGATCGGCACCGGCAGGTCGGTGATCGGCAGCCGGGCGACCTTGCCCACGAAACCGCGATGGCGCGCATCTTCGGGATTCACCGCCACCGCCGTATCGCCCAGCAGCGTTTCGGGGCGCGTGGTGGCCACGGTCAGGTACGGCGCGGGGCCGCCCTCCACGGGATAACGGATGTAATACAGCTTGCCTTCGATGTCCCTGGATTCGGCCTCTTCGTCCGACAACGCCGTGAGGCAGCGCGGGCACCAATGGATCACCCGATGCCCGCGGTAAATGAGCCCCTCCTCCCACAGGCGCACGAACACTTCCCGCACGGCCCGCGAGTACGCCGGGTCGAACGTGAACCGCGTCCGGCTCCAATCGCACGACGCGCCGATCATCTTGAGCTGCTCGAGAATCGTGGCGCCGGTGTCGCGTACGAACGCCCAGACGCGCGCGACGAACGCCTCGCGGCCGAGGTCGAAGCGGGTCTTCCCCTCTTTCGCGATGAGACGCTCCACCACGTTCTGCGTGGCGATCCCGGCGTGGTCGGTGCCGGGGAGCCATAGGGCTTCGCGGCCGCGCATCCGCTCGAACCGGATGAGCACGTCCTGCGTCACGTTATTGAGCCCCTGGCCCATGTGCAGCACGGCCGTGACGTTGGGTGGGGGGATCACGATCACATAGGGAGGCTTCGGCGAGTCCACCCGGGCCGTGAACACGCCGCGCTCGAGCCAGCGCTGGTAGAGCGGGCGCTCGACCGCGTGCGGGTCATATTGGGGGGGGAGCGCGAAGCGCGTCGCGGACATTCCTTATAATAGGCCGTTAGGGGAGGTTGTGGAGGTTGGTGGAGGTTAGGGGAGGTTGTGACGCCAACGGGACCAACCTCCCCTAACCTCCCGAACCTCCCCCGTCCTCCCCCATTCTGCTAGAATTCCGTCCGATGCCCGACGAGTCTCCGGTGCTCGCCCCGAGCCGCTTGGTGCGTTGGTTCGCGATCGCTGCGGTGATCGTGTTCACCGTCGCGCTCTACTTCCGCGACGGCCGACGCGTGGCTCCCCTGACGGGCACGCCCGCGGCGGCCGGTCAGCCGGCCAACTGACCTGATGCCTCCCGAAATCCGTGTCGTGCTCCCCGACGGGAGCGAGAGACGTGTCCCCGCCGGCTCCACGGGCGCCGACCTCGCGAAGGCGATCGGGCCGGGGCTCGCGAAGGCGGCCCTCGCCGTGCGCGTGGACGGCAACGTCTGGGATTTGGCGCGCCCGCTGCCCGATGGGGCGAAGGTCGCGATCCTCACGGACAAGGACCCGCAGGCGCTCGAGGTGCTGCGCCACTCCTCGGCCCACGTCCTGGCGACGGCCGTACGGCAGCTCTTCCCCCACGCGAAAATCGGTTTCGGTCCGCCCATCGACGACGGGTTCTACTACGACTTCGAGGTGGAACGGCCCTTCGGGCCGGAGGATCTGGAGGCGATCGAAAAAAAGATGGTGGAGGTCGTGAAGGCCGATTACCCGTTCGTACGCGAGGAAGTCTCCCGCACCGAAGCGAAGCGACGCTTCAAGGACGACCCGCTCAAGCTCGAGCGGATCGAGGACCTCGGACCGAACGAGGTGATTTCGGTCTACACCGACGGGCCGTTCGTGGACCTGTGCCGCGGGCCCCACGTGCCGAGCACGGGGCGGATCAAGCACTTCAAGCTGTTGCACGCCGCCGGCGCCTATTGGCGCGGCGATGAGCGCCGCCAGATGCTGCAACGCATCTACGGTACCGCCTGGTTCACCAAGGAGGACCTCGAGGGCTACGTGCGGCGCCTCGAGGAGGCCAGGAAACGCGACCACCGGGTGCTGGGGAGGCAGCTCGATCTCTTTTCGATCCAGGAGGACGTGGGACCGGGGCTGATCCTGTGGCATCCCAAAGGCGCCATGCTGCAGTTCCAGCTGCGACGCTTCATCGAGGATACGATCCTCGAGCGAGGCTACGCACTGGTCTACACGCCGAACGTCACCCGCGAAGAGCTGTTCCTGCACTCCGGGCACCTGCCGCTGTACGCGGCGAATCAGTTCCCGCCCATGGCGGCCGGGGAGGGAGAGTCGGAAACCGTGCGCTATCGCGTGAAGCCCATGAACTGCCCGATGCACATCCTGATCTATGCCTCGCAGCAGCGCAGCTACCGCGACCTGCCGATCCGGCTCGCCGAGATCGCCAATGTGTACCGCAACGAGCGGTCGGGGACGTTGCACGGGATGCTGCGCGTGCGCGGCCTCACCATGGACGACGCGCACCTCTTCCTGCGCGAGGACCAGATCGAGCAGGAGATCTTCCAGCTGCTCGATATCGTGGAGCTGGTGCTGGGGAAGACCTTCGGCCTGTCGTACCGGCTCGACCTGGCCACCCGTCCCGACAAGAAACTGGGCTCCGACGCCACATGGAGCCAGGCGGAACGCGCGCTCGAGCAGGCACTCAAGCACCGGGGCGCGACGTACCGCATCGACCAGGGCGGGGGAGCATTCTACGGACCGAAGATCGACATCAAGTTCAACGACGCCATCGGGCGCGAGTGGCAGGGCGCCACCATCCAGCTGGATTTCGAGCAGCCCGAGCGCTTCAAGCTCGAGTACACGGGCGAGGATAACCGGCCGCACCGACCGGTCATGATCCACCGGGCGATCTACGGCACGTTGGAGCGATTCGTGGGATTCCTGATCGAGCACTTCGCGGGAGCGTTCCCCCTGTGGCTCGCCCCGGAGCAGGTGCGCGTGTTGCCGATCTCGGACGCTCAAGCGCCTGCCGCGCGCGCGTTACATGAACGGCTTCGGGCGGCGGGCATCCGCTCCCATGTCGACGAGCGCAACGAGACCCTCAACTACCGGATCCGCGACAGCGAGCTGCAGAAAATCCCGTATATGGCCGTGGTGGGACAGCGCGAGGCGGAGGCGGGCTCGGTAGCGGTGCGCGGGCGGGGAGAGGGGAAGAAGCAAGTGGTGCTGCCGGTTGCCGACTTCGTGGCGAAACTCGCGGAAGAGGTTCGCACCCGGGCCCTGACGTCGTTAATATGAACTGGCACGGGAACTTGAACCGATGGGGGGACCGTAGGGGCGCAGCATGCTGCGCCCCTACACTGCCCGATCCATGACCCTGAGACCGCATGTCACGCGACGAAACAGCCCCCGTCATCCTTAGCGCCGTCCGCACGCCCATCGGCAAGTACCTGGGCGGGCTGGCCCCGCTGTCGGCGCCGAAACTCGGCGCCCTCGTGATCCGCGAGGCGGTGCGCCGCGCCGGCATCGAGGCGACGCTGGTGGAAGAGGTGATCATGGGGAACGTGCTCCAGGGCGGGGTGGGCCAGGCCCCCGCGCGCCAGGCGGCGATCCACGCCGGCCTCCCCGGCACGATCCCCGCGATGACGGTGAACAAAGTCTGCGGCTCGGGGCTCAAGGCCGTCATGCTCGCCGCCCAGGCGATCAAGGCGGGCGACGAGCAGTGCGTCGTCGCCGGCGGCATGGAGTCGATGTCGAACGCGCCGCATTACGTCTACGGCATGCGCGGCGGGATCAAGGCCGGCAACACCCAGCTCGTGGACGGGATGATCAACGACGGCCTGTGGGACTCCTTCTCCAATACGCACATGGGGAACCTCGCCGAGTACACCGCGGGGAAGGCTCATGTGTCGCGCGAGGATCAGGACCGGTTCGCGCTCGCGAGCCACCAGAAGGCGGTCGCTGCCATGGAGGCGTGCCGCTTCAAGGCGGAGACGATCCCGGTCGAGATTCCCGGGAAGAAGGGGCCGACCCTGGTCGAAAAGGACGAGGGTCCCCGCAAGGACACGACGCTCGACGCGCTGGCCGTCCTGAAGCCGACGTTCGAAAAGGACGGCAGCGTGACTCCTGGCAACGCGCCCGGGCTGAACGACGGGGCGAGCGCGCTGGTCATCGCCTCGCTCGCGTTCGCGCGGACCCGTGGCCTCCAGCCCCTGGCACGCATCACCGCCTACGCCACGGGGGGCGGCGAGCCCAAGGACCTGTTCTTCGCCCCCATCGTCGCCGTGCGGCGCCTGATGGCGCAGGCGGGAACAACGATCTCGGACTACGACCTGATCGAGGCGAACGAGGCGTTCGCGGTGCAGGCGCTCGTCGACGGCCGCGCCCTCGGCTGGGACTGGGACCGCGTGAACGTGAACGGGGGTGCGATCGCCCTCGGGCACCCGATCGGCGCCTCCGGCGCGCGCATCCTCACGACGCTCCTGTACGCCTTGAAGGACCGCAAGCAAACGACCGGCCTCGCCACCCTGTGTCTCGGGGGCGGCAACGCCGTGGCCCTCAGCGTGGAGATGCTCTGATGCAGGCTCAGACCGCCGTCGTGTCCGCTCCGTCTCTCACGGGTCGGCGCGCGCTCGCCGTCCTCGCAGGCGTCGCCCTGGTCGCGATCGCCGCCCAGATCGCGATCCCGCTTCCGGGCACTCCGGTGCCGATGACGCTGCAGCCGTTGGCCGTGCTGCTCGTTGGCGGGATGCTCGGGCCCCGGCTGGGCGCCGGCTCGCTGGTCTTGTATCTCACGCTCGGTGCCGCCGGGCTGCCGGTCTTCACGCCGTTCGGCGCACCGGGACTCGGGCGGCTACTCGGCCCGACGGGCGGCTACCTGCTGGCCTACCCGATCGCCGCCTACGCCGTCGGGAGGCTCGCGGCCGACGGGCGTCGGTGGGGCCGGCTCACGCTCGCGGTGTTGGTCGGCCTCTCGCTCATCCACCTCGGCGGGCTGGCACAGCTGCTGATCATCACACACAGCCTGCGCGACGCCGCGCGACTCGGCACGGTGCCGTTCGTCGCGGGCGATCTGGCGAAGCTGGTTCTCGCGGTTCTGGTCCTGCGACCCACGGTGCGTCCCCTGCGCGCGCGCCTATGACGGCGCGCGTTTCGTTTGCGGCATGAGCCGTGTCGCGGTGGTCGGCGCCGGCACCATGGGGAACGGGATCGCGCACGTGTTCGCCCAGCACGGCTGGGAGACCACGCTGATCGACGTCGCGCCGGGCCTGCTCGAACGCGTGCTCGCCACCATCCGGACGAACTTCGAGCGGCAGGTGAAAAAAGGAACGGTCACCGCGGAGCAGCGCGACGCGGCCCTGGCGCGGATCCGCACCTCGACGACGCTCGATCCGGTGGCGCACGCCGAGCTGGTCGTCGAGGCGGCGACCGAGCAGCCCGACGTGAAGTTCAAGATCTTCCGCGACCTCGACCGACTGGCGCCGCCCGCCGCGATCCTCGCGAGCAATACCTCCTCGATCTCCATCACCACGATCGCCGCCCAGACCCAGCGCCCCCCACAAGTGGTTGGGATGCACTTCATGAACCCGGTCCCCGTGATGCCGCTGGTCGAGGTGATTCGGGGGCTCGAGACGTCCGACAAGACGGTCGGGGAGGTCGTCGAGGTGGCGAAGGCCTTGGGCAAGACCCCCGTCGAGGTGAACGACGCGCCCGGTTTCGTGTCGAACCGCGTGCTCATGCCGATGATCAACGAGGCGATCTTCTGCGTCATGGAGGGCGTCGCGACGCCCGACGCGATCGACACGGTGATGAAGCTGGGCATGAACCATCCCGTCGGGCCGCTGGCGCTCGCCGACCTGATCGGGCTCGACGTGTGCCTCGCGATCCTCGAGGTACTGCACCACGACCTGGGCGACGACAAGTACCGGGCGGCGCCGCTGTTGCGAACGATGGTGGCGGCGGGGCGTCTGGGCCGGAAGAGCGGGCGCGGTTTCTATGTCTACCGCGATTGAGCCGCCGGGCCTCTCCGAGACGCAGCGTCAGATCGTCGAGCTGGCGCGGGAATTCGCGCGCACCAAGATCGAGCCGTTCGCGGCGGAATGGGACCGGCGGGCGTACTTCGCCCGCGAGGTCATCGACGAGCTCGGGCGGCTGGGATTCCTCGGCATGTGCGCGCCCGAGGAATACGGCGGCTTAGGGCTCGATACCGTCACCTACCTGCTCGCGCTCGAGGAAATCGCCGCCGCCGACGCGAGCGTCGCGGTCTCGCTCTCGATCCACAACGCCATTCCGAGCACCATGCTCGTGCGCCACGGCAGCGCCGCCCAAAAGAATCGCTGGCTCAAGGGCATGGCCCGGGGGGAGCTGCTCGCCGGCTTCGCGCTGTCCGAGCCCGAGTCGGGCTCCGACGCCGCGTCGCTACGCGCGCGGGCGGTGCGCGACGGCGACGGCTGGGTGCTGTCGGGCACGAAGGCCTGGGCCACGAACGGCGGCACGGCCGACCTGATGATGGTGATGGCCCGCTCGGAGCGCGGAATCTGCGCCTTTATTGTGCCCACCGACGCCCCCGGTTATCGTCCGGGGAAGCCGGAGGACAAGATGGGCCTCCGGGCCTCGAACACCGTCGCGCTCGCCCTCGAGGAGGTGCGGCTACCGGCCGACCACCTCTTGGGGCAGGAAGGGGAAGGGTTCGGGTACGCGATGGAGGGCCTCGACGCGGGTCGCCTGGGCATCGCGGTGCAGGCGGTCGGCATCGCGCGTCGGGCGCTCGAGCACGCGGTGGCGTACTGCGCCGAGCGACGGCAGTTCGGCCGGCCCCTGCGGCAGTTCCAAGCGGTGCAGTTCAAGCTCGCGGACATGGCGACGCGGGTAGAGGCGGCGCGCGCGCTGGCGCACGCGGTCGCGACGCGTCGGGACCGGGGCGAGGACACCACCATGCAGGCGAGCATGGCCAAGCTGTTCGCCTCGGAAGCCGCGATGTGGGTGACGACCCAGGCCGTACAGCTGTTCGGCGGCTACGGCTACATGCGGGATTTTCCCGTGGAGAAGCTGTTCCGGGACGCCAAGGTGACGGAGATCTATGAAGGCACCAGCGAAATCCAGCGGATCATCGTCGCCCGCGGTCTCTACCCCCGCGGCTAGCGCTGCTTCTGACCCGGGGCGCAAGCCCGGGGAACGCGGCAGGCTCGATCTCTTCTCCCTGCTCGCCGAGCACGAGCACGAGCAGGTCAGCGCGTACTACGATCCGTCCACCGGGTACCGCGGCATCATCGCCATCCACTCGACCGTGCTCGGGCCGGCGCTGGGCGGCACGCGGTTCTGGAGCTACCCGAGCGATGAGGCCGCGCTGCGCGACTGCCTGCGGTTGGCGCGCGGCATGACGTACAAGGCCGCGGTGGCGGGACTGAACCTGGGCGGAGGGAAGAGCGTCATCATCGGCGACAATCGCACCCCGCGGCGCGAAGCGTTGTTCCGGGCCCACGGGCGCCACGTCGAATCGCTCAAGGGCCGCTACATCACGGCCGAAGACGTCGGGACCAGCACCAGCGACATGGAGTACATCAAGGCCGAGACGAACCACGTCACGGGCCTGATCGGGAGGTCGGGCGACCCCTCCCCCGTCACGGCCTACGGCGTGTACCGCGGCCTGAAGGCGTGCGCCCGCTACCGCGACGGCTCGGAGAGCCTCGCCGGGAAGTCGATCGCTTTGCAGGGGTGCGGCTCCGTAGGCTATCATCTGGCGAAGCTGGTCTTCGCGGAGGGGGCGGACATCACCTGTACCGACATCGACCCGCAGCGGGTGAAGCGCGTGGTGGAGGAGTGCGGAGCCACGGCGGTCGAGCCGGACGCGATCTACGACGTGCAGGCGAACATCTTCGCCCCCTGCGCCCTCGGGGCGGTGATCAACGACGACACCGTCCAGCGGCTCCAGGTGGAGATCGTGGCGGGCGCGGCGAACAACCAGCTCGCCGAGGATCGGCACGGCGATCTGCTCGAGCGCCGCGGGATCACCTACGCCCCCGACTACGTGATCAACGGCGGCGGCCTGATCAACGTGAACGCCGAGCTGCACGGCTGGGCGCCGGAGCGCGCTCGCTCGAAGGCGGGGGAGATCTACGACACCCTCCTGCGCGTGTTCGAGATCGCGCGCGAGGAGGGGATTCCCAGCTATCAGGCGGCGGACCGGCTGGCGGAGCAACGGATCGCCGCCATCGCCACGGTGCGGCGGAACTTTGTCTGAGCGGATCTACGTAGGTGCGGACCACGCCGGCTTCCAGCTGAAGCAGAGGCTCGTCGACGAGCTCACGCGGCTCGGCTACGAGCCCGTGGACGCGGGGCCCGAGACGATGGATCCGGCGGATGACTATCCGGATTTCGCCCGCCCGGTCGCCCAGGCGGTGAGCACGGGCGCCGTGAAGCGCGGCGTGCTGACCTGCGGGACGGGGCTGGGCATGGCGTTCGTGGCCAACCGGTTTCCCAGGGTGCGGGCGGCGGTGGCGTGGACTCCGGAGATCGCGGAGCTGGCGCGCAAACACAACGACGCGAACGTGCTGGTGCTGCCATCGCGGTTCGTGAGCGAGGAGGAAGGGATGGAAATCCTGCACCGGTGGCTCGACACCGCATTCGAGGGCGGGCGCCACGAGCGGCGCGTCGCGAAGATCGACGCATGATCGATCGACGCGCCCCGCTCGCCAAAGCGGATCCCGCCATCTTCCAGCTGATCCGGCGCGAGGTGGAGCGACAGGAGTACGGACTGGAGCTGATCGCGAGCGAGAACTTCGTGTCCGTCGCGGTGCTCGAAGCGATGGGCACGGCGCTCACGAACAAGTACGCCGAGGGGCTGCCGAAGAAGCGGTACTACGGCGGCTGCGAGGTCGTGGACGAGGTCGAGCAGCTCGCCATCGATCGGGCCAAGGCGCTGTTCAAGGCGGAGCACGTGAACGTCCAACCGCACGCCGGGGCGCAGGCGAACATGGCCGCGTACCTGGCGGTGGCGAAGCCGGGCGACACCGTGCTCGGGCTGGCGCTGCCGCACGGCGGTCACCTGACCCACGGTGCCCCCGTGAACTTTTCGGGCACGCTGTTCCGCGCGACGCAGTACGGGGTCCGCGAGGACACCGGCCGCATCGACTACGACCAGGTACGTGAGATCGCGCGCCGCGAGCGCCCGCGCATCCTGATCGGGGGTGCGAGCGCCTACGCGCGGATCATCGATTTCGCGAGGCTCAGGAGCATCGCGGACGAGGTGGGCGCGATCTTCATCGTGGATATGGCCCACATCGCGGGGCTCGTGGCCGCCGGGATCCACCCCTCGCCCGTGCCGCACGCGCAGATCGTCACGACGACCACCCACAAGACCCTGCGCGGTCCGCGCGGCGGATTGATCCTCTGCCAGGAGGCGTACGGCAAGGATGTCGACAAGCAGGTCTTCCCGGGCCTCCAGGGCGGCCCGCTCGAGCACGTGATCGCGGCGAAGGCGGTGGCGCTGGGCGAGGCGCTCGCCCCGGAGTTCAAGGCGTACGCCACGCAGATCGTGCGGAATGCCCAGGCACTCGCCGCGGCGCTCGTCGAGCGGGGCTATGCCATCGTCTCCGGTGGCACGGATACGCACCTGATGCTCGTCGATCTGCGCCCCAAGCGCGTGACCGGCAAGGAGGCCCAGGAGCTGCTCGACCGGGCCGGCATCACCGTGAACAAGAACACGATTCCCGGCGATCCCGAGAAGGCGTTCGTCACGAGCGGCATTCGCATCGGCACGCCGGCCGTGACCACGCGGGGGTTCACTGAAACCGAGATGCTCAAAGTGGCGGAGTTCATCGACACCGTGCTCACCAAAAAAGACGACGCGACCATCACGCGCGTGAAGGCCGACGTGCGCGAGCTGGCGGAGCAGTTCCCGCTGTACGCGCCGCCGGCGCGCGCGGCCGTGGCAGGGGGGTACCATGCCCGATAGCAGCGGCTCCTCCGGCCGGCCCTCCCGGGGCTCGGGCTCCTTCACGGTGCACCCCGCCGAGGAGCTCGAGGTCTATTTCAACGAAGTCGCCCACGGCCGCCCGGTGGGCTTCGTCGCCTCGTCCAAATGGAAGCCGCCGACCGACATTTACGAGACGGACGATGCGCTGGTGGTCTACATGGACATCGCCGGGATGCGCTCGGAGGACTTCACGGTCGAGTACGTGGACGGCGTGCTGACGATTGCCGGCGAGCGCACCGCCCGGCGCCACGAAGGCAAGCCCCATTATCACGCCATGGAGGTGCAGGTCGGTCCGTTCGAGCGCCGCTTTCGCCTTCCCGTGCCGGTCGACCCCGAGAGCATCCGGGCGAATTACGATCAGGGCTTCCTGGAGGTCCGGCTGGCGAAGCTCCCGGCCCGCCTCTCGGGCCCGCAGTCGGTGCGGGTGCAATAGGTGGATCGCCTCCCCGTCCTGCCGCTCGGCCGGGTCGTGGTCTACCCGCACGTCGTGCTGCCCATGGCCCTCACCGATGCGCACGCGGTCCAGCTGATCGACGAGGTGGTGCAGGGGAACAAACGCCTGCTGCTCGGTGTGGTGCGGCCGCTGGGCGGCACCGAGCCCCCCGAGGGCGCCGTGATGCAGGCCCGCGCCGACGAGCTGTACGAGGTCGGCACGCTCGGCACCGTCGTGCGGATGCTCAAGCTGGGCGACGGCTCGGTGCGCGTCATGGTGCAAGGGCTCGAGCGGGCGCGGCTCGTCGAGATCACGCCCGACGAGCATTGGCTGGTGGCGGGCTACCAGTCTCTTCCCAACACGGTGATCGAGGACGCGCGCACCGAAGCTCTGAAGCGCACGGTGCACGCCCAGTTCTCCCGGGTGATCGACATCGCGCCCTATCTGGGGGAGGAGCTCCACGAGGTCCTCGTCGGCATCGGCGATGCCGGCAAGCTGGCCGACTTCGTGGCCGCGAACCTGGACTTGGCCCTGCCGGCCAAGGCCGAGCTGCTGGCGCTCGACGACGTGAACCGCCGCCTCGAGCGGCTGGCCGAGCTGTTGGGCCAGGAGCTGCAAGTCCTCGAAGTCGGCAGTCAGATCCAGGAGAAGGTCCGCACGCGGCTCGACCAGAATCAGCGGGAGTACGTGCTGCGCGAGCAGCTGCGCGTGATCCGGCAGGAGCTGGGCGAAGAAGAGGGAGAGGACGAGCTGACCGAGCTCGCCGGCCGGCTCGAGGCCGCGGGCCTCCACGACGAGGCCAAGAAGGTCGTCGATCGGGAGCTCAAGCGGTTGCGGCAGATGTCGCCACAATCGGCCGAGTACCACGTGGCTCGCACCTATCTCGAACTGTTCGCGACGCTGCCCTGGAATCGCACGTCGGAGGATCGGCTCGACCTGAAGGCGGCGCGCGACATCCTCGACCGCGACCACTACGACCTGAAGCCCGTCAAGGAGCGGATCCTCGAGTACCTGGCGGTCCGCACCCTCAACCCCACGGCGCGCGGCAGCATCATGTGCTTCGTGGGGCCCCCCGGCGTGGGCAAGACGTCGCTCGGCCAGAGTATCGCGGAGGCGCTGGGGCGCCGCTTCACGCGCGTATCACTGGGCGGCGTACGGGACGAGGCCGAGGTCCGCGGCCATCGGCGCACCTACGTCGGCGCGCTTCCGGGACGCATCATCCACGCCCTGCAGCGCTGCGAGACCCGCAACCCCCTGTTGATGCTCGACGAGGTGGACAAGATGGGCGCCGACGTGCGCGGCGACCCCACAGCCGCGCTGCTCGAGGTGCTCGACCCCACGCAGAACGGCACCTTCGTGGACCACTACCTCGAGGTGCCGTTCGACCTGTCGGGCGTCATGTTCATCGCCACGGCCAACAGCCTCGCGCCGATCCCGGACCCGCTGCTCGACCGGATGGAGGTGCTCACCTTGCCCGGGTACACGCCCGGGGAGAAGCTCGCCATCGCCAAGCGCTACCTCCTGCCGCGCCAGCTGAAGGAGACGGGACTCCAGAGCGAGCGGGCGAGCATCGCGGACGGGGCGCTGGAGCGGCTGATCGGGGAATACACCCGCGAAGCCGGGGTGCGCCAGCTCGAGCGGGAAATCCAGGGCGTCCTCCGCAAGGCCGCTCTCGAGGTGGTCGAGGGACGGGCGGCGAACATCAAGATCACCGCGAAGAACCTCGAGAAGTTCGCCGGCCAGCCCAAGGTCCAGAGCGAGGTCGCGGGACGGGAGGCCGAGGTGGGGGTGGCGACCGGGCTCGCATGGACGCCCGTGGGCGGCGACATCATGTTCATCGAGGCGATTCAGATGCCGGGCAAGGGCCAGATCACTCTCACCGGACAGCTGGGGGACGTGATGAAAGAGTCCGCCCAGGCGGCGTGGAGCCTGCTGCGGGCGCGCGCCGGGCCGCTCGGGATTCCGCTGGATGCGTTCACGCAGACCGACGTGCACCTGCACCTGCCCGCCGGAGCGGTGCCGAAGGACGGTCCGTCGGCCGGGATCGCGATCGCCACGGCGCTGGCGTCGCTGTTGTGCCGCCGCCCCGCGCGCCACGATGTGGCGATGACGGGCGAGCTCACGCTGCGGGGGCGCATCCTCCCGATCGGTGGGCTCAAGGAGAAGCTGACGGCGGCGGCGCGCGCCGGCGTCAAGACGGTGCTCGTGCCGGCGCGCAACCGGAGCGACGTCGTGGACGTCCCCGACGAGGTGAAGCAGCTGCTCGACATCAAGCCGGTCGAGACCATCGACGAGGTGCTCGAGCTGGCGCTGCTCGAGCCGCACCCGTTGCGGCCCGTGGCGGTGCGGGCTCGGACATCGGGACAGACGGAGGCGCGGCCGTGAGCGACTTCGCGACGCTGGAAGAAGCGTTCCAGCGTATCGGCCGGCAAGAGAGCCGCTATCACGAGCGCGGTTACCTGTTCGTGCTGGCGGCCCTGGAGTACGCGCAGGGCAAGCTCCCGGCGCGCCGGCACTTGAGCGGTGGGGAGCTCGCCTGGGCGTGCCGGGACTTCGCGCGCGAGCAGTTCGGGCTGCTCGCGCCGACCGTCCTCGGGCATTGGGGCATCGCCAGCACCGAGGACCTGGGACGGATCGTGTTCACGCTGATCGACGTAGGCCTGCTCGCGAGCCAGCCGACCGACAAGCCGGAGGACTTCGAGCGGGTCTACGAGTTTGCGGACGTGTTCCGGGCCGAATATCCGTGGCCCGGGCTGGAGCGCGGATAGCGGGCGTCGGATCGGGTGAAGGGGGTGCCGCATGGACGACGTCAGGGAGTGGCCCGCCTGCAGAAAATGTCAGCAAGGTCTCCTCATTCCGTTGTCGGACTACGGCCGCGACGGGGCGCCGATCACTTACAAGGCCTGGGTCTGCTCGAACCCCGAGTGCGGTTTCAACATCCGCATCGATAACGGGGAGATCTCCTTCGGTCGCGCGATCGGCCAGAGCTTCAAGTAAGCTTGGACGCCGTGCGCGCGCCCGCCGTGAGCGGGCGCTTCTACCCGGGAACGAGGGACGAGCTCGAGCGCACGGTGCGGGAGCTGCTCGACGCCGTGAGGGAGCCGCTCCCCGTCCCGGCGCGCGCCGCGGTGGCGCCGCATGCGGGCTACGTGTATTCGGGACTGACCGCGGCGCACGTGTTCGCGCGCCTCGAGATCCCGCCGATCGTCGTGATCCTGGCCCCCAACCACACCGGGGTGAGCCGGGCGCCGCGCGGTGCATCGCTGTGGGAGGCGGGCGCGTTCCGGACGCCGCTCGGCGATGTGAGTGTGGACGACGCCTTCGCCCGCGCGCTCCTCGAGACGTCGCCGCTGGTGGGCCCCGACCATGCCGCCCATGCCTCCGAGCACGCGGTCGAGGTCGAGCTGCCCTTCCTCCAGATCCGGCGAGCCGACGTGCGGATCGTGCCGCTCGTCCTGGCGTGGGACGCCTGGGAGGGATGCCGTGGGCTGGGGGAGACACTGGCAGGGCTGGTGCGGCGCTGGCCCGACCGCGTGCTGCTGCTCGCGTCCAGCGATCTGAACCATTACGAGCCCGCGGCCGCGTCGGAGCGCAAGGACCGGCGGGCGCTCGACGCCGTCGCGGCGCTCGACGGCGCGGAGCTGCTCGCGCGCTGCCGCAGCGAGCGCATCTCGATGTGCGGCCGGGCGCCCGCCGCCACCGTGATCGCCGCCGCCCGGGCCCTCGGCGCCGAGCGGGCGGACGTCGTGCACTACAGCCACTCCGGCATGGTGACGGGGGACGATGACGCCGTGGTGGGATACGGAGGGGTGGTGATCCCGTGAACCCGATCCCCGTGCTGTCCGCGACCGAGGCCGCCGCCTGGGATTCGGCCGCCCGCACGCAATACCGGATTCCCTCGCGCGTGCTGATGGAGACCGCAGGAAGAGCGGTCGCGCATCTGATCGCGCGCGACTATCCCGCCATCCTTGCCCGCGGGGCCCTGGTGGTCGCCGGGGCGGGGAACAACGGTGGCGACGGCTGGGTGGTGGCGCGCGCGCTGCATGCGACCGGCATCCCCGTCTGGGTGGCCGCGCTCGACCCTAAGACCGATGACGCGATCGACAACCGCGCGCTCGCCCGGATGGACGGTGTCCGCGAGACGGGTCGGGACGAGCCGTGGCCCGCCGCCGCCGTGGTGATCGACGCGCTGCTCGGCACCGGCGCCACCGGTCCGGCGCGCGGCGACGTGCTGGCACTGGCGCAGCGGCTCGTCGCCTACGCCGCCCCCGTGATCGCGATCGACGGCCCCACCGGCCTCGACCTGTCGAGCGGTGAGGCGCACGGACCGGTCCGTGCCGAGCTGTCGGTCACGTTCGGAGGCCCGCGCCGCGGCCACCTGCTCGCGCGCGAGTGGTGCGGCAGGATCGTGGTGGTCGACATCGGGCTGCCCCCCGCCGATCCCGTGTGGCCCGTGCTCGTAACGGACGTCTGGGCAGGGGCGCGGCTCCCGAAGCTCACTCCGACGATGCACAAGGGCGACCGCGGCCGGGTCACGGTGGCGGGGGGCGCGAACGGCATGACGGGCGCCGCGCTCCACGCCGCGCGCGGGGCGCTCGCCGCCGGCGCGGGGCTCGTGAAACTCGTGGCGGCGAAAGAGACGATCGAGGCGGCGCGCTCGAGCCTCCCCGACGTGCTCACGGTCGAATCGGCGCTCGGCCCCGAGCTCGAGCCCGACGCCGCGGAGGCACTCGAGTGGGCCGATGCGCTCGTGGTCGGTCCGGGCCTGGGTCGCGAGCCGCCCCGCGGCCAGTTTCTGGAGGCCGTCCTCGCGCGGCGCCCGATCCCGACCGTGCTCGACGCCGACGCCCTCGTGCTGTTACGGGGCGCCGTGGAGCGGCCGGTCGTGCTCACGCCCCATCTGGGCGAGTTCCGCGCCCAGTTCGGCGACGAGCTCGCCGACGCGGCGGCGAACGACCGCTGGGCGGCCGCCGCGAAGGCCGCCCAGAAGGTGAAGGGCACCGTGCTCTTGAAGGGCGTGCCGACCGTGATCGCGGATCTGCGCGGGCCGATCCATGTGGTAGCGAGCGGGAACCCGGGACTCGCCACCGGCGGCTCGGGCGACCTGCTCGCCGGCTTCATCGGCGCGTTCCTCGCGCGCGGCAGCGCGGGGCCCGAGGCCGCCGCCCTCGGGGCCCACGCCCTGGGGCGGGCGGCGGAGCACGGGGCGCGCCAGTGGACGGCCCGCAGCCTGCGTCCCGCCGACGTCCTGGCTGCCCTGCCCGAGATCTGGCGCGCCTGGACCAACACGCAGCCGGTTGGGCCTCCGGTGCTCACTGCCCTGGAGCCGCCGGAGACGGCGTGACGGGCCGGTCACTCCGCCTGGGCCCAGGGGGGGAGTTCGACCGCCTGCGCGCCATTTTCGCGACGCTCGGCGCGGCGGGCCGCGACCTGGGTGACGATTGCGCGCTGCTCCCCGTCGGCGGCCGGACGCTCGCGATCAGTCTCGATCTGTCGCTCGAGGGCGTGCACTTCCGCACCGATTGGCTCTCGTTCCGTGAGATCGGCTGGCGCGCGACGGCCGCCGCGTTGTCCGACCTCGCCGCGGACGGCGCGACCCCGCTCGGCGTGCTGGTCTCCCTCGGGGTACCCGGTAACCGGCAACGCCGTCTCGGCAACGCCTCAACCGCCGTTCAAATCATGGCGGGGGTCGGCGCCGCCGCGCGGAGTGTCGGAGCGAGCGTGCTCGGGGGAGACCTGGCGCGCGCTTCACGCTGTCTCGTGGATGTGTGCGCGCTCGGCGTCGCCCAGCGGCCGGTGCGGCGGGGCGGCGCGCGCCCGGGTGACGGGCTGTGGGTGACGGGGCGGCTTGGAGGTGCTGGGCTCGCGCTGGCCGCCCTGCGGGGCGGGCGGCGGCTCGCTCCGGTCCTGCGACGTCGCTTCGCCCACCCGGTGCCGCGGATCGCCGCCGGACGCTGGCTGGCGCGACGGGGGGCGCGTGCCATGATCGACATCTCCGACGGGCTGGCGGGGGATGCGGGGCATCTCGCCGCGGCCTCGGGTGTCGGGATCGCGATCGAGTTGGAGCGGGTTCCACGCTGGCCGGGTGTCACGCCGCTCGCAGCCGCGCAGAGCGGCGAGGAGTACGAGCTGCTGGTCGCCATGCCGCGAAGCTTCGGGACCGGGGGGGGCGCTCGGGCGTTTCGCCGTGCCACAGGACTGCCGCTCACGCGCATCGGCGCCTGCACCGCGGGCCCCGGCTTACGGATTACCGATGACGGACGACCGATAACGCCTCCGCCCGGCTTCGATCATTTTCCCCCGCCATGATCCGCACCCTGTGGTTCTACGTGGTGCTCGTGGTTTCCAGTGTGGTCCACTCCGTCGGCGTCCTCGTCGCGGCGCTGCTGGGTGTCAGGCGCCGCCCGGGAGGGGGCGGTGTCTACGACTGGGGAACGAACGATTGGTCGCGGCAGCTGCTCTGGGCCGCCGGGACCCCGGTGCGGGTCGAAGGGATCGAGCGGATCCCGGCCGGGCCCGTGGTCTACGCTTCGAACCACTCGTCGATGTTCGACATCTGGGCGCTCGCCGCCACGCTGCCGGGATCGGTGCGGATGGTGGCGAAGCAGGAGCTTGCGAAGATCCCCCTGTTGGGTCGGGCGATGATCGCGGCCGGCCACGTCACCATCGATCGGGCTCACCCGGCGCGCGCGTTGGAGGCGTACCATGGTGCCGCGGAGGTGATCCGCAGCGGGATATCCGCCCTGGTGTTCCCGGAGGGCACCCGCAGCCGGACGGGTCAGCTGCTGCCCTTCAAGAACGCGCCGTTCGGGCTCGCCATCGCCGCGCAGGTGCCGGTCGTGCCCCTGTACGTTCGCAACACGTTCGAGATCCTGCCCAAGGGGCGGTTCCTCCTGCGACCGCGGCCGATCCGAATCACGATCGGTGCGCCGATCTCCACGGTCGGGATGACGGTCGAGCGACGCCAGGAGCTGCGCGACCGCGTCTATACTGCGATCCTCGACTTGAAGGCGCGCGTTGACGCCGAGGGCGTCGCCCGCTAGTGCCGTTCCAACCGCGTGTGCCGACGTCTCGGTGCCCGTTGCGTTGACGTTGGAACGGCACTAGGGTACGGGCCATCATGAGCACGATCATCGCGGTGCGCGCGCGCGAGATTCTCGACAGCCGGGGCAACCCGACCATCGAAGCGGACGTCACCCTGTCGAGCGGCGCCGCCGGACGGGCCGCCGTGCCGAGCGGTGCCTCCACCGGCGAGCACGAGGCGGTCGAGCTGCGCGACGGCGATCAGAAGCGGTTCGGTGGCAAGGGCGTGCTCGAAGCGGTGAAGAACGTGAACGAGGTGATCGGGCCGCGGCTCGAGGGCCTGTCGGCGGAGGAGCAGATCGCGGTGGACTACGCGATGCTCGACCTCGACGGGACGCCCAACAAGAGTCACCTGGGCGCCAACGCGATTCTGTCGGTCTCGATGGCCGTGGCGCGGGCGGCGGCCCAGGACGCCGGCCTCACGCTGTACCGCTATCTCGGGGGACCGGTCACGAACGTGCTTCCGGTGCCGATGATGAACATCCTCAACGGCGGCGCCCATGCGGCCAACACCGTGGACTTCCAGGAGTACATGATCGTGCCGATCGGCGCCGAGAGCTTCCCCGACGGCCTGCGCATCGGCGTCGAGGTGTTCCACGCGCTCAAGAAAGTGCTGTCCAAGCGCAATCTGTCCACCGCGGTCGGCGACGAGGGAGGCTTCGCGCCCAATCTCGCGAGCGACGAGGCGGCGCTCGAGGCCGTGATCGCGGCGATCGAGGCCGCGGGGCTCGAGCCCGGCAAGGACGTCGCGATCGCGCTCGACCCCGCGGCGTCCGAGCTCTTCCAAGACGGAAATTACGTCTTCAAGAAGAGCGGCGCGGGCACGAAGTCATCCGACGAGATGGTCGCGCTGTACAAGAGCTGGATCGACCGCTACCCCATCGTCTCGATCGAGGACGGGCTCGCCGAGGACGACTGGGCGGGATGGGCGAAGCTTACCGCGGCGCTGTCCGCCCGCGTCCAGCTCGTGGGCGACGATCTTTTCTGCACCAACATCGAGCGTTTGGATCGCGGGATCGAAGAGAGCGTGGCGAATGCGATCCTGATCAAGCTGAACCAGATCGGGTCGCTCACCGAGACGCTGCAGTGCATCGCGCACGCGCGTTCCAACGGATACGGCGCCGTGATCTCGCACCGCTCCGGCGAGACGGAGGATACCTTCATCGCCGACCTCGCCGTGGCGACCGGAGTAGGGCAGATCAAGACCGGGAGCGCGTCGCGCACCGACCGCGTCGCGAAGTACAACCAGCTGCTGCGCATCGCCGAGGAGCTGGGCGACACGGCGTACTACCCGGGCCGGCAGCTGTACGGCTTGTGACGCGCGCCCGGCTGATCGGGATCGCGGCGGCGGTCGTGCTCGCGGCATTGGCCTTTCAGGCCGGGGAGTACGGTGTGCTCGACTGGCTCACGCTGCGGAGCCAGCTCGCCGAAGAGCGCCGGGCTGTGCGGGAGCTCGAGCGGCAGCTCGATTCGCTGCAACGCCTCGCGCACGCGCTCGAGACCGACCCGGTCGCCCAGGAGCGGGCGGCGCGCGAGCAGTTCGGGATGATCCGGAAAGGCGAGCTGCTGTATCGCCTGGTGCCGAAGGTGGAGCCCGGAAGCGAGGACGGCGCCCCCGCCCCCGTCCCGGTCCCCCGATGAGGGCCGCTACCTCGCTCCCACGACGACGGACACGCTGATCTCCTCGAGGGTCTGGCTGCCGCCCACCCGCACGGCGGCGTCGTCCACGCGGTAGGCGAGGCGCAGCCAGAACGGTCGCTGCGGCGGTCGGTACACGACACCCGCCTCGCCGCCCTGCACCCGACCGGCCCCGGCCACCAGATTGACTTGCGAGGACAGGGCGCGCCACAGCTCGACGTAGCTCGTCAGGCTGGCGGTCACGATCGGCGCCTCCACGCGAGCCCGCGCCTGCCAGAACACCCAGCGCTCGGTGACCGAGTCCGTGACGTACGCCCGTACGAACGGACCGACGCTCATTTCGAGCCAGGGGACCGGCTGCGCGGCGACGACCAGCCGGCCTTCGATGAGGTCGCGCTTCACGGTCTGGTCCGCCGCCTGGAGCGTGCCGCTCAAGAGCCCGACGCCCACGGCGAATCCATTGAAGACGACTCGACCTTCTCCTCCGAGAACCGGCCCGCGCAGGCGAACCGCCCCTCCCGCTGCCGCCGCGGCCGTGTCGCTCCGCACCCAGACGAACCCCGCGTCTCCGCGGAACGCGAGGGTGGGCCGGCCCTGCGCGCCCGCGACGGCCGGCAGTGCCGATGCCAAGATGCCGATCACCCCGATGGTCTTCACTCTGATCTTCGCTCCGCGAACGTCTCGGGCCCGGCGCGGACGACGAGTCGCATGGTGCGCAGCCGCGTGGCGTTCTCTGTCTTTACGCCGTCGAGTTTTTTCATCCAGGCATCGCGCTGCGATGCGTTCTTGCGAACGTTGGCTTCGAGCGGCCGGGGTTTGTGCGCGAAGAAGCCCACGAATCCCGCGATGCCCACCGCCGCGCCGACTGCGAAGCGCGCGCCCGTCGCATCCTTGCCCTGCGCCATGATCGATGGGAGCGCGACCGCGGCGGCCCCCGTGACCAGTCCCGCCGCGAGCGAACGGAAGGCCGGGCCGCTCGACGTCCGCTCGGGCAAGAACGGCGGCTCTGGCGGCCAGGCCAGCGTGTCGGGCGGCTCCTGCTTGACCTCGAGCAACACCTGGCGGGCGCGCGGCCCGTCCGCCGTGGGGGTCCTCGGCGTGACCTGCAGGAGGTAGCGGCCATCGGTCGCGGCCGTTCCCGCCGCCGTCAGACCGTCCCACGACACGAGGAGGCTGTCGGCCACCGGACCGCTGTACAGCTGCCGCATCAGCGTCCCATCCTCGCGCGCGAGCGTTACCGTCACGTCGGCGAGCGAGCTCGTGAGCACCCGGGCCGTGAACCGCTCGATCCGCGTGCGCAGCTCGGTCACGGGCGGCACCGCGACCGCGATCGCCCTGGTCGCCCGGCGGACTTCCTGAAACAGGTTCGTGACCTGGGGTGGAAAGATCAGCTCGTCCGGCCGATAGCGCGGGTTGAGCAAGACGAGGTGGCGGAACGTGGCCACGGCGGAGTCGCGCTGTCCCCGGAACAGCTCCGTCGCCCCGAGGTACGTGAGCGCCCGCGCCCGCAGTGAGTCTGCGAGCCCCGACGAATCGCGTCCCAGGCTCTCCTCCAAGAGCGCCGCCGCCGCATCGTACTCCAAGGCCTGATACGCCCGCACACCCTGCCCCAGGAGCTCGCGGGCCGACTGGGCGCGTAGCACCTGCGCTCCGCCGAGCAGCAGCGACATGGTGAGGACGATGAAGGCGCGCGTCACGGCTACCGTTCCACCAGCGCGATGTCGGTGATGCGGAGCCGCTGCCCCGACGCCACGTTGATCATGCGCTCGTACGGCCGGTAGCCCTCGCGTTCCACGCGCAGCCGGTGCGGGCCGGGGGCGACCGGGAGATCGATCTCCGGGGTGTTGCCGACCGCCCGACCGTCGAGGTACACGCTCCCCCACGGGATCGCGTTGACGGACAGGAGACCGGGGTCCGCGTCGCGCGGGTCCACCCGCGGAGGCGGGGGCGGGGACGCCGGTTGCTTCACGACGGGGGCACGCGTCACGACCGGGGCACGCGTCGCGACCGGAGGACGCGTCGTCGTGCGCACCGGTGGCGTCGACGAGCGCGGCGGCACGGGGTCCGGCCTGTACGGCACGAACGTATCGCTGGTCGCGCTCGGCGCCGCCGGTGGAGCGCTGTGGGCGGGAGCAGGCGCGCCGGCTCCGGCGTCTCGACTCGCCGGCGACGCCGGAATCGAGGAGATGCCGAGCCACGCCGCGCCGCCGCCGAGCGCGACCAGGAGGCCCGCGGTGGCGGCCGCGAGCCGTCCGCCCAGGTGCTTCGCCGCGGGATCCGCGTCGGCGTCGACGATCACGACCGGGGAGCCCGGCCCCTTCTTGCGCGGATTCGCGCCGAACCACGCCGGTCGTGCATCCGGTCGCGTGCCTCCAAGGGCCGCGACGAAGTCGATCACGTTGGGAAACCGGTCGGCCGGCCGGCTCGAGAGCGCGCGGCGCAGCGCCTGCGACACGTGCAGGGGGAGTCCGGGGAAGCCGTCTTTTGCAGACGGTGGACCATTACCCATCGGCACTCCGGTGAGGCACTGATGAGCGACCGCCGCCAGCGCGCGCTGATCGGCGCCGGCTGCGGGCTCGCTGGCTTGGGCACCGTCGGGCGCCGCGTCGAGCAGCCCCGCCATGGCGAAGTCGCCCACCAGCGCCCATTCGTTGCCATCCACGATGATGCTGTCGGGCGTCAGGGCGCCGTGGGCCACGCCGCGTCGGTGCGCGTAGTCCAGGGCGCTCGCGACCTGCTCGAAGATCCGCAGACACACGGAGAGCTCGAGCGGTTCACCGGTCTGCAGCATGCTCGCGAGCGACTGGCCGTCGACGTACTTGGTCGCGCACCACAGGAAGTTCTCCGTGGCGCCGTGACGGTAGACGGGGACGATGTGCGGGTGATCGAGCTGTGCCGCCGCATCGGCCGCGGCGTGGAAGCGCTGCTCCGCCGGCCCCGCTTGCGCGCGCGACACGACTTTCAGTGCCAGCGGCCGCTCCTCCGCGTCGCGGGCCAGGTAGACGATCGGGCCGGGTGGCCGCGCGAGCAGGCTCTCGATCCGGAAGTCGCGCGCCAGCTCGCGCCGTGCGTCGAGCTCATTGGGCGTGGGCGACGGGAGCGGGGGCGGGGGTGGGGCCTCCACGGCGGTCGCGACCGCCGCGGAATAGCCGCACAGCCAGCAGCTGTCCGTGGCTCCAGGAAGCTCGGTGAGCGTGCAACGGGGGCAGCGCATCAGGGCACCCTGCGCGGGGGACGTAGTCTTGGTACCCGGTGCCGCGTGGCTCGGTTGCGTGGTCGTGCGCCTTCGCCGGACGCCGCGCCGCCGCTCGTATCGCTGAAAAGCTTGTCGAAGTGACAGCCCACGACCAGCACGGCCAGCAGGGGAGGACGGAACGTTTTCATGGCCTTGGCGAGCAGCGATGCAAGCGTCGCACCGCCCCGAAAATGCCAGTTCGGAGGCATCCGTAGGGGCCAACGCGATTAGGTGTGGAGTCGAAGCAACGGGTGTGTCGCGAGCCCTACGGGTACTAGCCTTGGTCTCGCATTCTGCAGGCGGCGCGAGGGCCGCCACTCCCGCCGTCATGGCGGGCCCGCTAAGTTCTTCCCCTGCAATCTCGGCGGCGTAGCTCAGCTGGTTAGAGCAGCGGAATCATAATCCGCGGGTCGTCGGTTCGAGTCCGACCGCCGCTACTAAGCATGTCGCGTCGCTTCTCGTGGCCCTGTGGGCTCCTCGTGTCACTCCACCTCATCGCCTCGTGCCGGTCTCCCGGTACGCCGGCATGGCTGGTCGAGCGGGCCCGGCAGGAAGCGGAGCTCGCCGGGAAATCACGCGTGGTCCACGACTTCCGGTTTACGGATCGGAGACAGGCCAGCGGCATCACCTTCGAGAACCGGATCGTCGACGACGCGGGCAAAGCCTACAAGCTCGCGCACTACGACCACGGGAGCGGACTGTGCGCCGCGGACGTCGATGGCGATGGTCTCCCCGATCTCTACTTCGTCACCCAACTCGGCACCAACGAACTCTGGAAGAACCTGGGCGGCGGTCGGTTCGTGAACATCACCGTCCCGGCGGGGCTGGAATCGCCGGACGCGGTCGCGGTGGGATGCGCCTTCGCCGACATCGACAACGACGGCGATCCCGACCTCTTCGTCACGACGGTGCGCCACGGGAATCGGCTCTTCGAAAACCTCGGCCACGGCACGTTTCGCGACATCACGACGCAGGCCGGCGTCGGATATGTAGGCCACTCCTCCGGCGCGGTGTTTTTCGACTATGACGGCGACGGTCTGCTCGATCTGTTCCTGACCAATGTGGGTGTGTACACGAGCAACGCGCGAGGGCCTGGCGGCTACTATCTCGCTCTCGGCGACGCGTTCCTTGGCCAACTCCACCCCGAACGCGCCGAAGCGAGCATTCTCTATCGTAATCTGGGCGGCAACCGGTTCAAGGACGTGAGTCGCGATGTCGGACTGGTGGATCTGAGCTGGAGCGGCGACGCCACGGCGTTCGACGTGAACGACGACGGGTTTCCCGACCTCTACGTCCTCGACATGCAGGGGGGGAATCACATCTGGCTCAATGAGGGCGGGAAGCATTTTCGCGACGCGACGGCCGACTACTTCCCGAAAACGCCCTGGGGAGGGATGGGCGTGAAGGTGTTCGACTTCGATGGGGACGGTCGGCTCGACCTCTTCGTCACCAGCATGCACCCGGACATGTGGGTCAACATCCCGCCCGGCGACTGGACGGCGGAGGGCCGCAAGTCCGACACCTCGCAGGTCGCCGGCCGTCTGTTTCCCACGGGGAAGGCTCGCTTCCTCTTCGGCAACGAGCTGTTCGCGAACCGGGGCGGTGGTCGATTCGAGGAGGTTTCCGACGCCGTCGGGGTCGAAACCTATTGGCCCTGGGGGCCGAGCGTGGACGACTTCAACGCCGACGGATGGGACGACATCTTCATCGCGGCGGGCATGAACTTCCCCTACCGGTACGGGATCAACTCCCTCCTGCTGAACGAGGGGGGGCAGCGCTTCCTCCCGAGCGAATTCGTGGTGGGAGTCGAGCCGCGCCCCAACGGCGCCACACAACAGGTCTGGTTTACCCTCGACTGCAACGGAGCGGACCGGGGCCATCCGTTCTGTGGCGCCTGTGCCCATCCGGAGTCGCTGGCGGGGGCGTGTCGGGTGGATGCGGCGGGCCACCTGACCATGATGGGCTCGCGTGGCACGCGTGCTGCGGTCGCACTCGACCTGGACGGCGATGGTGATATCGACATCGTCACCAACGAGTTCAACGCCGGGCCGCAGGTGCTGGTCAGCGATCTCGCGCAACGCCACCCGGTCCACATGCTCGCGGTCCGACCTCGCGGCACGCGCTCGAACCGCGAGGGACTCGGTGCGCAAGTCGCCGTGCTGCTCCCCGATGGCCGCCGCTTGCTGAAGCTTCTCGACGGAAAGTCGGGATACCTGTCCCAGAGCGACCTGCCGCTCTATTTCGGTCTCGGGGACGCCGACCACGCCGCGGCCATCGAAGTGCGCTGGCCCTCGGGTCGGCGCCAGAGCGTGGCGGGTCCCCTCAAGGCCGGCCAGACCATCGACGTCGTCGAGCCCTAAGGCTGCTCGAGGCTCCTCCAGATGACCGGCCGGATGTCGCGCGAGCGCTCGGCGGCGAACTGCTGCGCGGCACGGAGCAGCGCTTCGTACTCGCCTCGCCACTCCGGCGGCATGTTCGCGCGGAAGTAGGCGGCCGTCATCACGGAGCCCACCGCCTGCCCGGCCGAGCCGTACCCCACGTCCAGCACGTCGCCCAGGAAGCAGGTGGAGCTCCCCGTGTCCATCACGTTCGCCACCCGGCACTCGAAGTGCGCGTAGCAGTCGTCGAGCACCGGCAGACCCAACGTGCCGGACCGGTGCGGGAGGCCGGCGAGCTTGTCGCGGGTGCGCCCGCTTGCAAAGCCGAGGCGGTGGATCAGCTCGAACTGGTCGTCGCGCAGCAGATGCAGCACAAAGCGGCCGGTCTCGAAGATCAGATCGTGGCTGTAGTTGAACTTGTGGATATAGACCGACACGCGCGGGATCGAGGGGACGATCGACGCGCGGACCGCGCTGTCGGCGATCATGCCGTTGCGCGTGCCGCCGCGCGCCGACGTGATCGCCACGACCGGAGACGTCAGGTTGCGCAGCAGCTGGTAGATCTGGTCGGGCTGCAGGATTGGCATGGCCCATAATTACGGCCGCGCCGAAGCGGCGGGCAAGGCGCGTGCCCGCAGCCGCGCCGCTAATCATTTATACTACAGGATGACGCCGCTGCTGTCGCGCCTCCGCAACCACCTCGCCCGCACCCGCCTCCTCGGCGAGCCGGGGATCGCCCTCGTGGCGGTGTCGGGTGGCGCCGACTCCGTGGCGTTGCTCGACCTCCTCCACACGCTCGCCCCCGAGCTCGGCCTCTCGCTCATCGTGACGCACGTCGATCACGGCATTCGATCGGACAGCGGGACGGTGGCGCGGGCGGTCGGCGAGCTGGCGGAGCGCTACGAGCTGCCGTTCGAGGTCAGCGAGCTGAGCCTCGGCCCGGACGCTTCGGAGACGGTCGCCCGACGGGCGCGGTATGCGTGGCTCGGCGAGGTCCAGCGACGTCACGGCGCGCGCTACCTGGTGACCGCGCACCATCGGGACGACCAGGTCGAAACGATTCTCCTCCGGCTCCTGAAGGGGAGCGCGCCGGCGGGCCTCGCGGGGATTCCCGCGCGCGGGCGGGGGGGGCTGGTGCGACCACTGCTCCCCTTCGCGAAGGCGCGGCTTGTGGCGCACGTCACCGCGCGCGGCCTCCCCATGCACGACGATCCAGCGAATCACGACCCGCGACACCTGCGCAGCTGGGTGCGCGGCGTGCTCCTGCCGCTCGTCGCGGAGCGGCTGGGTCCGCGCGCGGGCGAGGACGTGCTCCGCGCGGGGCGCGCGGCGGCGCATGAGCGGCACGCCTGGGACGCCGTCCTCGACCACCTTCCCGATCTCGGATTGCGCGTCGAGCCGCACCGCTTTGAAGTTGCCCGGGGGGGGCTGGCCCGCTATGATGACGTCCTGTCCGCAGCGTTGCTGCGGGCCGCGGCGCGGCGCGCCGGCCTAGTGCTGGGGGTGCGTCGGGCGCAGCAGTTGGTCGCGTTGGCGCGCCGGCCGTCGGGGCGGCGGTTGCCGCTCGCGGACGGCTGGATGGCGGAGGTGGCGTTCGATCGCCTGCGTGCCACCCGCGCGAGCCGGGACGCCGCCGTCGAGGTCATTCCGACCGGTGAGCGGGGCAGTGCGGTGTTCGGCGAGTTTCGGGTGGCCTGGACGCCCGACCCGGCGCCGGCGCGGCTGCCGCGGA